>ENA-OQIR01000396-OQIR01000396.1-human-gut-metagenome-genome-assembly--contig:-NODE-396-length-19224-cov-4.721213_pt1 | contig 19224 bp, 25 predicted proteins | sample MGYA00242580_ERZ504745 | MGnify/ENA primary metagenome ERZ504745 (study PRJEB26092, sample SAMD00036214) | human gut metagenome | host: Homo sapiens | study: EMG produced TPA metagenomics assembly of... | reverse complement strand
GAAGATCCAGTCCTTCTCCACGGTGGAAGGCACCGGTTCCTCGTATGTACGACAGGCGGCCACCAGCAGCATGCAGCGAGCATCCCAATCCGGCTTGTCGGTGTAATAAGGTTTCTCATTATCTTCAAGCCAGGGAGCGTAGGGGGCTGGCCCGGCTGAGAAATGGCGCTCAAGATCTGATCCCGCCAGTTCTCCACCGCCGCCTGGACCTCAGCCGGGGACATTTCTTCCTCGTTATCAGCAGGTTCCCGTCCGGGGTGATGCGGTTGAAAGAGTATCCGTTTTCCTCCGCCCACTGCTGCACAACAGTTTTCCAGTTGTGAGAATAGTACCGGGTCAGCGTCCCGGCGTAGATGTCAAGTCCCATAGTAATGTCTCCTTTTCTGTTATGCAGTCATTCTTTTGCTGGAGCGAACATCTGGTCAATCTTCTCCAGATCGTATTCCAAAATCCAGTCATGAAATTGATGATAGAGAGGCAATAGCAGCTTCTGTGAGCCGCCCAGCACATCCAGCCCACGGTCATCGTACAAATGGTAGAGGAACGGCCCCGGCCCAGCCAGATAGACGCTGGACACAAAGCCGTTCCAGCCGCCGATGTCCCCCAGAATGATTTCCCGAAGAAGCAGCTCTGGTTGAAAGCTGATCTTGCTGAGATCCCAGTAAAACTGCACTTGTGCATGGGTATCCCCATCTTCATCCTGCTCTGTGGCCGAAAGTTGTTCATCGGGAACTGGGAGGCCCACTCGCTGCCGGATAACGGTCAGCAGGGACTCGGCGGGTTCTTCATCGGGATACCCGTCGATCCGCAGAAGGTCCGGCACCGCCGGAAGTGCCCGATAGATCGCGGCGGCTCGGTCCAGCGCCCCCTGAACATAAGCGGGGTTGGTTTTCAGCTTCGCCGCACGCCTATCCAGATAGATTGGTTCCTCCCCGCCGATCTTAAAACGAATGCCCACCGGTGCATGGTAGAACAGAGGGTGTTCCAGCCCAGCCATGCCCAGATCATGTAAAATGTGTTCAAACCGCTTTGCCAGCATGGTATCCCTCCGTTCTCATGTCATTTCATACAGCAGAGCAGCATCGCCCTGCACCAGTTCCAGATGGGAGCGCAGCGTATTAAGCCCGCTTTGCACCGCCTCGGTGGGCAGATCCCAGTCCGGGGCAATTTCAGCGGCCAGCTCCGGGAGATCCTGCTCCCGCAGAGCTGCCAGCAGTTGAGACGCCAGCTCTCCCTCCAGCAGAGCGCAGTCCAGGGTGTCTTCCGTCTGGGGAGCAGGAAAACGGACATCCAGATCCAGTTCGCTCTCACACCAGTCCCAGATGGCCATATAGACCGCGCCGGAGCAGTCACCGTCGGACAACTCCTGCCGCTGGTTATTTTTTATCAGATAAAAGGACGCGATCTGTGACATGGTGGTTCCTCCTAAATGTTATTCGCTTCCATCAGCTTCGGCCTGCAACCGGATCACATAGAAAGCCCGCACCCAGTCCAGTTCCTGCTCCATGGAGTCCTCCAAAGCCAGCAGGCGGCGCTTGCCAAGCCTGCGATCCAGAAGGGCAAAGATACGGACAAGGGGATTCTCGCTGACAAGGCTTTTCTCGATGCTCTGGTTGTCAAAGATCCCAAACGCCTCATAGAACACCTTTTGGTCAAAGGTGCCCTGCTCCAGCGCATAGGCATGAGCCTGATTGATGGCCTCTTTTGCGGAGTCGTGATCTTTCAGCGTGGTGGAGCGCAAGTGATGAAATTTCGTCCACACATTTTCAAAATAGGTGTAGTAGTTGCTCCGCAGCACTTCCACGCCGTCCACACGAATGGCGGCCCGGCCCTCATGGTCGGCGCTTTTGCTGTAACTGGTGGCAAAATACTGGATGTGGCCCCGGAGTGCCGGGCACAGGTAGTCATTCTCCAATTTGTTCCGGATTCCACTCCAAGTGGATACTCTACTGTTTGACATAGGTGTTGTTTCCTTTCTGCTAATTCCTACTGCTTTTGGAGATACTCCCGGAAGCATTCGATGAACTCCCGATTCCGCTTAGGGACATCGAACCCCTTCCGATGGGGGAAGAACCCCTCCTGTTCCACATCGTCCAGCAGCTTGGCAGATGGAAAACCGGGCAAAGAATGGTAGTGCATAGTCCTGGATCTGCCCGGAAATTTCCTGGATAGAGCGTTCCCGCTCCAGCAGAGTAGATACCTCATAGCGGGGGAAGTCATCATACCGGTGGGTCAGCCGGGCGATGGAGGTACCCACGATACCATCATAGGTTTCCTCCGTCCCTTCCTGCTCACTGCGCCACTGGGCAATCACCGGGGAACTCACATCGAAGAAGGCAGTAAAAGTGGTGGAGCCAAAGCGGATGGAGGGGGAAAAGTAAAAGGAGAACACAAAGATGCCGTCTTTTTTGTAGATGTCATTTTTGCTCTTGCGGTATTTGTAGCCCAGCGGTTCAAAGGCTCCGCGATCCGCTCACAGGTATAGACGAAGATCTCACGGGGCTTGGTTCCCTTGGGAAAATCCTTCTTCTCCATGTTGCCACCTCAATCAAAATCCATCCAGACCAGGTGTTTTCCGCAGTGGAGGCACTGGAACAGATAGCATTGCAGATGCCCGCCATTGACGGATTCCTGAATCATTTTCTTCTGTTCGTCATCCCACATGGATCGTCCAACACTTCCTCGAGCACACCCAGCGCCCGCAGTTCTCTGGCACCCACATGGCCAGGTAGGCGCAGTAGTCGCCACAGTGGGCGCGCCAGTATTCCTGCTGCCAACCGGAGTAGCCGGGAGTTCGGTGGATGAGCTCGTCCAGCTTCTCTGGATCGTCTACACCATTATCCAGAGAGCAATCGTCCTGGAAGCAGCCGTCATATTTCCGGGCTGCTTCGCCACTGGAGATACACTCCGGGCACAGATACTCAATATCCTCCACAGCGTAAAAGGGGCCTGTATAGAAAATATGGGTCGTCTTGCCGCAGCAGTCGCAGACAACGCCGTCTGCGGATTCCTCAAAAGCCCCAGTTTCCAGAGGGTTTGGGTGATACCGGAAGGCGGGCAGGCCCAGCTGGGCCTGCCGTTCCTTTTCTTTCTGCTTTTCCTCCGGCGTTTTGGGCTTGGGGAGGCATAATGATTGCCCCAGTTTTCCGCATAGTCCTTCAGCGTGCCCAGCCGCTTGAGGGTCTTTTTATCGGAACGATTTCCAATTTGGCAAAGCAGCTCGTAGGCGTCCTTCTTAAAGTCCAGCAGGTCATATACATCCACCAGCACTTCTTTGGCCTGCTGATCCTCACTCTGCTCAAGTTCTTCCTTGAAGGTATATAGAGCGCGGACACTGTCCGGACCTTCATTGGTCGCAACAAACTGTTTTTTTAGTTCGATATAGGTTTTCTGATATTCTGTCATTGGTCGCACCTCCCATCAATCCCACCAGAAATACCAGACGGTGGACTGCCACAGGACATCTGCCAAGGAGCCAATGCTTCCATCCTCATTCTGATCCAGATCTGGGCAGAAACCATATTGCTCCACAGCCACCTCCATAGCTCTTTCCTTGGAGATCGGAGTTGGAAGTTCAAACTCCAATTCATCGTGGCTCATGGCGGCAGGATGGCACCATGTTGCTCGAACCAATATTTCGCCACTGCCATCAGGTCCGGTGTGTCGGGACACTCATTCCAATTTCCAAAGGCAGGTAGGCGAAGATCTCCCAGGGGTTCTTTACCGGAATTTTAGCCAGAATGAGCGGATATGTCATTCCGGTATCATCGTTCCAATAGTTTGCGAAGCGGTCGTTGGGTTCTCCGCCCTCCATCTCGCCCAGGACTTCCTCCTCCCAGTCCAGATCATCGTCCTCGGCTTCTTCCTTGCGCTGGCCGGTCAATTCCTCCAAAATCGCCTTTCCGTCCTTAACAGGAGCGGAGAGCATCTTCTTCCGGTACTCCTCTACCGTTTTGAGGTCAAATTCATAGCAGTCCGCATCATGCTCCGGGTCGGCGTTCATTACCAGACATTCCAACAGCGTTTCATCATCCGCCTGGATAAGTACGGGAACAAAGCCCTCCCGTACCCCCAGCCGCTGGGCGTAGCTGTATGCCGACATGATGGGGTCATCATCTGCCATGGATGGGAAATAGGTACACTCGCAGTCCAGATACTCCATGATGGCCTGAGCAACCTCGGAAGGCTCCAGCGTATCCTCGTCGAAGTCCTGTCCCTGCCAGTTTTCAAACCGTTCCCCGATCACCTCTGCCATAGCCTGATAGTAGTCCTCGTCAAAGGGGATGAACAGGTATGCCTCCTGCTGGAACTCATTGGAGTGATACCGTTCCGGGCCGAAGAAGCGGAGGGCATTGTCGTCAATGTCGGCGGGATAGTAGGGACTGTCGCCCTCTCCGTAGTAATAGCCGGCAAAGGCGCGACCTTGCTGATTGAACAGCACAGAGAACAGGCAGCCGTCCAGCTCATCTTGGATGAATGCCCTCAGGTCCACGCTGGCAGGGTCGGCTTTGACCTGTTTGGCCACTTCGCTGTATTCTTTCAGGAAGTCCTCGCCCATCAGGTCGTGCTCCATACACCAGCGCAGGTAGATGGCCATGTGGTTATAAGCATTGATGGGGTCAATAGGCAGTTCCTTCTCCTCAATGCTCTCGATATGATAGGAAGCGTCGTCCATCTCACCGTCAAAATTATCATTGGAAAGGGTGCCACGGGTGATCGCATTCTGGCGAGTGGGGTTTACAACAAAACTGATCCCCCTCATCTTGTTCAGCAGAGCGTCTACATCATGTTCCAGTTTATAGTCCAACTCGTCCTCATAAAGCGGAATGACCTGATAGAAGTTGACCTCCTCGCCGCCCGGCAGGGTGCAGACCTCGCCGCCCTCCTCTGTACTTTGGGGGCCGGTGAGAATGGCGGCACACAGCTTCGTATTTTCCGCAAAGTTCTCCTTGTTATCCATGGTATGTCCAAAGCCCAGCCAGGTATCGCTAGCAATGGGAAGGCGGGCCAAGGATTTCAGCAGGCGGATGGGCCAGTACCACTTTTCGTCTTTCATGGACTCCTGATCCAGCTTCCAGTCCGCAGGCAGGGCAATGGCCAGCTCCGCCCGCTCCAGCTTATATTCCGCCAGTTCCTCCGGCACATTCATCCGGTGAGCGCCCATGCCCATGGTGACCAGGGTGCAGTAGTCCCGCTCCTCAGAGGGCGGCACCACGCAGATGTCCACATGGATGTCGGGAGAAACCAGCTCATGGAACACATTCTCGAACTTGCCGAAATACTGCTCAATGTGCTCCTCGACGGCTTCCATCTCCTCCTCGGTGTAGACTTCGGGATTACTGAATTCTTCCTCATCCTGCGTGTCATCATTGTCTGAGTGGTCGCAGCTGTCATCCTCCGGATCTCCCTTTATAGGCTCGTAACCGATCTTCAGGGTCATCTGTTCTTCCGGCAGGGAGACGCCGGGGCTGCGGGTGATGGTGTGCTTATCGTCCGCAGAAAAACCGATGGTCTCGCCGTCTTGCAGCGTCACATCACACGCCAGCACATAGGAGGCAAGGCTGGCCAAAAAGTCCCGCAGTTCCTCCGGCTCAGCGTCGGTGTTCAACACCTCCATTTCCTCCTTGCCAAACACATCCATGCCGTAGGTGTAGCCGTTTAGGCCCCCCTCGCTCCGGTACAGGCCGAACCAAACCCAGTTGAAGATGGGCAGTTCGTCCTTTTTGAGCATATCGCAAGGCCCTCATAGAAACGAGGCTCAAATACCACGCCGCTGGTGTAGACACCGGTGGCGTATTTCTGCTTGCAGCACACTGCCATCGCCTTGGTGAACAGCTTACCTCGTTCCAGCAGTTTTTCCTCCTCGCCCAACACAGCCACCATGATATGGGCCTTGTGCGCTTTGGCCACTTCTACGGCCTCTGGCCACATATAGTTGTTTTCGGCGTTGATCTCTGCTTCATTGTCAGGAATGTGACCGTGGAATAGTGTCACGATCAGCATCATGCCGCCGACCCGCATTACCACAGCGTCATCGCTGTTCTCATCATCTTCGTCGCCCTCATCCGGCTCCTCATCTACGATGCCCCATTCTTCCCGTAGATTCCGGATCAACTGCTCCTTGTCCCATTCCGCTTTGGAGAGGAGCACAGACCCGGCAAAGGAGCCCTTACGGTCAGTTTTCTCCTCGTCGGCGTCATCCTCAAGATCCTCTACATCTTCATCCGGATCATAGAGGGATTCATGCTCCAGTCCGCGGACAAATTCCTCAAAGCTGTCTGCCAGATGGGTAATCTTGTAGTCGTTTTCCTGATCCACATGGACTACCGCAGGCTCTCCCTGGGGGCCACAAACCCGGTAGTCCAGGAAGATCATATCGTGTCCGGCGCTGGGACAGTCGCAGATGGCCACTCCGATGGCAGGATACTCCCACTCATCGATCATAAACTGGCTTCCCAGCTCTCCGCAGAGGGAGCAGCTCTTTTCCCGCCCGATGCCGAAAATGCCGGTGATGGCCACATGGTCATCTGCCAGCAGGTAGGTTCATCGCAGGGATAGCAGGTGTTCACCGGAATGCCGCCGTTGTGCTGCTTCATCAGCCAGATGTAGGCGGCGGGCAGCTTGTAGCCCAGTTCCTCCTCTACGCTGGCGATCAGCTCATCGGAAGGCGGATCACTGACATATTCTTTCAGTGCATACCAATTATCATCCCAGAAGTTGGTGAGGTCGAAGCCCTCAAATGGAGTATCACCGGGCACGAATTTGGCCTTCTTCTTCCGGCTGCGCTGGCGTTTCCGAATCTCCGCCTTACACTCCCGAATTACTGCCGGGGCATTTTCATCCTCCGGGTCCAACTCTGCCCACCGCTGAGCGTAGGGAATGGCCTTTTCCTCCTGGCCGTAGAGATACTGATAGCCATAGGCCATCCGCATATTCCACTGGGCCTTGTTCTGGCCTTCCTCCCGGACGGACTCCAGCACCTCAATGGCCCTCAGAAGGGCTTTGTCTCCCTTGGATTTCAAAGTACCTTCGTCATGGTCCCCGATGATGGCGTAGTTCTCCAGTGCACGGGCCAGGGCGTAGGCGGTGCGGTAGTTCCTCCAGTTCTCCGGGATGGCATTCAGTGCCTGGATACAGCGGGTGTACTCGTCTTCGTCGTTCCACTGCTCCAGCTGAGCGAAGAATGCTTCGGCGTTCTGTTGGGTGTAAGGAATATAGTCCATGCCCGTCAGCGTTTCGTCCAACTCGTCATCCTGATTCTCAGTTTCTGTCCCATCATCTTGTTGCTTTAGGGATACAGAACCGGCTTCACGGCGGAAGGTGTGGAAGATGGCCCATGGGATGTCCGTGCCTTCAAAGAACTCTTTCGCCATGTTCAGCGCCTCTTGGATGTCCCAGGCGATGAAGTCCACATAGCCACAGTAGAGGCCGGTAGCCCCGCCGGTGAGAGTGAGCACTTCCGAACCATCCCCGCCGGTGAGCACTTCCTCCAGTTTGTCCCGGAAGTCGAAAATTTTCTGACTGCCTTCCTCCTCCCGCAGGGTATCCAGGGGATAGCAGAAGAAGCCCGCCACCGCGCCGTCGGCATGGAGATCGTCCATAAAATCATTGTCGGCATTCAGATAGCCGTTGATGAGCGGCACACAGCAGGTGGAACCGGCCATTACATCCAGCCGCCAATCGGCGTCCGGGTCCTGTTTGGGTTCCATTTTGTAACCAAGGTAGCTCTCCAGATAGGCTTCCGGGTCGGTGGAGAGCTCCAGGCCCTGCTCCCGCAGTTTGTCGGGCAGCTGGGACAGGAGGAAGGACGGCTCTGCCTTGGGTTCCTCCAGCACATCAAAGCTGTCTATATATCTCATGTGGGGGATCTCGCCCAGCACTTGGTCGGTGAGGGTAGTGAGCATCCACCAGACCCGGCACTCAGCCTCCCGGAGCATAGGTAGCAGCTTTTCGCAGTAGGCAGAGATGGCGAAGCTGTTTTCGCCCTGCTTCTCCAACCAGATCTGCACATCCTCCCCGGAGATTTCCCAGCCATCCTCGGTACGCAGACCGATGTTCTGGAGGGGCTGGCGGCCTACCCAGATATTCCAATGCTCAAGCACCGATTCTGGGGCCTGCTTCTGGAAGTACACCAACGGGAACAGGCGGGAGCGAAGGCCCTCTGGACTGAGGATCAATTCATACTTTTCGCCATTGAAGCCCAGCTCAAAAGAAGTATCACGCAGGGCCGTTTTGAGCGCATTCCCGCATTTTTCAACCAGTTCTTCGCCGCGCTGGTGCGTTTCGTCCGTATCTATGATTTGACGCAGTTCTGCCTCAATCTGAGAAAAGGCTGCCCATCCTTCCTGCGTCCTTTCACGGAAGTTCTTTTCAAAACGGGGCAGGGACAAACGACGGCGGCAATCGTCTATGTACTCCTGGGTATCTTTGTCTCCGGGGCGGGCTTTCAGGGCCTTTTCAAAGTAACGCAGGGCGGGACCTTCCTCATCCAGAAAATAATAAGCGGAAGCGATCCGATAATTCCAGCAGTGATCTTCGGCAAAATGCTCCTCATGGGGAGCCAGAAGTTCCAGCGCCTTTTCAAAAGGCTCCCGTTCTCCTATATGTGCAACGGCAATATATGCCTTGGCCAGCTCACTGTCCAGTTCCGGGGTGCGCTCCTCGGCAGGAATCGCTTCCAGGGTGTCGATTACCTTCTGCGCTTCATCCTGTTCAAACCATTGCTGGCATTGTTTCAATAAATCCATATCATAATCTCCTTTTCCATCTTCGGTAGGGATAGGTTTCACTAATAAGCAGAGCTTGTAATTTCAAAGCTAAAATTCATATCTGCATTTATGGTGACTTCTTCATTTGTGGCTGGTTGTATCACAAACTCAAATGTTGGTTCATAGTCCCCATCCTGCAAGGTTTCTCCACCCAAAATCTCGATATGATACCAGCCATTTGCAAGCTCAATCATCGGCTTCTTATGCACTCTATAGTAAGAAATCAGATCTTTCACCTTTTCAGGCGTAAACTGTTCCAATATTGGCCATGTAAAAAGCATCAGCATATTATGATCTACTTTGAGGGAATAGCCACTTTTTCTAAGCTGCAATCGGTTTCTTTCTTTGCACAGCTCCGGTCTATCACCAGAGAGATTGAACAATATGGTATAGGGATAGTTTTCAATACCGGTCATTGGGATTACAATTCCTTCGGCAAATATCCTGTCGCCGCTTTCGTTTGTGGTAAACTCCATCGCTAAATCATCTGAAAGATGATTTGCCTGCTTCCAGTCCTCCAGCAACAAAATGTCACCAAGGAGAAAATAATTAACAAGATCGTTTAATACTTCCGTAAACCTATATATCATCCATTATGCCTCCCTTACAATCCTGTCCGCTGCCAGCCGTCCAGCCGCTCCTGCACCGCGTCAATCATCCAACCCTCGCCCACGCGCTTCATGAGAAAGCGGCGGTCAAAGCTGGTATTTTTCTCTCTGGTGTAGATGTAGAGCTTGTTCTTAGTGATCTGTTCCGCGTCAAGGAATTCTTCCCCGTTGTAGGTGCCCTGGGCGCTGTATGAGAGGGCCAGAGGCCGGTAGCCCAGACGGGGCTTTTCGCTCACATACTTCTCCCAGATCGCCAGCAGGCGGGGCACAGCCTCGGCATCTTCAAACCCAACCTGCTCCATGTACTGCTCCCATTCTGTCATTTCGGCAAAGAAAGCGGACAACACACTGCGGCATTCCGACGCTGCCTGCTCATCCAGCTGGACGGGCTTTTTGGCCTTTTCCCGCTGGAGCTGGGAGAAGTGTTCCATCTGCTCCTTGGTAAATTGCACATGGGCCACCGGCTTGATGTAGTTGTTGCCGGCGACAGCCAGTAGTCCATCATAAGTAACAGCAGTGTGGTCGATCCAGATATGAGAGAGCTTGGGGATGGAGGCTGCCTGGAGCAGACCGGCATCATCCAGCCCAGTGTGGTCAAGGGTCAGCAGGTCCAGCTTACAGCCTTGCAGGGCGGACAGGCCGCTGCCGTCGATCCCGGCGTTACCGTCCAGCAACAGATAGCGCAGCTGGGCATGGCGGAAAAGACGGGGAAACAGGCGTCGGTGAGCGCCCCGTCCTCCACGCCGAAGTTGGCCATGCTTTTGTGTCCGGCGAAGGGGGTAAGCAGTTCATCCGTCACCGGATACCCTTTCACATGGAAGCCCACCAGGGTGTAACCGGCCAACCGCTCCATGATCTCTGCGGTCAGCTTCGGGACTTCAAATTGTTTCTCTCTATCTAAGGCCAGGACACCGTTTTCCCAATCCGCTGTCCGCGCCCGTTTTGGCCATTCCATAGTTTACTCCTTACTCTTGCGCTCTATCTATTACCATTCTCCACCCGGATGTCTGCACCCGGATAACAGGACGGAAAAAGTCATAGTCATTGTGAATCTCATTATCCTCCCGAACCTCCGGTTTACAGTGAGGGGAACAGGGTAAATATCCAAGCAAAGGACCATGCCACCGCAGACATTGCAGCCGCCGTCGCCGCCGCAGGTGGTCAATGTTTTCCCGTCTACCAACTCCCGCTTATAGGGGTCGTAGGCGATAGACAGGCCAAAGAAGTTGGGCTGCTCCATGTCGTATGGCTTACCCTGATCTTCCTCGCTTTCAAAGTGGTGCAGATGCATGGAGTAGTCCAGTCCATCCCCCCAGGGAAACAGGGTGCGGCATCCGCCCCCGCACAGATAGGCCCACTCATCCGGCGTGGGAAGGCTGGCTGCCAGCTCCCACAACAGGGACCGCTGAAATTCCGGGTAGGTCATTGGATGGCACAGCCACGCTCGCCAGCTATCACCATTGCGTTCAAAGCGGACAGTTTCGTGTATTTCAAAGCTCTGGCTGTTCTGGCCCGCCCACTTCTGCAAGTTCTCCAGCCAGTCGGGGTGGGCGGTGATGCGTGGATCGTTCATGGGTACGCTTTCCCAGCCAATTTCCTCCAGTTTTCTGCCCACGAACATGGGGGCGATGGTCACCTGGCGTACTGGGTCATGCCCTGCCTGAGAAATTCCTCCGCAGAGCCTCATATTCGATTTCCGCAAAAATATCCGCCAGTTCCTCTTGGTTGGCCTTGTCCATTCCTTGGACAAAGCTCTCCCAGCCAAGAATCACGGTATCGCCCGGGACAAAGACAAACTCCCGGCCACCTTTTTCAAATAGGCCGGTGGTGCAGCTTTGTCCCCAGCGGGAAAAGGCGTATAGTTCCTTGAATGTCAAATGATAACGAGTCGCCAGCGTCTGCATCAGCCAGAGCTTATCGGACAGTTTCAATGTATCAAATTGTGGTCGAAATAAATTCTCGTTCATAACAAGACCTCTTTCAATTTGCTCCGGCAGACTGTGATTCCTTTTCCACAAGGCGAACCGCCTCCGTCAACAGCTTGGGAAGCTGATTCCTTTCTGCTGTTTCATACTGCTGGACTGGATGCGTCCAATCAAAATTTTGAATGATAGAAATGATGTATCTGTCCTGATACCAGCCCATATCCAGCAGAAAGCAGTTCGGATATTCTACTTGCAGCATATCTTCTTTTTGCGTGATATCCAAAAAGATAATCTCTCCAGTGCCAAAATCCATCTTTGACCAGACTTGCACGGCAAAATTCCTCCTCACGATTCTCCGAAATGCTCCAGGTACAACTTCCGCACGGAATAGGGACCAACAAGGGTCGTTTCCTTTCGGCCATCCCAAGAATACACATGAATTTCGCCTTCATCCCCAATGTACCGCTGTTCCTCAAAGGGTGCGGGAAAGGGGAAGCTTTCTACAATGCTCCAATCAATCTTGGGCTTCAGCCCATCAAACTCCTCGCGCTTGAGCCTTTTGAAATTGAACACCAAGGCCGCTCCAATTCCATCGAAAAGCAAATCTGCGTATTCTCTGGGGGTAATATTCTCGCTCACATTGGCAGCTTTGATGTCCACATTCAGAACCTTGTCGCCGCAGTTTGTCCATATTTTATTGGGAGAGAACCAGGTAGTCCGATCTTTGCCGCCTGCAAAGTCCTCGCGGAAATAGCTTCTGTTGGCGCTGTCCATCTCGACCCCTTCCCGAAGCAAGCCGTTGTATGAGGAAAGCGGAAAATATCGGTGTTTTGCCGGGTCAAACTGGTCAAACGAAATGTCCAACAGATACCCATGCTTCTCACTACGCATAAGCTTGTGTGGCTTCACAATGTTTTCTTCGATGAAACTCCAAATGTACTCGTCCACATGAATAGATACACGAGGGCGACTGAATAATGTGATTTTGTAGTGATCCTCTCTGTCCATTCTCTCCGTATTGAACCAAATACGATGAATTTTAACCATAGTTATCCCCTCGCATGATTTCTGCAAACGACACTTCTGTTTCAGCCTAAAAAAGCAGTTCACCGAAAAACAGCCTGAGAGTCACGGCAGATAATGTTTCAAGCTGTGGCTTGCTGAGAGGAGTGTAGTGAAGGACAATTTCTCCATACAACTCCGTGTTGATGTGGTGTTCTTCCAGATACCGCAGAACCTTTCGGTTGTTCCGCATGATATTTAGACGAAACCTGGTATTATCAAGGGCATATTCAAAACAGTCCGGGTCAATCAACTGACCATTGGCTGGATCATTCATTTCCAAGCGGAGTGCTTCCGCGCCGGTCTTGCGGGAGAGTGTAAAGTAACCATCCTCCAGTTCAAAGAACAGGCAGGACAGCCCTTCCTCATTGTCCAGCTCCCAAGTCATTCTTTTTGCAAATAATTCCATCATTTTACCTCAGACTGCGTTCCAGTCGCACAACATTTCATTCTGCGTGACCCGGCGCAGTTCGTCCCGTACCTCCATTAGAGCAAAACCCAGCAGGTTTTGCCCCCGCCACTTCATCGGGTCCTGCGCCTCCAGGGAGTTGGCTGAAAGCCGAATGCCCCAGATGTTATCGTAGGGACTGGCCTCCGCCAGCACACTATCTCCGGTGGAGAGGAGAAATTCCCGCAGGTTGCGGTTCTGGCTGAATTTGCACCAGTTGCCATTCAATACAATGGCGTATTTGAACTTGTCCCATACCTTCTGGTCAAACCTCCGCACCTTGCGGCCCAGGGCCTTGATCTGTTTCGGGTCGCTGCATTTCAAAATTTGCTCCCGAATCTCCTGATCGCTGAACAGTTCCGCCTTGCCTGCCATCATATACTGCTCCATACAAAGATAGGTATTGGCAACGGACCAGAAATCCTCCATCCACCACTGGCTGAGACAGCTTTTTGTCAGCTGGCCGTCCTCGGCAGGCTGATGGCCCCAGAACAGACACAGTTCCCGCTTTCTCCCCATGGAAAATTCCTGCTGGAGCCACTGGCGAGTGTACTTAGGGCTTCCTTCCGGCTGCCACGCATTCACCCAGAAGTCCCCATGTTCCAGCACTTCGCTGCTATCTTCGTCATCCCACCAGCCCTTCCAGGTTACCGGCTCGGGAAAGAGGGTGCGGTATTCTGTCTGCTCATCCGGGGAGAGGGTGTCCAGCCAATCGCCAAATCGGTATATGTAATCCTCCCCATAGCCCATGCGCCAGCCAATAGAGTATCGCTCGATTTCCCGGTGGGCCAGCCAAGGGGGAGGCATGATTTTCTGTTTCTGTAATGCCATATCGTTTCACCTCACAACATTTCTGCCTCAATTCCGCACCGTTCCAGAACCGGCAGCACCTGTTCTGGCTTGGAGGACATGAGAGTAATATGTTTGAGATTGGGGAACTGGCGCAGTTCCGCCTCAGTAACGGTATTAAGATCAAAGGATCCATCCTCGCCATCCCAGAACGGACAGAGCTGGGTATAAATCTCGCTGCCGCCATCCATCTCGATTTCTGTGACCTCCGGTGCCAGCCGCTCCGGGACAGGGTATTTCTCCAGCCACTTCCGAATCTCTGGGATGGGTTCATACCCTTCCGTGTCAATGTCGATTTTGCGTCGGCTATACTCTCTGGCAAACTCATGGGCATCCAGTTTAGGAGCCAGTAAGCCTTTCTCGTACATCAGGACTTCCATGACCGCCAGCTTGAAGTTGAAGCTGGTAAAGGTGAGCACTGGTTCAGTCGGCTTGGATAACTTGTATTTCTGTGCTTTCGCCGCCTTTTGCTCTGGCTCTTTCCAGCTGATCTGCACCATGGCGGAGAGGGCCTCCAGCTTTGCTTTCTGCGCTGACTGCTCCTCTGAAACAGGACCCGGCAAGCGGGTATAGACGGTAAAGCCGCCTAATTTGAGGGTATGGGCAAATCCGGCGAAATCCTTCCAGCTGGCCTCTCGGTAGTCCTTGGACCCGATCCAAACCGCTCCGTCAAATGTCTGCCGGACCGCATACTCTCCCTGTGCCGCTACCCGGACACCAATGGTTTTGATGGTCTGCTCATCTTCGTCCAACCAGCCCTGTAGTCCAAGCTCGTCCCACAAAGCAAGGGCCTGGGTATAGGGACTCTCTCGGCCTGTAATGGGGCTTTTCCGTGTTCCATTTTGCAGGACAATGCGGGCGGGCCCCAGCTTTTCCGAAAGCTGCGAAAGGGTAAACGGCGGCGTAAATACCGACCCAGGATAGTCAGGCTGTCTTTTTTGAGAATGATTTTTCGCTCCGTGGCCTTGGGCGGTAGAAAGATGGGCAGATTCGGGTACACTTCTTTGTACTCCCGCCATTCCAGCTTTTTGGGCTTGTTTGCCATCCGAAGGAAGCCCCAGAAGTCGATGGGATAACGAAATACCGGCCCAACCTTATCCCGCCGGGTGACGATGACCACCGTGCCATCGGTGAGTATTCCAATGTGCTGCATTTTCTCCCCGCCGAACATTTCCGGACGGATACGCAGCACTTCACGGGTGTTCATGTTGATGAGCTGGGCAAAGTCATCGGAGAGGATTTCGCCGTTTCCCTGCACCAGCAGCCAGTCCCCGGTAAACCAGCGAAGTTTCAGCACTCGCCCATTCCAGGCAGGGGGCAATTCGGCACCGCCCGGTGTCCATATCCAGTTCCAGCAGGCATTCTTCCATCCGCCCCTTGCCACTGACTGCGTGGATCATGGTAATGCGGCCTGTGCTGGGAACGGGAACGGCCTCGGAGAGATGGTCGTATCCATCCAGAGAGAAGGTGTGTTTTGTTACCTTGCCGTTTTCCCAGCGGTAAATCTGCCCCTTGTACCACTCGTTGGAAAAGTAGACCCGGCCCAGACCGTCTGTCGTAATGCCGCAATGGTATTTGGTGCTCCATCCATCTTCCGGCAGAGTCCAGTTTTTCACATCCTGGCAGGTGCCCCGGTCAGTCAGTTCAATCCGCGTAGCGTTGGTGGGATCGCCCACCCAGAGGGAATGGTCAGCCCAGCACAGGGTCTGCGGTGGACCGTCATATCCAACGGGGGACGGTTCGGCCCAGTTGAGCGTGCCTGGATTCTTGCTCAGTAATGCTCGGCCAATAGTCCCGCTGCCAGCGGTCCTGGACGCGGCATAGAGTCCATTTTCTGCGGAATAAGTGAGGCACCCAAGATGCGGCAAACTGTGGGCGCGGGTCACCTGGGGCGGACGCTGGCGCAGATCGGCCACACAGCCGTTTTTCCATTCTTCTGCATCCTGGTTTTTCCATTCGCCCGCCGCAAAATCACCCGCCAGGGAGTTGAAGAAATAATCGTACTCATCCTGAAGTATGTACTCCTCGCAGGGCATCAGCTTCCCAGGGTCCTGCTCCTTGGCATGGTCGCCCCATTTTCGCCCTTGCTGTTTCATCAGGTGGCAATATTGCCCCTGCTTTTTGCAGTAGCGTTCCCATTCGTTGCGTTCTTCTTCTGGGATCAAGGCAAACAGATACTCGTCCTCATCGTCCAGGTTATACAACGCCCAGCCGAAGGCAGAGAGTTCCTGCCCCAAGGCCGCCGCTCCTTTTTCATGGGGCAATTTCATATATTGGATGCCGATGGCGTCAAAGCGTTCATCCAGCAGCGCCGGGACCTGTGCGCCCCATTTCCCTCGAAGTTCCGCCAGAGTGTCCTGTACGGCTCCGTCAAATTTTAGAATGTCCAGCGCATCGGATATGATTTGTGCCCAGTCTGGCATGAAAGTACCCCCTTTTTAGTGCCTCAAAGTTTGCTGCTCAGCCGCTTGACTGGCGCAGACATTACATCTGGAAAATGCTTACACAGAATCTCTGTGAATAAGGTCATTACAAGAAACGGCTTGAGATTACCTGCTGCAATCTCAAAATATTGAGAATAGCCCCAATCCAACTCATCTTCTCCGCACCAAAAGTTGAGAAGTTCTGCCCCCAGATCCATCCGCTGACTGGATAGGGATTTCCATGGAATCTGTGACCGCAGATACTCCTGAACCTCTCTGAGCTGTTCTGCGGCAATGCGCTGATGGGCATAATCCCACACATTCTTAAAATAGGTATCCAGTTCTACATAGCCAGAAAAGAGGATGCCGCAATCAATCTTGGAAAATATCTCCACCATACAAAGGATGCGCCGCCGGTGAAAAGCCTCCATTTCCCGTTCCAAGGCCTCAGCCTGAATCATTTCGTGTTTCTCTATACAGGCATAAGCTTCATTTTCTGGTATCTGGAACGCTTCATCTACTTTTTTGGCTATGGTAAACATCTGGATTTCATCGGCATTCTTGCGCTTGCGTAGGTCATCCCAACTGCCTCGCTCCCATTTATCCTCTTTTGAATAACAAGCAGAGCATATCGCCTGTGCCGGGTCAATTTCTCTCGTCAAACAGTAAGGACAAAGAATTTTCGCATTCTCACACAATCTGATCGGCTCCTTTATATTATTCCATGTCCGCTTCTATTTCTTCCGCTTCCGACAAGCCATATACATCCGTTGGCGTATCCCCTGAAAACTCAACCATAAGTCCAAATGGCTCCCCCACAGGAAGGGTACAAATCTCAAAGTGCAGGCCCCATTCTGTCTCATCATAAAACAGAAATTGCGGCTGCTCGGCGGGAATCTCCGTTTCAGGGAATGGAGCGCGCTGCAATCCAAACTTCTCAGGGCTTTTACCAATCTGCGCCTGAATCTCATGCTCCGCTTTTGAAAGATACTCCCGCCAGTTTTGAAGCACAGAACGGATAAAATCCAGGTTTGCCGACTGAAGTTCAGATGTGTTCAAAATAATGGAAAACAGGATCTCTGTGTCTGCGATTCTTCCAGTCCAGCAGTGGATGGTCCCTGGTCCTTTCTGAAAGGTCAGTGCTCCCAATCCCAAATCGGAATGTTCAAAAACTGTTCCATATCATTCTTGCCCCAATCCCCAGGTTACAGCGACAGCCATGTGGTCAAAGCACTAATTTCCTCCCGCAGCAATCCGGATTTCCCAGCGGCGACAAAGGCTTTTTGGATACTGCCATAGCGCCGCCCGGAGCGGTCTACCAGCTGGAGCGCGGCTGCCTCCAGACCGGGAATTGCCAGCACAGCATCTGCCAGCGCCTGGGCGGAGAGTTTATCCCCGATCAGAGAGGCGGCAAAGTAGCGCAAATGGCTGTGAGAGAGGGCGGACAAATCGCTGAGTTTATGCAGTTCATAGAGTTTCAGGGCATAAAGGGAAGGAAGCCCATCCAGAGCCGGTAGTTTCTGCACAGCTGGTAGTGACTGGAGATAGAGTTTCTGAAGCCGGGTCGCTGGAGTCAGGAAAGGGGCAAGATCTTCCGTTTTCCGCATTTCCTCCAAATGGAGATAGGTAATGCTGGTGAGAAGTGGGGTAATGTCGCCATTCTTTTCTCCACGCAGGTGGAGAACACGTAGGCCGGGGAGAGAAACATTGTCCCAGGAAACAGGGGCCGACAGCCATAGGGACAGTGTATGAAGCTGCTTTAGCCCGGAGAGAACTTCTACACCCTCACACTTTTCCATTAGGGTCAGTTCCTCCAGATTGGGATAATCTCGCAGGAAGGACAGATTCACCTTCCGCTCTCCTGTCACAGACAGACACCGTACCGCATCTGGTTTTAGTCCATTCAGATCAATCTTTTCTCCGCCGCGCCAGAAAACTGCGGTGCAGTATGCCTGTTCCATTTTGCTTCTCTCCTTATTCCTCAAACTCGCCCTCAATCATTCCATTAAGATATTTTCCGGGATCAGCAATAAATTCCTCCCATTTGGCTAACGGATGAAACTCCTTATGCTCAATGTCCAGATACCAGAGTTTCTTATCTCTGGGACTCCACAGCAGCAAATAGTCGCTGTAATTGTCCATTTTCGCCATAAGGGAGAGCAACTTTTTCCGTTTCCAGGTCATCTCCTGTACATCCATGTAGGGGTACAGTTCCGCCCATTTCACCAGTTCCCGCTCTGGAAATTCCAGACGCAAGGGGCCGGTCTTTAAGTATTCCACCAGCTTGGCAGGCAGCTTGTAAGGCATGAGTTGACGCGCTTTTTCCTGTTCGTTATGCCATTGCTCCGGCTCCAGAGCTTTTAAGTAGGCGGCCATTTCCTGATTTTTGTTCTGTACTGCCACGGTGTAGGGCCGGTCACCGTATTTATCCGGGATGGTGATGTCTGCACCCTGTTCCACAAGCCAGCGCACCATAGGGAAATCGTTGGAGCGGGCGGCCTCGGTGACAGGGGTGGAAGCATAAGGGAACACCATGTCCGGCTTGTGGTAATTGATGTCTGCACCTTTTTCCAGCAGGAGTTTGGCAAGTTTGGCCTCTCCATCAGATACAGCGGCCCGAAATGCCTCGCCGCCAAACTTGTCCACTGTGATCCCGGCTTGCTCCAGCACCGGGATATTCTCCGGGCGCTTGCCCCAGCGTACTTCCTGGAAGGCACGCTCTTTCTGCTTCGGGCTGAGTTTTGCGGCCTGTCCAGCAAAGAGGGTGACAACCTCCGGCCCACAACAGCGGGCAGCGGTGAGCAGCAGGGGCTGTTCCTCTGCCAGACCGGGATCAGCTCCATGCCCCAGTAGGAAGTGAATCATGGGCACATCATTCCGAAAAACCGCGATCTCCAGTGGTGTGAGTTTGATATACTCGCTGAGCTGAATGGGGTCATCTAAATCCAGACCGCCCTGGAGCAGTACCTCCAGCTTGGAAGTGTCATAGTCACAAATGGCGGCAGCCGTTTCCGGGAGGGTCTCCCAGCGGCCAATATATGCAATTTGGTACATAAGGCACCTACTTTCGTTGTTGTTTCACTTTATAGGGAACGGTTCGGCCCAGCACCCGGCCCTTGCCAACGGCATTGGCTCCCTCAT
>ENA-OQIR01000395-OQIR01000395.1-human-gut-metagenome-genome-assembly--contig:-NODE-395-length-19257-cov-3.038944_pt1 | contig 19257 bp, 30 predicted proteins | sample MGYA00242580_ERZ504745 | MGnify/ENA primary metagenome ERZ504745 (study PRJEB26092, sample SAMD00036214) | human gut metagenome | host: Homo sapiens | study: EMG produced TPA metagenomics assembly of... | reverse complement strand
CGGCCAGAGTACCACGTCCATAGGATATAATCCCTGTTATACCGCATGGGCGTGGGTGAATGTCTACTGGTTTTTGATATAGGTCCGGACATTGTCCAGACTGTTTTCGCTTACCGTTGCCACAAAATAGCTGTCACTCCAGAACAATGGCTTCCAGTAATAGTCCTTTAAAACAGTATCCCCATATTTCTTCCTTGCAAACCTGCTGGTCTTGGTCTTGACCACATTGGCAAGCATCCCGGGGGCAGTGAACGGATCTGCCTCATACAGGATATGGATATGGTCGCTTTCCCCATTCAGTTCCAGGATTACAAGGCCTTTCTCTTTAAAAATATCCCTGATGATCTGATAGACCAGTTCCTTTACCTCTCCCTTAAGGACCGGTTTCCGGTATTTTGTCACCAGCACCAGATGGTACTGCAGCAGGAAACAGCTGTGCCTGTTCGTATAGTAATCCTGTCCTCTCTTTTTCTTATACATAGGGATCCCTCCTGTTCCAATGACTGTCCGAAAAATTGACATCCATTTGTGATTATGCTATAATAATACCATAGAATTTAAAGCTTGGAAAGGGGTACAGCCATTATGAAAAACACGGTCCCGATGGTAGTGTCAGAAAAGTCATTCAGGGAAGTCTTTTCCTTTGCGGAAGATAATTCTGCCCTTGCAAAGAACCTGTATAATGCTGCCCTTTTCCGGATCCGGCAGGTATTTACCGGATGGGGAAAGGAAAAACTGACAGATCTGCAGAAGCTTGTTTTGATGAGCTGGAGCAGACAAAAGCAGCCTACGAAGGATTTACTCCCAGACGGGTACTGTCCTACCAGGCCCTTCTTAAGATCCTGCGGGCTACCAATAACCCGGATTATTTTGCCGGGCTTCCCATGCAGACAGCAGAGGATACCGTCAAAGAAGCTGTCAAGAATTTCCGCAAATGGCTGGATAACCTGAAGCTGTATAAACAGGATCCATCCCGGTTTACTGGAAAACCAAGGATGCCAAAATACTGCAGATCTACACGCAGGACATTTAAGGTTACCAACCAGGATGCCGTTCTTTATCCAAAAGCTGACGGCAGCACCGAAGGCTGCAGTCTGAAACTTCCCGGCTTTAAGAAAAAGGAGCGTATCCCCTTGAATTATATAGATCAAAGATCCAATCTGCGGGAGATCACCTTCAAACCTTATTATGACAAATATATCATGTCCTTCGTTATCGAGGATATGGCCGCACCTTTTTACCCCGATATGCCTTACATGGCAGGACTCGATCTCGGGACGGACAACATCGCAGCTATCGCATGCACGGACGGAACGTCCGTCGTATACAAGGGCGGTGCGGTCCTGTCAGAGAACCAGTTCTTTGCTAAACAGAGGCTCAGGCGGTATCCATCATCACAAGGGGGCATGAGCATAAGCATGCGGGCTCCGCATATCTGGAAGCCCTTTCACGTGAGCATGACTGTTTCCTCAAAGACCAGATGCACAAGATCAGTACGGACATCATCCGTTACTGTGTGGACCACCGCGTAGGAATCCTTGTAATCGGTGTCAATAAGCTCTGGAAACAGAATACGAACATGGGAAAGAAGAACAACCAGAAGTTTGTGTCCATCCCGCATTACAGGCTGCGCCAGATGATCGAATACAAGGCGCTCCGCGCAGGGATCGATGTGGTCGAACAGGAGGAAAGTTATACATCCAAGGCGGATGTGACTGCTTCTGACTTTATGCCTGTATACGGAAAGGTAAAGGCACGTCCGGTATTTTCCGGGAGACGCATCGAGCGTGGGATGTACCTGTGCAGGGACGGGTACTGCATCAATGCGGACTGCAACGGTGCGGCAAACATCCTGCGCAAGGCCGTCCCGGATGCATGGAAGGGATTTAAGGACTTCCATTTCCTGGCCACGCCTGCCAGCAGGGGGTTCCATCAGCTGAACCCTGCCGGAAGGAATAACAGCCATAAACAGCACCCGGACTGGAAGATCCTGTCCCCGGCTGTATAAAAGCGTATCCATGTACGCCCCGGGATACCGGGTAAAAGCATGGACCAAAGTATTCCAGAGGCTTCATCCGCCAATGGATAGGGGGCTTCGTGAACAGCCCTCCGTTTGCACGGCCGGCACCGGCTCATCCGTCGTCTGTTCGAAAGACGTAAGCGGCACGGCAGCGGGAACAAAGCTTTCTTGCGCCATGATGACTGTGGAGACATTTAACTCTGGGGCTCCGCCCTGCTGTTAGATACCACCTCCATAGGAGTTATGTCCCCGCATGGGGTGGAGACTTCATCATCTGTTTAAGATCATCAGCGACCATCTTCTGGTATTCCCCATCAATTTTAGAAAGTGGTTTTCCTTGAAAACTGGACCATCTCATAGTTTGTAAGTTATATAACATTTCTCGCTCATCAGCAGTCAAATTGATCTCCATGTTTTTTGTCCTTTCCTTAGTTTTTTAATTCATACCCGACAGGAATGGGATCAAATTGAAGAACAGATCTGAAACCTTATCAGACAGTGAGCAACCATCTGCCACCTGTCTGCTCTCTTCTCCTTCCAGCCAGCTGTCGCCGGTAGCATAATCGACCACGATCCCGGGTTGTACATGTAGTAGTATATGTTAATATAGTACCTGTTTTTTCTGATGTTCGCAATGATTTTTGTTGTTCTTATGTTTTTAACTGTACAAAAATATCCTTATATCAAAAAAGAGAGGAAAACCTCTCTTTTTGTGGAAGTACCTGTATGTAGAAGAGTCATTCTTCCAGCAGCTTCATACTGCCTACTGAAACCTCATATGCAGTGCGGCTTTCCGTTTCTGTTTCGCTGATCCGTTTAGAGTATTCTCTTCTCTGGATACGGCCTTCCATCTGAAGATGACTGCTAACTTCAAGAGAAGAAGCGTAACGGGCATTTCTGCCCCAGCAGATACACGGAATATAGTCTGATTTATGGTATGAACGGTTAACTGCCAATAACACATCTGAAATTTCTCTTCCAAGCGGAGTTTTACGGTATACAGTTGGCTTACAGATATATCCATCCAGATAGATCTTATTTATCGGATAATCCTCCTCTTCCAAAATCTCCATTTTTGTTGCAAATACATGGAGGATAAGGCGGTTATGTTCTTCATTATACTGATTGTAGGAACGGAACTGTCCGCGGATCTCCACATATTTTCCAATATAATCCTGTGTTACGTCTATCAGCCGTTCGGATACCATGATGGGAATGGTATCTGTCACTTCGCTGAGTCTGTCTACGGTTACCTGTGCGGTGTAAAACCCTTCTCCCAAAAGTTCGTGACTAAAGGAAAAACCTGTTACCATTTTTCCTCTTAAATGTACCTGGTTGTTTTCAATAATGCGTTCTGTTGTGTCGTACAATGTTTTATCTCCTCTCTGTTGATCGTTGCTCATTCCTGTAATGAAGCAAATATCTGATTGTTATGAAGCAGCGTTTTTTTCTGCTTACCTGTACATAATATGAGAAAATCGAAAAGGTAACTTCTGGTACGAAAAAAGGAGCTGTAAGATACAGCTCCTGAACACTACAGATACTGGGTTTCCTTTACCAGTACATTCATTTCCCCAAATGCCTCTTTCAGCTCATTGATTGCTTTCTGATCGGATGACATATGGATCTTCAATGCCATGGTGATTCTTTTATCATTCAAAAGAACACTGACCAGGGACATTCCCCTGTTCCAGGATGAGATCTTTTCCAATACACTTTCATTGTTCCTGAATTCGCGGATACTGTCAAACCGGATCCATATCCTGTAGTTTGGCTCATCAAGGAAGAAAACACTGTCAGCGATCAGGCTTGCTTCCTCTTCCCGGATACTTACCTTTCCTCTGATAAAAACAGGTCTGTCCTCCCTGATCTTTTCATTTATCAACTCATACAGGGAATGGAAAACGACCACTTTGGTAACACCGATGGAATCTTCTACATCAAGGAACACCATCGGCTCATTGTTCTTCTTGGTATAGATGACTTTATAGGACCTGATGATCCCGGCAATGGAAACCTCTTCCTTTTCCTTTGCAGGGATAGCTCCTGTCTCCTCATCCGCATACAGATAGCTGCTGTACTTGACCGGATTTTTGGAAAGGACCTCAGCGTATACATCGATCGGATGTTTTGAGATATACACACCTGCTCCTTCTTTTTCATAAAACAGAAGTTCTTCCTCGGAATATTCCGGTAACTCAGAAAGAGTATCTGTCATATCCGAACTGCTTCCAAACAGATCCATCAGGGATAACTGCCCTTCGATCTGTTTTTTGGATGCACGTTTTTGGGCGGACAGATATTCCACGCCGGAGATCATCAGTGTATGTCTGGTATATCCGGTAAAATCCAGTGCACCTGTTTTTGCAAGTGCTTCCAGCATCTTTTTATCGATCTCCGGATTTCGCTTTACCAGGTCGTAAAATGATACATACTGACCGTTTGTTTTTCTTTCATCTATGACTTTTCCAATTGCTTCCTTGCCAACGTTTTTGAGTGCAGCAAGGCCATAATAAATGGAATCTCCAACAACAGTGAAATCCTCATGGCACAGGTTGATATCCGGTGAAAGGATCCTGATACCATTTTTCCTGTATTCAGCGATATAAACCGCAAGCTTATCTGTTTTATCCATAACGGATGTCAACAGTCCGGCTGCAAATTCCAGTGCATAATGGGCTTTCAGATATGCCGTCTGCATTGCAATGGCAGCATAAGCCGCAGCATGGCTCTTATTAAACGCATATTTGGCAAAATCAACCATCTGTTCCCAGATCTGCTTTGCAGTCTCTTCTGGGATCCCGCGGTTGACACAGCCGTCAATCTTCAGTTCTTTATCTCCGTAGATAAACCTTGGAGCTTCCTGATCCATAATATCTTGTTTCTTTTACCCATAGCTTTACGAATCAGATCGGCCCTTCCCATGGAAAAACCGGCTAACTTTTGTACAATTTGCATGACCTGTTCCTGATAAACGATCACCCCATAAGTGGAACTTAAAATGCTTTCCAGTTCAGGGGTCAGATATTTTATGGATCCCGGATCATGTTTTCCGCGGATATAATCGTCGATATACTCCATTGGCCCCGGACGGTATAAAGCCACCCCTGCAATGATATCTTCAAAACAGGTTGGCTGCAGCTTCTTCATGAACCCTTTCATTCCTTCGGATTCCAGCTGGAATACCCCGTTTGTGTCTCCGGAAGAAATAAGTTTCAATGCTTCTTTATCGTTTAATATTTCTTCGTCCACAGCGGGATCTCAACCCCGTATTTCTCTTTTACGGATTTCTGTGCTGTATCGATGATAGTCAGGTTACGCAGCATCAGAAGATCCTTTTTCAGGTTCCCCAGATGCTCTGCATCGGTCATGTTGTACTGGCAGACCAGATATCCGGTTTCCGGATCGACGGATACCGGGAACAGATCCTCACATGGTACCGGAGTCGGGATATGTCCGCAGGCGTGTGTGGAGGCGGCCTTTTTGGTGCCCTCCAGCCTTCTGGCGATCTTCCACAGCTTCTGGTATCCGGGATCTGAGTTGATAAAATTCTGAAGGTCAGGGTTGGAATCCCATGCCTTATCCAGTGTCATTTTAAGATCTTTTGGGATCAGACCTGCGATCCTGTCTCCTACTGCTACCGGATACCCGGCTACCCTGGCAATATCACGCACGATCCCTTTTGCATTCATGGCCGTAAAGGTACGGATCTTGGCAAAATGATCCCAGCCGTTGCTTTCCGCTTCAAATGCGATCACATCATCCTTATAAGAATAATTATAGTCGACATCAATATCCGGCATGGATATTCGTTCAGGATTGAGGAACCTCTCAAACAGCAGGTTATATGGGATAGGGTCGATATCCGTGATCCCCAGACAGTAGCACATCCGGCTTCCGGCTGCGGAGCCACGTCCCGGTCCTACTAATATCCCATGTTCCCTTGACCATCGGATAGTTTTACGGGTATCCAGGAAATACTCGGCAAATCCCATCTGCTTTACGATCCCAAGCTCGTACTCCAGATCTTTCTTTGCCGTCTCACGTTCCCTGTTACCTACAGGGTAACGTTTTTCCCATCCTTTCCAGGATTCATCCTCCAGGTAACGGAAATAATCATTTCCATACTCTTTTGGGATAACGACTTTTGGCATCCTGTAATCACCAAATTTAAAGTCAAAATTGCATTTGTCTGCGACCTCAAGGGTATTGTCAAAAGCCTGTGGCAATGACGGGAATAACTGCCGCATCTCCTCTTCCGTTTTTACGGAATAATCACCTTCGTAAACAAGCCTGTCCGGACTGTCCAGCGTTTTCTTTGTCTGGAGGCAGAGAAGATACTCATGGGCTTCCTTATCCTCGGAATTGGTATAATGACAGTCATTGGTACATACCAGCTTGATACCCAGTTCGTCCGAAAACCTGACCAGTTCGTTAGCGACTATCTGCTCTTCCCGGATCCCATGGTTCTGGATCTCAAGATAATAGTCATCCCCAAACAATTCCCTATATCTTAGGATTGCTTTTTTGCCGGTTCCATGTCTCCGCAGCTGATCCCGCGGAGGATCTCACGCGGAACACGTCCGGCCAGACATGCACTCAGGCAGATAAGTCCCTCGTGGTACTGCTCTAACAGTTCAAAATCGATCCGCGGCTTGTAATAGAAGCCGTCGATATTGGACCTTGAGACCAGGTGGCAGAGGTTTTTGTATCCGGTTTCGTTTTTTACTAACAGGATCAGGTGATGATACCTTTCCTCTCCTGCATGAGAATTTTTATCCAGCCTGCTTTCGGGTGCTTCATAGCACTCACAGCCAAGGATAGGTTTGATCCCCTGTTTCTGACATTCGTTATAAAAGTCCACCACGCCGTTCATGACACCATGGTCCGTCAGGCACATGCAGTCATCCCGGAGTCTTTTATCTTCTTTACAAGATCTGGGATCTTGCTCATCCCATCCAAAAGACTGTATTCTCCGTGGACGTGTAAGTGGACAAACCCACTTTTTGTGTTGCTCATAAAAATTTCTCCTTTCTTTTTCATTTCCTGCAAAATGAAAAAATACAAGACACAACAAAAATACTCTGCCCGGATATCCGGACAGAGAGATCATCTGCATACCTTATGCAGCATTTTTTTATATTTTTTGTTTCCCTTTTGTCCTACCTGATATACCATGATCCTGGTCAGCTTCTTCATCAGGTCTTCCGGAAGTATGTCCTGCTTGATACGGTTGCAGACGCTGCAGGCACATTGAAGGTTTGACAGATCATTGTTGCCGCCTTTTGCAAGCGGGATGATGTGATCCACGGTGAAATCGGTATATGGGACAAATTCTCCGCAGATGGCACAATGACCTTCTGTTTTGTTGTATACCGCAGCCCGCTCCTGTGCAGTGAAACATTTTCTGTGGGAGCTGCTGGAAATGCCAGCCGGAGGATTACTGACGGATGGCGTTGCGTCTGCCACCTGAATCTTTGAGTCCGGCAGGGCTTTCTGGCTTTCGTCTGAAACCGGATGGATCTTGTATCCGTTAAGTTTCCTGCTTGCCCGGTCCCGCATTTTTTTGCATCCTTCTCTGATGCAAATCTCTGTGCCAAAGCGATATCCTCTGTTTTTTGATCGCATTATTTTCCTCTGTTCTTGCATAGTATGTTTTTCCTGAAACCGTTCTCATCAAAATGTACTTCATGATCCATGCTCCTTTCTGGATGTTTATCTTTGGTGTAATGATCTTTGTAAGTACAATATAGCAGAGCTGAAGTATGGTATCAGATGAGACGAAAAACCGGTACAAAAAATCCCCATGCGCTATGGGGATTTTGTTTATTCATTTTGGAATATCAAATCTTTCAATTTAGAAAAATCTTTTTCTGATATCCACTTACATATTTCCTGTTGATTTTCTTCCGTCATATTAATTTCCGCCAGCTTTTCCGGCGTATTTTTTAATTCCCAAGCCTGATATATCCAATATGCAACACTTCTTAAATACTGATATCCATATGCAACATAATATTCCGAAACTCCTGCTTTTTCTGACAGATACTTAATCCACTCCTCGGTGCTTATAGGAATACTCTGCTCCTTAATCCTATACTTAACATAGTCATATAACTCTTGCAGGAAATTTCTCATTGGATCAACAGAAAATAGAAAAAATTTCAGCAACTAATGCATCTGACTTTGTCGGACACATTGGCATTACAAAGTAATTCTTGTATATTTTTTTATCCTCTTTGTGAAAAATATATTGTGCGATTTCATTTGCGATTGCATATCTTTTTGAAGTTGCAGGTACATATTTATCCGTATAAATAACTGCTTCTCTTTCATTTGAGAAAAAACTTTCCTGTACAGATAACTGAGCGATTTTATGATTTGGTCTTTTAATATGTTCATTAGAAAAATCATTTATATCTACATCTTCAATCCATATTCCCAGTTTATCTGTAATTTTCTTAATATCAACAGGAAACACAATTGCTTCTTTTCCATAGCATAATTTTAACAGTTTTTCAGCATAAATTCCTGTCTTCCAGTAATAATGAGTAATGTTTCCTATGTTTGAAATATCGGATAAATATGCTGAAATTTCATTCAACACTTTGTTCAAATCTCCATTCTTTCTTTTGGTTTGCATCTTATATATTACTCCTTAACTATTTATCTGAGAGACAATAGAATTGCCGACATACTCTGCTGAAAACTGCCTGACGATGGATTGCATTCCATCAAATTTCCTGTTTTGGCTTACAAAGAGGCTATCTTCCAGAACATTATTCATCACTTATCCTCCCAGGCTGATCCATCTTTTTACCATTCTCACATACCCTGCTATGGAACAGAATCATATCGGACAGTTTATCCGCAAGCTGGATTCCCTTTCTTGCTTCCTCAGTTTTAACACGCCCCGTAAACGCATGCATCACATTCGTGTCCATCGGCTTTTCTGGCAGCTTCATCAGAGAATCCATCGACACATGTAGGTATTCAGAAATTTTATGAAGTTCAATCGCGTTGATTGCTCTCGCACCATTCATGATTTTGCTCATTGTCTGCTTGGAGACTCCAATTCCTTCTGCCAGATCAACCTGCTTTTTGTTTTCTTTTTCCAGATCAACCTGAATGTTGTTTGCAATTATCATATTTACGTCCAGCATATAATCGCCTCCTATTCTTGTACTTATATTATACTCTTTTTCGCATGAACCATATCAATAAACATATTTTCCTGCTTGGCATTTGGAAAGAATTCTATGTTTCTTCTGGATTTTTTCCTTAGGATATTGATCTTTGCAAGTACAATATAGCAGAGCCGGATCAGAGTATCAGACGAGGAGACGAAAACCGGTACAAAAAAAGCCCCATATGCTGCGGGGCTTTTGTTCATTCCTTTCTCTTATATTCGATGGCAAACCTTCCGTTCTCGCATTTCTCCGCGGAGCAGATAAACTGCGGCAGGTCACAGAACTCCATCTGGATGCCAGCGTTTAAGCAAGAGAAGGTATCTGTGGCTGTTTTTATAAGTTCGATCAGAGCAGCTGCCTGACGGGTGGTCAGGTTTTGAAGGGAGATCTCCGGAAGGCTTACATATTTCTCCGCTTTAGCGATCAGTGAGGAAAGGTATCCTAACTGTTTAATAGAAGCAGGTTTTTCGGGAGACGGGATTATGAGTTTTGAAATAGTAAGCTTTTTCCGTTCTCCTTTCTCAGGTACATACTCACGTCGCATCTGCTGCCGGTATTTTTCTTCCGCTTTCTTTTTGGCAGTTATCTTATCACAGAATACGGGGAACTGCTTTTTGCCTCTTTCCCTGATCTTATCCTCTTCTTTCATTTTTAGCTGAAAATACTCAGATGCTGACTTGGAAGGCTTTTCAGATTGTGCCTTCGTCAGGAGTGTTTTCTGTTTCTCGGCTTCTTTCATCCGCACGGACAGGTCGATCAGACGCGAAGCTTCCAGCTTGTTTAATTTGTCCGCAGTATTCAGGTAAATCCCCTTATGGAGATAATCCTTCTTTACTGTGGCTACCTGCTTTTCCGTTGCGTTCATGGTACTCCAGTTTTCTTGAGAATCCTTATTCCAGCAGTACGAATAGAAACCGGGAAGGGATTCGCAGTAAGCCTTTACCAGTTCAACCGCTTTGTCCATCTTTAAGGTTCCGGAGATAATGGATGAATCAGAGGTATGGAATTCCACGTTGACATTGTCCAGAACATCCGGTTTGGAAATGTAGATCACTTCATCCAGGACGGGTTGATCATATAGTGCTTCTCATCATCCGGACAGATCTCCACATCCAGATTTCCAAAGTCATATTCCGGTTCCGCAGACTGGCGTTTTTCAGTATAATAAGCAGCCAGATCTTTGATCGTCTTATCCCTGCATGCAGCCAGTGCTTCATTACAGGAATCCAGGAACAGATCCACCCTTCGTGTCTCGATTTCCATGCGCTGCGCTTCCGTTGTGAAATATCCGCGGAGGGAGTCGCACAAAGTCAAAAGATCGGTGTCGGGATTCAGTTTCTTTTTCTGTTCCTTGTCAAGCAGGGCCGGATCCACTCCGAATAAGGTAGGCGCAGTGCAGAGGTTCTGGACTTTTTTGGAATCTGCCGGGACAATGTCAATGAGAAGACAGAATTCCTTTCCTTCATACAGCCTTGTACCCTTCCCGCCATCTGCTGGTACAGGGTCGGATTGCAGGTCGGGCGCAGATTCATGATCGTGTCACAGATCGGGAGGTCTGTGCCTTCAGTGAGTACCATACAGTTGATGATGCTGCGGATCTTCCCATCTGCAAAATCCTTAAGAATCTGCCTGCGCTCCTCCGCAGGTGTTTCGCCGGTAACAACACATACGGTATCTTTCTTATCCGGGATAAGGGAACAGATCGTTTCCCTGAGCAGATAACAGAGACGCTTGGTGACACAGTAGATCAGTGTGTGTCTGTCCAGGCACTTTTCCACGTACGCCTTTGCAGCAGTGACGATCGCACCTCCATCGAGCATAACCTTTTCAAGGTCTGAATCGGAATAATCCCCCAGATGCTTCTTTACATTTTTCAGTTTAAATTTTCCAAAAACCTGCTCACAGCGGATACGGGACAGGTAATTGTTCTGGATCCCCCAGCGCAGATCGCGGTTAAAGATGATGTCGTCAAAAACATCGGTCAGACGGACGTTATCCCCGCGCTGCGGAGTGGCGGTGAAGCCGATACGCCTCTTTGCCCCGGAAAAGTAATCCAGAACCGCCCGGTAGCTTTTGGCTGCACTGTGGTGCGCTTCATCAATGATGATGGTATCAAAAGCATCCGGGGCAAAGCGTTTCATCCTGTCCGGACGGGAAAGGCTCTGCACACTGGCGGAAACCACCTCTTCATCCCCCGCATGCTCCTCTGCCTTTTCTATGCCAAAAGAGCAGTCAAAATACTTTTCCGGCTGCCTCACCAGCTCATCCCTGTGCGACAGCAGCAGTACTCTTCCGTTTCTTTTAAGATGTGTCATTACGACTGTTTTTCCCAGTCCTGTTGCCATGACCACCAGGTGGTTCCCGGTGGGTGTTTTATCTAAAATATCCTTACATTCTTTCTGGTAAGGACGCAGTTCGTATGCCATATAAGTCCCTCCTGTTTTTTTGCATAAAGCAAATAGCTCATTCTGGCCATCCATAGTCTTATCCGATGATTTTATTTAAACACAAAATGACAAAATTTTGTTTTGATACGAAAAAACGTCCTTCAGGAGAGTATTTCATTCGAGACGAAAAAATTCATAAACAATAAAAACTGCCTTCCAGTCAAACCAGGAGACAGTTTTCGAATTCTTTAACATTGTTCGTTCAGAATGCTCGGGTCTTTAAACATGAGAGCTTTAATCTTCCATCAGAGATATATTATACTTACTCAGAATTGTTTCGAGTTCTTCGTAGCAGCTTTTTCCAAAATTCCGGAGTTCCATGATTTCTTCCCTGGACTTCTTTGTCAAATCTCCAAGAGTTCTGATACCCGCACGGTATAAAGCATTAAATGTTCGCGTCGACAGGTTCAGGGTGGAAATCTGAATAGCAGACGCAGCAATACTATTTACTTCTTGTGTAGGAATGCCAAACATAGTATCCAGGACTGAACAGGAGAAATCCGGACAGAACTCTTTTGTTTTTTCCAGTTCTGCATGGTCCGCTTCTATATAGTCGAAAACGGTTATAATACCTTTTGATTTCAGTATTTCTTTCCAATTTTCTGGAATTACCATATCAGAATCTGTATCATATTCTCCAGTTGTCTACGAATTTCCGGAGTTTTATCAACCAACTCTTTTTTGTGGAGTAGCCAGGTGTATTTTTCGACTGTACGTTCATAAGCTTTCTCCAGATTGTCGGATACAGCCTGGACCTCCTGACAGGACTGTAAGGCCTTTGCGTAACGCTGGTAATTTGGTAGTAGAAGCCGGCTGTTAGCAGGATTACGTAATTTATGCAGACACTTATCAAGAATCTGCCGGATACGTTGCTGTTCTACCCCAAACTGTTCACCGATTTTGCGTAGAGTCATTGGCTCATCGGTATTAATGCCATATCGAAGGCTCATTATACTCATTTCTCTTTCTGACAGGATATCCTTCATACGCTGCAGGAACAATTCCTGGTTTTCTGTATCGATGATTACCAGTTTTTCATACTCTGCAATTCCAAAGATATCTTTGGCGATTCTTTCACATGGAGTCTCTATTTCTTCCAGACATTTGAGTAGAAGATCTTCTGTGATAATATTTCTTTTCTTGATATAATTGGAAAAACTGTTCTTTAATTCTGTCTGGAAAGCCTGAGGAGTAATTCCTAGTTTGTCAGCAGCCTGTTTCTGGGTAATTTTCCTTTCTAAAATTTTTCGTAGAAGATTAGTCATCTCTTCCAGTTCTCTGATAGCGTTATTTATTGCAGTTTCGTTCATTTTAATTTTCTCCTTTCGTTTAAGTTCGGATATAATATGAGAAATAGTAGAAAAAAGACACCTGTGGCTAATCTCGAACTCTACAGGTGTCAAAAAACGAAAGGATTGTGGATATAGTGCTTTTTATCCTAGATATAGCAGAAAACCCCATCCGACGTCAGTCGGGTGGGGTAGTTCAAAGATATGAAAAAAGAGTATCATTGTGTTTATGTTTCCAGCGAATACATTATTTCTCCTTTGATATTCTCTCAATTATCACAGTATTCGGCACATATAGTACCACCACCACAGAACCTCTACTTCTAACTCACTGACAGGTTCAGAAGGTTCAGCGATGCTCCAGCTTCGAAGCAGGTTCTCCAATGAAGTTGATAAAGAATCGTAATCTTCTCCGTAGATATTCGCTGGGGATTCCATGTCTAACTCAGGATCTTCATCTTTTTCCGGATTAGGAATAATAATCCCCTTATCGTCAAGAAAGTCTTCGAAAATATCAATGATATTCCCAATCAGCTCTGGTTCGTTCATTTCGTTTACAATTATCTTTTCATTTATACTGCTCATAATATACTTCTCCTTTGTTTAATGTAGAATATCCCTGTGTATAAGTAACCATTGGACGTGTTTTTTTTGTTACTAACATACATATGTCCAATCTTCTATATTCTTTTCACTCTCCTTTCGTTTTACATTTACATTGATAAACATGAAAAATGGCTGAAAGAAATAGAAAAAAGCAGTTTATAAAACAAGCCGCTTTAAAATAGAAAGATATAAGAAAAACATAGTGCTGTCTTTTCATACGAAAAAGAGGCAGCCAAAGCCGCCTCAGATCTTTACGCACCGATCCACACCGTAGATGACATTCAGCCCGCTGCCGGTGTCCCACCGGACACAGATGGAACCGGTATCGTCCACATGGACTACCGTTCCTTCTGTACCAATCGGCGGAGCTGGACATCATCCATTTCCAGAAGCTTCACCCGGCATCCTGCCGGGTACTCTTTACGGAGCTGTTCTACTGTATTTCTGTCTGGATACAGTTTTTCCTGTTCGTTATGGAATTTGACCTTTTTGATCGGGATACTCCACAACCTGGCAAGTTTCAATTCTTCTTCCATTCCAGAAGAGATCCTGTCCCCAACGACCCATACTTCGGATACACACCCATCCACTCTTTTCCGACCTGTTGTCCAAACTTCCGCTCCTGCGGATCATTGTCATCCAGAAACTGTGTAAAATACAGGTGTGGTGCCAAAGGAATGAGTCCCCTGGACACTGCCAGCCTGCAGGCTCTCTTTGCCTGGTCAATATTTTTCCTTAGCTCTGTCTCCGGATCCTCTCCAACAGGACGATACGGAGAGCAAATATATACGTATTTCATAATTTCCTCCTTAACAAATGAGTTCATAACAGGTTCCGCTGTATTTAAGAGAAAAATACAGTTTAATCATCCGAGCAGTCCCACATCTGGACAGCAGTACATGATCAGAAATCCTTTTGACATAGTCTGCTATCAGAGCGCAAAACTTATCGTTGGTCAGATTTCTTATGTTTTCCGAATAATACCATGGCAGATTCGGGGCAATACCAAGGATAAAACCATTGCTATCTCCCATATCAAGGTCAATGTCTTCTTCCTTTTTAATTACATCGTGAAGAAAAGCTCCCAGCCCATGATATCCCATTGAGTCATACGCAAGGAACCATTCCTTTTCCAGTACTCCAGTTCTTCCTGAGTCTCAGAATCGTCATAATTAACGTATTCCTTGAAATCTCTATGCAAAGAAGAATCATATGACTCCAATAGCTTTTCTACCTTATCCCAGTCTATTTCAGAATCCTTAATTTCGCTCATACAAATCCCGTAAATCAGCATTTAATCTTCCTCCTTTGTGATCAATATTCTGCGATCAATTGTCTCCGCAGCAACAGAATCCACTATGATTTCTTTTTTTACCAGTGTTTCCCGTACCCGCTGGAGCTCATGGATGATATCCGCGGATGGCTTCTTTTCCAAAACCATCGTCTGGATCTCTGAGAGCTTCCAGTCGAGATACTGGTTCATGAATAGCTCCTCAAAGAATTGACTTCTCTGAAAAGCATCAGGGCTTCCTTCTTATACTCTGATCTGGAAAATCCGACCAGATACCCGGTGATTTCCTCAAGGTTTCCGGAGGTTACTGCGGACAGGATATCTTCAGGTTCCATATCATCCCCGGCTTTCTTTGAAAACTCAGAGATCTTTTCTGCGACAGGCTGCCATTTGGATACGGCAGCATCCGCGGAGACAAGACTATACGCCTGAAGTTTTTCTTCCGGGATCTCATCTGGGGTAAGGAAATACCCCCAGGCCTGTCTCATGATCTCCTCCACGTACTGACGCTGGTTGAAATTAACCACTTCCCGAATCGTACAGTCAGGTATGGTGCCTATGGAAATCGGGCGTATTACTGAATAATATTTATACATTTTTTTCTCCTTTCGTTTTTTTTGATACAGAGATAAAATGAATAAAGATAAAGACCGTGAAAATATTCCGTTCCGTACGTAGATTTTGAAATGGAAAACTTAATTCTTCTTTCCTTTTAAAAAAAAGGACAGCCGCAGCTGTCCCAATGTACTTATATATTTTCATCTAATCCCCAAATTGACGACTTCTTTGTACTTTAGCCACAATAGACCACATGAAGGTCATCAAAAATTTTACGAACATCAATATCGTATTTTTCAATTTCATCATCTGTGATTATTGGTTTTAAAAATTCATTTATGGTATGGGTACAGCTGCCATTGCAACTTAGAGCAAACCATCCGCTGACGTTTTTTCCATTTATTTCGATGTCGTCAAAATGATCTAGTTCCAGTTCCTCAGAACTGGGGATGAGCGCGGCTACATCATTTATCCTCCTGATAAGTTGCTGAGTTTTCCATTTAGAAGCAAGCTGTTGTTCAAGACAGTATTTTTCGTAGAACTTATAAAGTTCTTCATCTGGCATCTGCTCAGCAATCTGGTCAAGCAGGTTATCGACAGTATCATTGTCATCAGGAACCTTATCTCCGATAAAATCTGTAAGACTCTCTGTTCCATTCATGAACAGTTCTTTTTTTAGAATAGCCCATTTTTCATCAGAAAATTTAAGATCCTGCTCAGAGGCCAACTGCTCATCAAAATTAACATCAGCCTGTGTTATATCGGAAAATTCTTTTTCAAATCCGAACAGCTTTAAAAAACTGTTGGGAACATATAAGAAAAAATCTCCCCAGTTAAAACATTGACAGTTATGCTGATACACTTTATAACCAGCATCGGTGTTGATATATGCGGCAGCAGCTTTTTTGACAGCTTCATGCAAATCAATGGACTCATCATAAATGTTAAAAGCGTAGATCGTTGAGTATGTTTCGGTACCTCTTACTTCTGTAGCTGTTATGAATTCTTTTCGCATTAGTTTTATAAACTCCCTTCTATTAGTTTTTATGGCTGCATTAACTGAACAGTCTGGTATTGCATCCATGGAAATGGGAAACAATAAAAAATAATACTCATACATTGTTTTCTCCTTTCGTTTTTTTGATACAGAGATAAAATGAATAAAAATAAGGCCTGTGAAAATACTCCGTTCCGGACGCAGATTTTGAATTCGAATTCACTTTTTTGTCTGTCGTAATAAGAGACAGAAAAAAAACAGGGTTCCCCCTGTTTCTTATGATGGCCGACTGGCAGATACCAGCCGACCTTTGGAGTTTACACACGGATAACTGGCTGCAGATAAATCTGCATCCAGAACAGCACTTTCTTGACGATATCAAGAAGGCTGTCTATCGCATCCCCAGCCCACGGTGGAAGCTGAGAAACATAGGTATCCAACACAGCCGGCATTACCCTGACTAGATCAGCATATATGTCTGGCTGTGTAAACTTCAGATACAGAACAAGCAGAAACGTCGCCGTAAATACGACATTCAACAGTCTGGCGAAAAGCTTGATGCCCTTCCTGAATGTACGCAGGTCTTTTTTTACGGTGGTGAATATGTCCTGTTCAACCAGATCAAGAGCATTAGCTGTTCTTCCAATGCCTTTATCTACCTGTTCTAATACAGTTTCAAGCTTGTTTATAGCCTGATCCATATAGTTTGTTACTTTTGCTCCAAGATTCTTCATAATTTTTTCTCCCTTCGTTTTTTGAGTACACAAAAAAGATGAAAAATATTTGTTACAATAAAAAAAGCTGCCCAAAAGGGGACAGCTTAAATTTGAACAATATGGATTTCCAGGCCATGTTTCTTTGCAGTATCGATCATATTTTTCGTTCCGCGGGATTTCCCGTCCCAGAAGGCCATCAGGATACCGTATGCTTCGGAAGCATATTTTGCCATTTCCTTATTTCTTATAGGACCGGCTTTTTTTCCGTACAGATTCCAGTTTGCGGGAAAACGAACGCAGATCAGACCGTTGTTGTGGGCGAATGTTTCTCCGATCATATCCGCACCCTGACATCCTCCGCTGACGATCTTCATTTCCTGGATCTCCTGCATGGAAAGAGAACCAAATGTCTGGGACATTACCTTCCGCAGCAAGTCATAATCGGAAAACGTTCTGGTACCGGCAATGATAATCCTTCTTTCCATATCAGTCACCACCTTTCGAGAAACGGCTGTATTCTTCCACAATGGAGTTCCATTTTTTGTCATGATAAATATTTCTCCTTTCGTTTTTGGTCTGACTTAAACATGCAAAAACATTTCCGAGATGAAACTCTTCATCATGTAGAAACCTTTCTTTTGACATTCATGGTCTTTTTAACACTGTCCTTTAGGTCGTTGGGTAACAGCATGACCGTTACGAGATTATGGTCAGAAAAGACATATACAAATTCTCCATAGATCCGCAGATTATTTGCCGAGTAATCATAACAATATAATTGATAAAAATACTTATCCAGTCTTCCTGATACATCTGCATGACTGACACCTTCCGCAAAAGCTTTTTCTGCCATTCTCTGGCAAGTTGACTTGCTGTAACCACACCTTTCTTTCATGCGCTTATACGCATGTTTCGTTACGTTTACCATACACGCATCTCCTTTTTCTTTTATTGTAATCTCAATATGACAACAAAGAGGAAGAAGCGAAAAAACGGATATAAGTCCAGCTGAAGAGACTATTGCCTGCGTGATTTTGCCTCCACAGTGACGATATATGGTCTGTCATTATAGGATACGGTAACATGGTTTTTACCGGAAACCAGTTTAAACTTTGGCAGATAGACGTCTGATGACGGAATAGAACGTGTGGTGCCATCACTGTACAGCAGGGTAAACAGAAAATCTTTTCCTTTATGTTTCCCTTCATATATGGTCTTTTTCCCATCCATTCGTATCCCTGTTACCCGGACAGCCTCCACGGAAATAGTATCTGTCCCAAACGGGGTCTCTACGGAAATCTCACTGGATCCCCCTCCAAAGACCAGTGGGGCATATTTAAGGGTAAAATCCTTAAGTGCTTCTCTTCTCCCGTCCTCGTATGCGACATATCCGGAAAGCTTGTCCCGATTGAATCTGTCCCCCTCATAGACAGTCCCGTTGTATTCCCAGATACATTTATCAACGGGGATAACATCCACATCCAGCGTTGTGGTCATGTTGCTGGCAGAAATGTCAAATTCCAGATCTTCTCCATTTAAGGACGCCGGTCTCATGTCAAATACCTCGATCTCCTTTTTTCTCCCCAAAAGACTAAAAGAATGGATATCCACATCATTTTTGCTTATCATTTCACTCTGATACACTCTGTCACCGGTATAAGCAGCCTCAATCCTACCGGGATAAACCATCCGGCAGTCAGAGCAGTCCCTAAGACTGCTGCTACTATAAGTTCTTTTGTCATAATCCTACCTCCTGATCCGGTCATTATCGGATTCTGTATTCTGTATATGTGAAAATGACAAAAAAGCCAGATTTCATCAGCTCTTGAGAGAACTGGGTAGGTATCCGGCTTCGATGTAATTAAAAAAAAGCCCTTTTGGGCTTCTTCAAGCTTGGACACAATTTAAACGGATTGTGTTTTTGTAACAAGAGCATGCCTTGCGCTGTTAATGTACCACATGCCCATCTGGACAAAGTCATCCCCGCCCAGTATACGCAGTTTATCCAGCTTTGCGCAGACAAAATTATCGTCTAATACATGTTTTCCGCTGATACGCAGTTCCTCCACTAGAGCAAAACACTGTTCTGCATTGGCGGTTGCTCTCATCCGGTCCAGATCGAACCAGCTGCGTGTCTGGAACC
>ENA-OQIR01000394-OQIR01000394.1-human-gut-metagenome-genome-assembly--contig:-NODE-394-length-19283-cov-4.433702_pt1 | contig 19283 bp, 25 predicted proteins | sample MGYA00242580_ERZ504745 | MGnify/ENA primary metagenome ERZ504745 (study PRJEB26092, sample SAMD00036214) | human gut metagenome | host: Homo sapiens | study: EMG produced TPA metagenomics assembly of... | reverse complement strand
CGCATTTTCAGAAGATGTGCAGAATGCCTTCAAAGCGGGCATGAACGCACACATAGTAAAACCGGTGGATATGAAGGTACTGATAAAAACAGTGCGGAATCTTCAAGACGGGCGCCGGAGCGGCAGGAACTTTAAATTGAAAAAATCCGGCAGAGTGTTTATAATGGATGGGAAAAACAAAACAGAAAGGCAATGCCGTTATGCGTAAAATTACAGAATTAAAAGAAAAACAGGAGATTGCGCTTGGAATATTACTGTATCTGGATGAAGTCTGCCGGAAACATCACCTGATCTATTTTGCAGCAGATGGAACGCTGCTCGGGCTGATCCGGCATCAGGGGTTCATTCCGTGGGATGATGATGTGGATGTCTGGATGCCGAGAGCGGATTATGAAAAACTGGAACAGATTGTAAACAGCGAAACGGATACACCGTACCGCGTCATGAATTTTCATAATACAAAGGGTTTCACACTGGCATACGGAAAGCTGGTACACACCGGAACGAGTCTTGTTGAGCACGTGGCAGGAGCTGTGGATACCGGTCTTTTCGTCGACATTTTCCCGTTTGACGGACTGCCGGAAAAGATACACCGGAGTACGACCGTCACTGGAAAAAGCTGCTGTTTCTGGAAAGCCAGCGGATGAATGCATTCCGCACCTACCGCCAGACCTTAAAAGGAAACAAAGGAAGCTTCGCAAAATGGTGCAAATGGGCGATCCGGAAATGTTATGGAAAAGAGCGGATTCTGCGCGAGATGGAAAAAGAGTGCAGAAAGTACCGCGCGGAGGACTCAAAGTGGGTGGCCTGCCAGTGCGGCGGTTACCGCAAGTCGGACGCGATTCCCAAAACAGCGATCGAAGAGATCGTGCGCCTTCCGTTTGAAGGCCATCTGATCAATGCCCCGGCGGGATACGAGACGTATCTTCACACCCTGTACGGCGATTACCATCAGCTTCCGCCGGAGGATCAGCGTCATCCTGCGCATGTGGGAGATGCCTACTGGCGTTAGAACAGAGAAAAAAGCAGATGAGAGGTAAGCAATGAGTAAAATACTGGTGCTGGGACGTACCATGGACATGGGCGGAACGGAAGTGGCCATGGCAGCGCTGCTGCAGAAACTGGTGGAGAAAAAAGAAGATGTAACGCTTCTTCTGGTCGAAAAAAGAGGCGTTCTGCTGGAGCGGATTCCGAAGGAAGTGGAAGTGCGCCAGATGATCTGGGACAAAAAGCCGCATCCGGCTTTGGAACGGATTGTGGGAAACGGGAGACACCGGCAGAACGGTCTTTCTATGCCAGAGGAATGGGCGTATTTCTGATGCGCGTCGTGTATGGAAAGAAACGGTATGGAAAACTGTATGAACGGATTCTGGAGTGTGTGGAGCCGGAAACAAAACAATACGATCTTGTTTTCGACTTTTTCGGATTCGGTGCGTTCACAACCGCATTCGGAGCCAGAAAGACGAATGCGCGGAAGAAAGCGGTCTGGTTCCACGGAGAAAATCTCTGGTGGCTGTTCCGGACCAGGGACTTTATTCCGGAGTATGATAAAATTTACTGCGTTTCCGAGCCTGTCCGGAAACAGGTCATTGCCCGTTTTCCAGAACTCGCGGACCGGACAGAGGTTCTGCTGAATTTCATTGACATCAAACAGGTGCAGAGACGGAGTGAGGAGCCGCTTAGCGATCCGCAGTACACAGGAGAGCTGAAATTTCTGACGGTGGGAAGAGCTTCGGAAGAAAAAGGATATGATATTGCGGTGCAGATTACGGCGGAACTGAAAAAACGGGGACTTTGCTTCAAATGGTTCATCATCGGTGATGGAAGAGATCTGAACAAGCTGCGGACCATGGCAAAGGAATATCAGGTGGAGCAGGAAATTATTTTTCTCGGAATGCGCGAAAATCCTGCGCCGTACGTAAAATCCTGCGACCTGTATCTCCAGCCGTCCCGTCACGAAGGCTATCCGATTACGATTGTAGAGGCGAGAAGCCTGCAGAAGGTCATCATCGCTTCCGATATTCCGTCCATGCGCGAGCAGATCCGGGATGGGGAAAACGGATATCTCTGTCCGCTGGATGTGATGCAGTTTGCCGATAAAATCCAGAAAGTGCTGGCAGATCAGGAAGGACGCGATGCGGTCAGAAAGAAGCTGCGGGAGGAACCCATTGATTTTTCAGCGGGATATGCGCAGATAGAAGCGTTTGCAAAAAATAAAAGAGAAACAGCAAGAAAAAACGCCAGAACCGGCGATAAGATATTTCCGGTTCCGGCGTTTCTTTAGTTCTGGCGTCCCTGCTTGCTCTGCTGCTTGTTTTCATACATATATTTATCTGCTTTGTCAAACAGCGTGCGGAGCGTACATTCGTTGTAATCGGTGGAAAGTGCCAAGCCGTGGGAATAGCTGATGCGGAACTGGGTTCCGTAGCCGTTGAACTGTTCGACTTCGTTCTGAAACTCTGTGAGGATTTCTGTGATGCTTTCGCGGGTTGCATCATAGATGACCGCCATAAATTCATCGCCGCCGTATCTTCCTACGAAATGCTTCGCGGGAATCGAGTTTCGCAGCAGCCGGGCAAAGTTCAGAATCAGCTGGTCGCCGATGGAGTGGCCGAGGCTGTCGTTGACGCGTTTCAGGTTGTTCATGTCAAAGACGATACAGGCGGTAGGAGTTTTGATGAATTCCACATTGTGGAACAGCTCTTCGCACTTGCTCTTGTTCGGCAGTCCCGTGTGAAGGTCGATGTAGGCTTTCTGTTCCAGCTGGCGGTTGGCATGGGAAACTTTGACTGCGGCAACCGTTTCATCTGCCATCTGGAAATACGTCTCGCTCATGTCTACCAGATCCGCCGTTCCGTTTTCTCCGGATCTGACCTTCTGAATTTCATTTTTCAGTTTATCCCAGTAGGCAATCTGGACATCCAGTTTTTTCTGATAATCCTTGTCGGAAAGACTCACGAGATCGTAGTGGCCGTCCTCGTATTTCAGTACGCTTAAGATATCGTCCAGGTAAGGTCTATCTCAAATCCGGAAAGATCCCAGACTTCAATACTCTTTTTTCCCTTCCTGAAGCTCCTTTTTCTCCCCTTGTCCCGCTGAAACATGCTTTCCGCATCCTGAAACAGAAGCCTTCTTTCATCTTTCAGACGGATTACCGTTTCTAAACCGCATTCCTTCAAAGTATTGATAAACGGGGCATTCAGGTACAGTGCATCCGCCACAATCACATCTGCGAAATGACCATGCCTTTTCTTTAAACGCCGGATGAGCCTTTTCGCTCCTGTCAGTTCCCCTTCATCTTTTTCTGAACCATCTCTGGGTTTCAGCATTTCCTGCCCAAAGATCACATGCGGCGATTTTCCTACCGTCATACATACCACACTTCGATGAAAGTATTCTGTCTTCCCCGTCCCGTTCTTCCGGCTCAGGCAGTCTGGACAGGACTTTTTTGTACTGCTGAATAATTCCACCCCATCAATACCTGCCGCAACATATCCGCCTATGGTTCCTTCCCGAAATACGCGGTTGCGTTTCAGAACATCAATCGTCTGCGCGTGAATTTCCTCGATTTCTTTTGGATCAATCCGGGAAAGAAGATCCCTGACTGCATCAACTTTTGGGATTTTTCCACGGATACAGTTTTTCGGTCGTTTCTCCATGCTTTCCGGCGCTGAAAAAATGGTATGAAAACTTTCATACTGAAGCATCAGGAAAATCAGCACTGGCATAACGATATTAAACAACGGGATGGGTTTTCTTTTTCTTTCATCGGATAAACCTTGATTTTTTGTGGAATTTTGTATACACTTTTCATATAAGTTAGCAGTTTCTTCAATGCTAATTTTTCATTAAGGACACCTTCTTTCGTATGTTTGTGGGGTAACATAATTATACAATAAAAGGTGTCCTTTTTGATTGTTTATGTCTACAATTGGAAGCGAGGTGAAGCATTTGGAAAAAGAAAAACAGAAAACAGAGAGAAAAGAACATATTCTGGTCTGTCTGTCATTTTCGCCGTCCAATGAAAAATTATCCGGACTGCGGCACAGATGGCCCGGGCATTTGGTGCTAATTTTACAGCACTGTATGTGCAGACCGCGGAACCGGCAGAGAAAACGCCGGAGGATCAGGCAAGGCTGCAGAAGCATATCCGCCTGGCAGAACAGAGCGGGGCGGAGATTGTAACGACGCACAGCGAGGACATTGCCCTGCAGATTGCAGAATATGCGAGAATTTCCGAAGTAACGCGGATTGTCATTGGAAAAAGCATGATGGATCAGGGATTTTTTCGAAAGAGAAGGGGATGGACCGAACGGCTGACCGATCTGGTGCCGGATTTGGAAATCCATATCATTCCGGATTCCAATATCATTACCATATATCTGGTCGGCGTTATGATGACGTCCATTCTGACCAGCGGTTATACCTGCAGCGTAATCAGTTCTGTGATCAGTGTAGTGCTGTTTAACTACTTCCTGACAGAACCGCGTCTGACACTGTACGCGTACGGTTCCGGTTATCCGGTGACCTTTGCCATCATGCTGGGCATTTCCATTCTGACAGGTACGCTTGCATCAAAATTAAAAGAGAATGCAAAGCTGTCTGCGCGGGATGCGTTCCGGACGAAAATTCTTTTCAATACCAGCCAGCTTCTGCAGAAGGCAGAGGATGCGTCGGAGATTTTTGATATTACAGCGACAAAGCTTGTAAAACTGCTGGGAAGGGATCTGACGGCCGCACCGGCAGGGGCACAGGAGAGCAGAATTGTCCGCGGAACACTTTACAGCGCGCAGACAGGAGGAAAGACGGAAAAAATCTTTGACCTAAGGGAACAGGAAATCATTCAGTGGGTTCTCGACAGCCGGAAAAGAGGAGAAAAATGTCTGGATCGCGGTGGAGGACAACGGCCCCGGGATTCCAAAAGAGTCCAGAGAGCATGTGTTTGAGATGTTCTATTCCGGGAAAAATAAAGTAAGCGACAGCCGCAGAAGCCTTGGCCTTGGACTGGCACTCTGCCGTTCGATTGTAAATGCGCACGGCGGGGAGATAGCACTTTATGACTACGGTCCACAGGGCTGCTGCTTTCGGATTAACCTGCCGCTCAGTGAGGTGAATTTGAATGAATAAGACATTAATTCTGGTTGTGGAAGATGATACGCCGGTTCACAACCTGATTACTACGACGTTAAAAACACACGATTATAAGTATATTTCTGCAAAGAACGGTGCGGGTGCCATTATGGAGGCATCCACACATAATCCCGACATTGTTCTGCTCGACCTTGGCCTGCCGGATATTGATGGCGTAGAGGTGATTGAAAAGATTCGAAGCTGGTCGAATATGCCGATTATCGTAATCAGTGCAAGAAGTGAGGACAGCGATAAAATCGAGGCATTGGACGCAGGAGCGGATGATTATCTGACGAAACCGTTTTCTGTGGAGGAACTGCTGGCCCGCCTTCGAGTCACACAGCGCCGTCTGTCCCAGATGCAGGCAGAAAATGGAGTCCAGTCGGCTGTCTTTGAAAACGGCGCACTGCGGATCGAGTACGCAGCGGGGTGCGCATATCTTGACGGAGAGGAACTTCATCTGACACCAATCGAATACAAGCTGCTCTGCCTGCTGTCGCAGAATGCAGGGAAGGTGCTGACGCATACGTTTATTACACAGAAAATCTGGGGAAGCAGCTGGGAGAACGATATCGCTTCCCTCCGTGTTTTCATGGCGACGCTTCGGAAAAAGCTGGAAAAGAACGGAGAGCAGACGCAGTATATCCAGACGCATATCGGGGTTGGCTACCGGATGCTGAAGGTAGAGTAAAAGAAGAAAAAATTTGACTTTACAGGCCTAAAATGATAGCATAAAGGACAGAGAACGCAGTTTTGGGAGGACGAAAAAACGGATGATGAAAAACCTCGAAGTACTGGAGGAAATTAGAAAACAGGGAAAAAATCTGATCGAGACAAAACGGGATGAGTTTGTAAAGCAGAATCTTTTATCGGACGAGTTTATTCAGATGATGCAGAAGAACAAAAAGCCGTTCGAGCTTCTGATGTCGTATTATCAGTGCGCCATTATGGAAATCGAGACAAAGTTCCGGGTGCTGAATCAGGAATACTCGCTTTCCTATGACCAGAACCCGATTGAAGGAATCAAAACAAGGGTCAAATCGTATGAGAGCATTATGCGGAAAATCCGCGTGAAAGACATCCCGGTCACACTGGAGTCTATCGAGGAAAATATCCGCGATATCGCCGGTGTGCGTGTGATCTGTTCTTTTCCAAGCGATATTTATAAGCTGGCAGACAGTTTTCTGAAACAGGATGACATTACGCTGATTGAGCGGAAGGACTATATTCAGCATCCGAAGGAGAGCGGCTACCGCAGTCTTCATCTGATCGTTCAGGTGCCGATCTTTTTACAGGATACAAAGAAACTGGTCTACGTGGAAGTACAGTTCCGTACGATCGCGATGGATTTCTGGGCGAGTCTGGAGCATAAGATGCGCTACAAGAAAAATATTCCCGAAAATCATGTCAAATATCTGCAGGATGAACTCTACGACTGCGCAAGACAGAGCGCGGAGCTGGACAACCGTATGCAGAATATCCGGAATCTGATTGCAGAGGAAGCAGAAGAGGAAGACCACTGCACCTTTGTAACGCTGCCGATGCGATGACGGATTTGAAACAAGGAGGATGCAAAATGAAACAGTGTATGGATGCAGATAATCTTCACCGTCACCTGAAAAAGATCATCGGTTAGGTGCAGGCGATCGAACGTATGGTGGATGAGGACGTGCCGTGCGAGGATATACTGGCGCAGATCAATGCGGTAAAATCGGCACTTCATAAAGTAGGACAAGTTGTCCTCGAGGGCCATATCCAGCACTGCGTGCGCGACGGCATCGAGCACGGAGATGCGGATCAGACGATTGTACAGTTTACGAAGGCTGTGGAACGGTTTGCAAATATGAAATAAAAATAAGAAGATAAGATGAAAAGAGAACTTCCGGCAGGAGCAGAAAAAAGATGCTTCGTCAGAAGTTCTTTTTGTTTTTCTGATTTTGAAAAACTCCTCTTGACAACCAATACCCCTATAGGTATACAAGGAGGAAATAGTGTGAAAAAGTTAGAGGAGTTTCTCGAGTTGGGGAGGAACGAAGAAGGACATCACGCTGGCATGCGCCGACAAGAGCAAAAAGCTTTTCGTCTTCCTTGTGTAAATCGATTATGGTAAAAATCCTCCCAAAAACAAAATAGAAATAAGTCGTTGTATCCTGTTTCTATCGTACCGGATTTTGCAGAAAAGACAAGTGCGTACCTGAAAGTGACATGGTTTCCAAAAGATACTAATGGACTTCGAAATTAAAGAATCAGCTCCTGTTCCCGGAACAGTGCGTCGACCGCCTCTTCATACTCGGCAAGCCGGTTCGCCTTTTTGATCTTTTTCAGATATTTCTGCGGATTGGTAAACGACATTCCAAGATAAATCCAAAGTGCTTTTAATTTGAACAGCACATTTTTATCCCCGGAAATCACACACGCATAACCGGCGCAGAGATCCTCACAGAACGCGTGCAGCAGCTCTTTATCGGGAGCAGAGGCTTCGCCGCCTGCCGGATCTGCACTGCGCAGCATCCCAATCAGCCACGGATTCTGCAGTACCCCGCGTCCGAGCATCACTTTCTCCGTGTCCGGAAACTCACGGCAGAGATTCTGAAAATCATCGGGTGAGAAAATGTCACCGTTGTAGCAGAGCGAGCAGCGGCTCGTCTCATACGCTGTCCGGTAGCACTCCATGCGCGGCGTAAATTTATAGAAATCTTTCTGAATCCGCGGATGAATGATCAGTTCCTCGAGCGGATATTTGTCGTAAACCGTAAGCAGATCCTCCCACTCGTCGGTATCCGTTGTGCCAAGCCGCGTTTTGATCGAGATGCGGCAGTCGCACGACGAAAAAATCTCATCGAGAAACGCGTCGAGCGTATTCGGCCACGCGAGCAGCCCGGAGCCGCGCCGCTTGGCGACAACCGTGCCGGACGGGCATCCGAGGTTCAGATTGACGGTATCGTAACCGTACTCCCTCAGTTCCTTTGTCAGGAACAGAAAATCCTCCGCCTGATTAGTGAGAATCTGCGGAATCACCGTCATTCCTTCGTTGTGCTCCGGGAGAATATCGTTCCGTTCGCGGGAACTCATTTTTTTATTTGTAATAAACGGCGTGAAATAACGGTCCGCCGCCGGAAAATATTTGTGGTAAGCATTCCGGTACACATACCCGGTCAGCCCTTCCATCGGGGCGAGATAAAACTGCATGATGATAAAATCCTTTCGAAAAATAGTCAGGGAACTGCAGAAAATGACTGCATTTCCCAATATCCAAAAGTGTACCACAAAACCATGGAAAACGACAGAAAAAGTTCCTACAGAAAGTGCAGTCAGACACCGAGAAGCACGGAAAATACAAAATATACTAAAATAGTGGGAAAAATAGAGAAAAATGCAGAAAAGGTCTTGACTTTAAAGTGTACTTGAATGATACACTGATTCCAGAAGGAAACATAAGGGAGGAATTTCAAGATGGAAAAGTAAAAAAAGTAACCCTTTCCGGCATGCTCTTTGCGATCGGCCTGATCCTGCCGTTCTTCATCGGCCAGATCCCGGCAGTTGGAAAAATGCTCCTGCCATGAACGGCTGGAAGCATACTACGATATGAAGGTCTTCCTCACGATCGATCCGATCGAGCAGATCCAGAGAATTGAAAAGCGGAACGGGAGTGAAAAGGCGGTGGAATTTCAGAAGAAATGGATTCCGCTCGAGGAGCTGTATTTTGAAAAATGCCGCACCAGAAGCCGGTGCGACGTCTGTTTTACAATGTGTGATGAGATGTAGAAAAAATCCGATACAGAATCTTTTTTGAGGGGTCCTCAAAGATTTCTGTACCGGATTTTTCTAATTCTGCATATGAATCTGCTCGCCCGTCACCGGCGCAAAGCAGCGAAGCGTTTCGCCATCAAGATTCTCGCGGTGCATATCAACCGCAGAAATCTGATGATTGTCATACGTCGTATAATAGTAAATTCCCTGCGTCGCATTGCAGCAGGAAGTATAGAGCGTGATCTCATACTTTCCGTCCGCCACCTCGCAGCATCCTCTCTGCTGGTCAACAGAATTTAAAATATGGAAAAACTGGCTGACACTCTCCGTTTCGCTGTTTCCCGAGATCGAGTTCTGCTTTACAAACGCCACGCGTGCAAAGCGGGAAGCAGACGAGAGGTCGCCCGGCAGTCCAAGACCGCCCATGCCACGGCTGTACGTAGAAAGATCGAGCTGGTTGGAAAACGTGTTGGCCGGCTGTTTCGGTGACAGATGCAGGTAATTGTTCAGTGAGAACATCTGCATTGGAAACGGCGGATTGTTTGTCAGAACGCCGACCGGATTGTCGTAGACATGCAGACCGTCCGCCGTGGATTCCACGGTGATGGCACCCGATGCATCTGCGATGATCCAGTGAAGCTGTGCGAGCGGAAGATTCTTTTTAAAAGGTGTGCTGATGAGATTGATACGGGAGAGGGATTCTTTTGCTTCCGCAAGCGAAGCACATGTACCGAGAATCCACGGGATCAGCTCGAACTGCGCGATATTGTCTTTCTCCGGTTTCGGATCGAAATAAACGGCATTTCCTACAAAATTAAGGCCGGCGATACCAAGCCCCTTTTCATTGAACGCCTCATAATAGAGCGGGTAATCATCCATCACACACGCCATGCCGATCATTGCATAGTATGGGAAAGGGACGGCATATGAAGAAAGGAAAACGGATAATTGCGAGGTGTAACGGTGATCTGGTCGCCATAGGAAAATTCATAATCGAGTGTGCGACCCATATAAAAGTCGCGTGTTTGATAGGTTGCTGCTGTACACATAGAAAAACTCCTTTCGATGGACGGGTTGTCATTGCTGTAAGGTATCATAGCACAGAAGCGGAGGAACGAACAGGAGAAAAATATGAAAAAAGTATAAAAAAGTATAAAAAAGGATCCTGTCAGGCAGGATCCTTCAGAGTGGAGACAAAACCCTGCTTTTGCAGGGTTTGCTATGGGTGTTTTTTGAGGGATGATTGCTCAGATACGCTCCGGGTCGCTGACCGGTATCTGTTTCGAAGCAGCAGATCAGACATAGATGCTGTGATTTGAAAGGACGCTGCAGGAAGAGGTGGAATTACGCAAGATGCTTCCGGAAGCGTTCTATGACAGCAACGGATTCTGCACTGACAGGTTTCGGAACAGCGGACGGTTTTGCAAGAAAATAGCCCTGCAGGAGATCAACATCCAGTTCCAGTACCTTCAAAAGTTCAGCTGGAGTTTCCAGACCCTCGGCAATGATTTTCATGCCTCTTTGATGTGCATAGGAAACAATATTTTCTACGATCTGCTGCTTGTCCGGATCGGAGTCGATATCGCGGATGATGGAAAGATCTAGCTTGATATACGCCGGTGCAAGCTCCAGAAGCGTTTTTTCATTGCTGTAGCCGCTGCCGTAGTCATCCAGGGCAAATACACCGGAAAATCCCGGCATCTCACGTTTTTTCAGCAGAGCTGTAAGATCCGGTGAATCCTCCTCTGTGATCTCAATGACAATCCGATCCTGAAGAAAGCTGTATTGTTCGACGTAAGCCACTGCCTCGTCGTGATTCATGTATTGGCTTGCAATCGAATTGACAAAGAGAAGCTCATCACCGCGTATCTGATGGGTGGAGAGGAATGTGGCATAGGATTTTGCAGAGAGAAACATAGTCAGACGTTCTATTTCATGCAGGCACTCTTCCTCGTGAGCCAGCTGCAGGATCTGATCCGGACGAGTAAGTGCCGGGAGATTTCCGCGCATCAGCGCCTCGTAGGCGTAGATACTGCCGTCCGTGGCGGAAACAATTGGCTGGAAGTAATACGTAAACAGCTCTTCATTCAACATTTTATGGAACAGGCGGCGCATCTCGGTTTCCTTTGCATTTTTTGTAAAAAGCTCCAGATCGAATTCGGTAATGTACCCTTTTTCTGCTTTCTTTACCTGGTACATTGCGAAATCCGCATATTTTTTCAGCGTAGACAGATCTGTACTGTTTTCCGGATACCAGGAAACTCCGCCGGAAAGGCGAAGGGGCAGTTTACGACCACTTGGCAGCTCCAGGGCTGTATTTGAAACCGCAAGGGAAAGATTCTGCAGAAGTGCTCGAATTTCTTCCTGCGATTGGTAGCCGTAGAACAGAAGATTAAATTCATCGCCGGAAATACGGGCACAGAGCGTTTTAGCCGGCACAGAGGAGATAAAACACTGTCCTGCCTGCCGGATATAGGCATCGCCCCAGTCGTGGCCGAAGGTGTCGTTGGTGCGTTTTAGATTGTCAAGGTCGATCATCAGAAGGGCAGCGTGACCGAGAACTTCCGAATGCTCAAAAAGAGCTTCACTTTCCCGCTGAAACGCGCGTCGATTGTAGAGACCGGTCAATGCATCGTAATCACGCTCGTGCTCCATGCGCTGCCGTTCCAGCATAACGGAGGTAAAATCTTCGACAAGTCCGATCTGCGCATAGCCCTCGCGGGAGGTCTCCATACGGATGTAGCGGATTGTTCCGTCAGAAAATGAAATTTCATACACCTTAGAATGTCCGACCCATACGGTATGAGAATGTGTCTGGTCAAATTCACGCAGCATCTGCTGGAAATACCGGGTGGAAAGCCCGGAGACATCTTCAGATGGAAGGTTGAGCATGGGAAAAAGTTCTTTGTGACATAGACCGTGTTGAGATCAAAACGCATCTCATAGCCACCCAGTTCAATACTTGCCATTTCCATGATACGCAGGAATTTTGTGGAGGTTGTCAGAATAATATGGATACTGCCGTCATCGGAAAAGTCACCTTCTTCCAGGTAATTGGGAAGATAGGCAGCCTTTTCTTTCTCTGTAAGATAAGGGGAAAGATCAACGACCTGTCCCATCTGCTCAAGCGTATAGGCGGTATCGGCGTAGGCGGAAAAAATATTTGGCATGGCAAGGGCACCAACCCTTCCTTTGGCGGCATCGAGAACATTTTTTTCCAGGTCATTGATGCTGCCCTGACTGGAGGCTTCGACCGTAATATGCTCTTTTTTTCCGATCGTTGTATTGAATTCCTCAACAAGACGTTCAAAGGAAGCTAACTGATCTCCGTTGTAATACGTCCATACGGTCAGCGTAACGGGTTTGTCGGAGGCGCGGCATCCGCCAAGAAGCGATACAGCGAGAACAGAACTCAAAAGAACGGTTGTGGCTTGATTTAAAAAAATTATAACATAAAGGAACAGGAGCCGCAATCGAAATTAAGCCGTGGAACAGAAAAGTTGTTACAGTTCACTGGTTCCCAGCGAACTGTAACATTCGCAGCCCTCATTTAAAGTTTTGCTTCGCAAAAGGAGGCTGCTCACGCCTGAATCACTTTCTTACGCAGCGAAACAGCAAGTGTTTCACTGCTGAGTGAACTGTAACGAAAAGTTACCTGTTGTTTGCCGGGTACCGGTAAAGTGTAATGCAGCAGGAAAGAATCCGGTAAAGGAAAAAAGCTCCGCCGGAAAAAAAAGGTGGTATTTCCGGTGGAGCTCTGTGAAAAAAGTGATCAGAATTTTACTGATGATAATAAGAGAGGAAGTCGGTGAGCTTTCCAACCGCATCCTTTAAAACTTCAATTCGCGGCAGGTAAACAACGCGGAAGTGATCCGGCTGTCCCCAGTTGAAGCCGCCGCCGTGGACGATCAGAAGTTTTTTGTCGCGCAGCAGATCGAGAGCAAATTTTTCGTCGTTTGTGATATTGAACTTTTTCGTGTCAATTTTCGGGAACATGTAGAACGCAGCTTTTGGTTTGACTGCGGTGATACCCGGAATATCGCAGAATGCCTTGTAAACGTATTCGCGCTGCTCGTAAATCCGTCCGCCCGGAACGATGTAGTCGTTGACGCTCTGGTGGCCGCCAAGAGCGGTCTGGACAACGGACTGGGCCGGAACATTAGAGCAGAGACGCATGTTAGAAAGCATTTTGAGTCCTTCAATATAGTCCTTTGCGATAGCTTTATTTCCGCTTAAGATCATCCAGCCGATACGGAAGCCTGCGATCATGTGCGATTTGGAAAGACCACTGAAGGTGACACAGAACAGATCCGGTGCGAGGGATGCAATGGAAACATGCTCGAGACCGTCCATGACGAGCCGGTCATAAATTTCATCGGAAAAGATGATCAGCTGATGTTCTCTGGCAAGCTCGACAATCTGCTGCAGTACCTCTTTCGGATAGAGTGCACCGGTCGGGTTATTCGGATTGATGATAACAATCGCTTTTGTGCGGTCGGTGATCTTCTTTCGCATATCATCGATGTCCGGATACCATTCGGACTGTTCGTCGCAGATGTAGTGGACGGCTTTTCCGCCGGCCAGCGTTGCGCAGGCAGTCCAGAGAGGGTAATCCGGGGATGGGATGAGGATTTCATCCCCGTCATCCAGAAGAGCGGACATACAGAGGTTGATCAGCTCACTGACGCCGTTTCCTGTATAAATATCATCAATAGAAACATTTGGCAGTTTCTTTAACTGTGCGTATTGCATGATTGCTTTTCTTGCGGAGAAAAGTCCCTGGGAAGGAGAGTAGCCCTCACAGTCGGTAAGCTGATGACTCATGTCGTAGATGACCTCATCCGGGGTACGGAAACCAAAAGGAGCCGGATTTCCAATGTTCAGCTTCAGAACCTGCGTGCCGCACGCTTCCATGCGGTTGGCTTCTTCTACGACAGGTCCGCGGACATCATATAAGACATTGTCGAGTTTTGATGATTTTTTAAATTCTCGCATAGGGGAACCTCCTGTTTTTGTCTGGGAAAGAGAAGCAGCAGATGGATCAGAACAAGATTCTGTCGAATCAGAAACCGTATCTGCCGTATAGTTTACTGTGGAATCTTTTGCAAGCAGCCAGTCGGGATCGACCTGGAGCACATCGGCCAGAAAGTGAAGAATGTCGGAGCGCGGAACCGTTTTTCCGCTGACATACTGGCTGACATGGCTTTTCCCAAGCTTCACACCGCGCCGCTGGGCCGCTCGGATCAAATCGACCTGCTTGAACTGTTTCGCCTGCATGGCTAGTTTCAGACGGTCGGAAAAGGTTTCGTTTGTCATAGAAAATCTCCTTAAGATAGAATACAAAATAAAAAAAAGTTCAAAACTGTGCTTATTGTAGCATGGACAAGAAAAAAGTTCAATAGAAAAACTGAAAATTGTAAAAATGTTGAAAAGTTCAAAATTAAAGCGAAACAAGTTCAATTATAATATTGTCTATTCTGTACAGGTAAAGCGTTAAACCTTGCGCATTTTGCAAATTGACAAACGATGAGATTTCGGTAGAATAAAAAAATAGGATGCTATGCGTTTCTGTTGGGATCCGCCAATAGAAACGGGAGAGAAAGGAAGGAAAATGTATGGGGGAAGGTCATAAAAAACTGAATTTTTCCGATTGTATGGGACTTGCGATCGGACAGATCATCGGTTCGGGCATCATGGTACTGACGGGAATCGTCATCGGTCTGACAGGACACGGCATTGCCGCAGCGTTTATTTTAGGTGCCGTGCTTGCCATTATCACCTGTGTACCGTTCATCATCCTGACGTCCGCAATCCCGTCATCAGGCGCCGGCTTTACTTACATCCGACGATTGATGGGTGAAAAAGCCGGCTTTATGTACATTGCGATGTTTGTCTTAAGCCAGGTTCTGATCGCAACGTACGCGAAAGGCTTTGCGAGCTATTTCTGCTCGATTTTTCCACAGTTTGGCGAGTCGGCTGTCGCAATGGCAGCACTTGTAATCTGTACCGCCGTCAATCTCATCGGACTGAAATCGAGCGCACTGGTGCAAAAGGGCATGGTTGTGCTGTTGCTTTTGAGCCTGTTCTTATTTATTGTATTCGGTCTGCCCAAGGTGAGCTGGGATGCCCTGACACCGACGGTATCCAACCTGATGCCGAACGGTCCGAAGAACTTTTTCACAGGCGTAGCGCTTTTAAGTTTTGCGTGCGGAGGCGCAAAATTCGTTGCGGAGAACGGAGATGATATCGTGGAGCCGTCCCGCACGATTCCAAAGGTTATCGTGCTTTCCACGAGTATCGTTGCTGTATTCTACGTGCTGATCGGTATCGTGGCAGGCGGCGTGCTTCCGGTCGAAACGGTCGCATTTCAGAATCTGACGCTTGTCGCACAGGAGATTTTTCCAACCTGGCTGTACCTGTTTTTCGTGTTCGGTGGTGCCGTATTTGCGCTGCTTACCACCCTGAACGGAACCTTGAGCTGGGTGACAAGAGGACTGCAGGCTGCCGCAAAACAGGGCTGGCTGCCGGAAAAAACCGCGGAGGAGAATAGAAACGGTGTTCCGGCGATTCTTCTGATGGTCTTTTTCCTGATGGGCGCTATTCCGATCCTTACGGGAATGGATCTGACATTGATTTCAAACATGGGTGTCGGAACCGATATGGTGACGGAGTTTATGGTGCTGCTGGCCTGCTGGCGTCTGCCGGATATCTTCCCGGAAGAGTATCAGAAATCTGCGTTTTGTATGAAAAAGCGGACACTTCACATTCTGCTGTTTTTCATCGGCATTCTGATGATCGGAACCTCGTATGTCAATCTGTCGGATCTTACGGTTCCCGCGGCGATCGCATGCGGCATCTATATTCTGGTGATGTTTGTTTACACGCAGGTCCGATACCCGTATGTGAAGGCAAAACAGGAAAAGAAAGAAGACAAATAAAGAAGAGAAATGGAGAAGAAACATGAGGGCAACAACAAAAGAGCAGGGCTTTTACAGCCAGATTTTTAAGCTGGTTCTGCCGATTGTGATTCAGAATCTTTTAAGCGCGGCAGTCAACTCTGCCGATGTCGTGATGCTGAACTACGTGGGACAGTCCGCTATTTCCGCGGTATCCCTGGCATCCAACTATGCAAATGTATTATTTATGGTTTATTACGGACTGGGAACAGGAGCAACACTTCTGTGTGCCCAGTACTTTGGAAAAGGCAATATGCGAGCAATTCAGACTGTCGAGGGAATCGCACTTCGATTCTCCGTCATCATCTCCGTCGTTGTGGCAGGAATTGCTTTTACCATGCCACAGATGATGATGCGTCTGTTTACAGATAATGCGGAACTGATCCGGATCGGTGCTTCGTATCTGCGCGTCATGGGTGTGACCTACCTGTGCTGGGGCATTACGGAGATCTATCTTGCGGTGCTTCGAAGCCTCGGCCGTGTGACGATCAGCATGGCGATGAATATGATGGCATTCGCACTGAACGTATTTTTCAACGCATGCTTCATTTTTGGTCTCTTCGGATTTCCGAAGCTTGGAGCAACCGGCGTTGCAATCGCAACGGCGATGTCGCGTGTCATTGAACTGATCGGCTGCGTGATTGTATCGATTATGAGTAAGGATATCAAGCTCGATCTGCGGTACATGTTCATCCGCAACAAGCTGCTGTTTTCCGATTTTGTGAAGCTGTCACTTCCGGCGCTTGGAATGATCTTTCCTGGGGCGTTGCATTTTCGATGTATTCTGTGATCCTGGGCCATCTGGGAAGCGATGCGGTAGCGGCAAACTCGCTCGTTGTCGTTGTAAGAAATATCGGAACCGTGCTGTGCTTTGGTGTGGCAAGTGCAGGCGGTATTCTGCTTGGAAATGTTATGGGAGAAGGAAATCTGGAAAAGGCGAAGGAATATGCATCGAAACTGCTGAAGCTGACGGTTGTTACCGGAGCTGTGGGCGGACTGGTTGTACTGGGTATCACGCCGTTTGTACTGAAGTTTGCTTCTTTAAATGAGACCGCGATGCATTATCTGAAATATATGCTGCTGATTAACACCTATTATATTATGGGGACTGCCGTCAACACAACGCTGATTGCCGGAGTATTCCGTGCCGGAGGTGACACAAAGTTCGGACTGGTCTGCGATACGATTGATATGTGGTGCTACGCGGTGCCGCTTGGATTTATTGCAGCGTTTGTCTTCAAGCTCCTGTCCTTGTGGTTTATTTCCTGCTGTGTACAGACGAGTTTGTAAAATGGCCGTGGGTTCTGAAACGGTATAAGAGCGGACTGTGGGCAAAAAACATTACGCGGGATCACCTGTTTGAGGATGAAGAAAAAGAATAGATGATATAGAAAAAAGACATCTGCAGGGGTGAAAAATCACTTCGCCAGATGTCTTTTTCAAACACGCTCTAACTGTGCTGCAAGAGTCAAAGAAACAACAGCGGAAAGTCAGAATGGTTATAGCATAACGGATCGGAAACTGGTATGATCAGACCGTAAAAGGATAGTGCAAAAGTTTTAAAGAACGGTATATCCTTTGCTCTTTAAGCTTGCTTCTGTCTCGTATACATCCGGTACATGGAACACCATGATCGGGCAGCCGGACTCGCGGTTGAAGGAGAGATAGATATAGTCGATGCTGATATTTGTCTCAAGCAGTGTTTTCAGAAGGGAATTTAAGTTGCCCGGCTGATCGACGACTTCAACACCGAGTACATCCGTCTGGCGTGTCATGTAACCGGCAGCCTGAAGCGCCTGCTCTGCTTTATCCGGATCGGAAACGACCATGCGGACAATGCCGTATTCTGCGCTGTCGTTGTTGACGGAACCTAAAATATTGACGTCGTTTTCAAACAGAATCTGTGTGATCTGCTGCATCGTGCCTTTTTTATTTTTTGCGAAAATAGAAAGTTGTTTTAACATAATGGGGGCCTCCTAAAATTGATCTCTGATTCCATTATACTGCCAAAATCAAACGCGTCAACGAATTTTGTAAAAGAAGACGAAAAAAAGGTAAAAAACTCACACCCCCCAAAAAAAGAAAAAACCGTCCGGGCAGCCTCAACGGCATCCCGGACGGCTTTGGACACCCATCAGCAGGGTTCCTTTTACACAGCAATCATTCATCAATCCGGCAGGCGGAAATTAATCGGCTCTACCGTCGGATCGAGGGCGGCAAAGCGATAGCCCTTCGCCTGCAGCGTCTCAATGATACGCGGCAGCTGGTCGAGCGTGTCCTTCTTCACCGAGCTGTTGTGCATCAGCACAATAGCCTTTTCATATTTTGTTGTCTGGGAGATCACATTCTGATAAATGGACTCGGCTGTTGCACCGTGCTGGGCGTCACCGGAATCCACATTCCAGTCGTAATAGGTGTAACCGCGGCGATTCATCTCTTCCGTAATGGCCCGCGCCGTCTTTTTGTTATAACTGTTGACACTGCCGCCCGCATAGCGGTAAATGGAAGGTTCCACACCCGTAGTATCATAGATCAGATCGCGCATACGGGAAAAATCGGAAAGATAGCTTCCGGAGAAGCATAAATCTCTTCATACTGATGCGTATAAGTATGGACAGCCAGTGTGTGTCCGCGGTCGACCGTCTGACGCAGCGCTTCCTTATCCTCTTCCGACGTTTTTCCGACAACAAAGAAGGTCGCCTTTATGCCATACCGATCAAGCACGTCAAGAACCGGAATGGTCAAATTGGATGGACCGTCGTCAAAGGTCAGATACACCACCTTGTCGCCCGCCTCATGCGGGACATAGTCCGGTTTGGAAACATACAGGCCGGGATATGGATCGCCTCGGGAACAGAAACCGGCGGAGCGGAAACGGGGGTGCTTTCCGGCTGTGAAGGCGCTTCGCTTACCGGCGGCACAGAAGCAGCGGAAGAAACAGGAACAGTGCTCTCCACAGCAGCGGGGAAGAAGCAGGCTCTCCGCCCAGAGAAGAAACCGGCGTTTCCGAAGAAGCGGCGGAAGATACATCCGGGCCGGACGACTCCGCGGAAGAACTGTCAGGCAATCCCCCGGACGGCTCCATCAGACGTTTCGGCAGAGGAAACCTTCTCATGCTGCCCGCCGGACGGTTGGTATGCAACAAGCGGCTCAAGAAGTCCCTGATAGAAAATGGACACACACAGCAGGAAAAGGCCTACTGCCGAGAGCGATAGAACCACATTGCGAAAATGTCTCGTCCTTCTCCTTTTTTTCATCTATAACGACCTCCAAAAATCGGCAAATTCTTCCTTTTTCGTTATTATAGCATTCATTCTCTCCACAATCCAGTGAATTTACTGTTAACGATATTACAAGAAAGAGACAATTTCCGCTGTTTGAAATTTCATCCTTCAAACAGCGGCAGCCCCTCGCTCCGGAACGGAGAAAGGGGCCCGCCTTGAAAAA
>ENA-OQIR01000393-OQIR01000393.1-human-gut-metagenome-genome-assembly--contig:-NODE-393-length-19297-cov-2.102817_pt1 | contig 19297 bp, 27 predicted proteins | sample MGYA00242580_ERZ504745 | MGnify/ENA primary metagenome ERZ504745 (study PRJEB26092, sample SAMD00036214) | human gut metagenome | host: Homo sapiens | study: EMG produced TPA metagenomics assembly of... | reverse complement strand
ACGATAGCTTTTCTATCGTTACAGAATACTGCCAAAAAGCGTGAATTGCCCTTGTAAGGTTGCCATTCTGTCTATGCCACACCACAGTGTTGGAAATAAAAAACCGCCCAGAAACGGCGGTTTCACGGCATTTTTAAGCGTATGGAATCGTATCAATCTCGGCGTGGTAGCGATCGGATACATACTTCACAAATAGCAGTGTCAGGATGTAATCCTTATACCGAGCCGGTTCTACACCGCCCCGCAGTTTATCACAAGCAGCCATATTCTGGCTGTAAATTTCACTTTTCTTAATAGCCATAAATAAATCCCTCTCAACTTTTCTGCGCTTCTAATTCCTGCAAAAGTTTTGGTTCGACTTGTTCCTTCTTGCATAATTCAATTAATGTAGCTAGTGCAAGCTGATTGGGCATCACATGACCATTTTCCCAACGGTTAACAGTTGAAAAGCTGACGTGTAGCTTTTCAGCGAATTTTTTCTGGGATATCCCCATATTTTTGCGGATAACCTTTATTAGATCATGAAATTCCATTATAAAAGGCCCCCTTACCAAATCAAGTATAGCATATGCGATATTTTTTGACAAGAAAGTTCCAAATAAAAAAGGTCGATAGCTTCTTACTAACAATAAGAGGCTTTCAACCTTTTAAACCGGAAATATTATGATCATTTGTGATAGTTAGAAAGAAACAATAAATCCGAACCCATTGCCAACTGGCACAAGGTTCGGATTTATTTGTTGTGGTGGGCCATCAGGGACTCGAACCCCGGACCGACCGGTTATGAGCCGGTTGCTCTAACCAACTGAGCTAGTGGCCCTCATTTCACGCTAAAATATGATAGCACAAAGCCTTGTCTTTTGCAAGTATTTTATCATTTTTCTAACGGCTCGGGTTTCTCCCACGGCAAATGGTTATCCTGGTAAAAACGCAGCTTAATCTGGTCCAATGTATTCTCAAAGCTTTCTAAGGAATAAAGAAACGATGTAACTCGGTCTTCCAGCGTATCACTTCCAATCTCCAAATCTTTTTTTAAAGCCTTGAGATCCTGCTGAAAAACCGCCACCGCTTCCTTGATATCGTCAATGACAAAAACAGCGTCCATAGCCTGTTCTTTGGCCGAATCCCGGATTTCCTGCGCATCGGCCTCTGCCTTTTGATGAATTTCATAAAGGTGAAACTGGATATCATCATACTGCCGGCTTTTACGTATTAATTCGTCATCCTGACGCTGGGCGTTCAACCATTTTTCCTGAAGACGCTCAATTTCTTTATTCAGCTCTTTTCTGCCTTCGAGGAGGGCCGCAATTTGATTTTGCAAGCGCCGTTCCGCATAGCTTTCAGATGTTTCTAATGCTTCCAGCCTTCGTGTACTGATAACGAACGGCGGTCACGTTTTTCATCCGTTGTTTTCATTTGGCATCCCCCCTTTTTAGTCTACCATAAGCCCCTAAAAACGGCAACATCTTCTAAGATTTTCTTTTCCCAGATTTCCGATTTTATCAAAACCATAATATTTTTATTTTTCTCTTTCATCCTGACAAAAAAACAGTATAATAGAAAACAGCATGGTTCTGATTGTAAAGGAGGAATCCCCTATGACAAAGAAACTGGCTGTTTTCGACTTAGACGGCACCCTAAGCCGTACGGAGCTGTTCTCCGTTCCCGCAGCCCAGGAGATGGAGCGGTTACTGGGCTATCCCGTCCAGGAGGCTTCTCATATTATCGCTTCCTTTGGCACCAATTATAAGGACACTATGGATGCTATTTTTCCCGGCTGGGATCAAAAGGCTTATGATTTCTATTTTACCCATGGCGGGGAAATACAGGCAAAGTATCTGGACCGCGCCATGCCCTACGATGGTATTCCGGAAGCTATGGACCGCCTTCACGCCATAGGGTACGAAACGGCAGTCTGCTCCAATTCCAACATCCGCTATATCAAAATGTGTGTCAGTGCCATTGGCTTGAAGGACAAAATGGATTATCTTCAGGAACTGGAGGCTGGAATGGATCACAAGGGCCAAAGCCTGGGCAAGCTTTTAAGAGAGGTTTCTCCGGAAAAAGCGGTTATGGTCGGTGATACTCTTTTAGACCGGCAGGCCGCTGTGGATAATCAAATTCCTTTCATTGGATGCGTTTATGGCTTCCGCCCCTATGAAATGGAACAGGTGGAGCATACGGCGGCACATGCCAGTGAGCTTCCCCGTTTGATTGAAGGGCTCCTCGGCGAATAATTCATAAAGAGATAAGGCTGTTTCCAGCCTAAAAAATCTTCTAAATCTTAATATAAAAGCTGGTGGCTTGCGGAGATGCTGGAAGCGAACCAGCACTGCCAAAGATGCTTGAAAGCTCCTAAAGTGCTCCTCCGTTCATGGAGACCGTAAGAACCGGAGGAGCACCGTTTAAGCATTAGTTTTGTGCCATAAAAGGCTTGTGATAATCCGCTCGTTTTGCTCCAAACTTAATGTATGATATCTCCGTCAGCACCGTCAATGGTTTAGGCGGCCTCTGATAAATGACATAAAAACAGCCGAACGCTTTTTAGCATTCGGCTGTTTATGTTTGATAACCCATTATTACGGAAAAATTTCATCGGCAATTTGAAGAAGCCGATTCATCCGGTGGTTTACACCGCTGCGGGTGATCGGAGGCGTAAGACTTTCTCCCAGTTCCCGTAAGGAAAATTCCGGGTTTTCCAGCCGCAGCTCCGCCAGCTCTCTCAGCTCCTCCGGTAAAGACGCCAGTCCCCTTACCTGCTGTATCTTTCGAATGGCTTCCAGCTGTCCCGCAGCCGCGGATGCGGTTTTTCCAATATTGGCAGTTTCAAAATTTGTGGTTCGGTTCACATAATTCCGAACCTCCTTCACCATTTTTACCTGCATAAATTCCATCGCCGCTTTATTCGCTCCGATGAACGCCAGTAAATCCGTGATCTGCTCACTGCCCTTGACATAAACCACATACTGGCCCTTCCGTTTCGTCACGCCGGGAGTTATCGAAAGCTCAGGCAGGTATTCCAAAAAGGAGCAAAGCGCTTGCGCCTCCTCCAGAGAGGCACAGGCAAACTCCATGTGATAGTCCCGGGCCGGATTGGTCATCGTCCCTTTTTCTAAAAACAACCGTCTTAAAGAAAGAGCATCCTCAGACGCTCCGTTGGGCTTTAAAGCGGAAAGCTCCCGCTTGGTATCAGAAGAAAACGACACACGGTTCCCTCCTTCGGCACCCCCACCGATACCAGCAGGGGCTTTTCTATTTCTTAATATCCCGGTGATGTACGCTGGCGCGCTGGCCCTTTTCCAGAAGATGGTTATAAAGAAGCTGGGCCAGGGCCACAGATCTGTGTTTCCCGCCGGTACACCCGATTCCCACAAAGAGCTGGCTTTTCCCTTCCGAGCGGTACAAAGGAAGCATATAATCGATCAAGGACAAAAAACGCTGGAGAAATCCCTGTGTCTGCTCCCATTTCATCACATAGCTTCTCACAGGCTCATCTAAGCCAGTCAGGTTTTTCAGCTCTTCCACATAAAAAGGATTGGGCAGGCATCTCACGTCAAATACCAAGTCCGCCTCATTGGGCAGCCCATATTTAAAGCCAAAGGAAACACAGTTGACCAATAAGGATAAATCGGAGCTTTCCAAAAACAGGGCGGAAATCCGGTTTTTCAGCTGAGCGGGCGATAAAAATGTGGTATCGATCAGGTAATCCGCCGCCTCCTTTACCGGCCGCAGAACCTCCCGCTCATAATGAATCGACTGGGTAATGGAGCCCTCAAAGGAGTCTGAAAGCGGATGACGGCGCCGGGTCTCCTTATACCGGTGGATCAGCACGTCGCTGCTGCAGTCCAGAAACAAAATCTTATACTTTTTCTGTTCCTGCCTCAGGGCATCCAAAGTTTCAAAGAGGCTGCTGAACATATCGCCGCCTCGGGTATCGGTGACAATAGCTACCCGCTTCATCTCCGGCTTCGCCTGCTCGCACAGGGTATAAAATACCGGAATCAGCTTGGGCGGAATATTATCCACACAGTAAAAGCCGATATCCTCTAAAGCGTCCACCGCCCGGGACTTTCCCGCCCCGGACAATCCGGTTACAATAATAAAATCCATAGATTCAAACTCCGTTTTTGTTATGTCATCAGTTTAATTTCACATTCCAGCTCCACTTGCTTTTCCCGTCTGACCGTTTCCTGAATCATCTTAACCAGGCTTTGCACATCCTTGCAGGTCGCTCCGCCGGTATTGACGATAAAGCCCGCGTGCTTTTCACTGACCTGAGCGCCGCCCACCGTTTTTCCCTTTAAGCCGCACTCCTCGATCAGCTGACCTGCAAAATACCCTTTGGGCCTCTTGAACACGCTGCCGGCACTGGGATATTCCAAGGGCTGCCTTGCCTTTCTACGTCCGAGATAATCCTCCATCTGAGCCTTGATCACACTGTAATCCCCTTTCTCCAGCTGAAAGGTCAGACCCGTGATCACCAGCTTTTGATCTGTATAGGCGCTGTGCCGGTAAGAGAAATCCAGAGCGCTTCCCGCGAACTCACCCGGATTGCCGTTTTCGTCCAGGTGACGGCATTTGATCAGAACGTCCTTCATCTCCCCGCCATAAGCGCCCGCGTTCATATAGGCGGCGCCGCGGCCGAGCCTGGGATTCCCCAGGCAAACTCCAAGCCGGTCAGGGAATTTTCCAGGGCGAATTTACAGAGCTTCGCCAGAGTTGCGCCGGGGCCGCAGACGATGGTTGTTTCATTCTCCAGCCGAAGCCGGCACAGGTCTCCGCCGAAGCTGACGACGACCCCCGTAGCCCTGGTCAGGGATCAGCAGGTCGGAGCCGTTGCCAATTACGTACACCGCGCGCCGGCTTCCTTGCACAGCTTCAAAACGCCGCGCAAGGATCTTTCATCAGATACCGTGGCAAACACGTCTGCCGGGCCGCCGATTTGAAAGCTGGTATGCAGGCTCATAGGCTCATTTTCCTGAACCTGCGCCCCTGTTTGGCGCAGGGCGCCGATAAGCTCCCGGGTGATCGGTTGTAGGTTTTGCTGCGTCATGGATGCTTAATCCTCCAAATGTATATTTCTTTCCTTCAGATACTGCCGGAACCGTTCTACGCTGGAGTTTACCACCAGCTCCTCGGGAAACCCGATTTCATCCAGCATTTTCAGAGCCAGGCCGGCATGCCCCACCTGAGTGGCAAAATGGGAATCCGTATTGACGATAACCCGTACCCCATGCTTTTTGCAAAGCAAAGCGATCTCTCTACAGTTTATGACGGCATCCCTTCGAACATGAAAGGAGTTGTTGTTGATTTCCACCAGCTTCCCCCCGCGGCCGAATTCCGGAATCACCCGCTCATAATCAAATTTGAATTTAGGCTGCCCGCAGTGGCCGATTACACAGACTCTGGGATCCTTGGCGATTTGCAGCCAGGCGTTGGTGCAGCTTTCCACCGTGGGGGCCTCTTTTGTCAGCAGAGTAGACGAGTGAATGGAGGCGATAACCCAATCCAAATTTTTGTGTTCATCCTCCACATAGTCGATAGTTCCGTCAAAATCCACCACATTGCACTCCACCCCGGTAAGGAGGAACACCCCTTCCACCTGACGAGGGATGATCTTCAGGTTTTTAAAATACCACCTGCCGGGAGAGCCGGGCATCGTAGGGCCGTGATCGGTAATCGCCAGATAGGACAGTCCCGCCTCTTTGGCGGCATGAATATTTTCCATCCAGGTGCTGTAGGCATGAGTAGAAGCGATTGTATGACAATGTGTATCCGCAATAATTCTCATAGTATCATCCTTTTATTAACGCTTTATCAAACAGAAAAAGCTTGACATCCGACAAGGGCGCCTTTCAATGTAAAAATGCGCTCCTGCCTTAGTTTTCTTAACCCCGGTCTCTCCGCTGAAAGTTATAGGTTCCAATTGATTTTCGGATTGCCGTTATCGTCGTCGTTATAGGTCATCCCCAGATTTTGCAGAAGCTCCTTAGCGGCGTTGTAGCCCATCTTTTTCTGACGGTTATTCATAGCCGCCACCTCAATAATCACCGCGAGGTTCCTTCCAGGCTTTACCGGTATGGTAAGCACGGGAACCCTCAGGCCCAAAATCTCCGTATATTCGTTTTCCATTCCCATTCGGTCGTATACCTTTGTTTTGTCCCAAATCTCCAGGTTAATGACCATATCTATTTTTTCCGTCAGCTTTACGGCGCCCATACCGAAAATCCGGCGGGCGTTGATAATGCCGATGCCTCTCAGCTCAATGAAGTGCCGGATGTTCTCAGGCGCGGTACCTACCAGAGATTTCTTGGAAACCCTCCTGATTTCCACCGCGTCGTCTGCGATCAGGCGGTGGCCTCTCTTAATCAGCTCAATGGCGGTTTCACTTTTTCCCACGCCGCTGTCGCCTACCAGGAGGATTCCCTCGCCGTAAACCTCTACCAGCACCCCATGCCGGGTCACCCGGGGAGCCAGCTCCACGTTCATATAGGAAACCAAAGCCGCTACCAGGCTGGAAGTAGTATCCGCTGTGCCCAGCAGCGCCACGCCGTGCCGCTTCGCCGCTTCCATCATCTCAGGATATGGCTTGAGGCTCCGGCAGATAATAATAGCCGGAGGCTTTCTGGAAATCAAGCCTTCCAAAGCCCTCTCCCTTTCTTCCTGGGAATAGCGGCCTAAAAAGGCGTTTTCCGTATGTCCAACCACTAAAATGCGTTTGTTATCATAAAAATCCAAAAAACCGGTAAATTCCACGCCGGGGCGGTTGACATCCTTAGACGAAATCAGGATATTTTCCCCATTCTCCGGCATATAAATCGTTTCCAGGCCCAGCTCCTTCATCACACTGGATAGGGGCACAGTAAATGTTTGACTCAAAAACACACCTGCCTTCAGTCGTTTTCAGCTTATCGCGCTCTTCACAGCATCGCCGTTTCCGGCCGCCTCCACGCCGGCCGCCCTCCAGCCCCGCTGCGGCAGACCTAACCGGATATTATTATTATACCTCATGATGAGACAAGTTTAAAGCGAAACCACAAAATTTCTTTTTCACGTGCAATGAGGATGAAAACCTGCTATAATAAGATGTAATGATTTTATAAAGAAAGCGGGTGTCTCTTTTTGAACATCGCTATTTTTACAGAAAGCTACGCGCCAAGCACCGGCTTTGTCCCCTCTGAAAGCTTTCTTCTGGCACAATCCTACCGGCAGCTGGGACATCGCGCTGCCGTTGTCACCTGCGACCCAAAATGCAAGAAGATAGAAGCCCGGCGGACAGTGGTCAAGGTTCCGGGAAAGCCCGCCCCGAACCAGTATGGTTTTGCTCCTTCAAAAAATCGGAAAGCGGATCAGGCCGAGCTGTTTTCCGCTCTGGAAGCCTATGAATTTGATTTGGTCCACGTATTTTCCTGCGGAAAAATGGCGGTTCATGGAATGCAGTTTGCTAATCGCTTCGACCTGCCTCTGGTGCTCTCCATCAGCGATTTTTACGAGGATGCCATCCCCTACTTAACCAACACCAAGCTTCTAGAGCCATGGGCCGCCTTCCGGCAGAAGCCAGGTTCCGCGATATCGCGGACTATGCCGATATGATCACCTCCACCAACAAAAAAGCCGGAGATTATCTGGCCAGTGCCGGTATTAAGCGCAAACTCTCCCTAATACCCATTCATGCTGATCCTGAGCGGTTTTCCCGGCAGAACGCCGACCCGGACCAGGTTAACGCTGTCAGAATGAAATACCATCTCACTGATAAAACCGTAGCGGTCTTCGCAGGAAGGCTGCTGTATGAAAAGGGTGTGGATATTCTTCTTCAGCGATGGGCGAGCATCTAAAGCTTGAACGGGGGCTGCGCCTGCTGATTGTCGGCACTGGTCCAGAAAAAGCCGCCTTGCAGCAGCTCAGCAAAAGCTTAAATCTGGACAAGCAGGTGATTTTTACCGGCGAGGTCATGAATAAGGATATGCCCGCCTATTACGCCGCCAGCGACCTTTTTGTCAGCGCTTCTGAAACGCCCTTGATGTCCATGGCGGTCTGTGAGGCGTTATTGGCTGGCCTGCCTTGTATCGTCAGCGATAAAAGCCGGCCCGCGGGCCAGCTGGAGCACGGAAAAAACGGCTTTTATTTTCCAGCTCCAATGAGCTTACCGACTATGTCCGCCGGATCGCCTCTCTGGATTACAACGGCAAGAAGGCGCTTCACCGGATGGTGAGAAGCACTGTAGAAGGAGTTTCCAAGGACGCCCAGGCGCAGGCGATGCTTTCCCTGTACAAAAAGGCCAAGCGCCTGCATTACTACGATCCCCAGCGTTTAGAGGCCGCTAAGCGAAACGGCCAAATCGGACGCTGACCCTAGAGCGGAAAATGAAAAAGTATTTTTCTGAGTCACTGCGGGCGTTCAGCGGTCTGAGCAGGCGCTAAAAGGCTGCTGACAAGCTCAAGGGATAGGAATCAATTTAATAACCGCATCGCTTGCCTCACACCCAAAGCCGATTGCTTTATCCCTAAACGGAAAGCCTATGAACAGCGGATTTCTATTTTTCATATCCGCCGCATATTTGTCGCCGCAGTCGTATTTTACTCAGCGCTTGAGATATAGGCTTGAGGAGAGGCCTCCGTTGGTGGGGCTGACGGCGATAGGCTTCGGCGGCTGCCTCTGCACAGCAAACAGCCCAGGATCTCAATCCTGGGCTGTTTATTACATTAACGGAGAAAACAGGCGGAGCACGCTCCAGAACAGCCGGCGGTATACCGGCACCCTTTTGCAGTCCTCCAGAGTGATCTCCCGGCAGCTTTGCAGTGTTTCCAGAAAATCAGCTTTTACCTGCTTCATAGCTTTGGTGCGGTACATCCATACGCCGCACTCAAAATGAAGGTACAGGCTGCGAAAATCAAAATTAATGGTTCCCACCGTGGCGACCTGGTCGTCGCACACTACGGTTTTGGAATGGATAAAGCCCGGAGTGTACTCATAGATTCTGATTCCCGCCTCGACCAGCTCCTGGTAGCCGGAGCGGGTAGTCATATGCACTAAGGCTTTATCCGGAACAAACGGCGTGATAAATCTCACATCAACGCCCCGCTTCGCCGCGACGCATAAGGCATATCGGAGCTCGCTGTCCATAATCAGGTAAGGGGTGGTAATATACAAATAGTCCTTCGCGCCGTAGATCAGATTTAAATACACGTTTTCCCCCACCCGCTGGTTGTCCATCGGGCTGTCGCCGTATGGCTGGACAAGCCCGTCTGAATCAAACTCCTGGGATGGTAATAGCTGGGGCGGTATTGGTCAAATTCCGAACGGGGCAGGGCGCACAGAGCCGCGGGGTCGTCGCAGTACACATCTGCAAAAACAGCATGGTAAAGCTCCAGACGCCTTCTCCCTTGAACCAAATAGAACTGTCCTTCCAATGGCCGTATTTCACATAGGCGTTAATATATTCATCCGCCAGATTAATTCCCCCGGTAAACGCCGTGTGTCCGTCGATCACGGCGATTTTTCGGTGATCCCGGTTATTGTAAACAGTGGAAAGCACTGGAACAAAGGGATTGAACACCTTGCATTGAATTCCCTTTTTCCTCAGCTCTCTCTCATAATCCGCCGGCAAGGTGGTCAGGCAGCCCATGCCGTCGAAAAGAAGCCGCACGTCTACCCCTTTTTTCACCTTTTCTTCCAGGATCTCCAGAACGCTGTTCCACATGATTCCTTCCTGGATGATAAAATACTCTAAAAAGATATAGTGCCGCGCCTTGCTTAATTCATCCTTCAGGCGGGCGAATTTAATTTCTCCGGTGCTCAGGTATTCTGTGGTGGTATTATCATACACCGGATAGCCCGCATCCTGAAAAAGATAATTCGCTTGGCTTTGCGCGCCGTGATTTTCCTTCCTCAGCCGTTCCATAGTTTCCGGATTTTGCTCCAGCAAAGGCTGAGTCGCTTCTAAAATCGCCAGCATTCGGAGTCTCAAATGCTTAATGGAGGCTGAAGGCGGTAAAGGATATAAAACAATCCTCCAAACAAGGGGAAAATCAGGATAGGAATTACCCACGCCAGCTTATATTCCGGATTTCCCGGACGATTGAAAATATAAACGGCCACAGCGATACTGACGATGCGCAGAACCGTATTGATATAGATAAAGTAATCCGATAAAACGTAAAGGCCGACGATCGGAAAAGCGGCTTGAAATGCCAAAAGAAGAGCCACCGTCACCACGCGCCGGCTGAACAGCCTGCTGGGATGCTGCCGTCTATGCCGTTTGGCCACTTCCTTTTGCCCGGCTAACCGGTCCATTTATGGTTCTTCCCCTTCCTGCGGCTTTCGCACTTCCGTTTCCCCGTGATCTTCAATTCGATCTTCCGGATCGTCTCCCTGAGGCACTGCCGCTTCTCCCTCTGATTTTTCCGCGGAAGCCGCCTGCCCTATCTGCTTTTCCGGAAGGCTCTCCCGGTACGGCGGAGGCTGTTCTCCTTCCGGCCCTGCCGCAGCAGGTCCCTCCGCCGCGACTACAGTTCCTTTCTTCTGAAGCCGCTTATTCACGAACTCGCTTAGCAGCAGGTAGAGAACCGCCAGAATCGGCACGCCCAGCACCATGCCGGCTACGCCGCCCAGACCGCCGCCCAGGGTCACTCCCGCCAGCACCCAGATTCCAGATATCCCCAGAGAATCCCCGACGATCAGCGGACAGATAATGTTTCCGTCCACCTGTTGCAGCACGATAATGAAAATAATGAACCAAAGCCCTTTCATCGGGTCTACCATCAACAAAATCAGCGCACTGGGAACCCTCCCAGAAACGGCCCGAACACCGGGATAATATTGGTAACGCCCACCACTACGCTGATCAGCAGCGCATAAGGCATTTGTAGGATCGACATGCCGATAAAGCAAAGCACCAGAACGATGAGGGAATCGTAAATCCTGCCCAGGAGATACCGGACAAAAATCCGGTTGGAAACAGCGCCTACCTCCAGAACCTTGTCGGAGATCTTGACGGGCAGAACCGCCGCCACCAGCTTTTTCACCTGTCGGATTAAGGTCTCCTTACTGTACAGCATATAAACGGACACCACCAGTCCGATCACCCAGTTGATCACGCCGGTCGTAAAATCCATGGTAAAGTCGATCAGCTTTGGGGCTACCTGGCCGGCGATATTGGTAATCTGAGTCCCCAGCTGATTCCAAAAAAGATCTATCTGCTTTTGAAAGCCAGCGTTTAACCCCATACCGGCAATAAAATCGGTCACCGCTTTTTCGGCGGATTCCGCATATCCGCCGATATTCTTGCCGAGTTGAGAAATACTGACCACCAATTGCGGGATAACAATCCACACCATAGCGGTTACGCACAGGAATACCAACAGATAGGAAACCGTCACAGATAGGGCCCGCACCTGCCTAATATATTTTCCATTCTTCTTTTCCCCTAACCGGCGGAAAACCTTTTGCCGGAAAAACTCATAGAGCCCGTTTACCAAAAACGCCAGCACAAGCCCATAGATAAACGGTGCCAGCAAGCCGGAAACGTTGGAGAACATCCCGGAAAAGAAATCCCATTTGATGATAACCATAGTCAACAGGATACCATAGGTGATTAGGATGATCCCCTTTTTTAAATCCAAATGCTTCAAAGACAGCGCCCCTTTGCGTCGTTAGCTTTTGTTTTTCTTTATCATAAACGATTTCTCAGGGATTTTCAAGGAATTGCCAAAGAATCTAGGTTAATTGTAAAATTTGCACTTGCACCCGTAAAAAAACGATGCTATAATAAATTTTAAAATTTTTGTTGGAAATTTGCCAGTGCCTATTCCATCGCTTCCTCGAAAATTCACTGAAAAAGTCCATGCTCAAGCTGCGAAAAAACAGCTTTCTTAGTTTGGGAATTTTGTGTATAACCATAATTGAATCTTTAGGGACGATATGCTATCATAAAGAAAAGTGGTATTTTATCATTTAACTCGTTAAAGTGCTTTGAGGAGCTTATACTGGAAAATAAAATTCCCCGGAGCGGTGCTTTTAGGTTTGATTTCCATATATTTTCATTTCTATATTATTGTATAGACAAAACATTCTAAAAATTCATTGCGAAATTAAAAGAAAGGGGGCCTGATTTCATGGTGAACGGAGCTCAGATCATGGTGAAATGCTTGGAAAAGGAGGGCGTAAAGGTCGTTTTCGGCTATCCTGGCGCCGCCATCTGCCCGTTTTATGACGAGCTATACCAGTCTGAAATTCATCATATTCTGGTCCGGCAGGAGCAGAATGCCGGACATGCCGCCAGCGGCTATGCCCGCGCCAGTGGAAAGCCCGGCGTCTGCATCGCCACCTCCGGCCCCGGCGCCACCAACTTAATCACCGGCCTGGCCACCGCCTATATGGACAGTATCCCCATCATCGCCATCACCGGCCAGGTGCGGAGCGATCTTTTAGGCCGGGATGTGTTCCAGGAGGTGGACATCACCGGCGCTGCGAGCCTTTTACCAAACATTCTTACCTGGTGAAAAACACGGCGGACCTGCCCCGGGTTTTCAAGGAGGCATTTCACATCGCCGCTACCGGGCGTCCCGGTCCGGTATTGATCGACATTCCCATCGATATTCAGCAAAACGAAACCAGCGAGTTTCACTATCCGGAAAAGGCTGAGATCATCGGCTACAAGCCCCGTTCCAGCGGACATCCCCTGCAGATCAAGCGGGCGGCGGCGGCCCTAAAGGAAAGCAAGCGGCCCCTGATCTGTTCGGGCGGCGGCGTTCTTTCCTCTGGAACCAAGCTGAAACTGCTGGCCTTTGCGGAAAAACCGGTATCCCCGTGGTTTCCACCATGATGGGAATCGGCGTAATGCCTCGGAGCATCCTCTGTATCTCGGGATGCTGGGCTCTCACGGAAAGGCCTGCGCCAATAAAGCGATCCATCAGGCCGACTGCATTATCCTGTGCGGCGCCCGCGTAGGCGACCGGGCGGTAGCGTCCCCGGATCAGATCGCGGAAAAAGCACTATTATCCATATTGATATCGACCCGGCGGAAATCGGGAAAAACATGAAGGCCCATATTCCAATTGTAGGGGATATGAATAAGGTCTTTACCAGCCTGTCGGAGCAGACAGATTACCATGTTTCCAAGGAATGGGCCAGCATTGTGGATGACCTGAAGCACGAGCCAAGGCGGGTTCCTCCTACCTTTGAGGGCTATGTGGAGCCCCGAACCTTTATCCGCAGCTTTTCCGCCACTATGCCGTCCAAGGCGATTTTGGCGGCTGACGTTGGGCAAAACCAAATCTGGTGCGCCAATAACTTTGAGATCCGGGACGGCCGTTTCCTTACCACCGGCGGCCTGGGCACGATGGGCTACTCTATTCCCGCCGCTTTGGGCGCTAAGCTCGCCCGGCCTAACCGCGAGGTAGTGGCTATCTGCGGCGACGGCGCTTTCCAAATGAGCATGTGCGAGCTGGGCACCATCGCCCAGAATCACATCGAGTGAAAATCATCATTATGCGCAACACCCGCTTAGGCATGGTCCGTGAGCTTCAGGACAACCTGTACGGCCATCGTCACGCCGCCACGATTCTCGATGAAACCATGGATTTTCTCAAAATCGCGGAGGCTTACGGAATCCCCCACGCTATGGCTTCTTCCAACGAGGAAGCGCTGAAGCAGGCCGAAATCATGATGAGCACTCCCGGCCCCTACTTACTGGTATGCAACGTCCATCCCGATACCCCGTCACGATAAGGAGGCGCCGATTATGAAGTATACCATTTCCGTTCTGGTCGAAAACCATCCCGGCGTCCTTTCTAAGGTATCCGGCTTATTTTCCCGCCGCGGATTTAACATCGACAGCCTGGCGGTCGGCGTCACCGAGGATTCTACCATCTCCCGCATGACGATTGTAGTGAACGGCGATGAATACATTGTGGAACAGGTAGAAAAGCAGCTGAACAAGGTGATTCCCGTCATCAAGGTAAAAACCCTGAACCCGGAGGAGCTGATCAGCCGGGAGCTTTCTCTGATTAAGGTGGGCTGTACCTCAAAGCAGCGGCCTGATTTGATGAAGATTGCCGAGCTGATGCAGGCAAATATTGTGGATGTGACCCCAAACAGCATGACCTTTCAGTTCGCTGACACCGGTGAGCGCACTGAGACCCTGATCAGTCTTATTAAGCCCTATGGTATCCGTGAGATCGTCCGCACCGGGACGGTGGCCATCGAAAAAGGCGCCGCCACTGTGCGCAAGACCACGGTTTAACAGATATCATTCAAAATTTGTACCGCGAAAAGCGGTCAGGAGGTAATTTTTATGCCAAAAATTTACTACCAACCGATTGTGACATCAATGTGCTGAAGGATAAAACCGTTGCCATTATCGGCTACGGCAGCCAGGGCCATGCTCATGCTCTGAATCTGCATGACAGCGGCATCAAGGTAATCGTCGGCCTGTACGAGGGCAGCAAGAGCAAGGAAAGAGCCGAAAAGGCCGGCTTAACCGTCATGACGGTTCCAGAGGCTGTTAAGGCCGCCGACATCGTTATGATCCTGATTCCCGACGAACGCCAGGCCGATATGTACAAAAGGGATATCGCCCCTTACATGACCGAGGGTAAGGCTTTGGCCTTCGCTCATGGCTTCAATATCCACTTTGGCCAAATCGTCCCCGCGAAAAACATCGACGTGTTTATGATCGCTCCCAAGGCTCCGGGGCACACCGTCCGCAGCGAATATATGGAGGGCAAGGGAACGCCGGCTTTGGTCGCTGTGTACCAGGATTACACCGGCCACTGCCTTGACATCGCCCTGGCTTACGGCGCAGGCATCGGCGCCGCCAGAGCCGCCGTTATGGAAACCACCTTTAAAATTGAAACCGAAACCGACCTGTTCGGCGAACAGGCCGTACTGTGCGGCGGTGTTACCGCTTTGATGCAGGCCGGCTTTGAAACCCTGGTGGAAGCGGGCTATGCTCCGGAAAATGCTTATTTCGAGTGCATCCATGAGATGAAGCTGATTGTAGACCTGATCTACGCCGGCGGATTCAAGATGATGCGTTATTCCATTTCCGATACCGCTGAGTTCGGCGATTACGAGACCGGCAAGCGGATTATCACCGAGGATACCAAGAAGGAAATGAAGAAGATTCTGGAAGAAATCCAGGATGGCACCTTTGCCTCCAAGTGGATCGCGGAAAACAAAAACGGCCGTTCCCACTTCAACGCCTGCCGCCGTATCAAGGCTTCTCATCAATTGGAAGAGGTCGGCGCGGAGCTGCGTAAAATGTACGCCTGGAACGACGACAAATACAAGGATTAATAATATCCCGATGAAAAAGTGAAAAAAAGGCCGGGCTGCTGCGTCCGGCCTTTTCCTTTTCCTAATTACCATTTGCTTTCGGGGAGCAGTCTCCAGACGGAGCGCTCAAAAGCGCAGAACCCTTTCGAAGCACCCGATTTCTCCCTTACACAGCCTTTTTTGCTGTCCTGTCCAATCGTCTCCTTCACATTTCCTATCTTCCTCCTTATTTTTCCGCCCGGTCTCATCTGCTCTCATCTGCCTGAATTGATCCTCCTGCGTTTTTCAATTGCCCTTACCGCCGCCATTACAGCCATGCCGCTGATAAATCATCGATTCCCTCTCTTGAATTTAAACAAATATTTGGTATAATGATAGTGTATATGTGAAGGGAGGCGCTTCATGTCTCTTCTCCTCAAGCTCTCATTGGTGATTTATGCCGTTTTGGTAACGATATATTGTTTTCAGAAAAAATTCCGGTCACAAAGATGGCTTCGTATCTTTTCTAAAATGCTCTGTTCCGTCGGATTCCTGCTTGTAGCGGCGGCTTGCGGTCTGGAATCAGGATTCCGGAAAGAACCACTCTGGAGCTGGGGGATCTTTGCCGCTCTGGCGTTCTCCGCTCTGGGTGATCTTTTTCTTGTTCTGCAAAAAGGAGAAGCCGGCAGAAAGAAATTTGATCCTTTTACCCTGGGGGGCATTTCCTTCTTTTCATCCCACGTATTGTTCTCAGCTGTTTTTGTGTATTATCGAGGATTTCATTGGGGCACGGTAATCGCGGCCCTGGGACTGGCCGGAATCCAGCTGGGAATGCTGGCCCGGGTGAAACGCCGCCTTGATTTGTTCAGCATTTTTTCACTGATTTATCTGGCAGCCCTAGGCTTTATGGCCGCCAACGGCTTCTTGTTTTTTACCGGCATTACTCTGGAAGCTTCTTCGCCCTATTTTCTTTGCGCCGCCGTTGGCGCGGTTTTATTTCTCATTTCCGACCTGCTTTTATGCTATAAGCTTTTCCTCAACGGTAAGGCGGAATGGGCTGAAATAGGCAATACCATTGCCTATTTCGGAGGCCAGGCGCTTTTTGCGCTCACCCTCCTTTATGTTTAGGCACTCATTAGGAAAGTGTTTTCAGGCCGTTTAACAGCGGCGTAGCTTTCTTTTGCCGGAACCATTTCTGGAAACAAACGATCTTATATGCATGGATGCATGGACTTTCCGTTTTTTTGAATGATAAATCAGCAGGCAGGAGGGAACCCTATGCCCCAGGAGATTACGAAACCTACTCCCCTATTAAAAGAAGACGGCTCCACGGTTGTGGGCTGGGCCAGCAGCAACCTGCTGGATTATAACAAAATTGACTGTGCTGCGCCCCTGGCCCGGATCAAGGAATGGGACCGGTACACCGTGGTAAGCCCGGACTGCGCCGTTACCTTGAGTATCGCGGATTTAGGTAATCTCGGTATATTTTCGCCTCTTTAACGGATTTTACGCAAAAGCCTTGCCGTACCTTCAGCCAGACCATCACCAGAGCTACCCCAGAGGACGCATGAGTCTCCCCCTTTCCGCCCAGATCAGGGGATACCACCTACACCAGCAAGCAGGTAGGGATGCGTTTTTCCCGTTCTGCAAAATCCCGCTTTCTAAATTGCGAATATGTAAACTTCTGTGAAGGAAAAACTCTTTATCTAAATCTTTCTCTGGATGAACCCGACCGATACGCCATCGCTTCCGCCGATGACTTTGGCGGCAAAAAGGGCTGCTTTTCTTATCGATACCAGGTAAGCTGTATGCCGGCTTCCGGCGTGATCCGTTACGGCGGCGCGGAATACTCTTTCCGGCCAGAATCCAGCTTTGGTACCTTGAGCTGGTGCCGCGGGGTATTTCCAACCAGGACCGGGTTTACCAGCGCGACCCTGGTTGGCCAGGTCAAGCAGGTTCCTTTTGCGCTATTTGCCGGCGGCCCTCTGGAGAGCGCCTTGTATTATGGAGATCAATTTTATAAGCTGGACGAAATCAACATTTTTCCCGAAGAAAATGGCTCTTGGCAGTTCCGGTTTCCCCAATCCGGCTCCCGGCTGGAAATGTCTGTCTTGCAAAAAAATGAGGTTCGTTCCAGCTTTTTGATGAACTTCTGCCGTCATGAACAGGTATTCGGCTCCTTCAGCGGCAAGCTTTCCGTTCCAGGCAGAAGCTTTCCTTAGACCACATCTCTGGATTCACCGAACAATTTGAAAGCCGCTTATAACGCCTTTTGGGAAAGGAGCTTTTTATGTATCAGCAAATCCCCCTCCCCCCTATCAGCCTTCCTCTTATCAACCGCCCTGCCCGCCGTATTCCTATCAGCAGCCTTATCCCCCTATGGAGATCCGTCTGGAGCTCAGCCGCCCCATAGGGGCGGCCTTCGTGCCTGGCTGTCGTACTCATTGCCCTCGGAACATTTTTCCTTGGTATCTTTACCGGTGTCTTTTTATCCGCGTTCAGCATGGCAGCGTCGGAGATTTCCGATAATAGCTGGAGCCAATATGACGATCCATATAACTACGGCGCGGCCCATTCCTATGGGTTAAATGAAACAGCCGGGGTAAGCGGTACTCTTTACGATCTCTCTTTTTCCGCCTGCTCCTTTGACGCGGACGTCACGTTAACCTCTTATCTCAGAGGAGACCAGGCCGCCGATAAAATTTTAGAAATGGGCGGGGATCTAAGCGGCCTGCCCGATGGAATGGAATATGTGACAGCGACCTTTCAAATCAAGCTGCACAGCACCGATTCCTCTACCGCTGTCATGTTTAACCCCCAGTATTTCCGCTTTGACATTGTGGAATCCGGAGACGATGTAAGAATCGGTAATTATCCGGAAAACGGCGTTGAAGTGGAAAACGTATCGCTGAAGGCCGGTGAATCCGGCTCGGTCACTGCTTTCGCTGTGATCGACGAAGCCATAAGCGATCCTGACCTATATTTTTACACAAGCGACACTTATCTTACATTTACCCCTTGATATGAGGCAGAAAGGTTCAATTTATGAAAAAAAAGGTAATGCTAGGTATGAGCGGCGGCGTGGATAGTTCCGTTGCCGCTCTTCTTTTATTGCAGCAAGGCTACGATGTTACCGGCGTAACCATGAAGCTGCGCCCGGATCAATATATGACGGAGAGCCAAAGCGGAGGCTGCTGCTCCTTAGACGATATTGACGATGCGCGCCGGGTCGCGTACCGGCTGGGGATCGAGCATTTGGTGCTTAATTTCACGCAGGTATTTTCAGAAAAGGTGATCGACTATTTCGCGTCGGAATATTTAGCCGGCAGAACGCCTAATCCCTGCATCGCCTGCAACGCTCACGTCAAATTCGACGCCTTGCTTCGCAAGGCTTTGTCTTTGGAATATGACTACGTGGCCACTGGGCATTATGCGGTGATCACCCAGAACGATGAGGGACGCTGGCTTTTAAAGAAAGCTCCTTGCTCTAAGGATCAAAGCTACGTGCTCTATCATTTAACCCAGCATCAACTGCTCATACGCTGATGCCTTTAGCCGGTATGGAAAAATCGGAAGCCAGAGAGCTTGCGCGCGAGGCCGGCCTTCCGGTAGCCCATAAGCCTGACAGCCAGGAAATCTGCTTTGTTCAGGATAACGACTACGCTTCCTTTATCCGCCGCTATACCGGCAAGGAACCGCCTCCGGGAAATTTTATCGACCAAGCGGGCAATGTGCTGGGCACGCATAAGGGAATCACCCATTACACGATTGGCCAGCGCAAGGGCTGGGCATTTCTTTTGGAAAGCCCATGTTTGTCACAAAAATCGATCCGATTTCCAATACAGTTACTTTAGGGGAAAATGGGTCGCAATACGCTTCTTCGCTGATTGCCGGCAAGGTAAACCTTATCTCAGCAGATACTCTGGAGGCTCCCATTTCCGCTCAGGTAAAGTTCGTTATCAGGCGCCTCCAGCGCCGGCGCGGCTTACTCCTTTGGACAACGGGAAAATCCGAGTGGACTTTCAGGAGCCGCAGCGTTCCG
>ENA-OQIR01000392-OQIR01000392.1-human-gut-metagenome-genome-assembly--contig:-NODE-392-length-19333-cov-1.838592_pt1 | contig 19333 bp, 21 predicted proteins | sample MGYA00242580_ERZ504745 | MGnify/ENA primary metagenome ERZ504745 (study PRJEB26092, sample SAMD00036214) | human gut metagenome | host: Homo sapiens | study: EMG produced TPA metagenomics assembly of... | reverse complement strand
TTTTTGTTTAAGTAGTTTGTTGAGTGTTTCTTTATTGCCAACAAATATCTATGCGCAAGAAGATACGCAAACAGAAACGGAGAATGTGGATGAAGAAAGTTCAGAATCAAAATCAGAACTTCCAAAATCATCAAATACAACTCCTGTTTATCATTTTTCATTAGATAAGTTTTTAACGGAAGATGAAATTGAGACTGCAGAATTAAAATCAGAAAATCCAAGTATTCGTTCTCGTGTTACTTTTGCGGATATTATGTATGAAGCTACAAAATATGAAGGATTACCATATGTATGGGGTGGGCGTTATCCTTCACAAGGTGGATTTGATTGTGCTGGATTGTGTATGTATGTTTATAATAAAATTTGTGGTACAAGTTTTGATTTAATCAATACAAATGCAGCTATGTTATATACAAGTCATTGTACACCAGTGAGTGAAAGTGATGCTCAGCCTGGAGATTTAGTGTTTTTTAAAGGTACTTATGAAGCTATTGATTATATTTCACATGTAGGAATTTATTGTGGAAACGGTATGATGTTTAATGCCGGAGATTCGATTGGATATGGTTATGTTCATGATGTACGGAATATGTATGGTGGTAAGGCTGAAGTTTTATTTGGTCGTGTAAACAATGTTGATGTTGTTGTTAGCTGCCAAAGTGGGTTTAATAATATAAATGGGAACTGGTATTATTATGATGAAATGGTAATCCATTATATGGTTGGCAAACAATCAATGATAAATGGTATTATTTTAATCAATGGGGTCGTATGTCTATTGGTTGGACATTTATTTCAGGAAATTGGTATTATTTTGATGCGAATGGTGCTATGCAGAAGGGTTGGATTTTAGATAATACGTATTATTTAAATGAAGATGGTATCATGCTTAGTGGATGGCAAACTATTGATGATGCACAATATTATTTTGATGGTTCTGGTAAAAAATTAACAAGTTGCTGGATTGGTAATAGTTATATATTAAGTAATGGAAAACTTGCAATAGATCAATGGATTGGTGATTGTTATGTAGATGAAAATGGTCTTTGGGTACCTTCTTTACATGCTTATGAATGGAAAACGGTTGATGGCAAGAAGAAGTATTACTCAAATAAGACTCATTCTTTTGTGACAAATCAATTGATTCAAATTGATGGCTCATATTATTATTTTGATTCAGAAGGAAGTGTAGCTACAGGATTTACTACAATTGATCAAAATACATATTATTTTAACGCGAGTGGAAAAATGGCTACGGGATGGATTCAAATCGATGGAACTTACTATTTTTTTAATGCATCTGGTATTATGAAAACTTCGAGTTGGCAAGGAAATTATTACTTAAATTCTGAAGGTAAAATGTTAGTGAATGCCTTTACACCGGATGGATATTATGTAGGAAGTGATGGAGCTTATTATACAAATCGTTGGATTCTAAATGATGGAAAATACTACTATACAAATGGTCTAGGATTTGTGGTTAAGAATACTTGGATTGGTGCATATTATCTAGGTAGTGATGGTGTTATGTACACAAATGCCTTTACACCAGATGGATATTATGTAAATAAGGATGGTGTCTATTTAAGAAATCAAAAGATTACTGTAGATGGTAAAGATTATTATTTGAATGCTTCGGGTACTATAGCTAAAAACCAGTGGTTGGAGATTACTTTATTGATATGAATGGTAATGTTGTTAAAAACCATTGGGTAGGTGACTACTGGTGTGGTGAAGATGGTAAGTATGTGAAATCAAGTTGGGTAGATAATAATCGTTATTATGTAGATGCGCGTGGTGTTTATGTAAGAAATTCTTGGATTAAGTTGATGGAAAATACTACTACATGGAAGTAAGTGGTCTAACTAAAAAGAATGCTTGGCAAGGAGCTTATTATTTAGGTAATGATGGAGTAATGTATACAAATACATTTACACCAGATGGCTACTATGTAGGAAGTGATGGAGCTTATCTTAAAAACAGATGGATTGGTGACTACTATCTAAATAGTTCAGGTATTAAAGTTACAAATGCATGGGTAGGTAACTATTGGTGTGGAAGTGATGGAAAATATGTGAAGTCATCTTGGGTTGATCATGATCGTTATTATGTCGATTCAAACGGAATCTATGTAGCCAAAGCTTTAAAATAAATACATTTTAAAAAGAATATTCATTTCGAATGTTCTTTTTTTGTGTTAAAATTTATTTGTTTTTATATAAAGGTGATTTCAATGAAAAAGAGAAGAATGATTTCCGTATTGATCGTAATATTAGTTTTATAGGTTTATTATTATTTCAAGTAGCTAAATGGGTACCAGAAGCATTTGGTGATATTCCATTTGAACAAGTACTATTTCACATAATGGTGCCAATGGATGGTGCAGATTCTGCCGTATTAGATTCGTTTGTATCTGAATGTTTACCAATGCCTATTATCGTTTCATGTATTTTGTTACTACTATTAATGATTAGTGATTGGAAAACAAGTGTAGATATTAAGAATGGTGAGCTTCAACATAAAACAAATTGTATATTAATTGTTATTTCATCTATTTGTTGTTTAATTGTATATGTTTTTGGAATTACAGATTGCATTTATGCCGTTGGAATTGATGAGTATTGGTATAATGTCATGCATCCATCGAATATTTATGAAAAGTATTATGTGGATCCTTCAAGTGTAAACTATACGTTTCCTGAAACAAAACGTAATTTAGTCTATATTTTTATGGAATCTATGGAAACAACGTATGAAGATACGGCGCATGGTGGTTATTTTGAAGAATCTTTGATTCCAGAATTAACAGAACTATCGGAAAACAATTTAACATTTACCAATGGCGATTATAGTAATAATGGTTTTTATGCACCGGCTATGTCAGGCTGGACTGCAGCTGCTTTAGTAGGTCAAACCAGTGGAGTTCCTTTAAATACGCCTGCAGGAGCAAACTCTTATTTATCGGATAAATCATTTTTACCAGGTGCCTATACTTTAGGTGATTTGTTAGAGGATAATGGCTATCAAAATGAAATTTTGTTGGGGTCTGATGCAAATTTGGAGGAAGAGAGTATTATTTCAATCTTCATGGAATTATAAGATTGTCGATTACGATTCAGCTGTTGAAAATGGTTGGATTGATAAGGATTATTACGTTTGGTGGGGCTATGAAGATATAAAATTATTTGAATTTGCGAAAATTGAATTAACAAATTTAGCCGCAAGTGGACAACCATTTAATTTTAATATGTTGACAGCCGATACGCATTTTGTAGGAGGCTATCCATGTGAGGAATGTGAAGATTTATATGGAGATCAATATTCAAATGTGATTCGTTGTTCAAGTAAACATGTAACTGAATTAGTACAATGGATCCAACAACAAGATTGGTATGCCAATACTACCATTGTACTTGCAGGAGATCATAAGAGTATGGATAATGATTGGTTTAAGAATATAGAAGATAGTGGTTATGATCGTAAGGTGTATTATACGATTGTAAATCCGGCTATTAGCCTGAAACACAAAATTCGCGTACTGTTTCAACCTATGATTTGTATCCTACAACAGTGGCAAGCTTAGGCATTACTTTTGATTCTCCACGATTAGGCTTGGGTACGAATTTATTTACAGATACGCCTACAGTCGTTGAAGAGATTGGATATAAAAAATTGAATAAACAAACAATGATGCATTCAAATTATTATGATAAGTATATATTGTATGGAAAGAGTAAAGAGTAAATGAATCGAAAAAAAGTTCTTGTATTGATTAATCCAAATTCGGGTAAGAAAAATTCAAAAGAATCTGTATTAGATGCCTTAAATGTATTTTCTGCCAACAATTACCAAATGGAAATTTATTTGTCACAAAAACCAATGGACGTAACTCGTTATATTGAAGAAAATGGCGAAAGATTTGATGTGGTAGCTGTATTTGGTGGAGATGGTACTTTAAATGAGGCTACAAATGGATTGATGAAATTAAAACATAAACCTGTGATTTCCTATTTTCCAACGGGTACAATGAATGATTTTGGTACGAATTTTGGCCTCACAAACGATATGAAACAATGTGCAACGGTGGCATGTGCTGGAAATATTGAATCTTTTGATGTGGGTAAGATGAACTCACGTTATTTTAATTATGTAGCCGGATTCGGAGCTTTTTGTAATGTGAGTTATGAAACGAAACAAGAATTAAAGAAACAAATTGGTAACCTTGCTTATATTATTAAAGCATTACATGAAATTCCAAATTTACACCCCTATCATGTTAAGATGAATTTGGATGGTAAAGTTTTTGAGAAGGATTTAATGTTTGGCTTAATTATTAATGGCAATCGTGTTGCAGGTTTTGAAATGGTAGAACAAGCCGACAATACATTTAAAGATGGTTTGTTTGACATTATTTTAGTGGAACATACGCCTAATCCTTTAGAATTATATAATTATCCTTTGGGTGTTTTACATCCAGAATTAAATATGAAATATGTAGAGAGATATCAAGCTAAATCCATCATCATTGAATCTCAAGAAAAATTAGCTTGGACCTTGGATGGTGAAGAAGGAGAAGAAACTTTAGTGGCTCGTGTTGAAAATATTTCTCAAGCACTACAAATCTATGCGAGTAATTAAAATAGTCTTGTAGTTGAGAATAAAACAAAAAAAGGAATCCAAGGAGCTAGAGAATTCTAAGGCTTATGCCTATACTTGCATTCGCAAACCCTGCTTTATCCATCACGGATTACTTTGTAGCCAAATAATAGATTGTATTTTTTATTGAGGAATGTAATTTTATTTGCATTCCTTTTCTTTTTGTACTACAATGTTCACGTAATAAGGAGAAAACAATTATATGAACATTGTCGATAAAAGTGTTTTAAAGAAAATATATGAGCTTGGAAAAGTGAGTCAGCGTCATTTAGCGGATGTATGTGGTTATTCTTTAGGAAAAATCAACCAGTCGATTCAATTTCTTCAAAATAATGAGTATATAGATTCGAATTGGAATCTCACAGATAAGAGTCAAGTTTTGATTAAATCCTATAAGCCTAAAAAAGCTATTATTTTAGCGGCTGGTTTAGGTATGCGTATGGTTCCTATTAATACGGAGGTGCCTAAGGCTTTATTAAAAGTACAAGGACAAACATTAATTGAACGTTTGATTTGTCAACTTCATGAAGTGGGTGTGTATGACATTTGTGTTGTTGTTGGATTTATGAAGGAAGAGTTTGAATTCCTGATTGATGATTATAATGTGAGTTTGGTTTGTAACATGGAATATGCTAGAAAGAATAATATGTATTCATTAAATCTTGTGAATTCAAATTTAGAGAATACATATATTGTTCCTTGTGATATTTGGTGCGAAGAAAATCCGTTTAGTGCTTGTGAATTGTATTCTTGGTACATGATTAAAAATGAGGAAACATTGAATACTTCGGTTCGTTTAAATAAAAAATTTGAACTTGCTAAGACTAAGATGAATGAAGTGGGGGATACAATGATTGGTATTTCTTATATTTCATTTATGGATGCTCCATTCATTCGTAAACGTATTTCTTCTATGTCTTGTCAAAGAGAGTATGAACATGCTTTTTGGGAAGATTCTTTGTATGTCAAAGATAAGATGATCGTTTCTCCTTATGTCTTTAATAAGGCTTATGAAGTGAATACTTATGAACAATTAAGGGATTTGGATGAGGATACGGAAACTTTAAATTCGCATTTGATGCAGATTATTAGTGATACGCTAGATTGTGAATTGAGTGACATTCAATCGATTTATCCATTAAAGAAGGGTATGACCAATCGTTCCTTTAGTTTTGAAGTGAATTCAAAACGATATATTATGCGTGTTCCAGGTGAAGGTACGGATAAGTTAATTAATCGAAGACATGAGTATGATGTATATCAAGTGATCAAAGATGAGCATATTTGTGATCCCGTTATTTATATGAATCCAGATAATGGATATAAGATTACAGAATATATTGAGGATGCACATGCTTGTGATCCAACTTATTTTGGAGATGTTCGTGATTGTATGAAAAAGCTTCGTGCTTTCCACAATAAAAAATTAAAAGTGAATCATACTTTTGAAGTATTTGAAGAATTAGAAAAGTATGAATCGTATTGGCAGGGTTCTCCTAGTATTTATAGGGATTATAAAGAAACAAAGAAACATATTTATGAATTAAAAGAATTTGTGGATGGGCAACCTAAAGAGTGGGGTTTATCGCATATTGATTCAGTACCAGATAATTTCTTGTTTTCAAAAGATTCTTTGTATTTAATTGATTGGGAATATGCGGGTATGCAAGATCAGCATATTGATATTGCGATGTTTGCGATTTATTCCATGTATGATCGTAATGATGTGGAAACATTGATCGATTTATATTTTGACAAAGATTGTGATGATATGGTTCGAATTAAGATTTATGCCTATATTGCCATTTGTGGCTTATTATGGAGCAATTGGTGTGAATATAAGCGTAACTTAGGAGTTGAGTTTGGTGAATATTCATTAAAACAATATCGTTATGCCAAAGAATATTATCGAATCGTTAAAGAAATGTTAGAAGAAAGAGGAGTGTGTTTATGTACAAAGTAGAAAGAGCCATTATTATGGCGGCTGGGTTTGGTTCTCGTATGAGTCCTTTAACGCTTGAAACACCAAAACCATTAGTCAAAGTGAATGGTGTAAGAATGATTGATACTGTCATTGATGCACTTCATAAGAATGGTATTTATGAAATCTATGTTGTGGTGGGATATTTAAAAGAAAAATTCTATGGTTTAGAAAAGGAATATGCCGGTTTAAAAGTGATTGACAATCCTTATTTTGATACTTGTAACAACATTGCCTCATTATATGTGGCTAGAGACTATATAGAAAATGCCATTATTTTGGATGGGGATCAAATTATTTTTAATCCAGAAATCTTAAAACCAGAATTTGAGCGTTCAGGCTATAACAGTGTGTATGTTGAAAATGGCACGGATGAATGGCTACAACAAGTAGAGAATGGTATTGTCACTTCTTGTAGTCGTACGGGTGGTTTAAAGGGTTGGCAACTTTATAGTATTTCAAGATGGAATAGTCAAGATGGAAAACAATTAAAACAAGATTTGGAATATGAATTTGATACGAAACAAAATCGTCAAATCTATTGGGATGATGTAGCTATGTTTTGTCATCCAGAGCACTACCAATTGGGTGTTATGCCAATGAAAAAAGAGGATGTAGTAGAAATTGATGGGTTGGATGAATTGATTGAAATGGATTCAAGTTATAGGGGGTACAAGAAATGAAAAATAAAATGGATTGGATGATTACACTATTACCATTATGTCTGATTCTAGTATTATGTTTTGTTTTCTTTGTGGCTCCAGAACAATCCAATGTAGTATTAAGTCAAATTCGCTTCTTTTTTGGAGATACATTTGGAAGTTATTATTTGATTATAGGACTAGGAATCTTCTTATTATCTATTTACATTGCCTTTTCTAAATATGGCGATATTGTCTTAGGTGAAAAAGGAGAAAAGCCAAAATATTCTTTCTTTGCGTGGGGCTCTATGATGTTTACATGTGGTCTTGCGGCTGATATTTTATTCTATTCTTTTTCAGAATGGGTGATGTATGCATCGGATCCACATATTAAAGAAATGGGAAGCATTCAACAATGGGCGGGTGTCTATCCATTATTTCACTGGAGTTTAATTCCTTGGAGCTTTTATTTAGTATTAGCCGTAGCCTTTGGTTTTATGCTTCACGTAAGAAAAAGAAATCGTCAAAAATATTCAGAAGCATGTAGACCCTTACTTGGTAAATATACAGATAAATGGCCAGGAAGAATCATTGATTTATTAGCTGTATTTGCTCTTCTTGCAGGAACAGCTACTACATTTAGTGTAGCCACTCCTTTAATGGCAACAATTATTCAAGACTTATTCCATTTAACTATAAGTCGTACATCTATTAATATTGTAATTCTAATCATTACATGTATTGTATATACATATTCATTACTACATGGCTTTAAAGGAATTAGTCGTTTGGCAAACCTTTGTATCTATTTCTTCTTTGGTTTATTAGCCTTCGTCTTATTGTTTGGTGGACAAGCCCGTTATATTATTGAAACTGGATTAAATTCACTTGGAACGATGGTAGAAAACTTCATTGGACTATCGACATTTACAGATCCATTACGAAATACAAACTTCCCACAAAATTGGACCATTTATTATTGGGCATATTGGATGGTATGGTGTGTAGCTGCTCCATTCTTCATTGGAAGTATTTCAAGAGGAAGAACCGTTAGACAAACCATTCTTGGAGGATATGTATTTGGTGTAGGATCTACACTAATTAGTTTTATTGTTCTAGGAAACTACTCCATGGGACTTCAAATGCATGGTATTGCCGATTTCATGGCACAATATGCCAAGACTGGTGATTTATATGGCATGATCGTAGACATTATTAAAACACTTCCTTGTGCACCACTTGTCATGGTTGCCGTATTATTTACCATGATTGCCTTCTATGCGACTAGCTTTGATTCGATTGCACTAACGGCTTCATGTTATTGCTATCACGAATTAAAAGAAGATGAAATGCCACACAAAACACTTCAATTGATGTGGTGTATCCTATTGATTCTTCTTCCAATCGCATTATTGTTTGCACAAAGTTCAATGAATAACTTACAAAGTGTGAGTATTATTGCAGCCTTCCCAATTGGTATAGTTATTGTCATGATTGCGCTTAGTTTCTTAAAGGATGCTAAACCTAAAGATTAGATATTGATTGTATACTTGATGAAGGCATGAGATGCGTACCCTGGAATCCTACCTCAACTAGATTGAGATGGAGTCCAGGGTTTTTTAGTATTACTTAAACAAAATATAAAAATCCATCAATGGGATTTGATGTGTACACCAATGAGCTATTAAGTTTCATAAAATTAATAATTTTATATCATTAAAACCATAAAATACTTCATATATTGTGATAAATAATGTGCAATGCACTAGAATATGTAATATATTGAAGTATACAAGGAGGCTATTTTTATGAAAGGAAGTAATTTGACAATTAGAATTGAACCTAATTTAAAGAAAGAAGTATCTGATTTATTTCAATCTCTTGGCTTAGATTTAAGTACGGCAATAGAAATGTTTTATATTCAAGCATTACGTTGTCATGGTTTACCATTTTCTGTAGTTACTGATGAAGAGTCTAATAGAAAAACATATATGGCTATGAAGAATGCAGAAAATGATACAAATATGTCTGGTCCTTTTGAATCTATTGATGATTTGATGGAGTCTTTAGATACTTAAGCCAAAGTATACATCTCAATTCAAAAAAGATTATAAAGTTGCAATAAAAAGAGGCTGTGATTAAGAAAAACTAAGAACTGTAATTGAATTATTATGTTTGCAGACAAGTTTACCAAGTAAATATATGGATCATGCTTTGGTAAATTCGAGAAACTATGAAAACATGAGAGAATTACATATAGAACCAGATTGGCTTTTAGTATACAACATAGAAAATTCTGAATTAATTTTGAAACTAATACGAACTGGCTCTCATTCGGATGTATTTTAAGGAGATAATATGAAGCAATCTCTAACTTCTACAAGTGGGAGTCGTTTAGCTCACTAACAAAATTAATCAAACTTGATTCTCTAAATAAAGGTTCTCGATGTATACGATTTTTCTTTATAGCTTTTATAAAGCCCATCAAATATGTTTTGAATTCCTTTTCTATATCGGAAATATCATCTTGAAGTTTATTATATTGAGAGTTGGGTATTTTTTGAATAATTTGTGGTTCAATGTAATCTAAACTATTTATGACTAATGCATATCGAAAATCTAATCCTGCGTTAGGTCTACTTGGAGAAGGTAAAGAATGACCTATCCTTCCGTACTTTCTTATCTCAGGGCCTAAATTATTTCTCAATGGGATATAAAATGTATTAGAATTATAAGTAAATTTCAAACATAAATGTGTCCTTTGTGATTTCTTGTTAGTATTTCCAGAATCTAACATTTTCACAAAATAAGCATGGTCTATAAAATAAGATTCTTTTATAAAGCAAAGAACAAATGACATAAATCCTCCATAAAAATAATAGAGCCTAAAATAAAGGCTCCTACATCTTAATTTCTTCAACTTTTTATTAGCCAGGTGCGTTGACGAACCCCTCGCAATTTCTTCAACTTTTTATTAGCCAGGTGTGTTGACGAACCCCTCACATGGAAGATATTCCTATCTCCACTTATATTATAGCAATAATCATGTATAAATCAATAAAATTACATTTGTTTATTCTGCAAATTTGGAGCAGTTTAATTAGGCTCCTTCAAGGCGTTGTCCGAAGACGACCATCGCAATTCATAACAGTTATATACCGCACCGAACAACATTATGCAAGAGGTTTTAAATTGGTAGTGATTATGTTATGAAGTAATTTCAATTTTTCGTGATTAATATTATTTTACGTACTTTAATAGTGTATTGGTGTGCACAATTATTATGAAAAGATATGTTACCTAAAAACTAAACTACATGTGATAAATAAGGCCATCGATTATGACAAAGAAGATCATCGTTTGTATTTTTTGGATAAGATTATATCTAATTTGAATCAGTATTTATTATATGGAGTATCAAAAGGAATGTTGCGTCTGTATTATTCAAGATTTAACCACAGAAAGTGCAGATCCATCATGGTTAAAATCAAGAATTATCTTACCCACTCGATAAATGATTCGGGATTTTATGGACCAGTATGCCTTGTCTAGAGGCTTAAAATTTTCTAGGGGCTATCAGATAAATACATTTCAAAGAGAATATTCATTTCGAATGTTCTTTATTTTATGTTAAAATTTAGTATAGTAATACTTACAGCACTAGTTAACGACTTCAAATACAAAACGTGATTATCCACTAGAGGTCGGTAATATCATTTAAAGCCATTATTCTGGATAAATTTTTTAGAATCCGAAGGTGTGAACAATAGAGATTGTTGATAAGTACGTCGTACTTTTATGAACTGTTAATAGATGAATTATTTATTTGGATTGAGTGCTCTTTACGAAAGAAAACTAATAACAAAGGATGGAAAGAATCTAAGAAAATATCTAGAAATGAAAATTACAGGGATAATATGTAAAAATTACAATATACCAGGAGGGATAGGATGACTGAGCAAGAAACATTAATATATGATCGTCTTGTGGATAAAAGTATAGATGCATTCACATTTGCGATTGAAATCATTAATAAACCAACATTAAGACATAGAAGTGAGAATTTTGTCTTTAATATGTGCAATGCTTGGGAATTAATGCTTAAAGCACAATTAGTAAAAGATAAAGGTGAAGATGCAATCTACTATAAAAAGAACAAAGACAGAACAATCACACTTAGTAATTGTATAGAAACAATATTCACTGATTTTCATAATCCGGTAAAGAATAATTTAACTATTATTGAGAAACTTAGAAATAAATCTACACACTTTATTACACCAGAATATGATGAAATCTATATATCTGTATTTCAGGCTAATGTTGTATATTATGTAGAACATTTGAAAAAATATTTTTCAATTGACTTAAGTTCTAAATTTCCTTCTAACTTTTTAACGATTGCCGCAAACCCTAAACCAATTTCAGATATAAAAGTGTTATCTAAAATTGATAAGGCAACATTTAATGCATTTCTTAAAGAAAGAAAAAACATCATGGCTTTAGAAGGTCATGATGGAGTTGGTGTTTCATTTGAAGTTCGCTTAAAGTCTGTAAAGAAAAACGAAGACTTAACATTCCGAATAGATCCAAACGCTGATTTAAGTGCGCAAGTAATCAAACAGGTTATGGACCAAGTAATTCCCATCCTTACAGGCAAAAAGATATTATTGCTCTTATTAATAAAGAGATTGGAGATAACACTATTAACCAATATAGTTTCAGAGCAATCCGATACTATGAAAACATTGAAGAATTTCCGGAATATTATTACTTTCATAAGCAATCTGGAAGTAAAACGTATTCACAAAAAGCAGTAAACCTATTCTTAAAAACATAAAAGAACAACCAAATTATATTGAGATTGCTATAAAAGAGTTTAAAAAAAAGTAATCCCAGGAGCTAGAGAATTCTAAGGCTTATTGCCCATACTCCCATTCGGAACCCTGCTTTATCCATCACGGACTACTTTGTATCCAAATTATAGATTTCATTTTGTTTGTTGTCAATAAAAAAAATTGGTTGAAAGGTTAGGGTAATACAACAATTGAAATCTATTTTGTGAATAATATTTTAAATACTTTGATGCCAATGGTGTGATGTATAAAAATGCGTGATCTGGTGATTCCTATTTAGGTAGTGACGGAAAGTATGTAGACTCTAGTTGTATTTATGTATTCGGAAGATGAGTGGTATATGGAAATAGCTGGCGTTATTATGCAGCAAATGAATTTTTAAATGAATGGTTGATATTTCCTGTATTTATGGGAAATTTCAACTTTTTTATTGGCGAAAGAAAAAATTTTATTTGTGTAAGTGATAAAAAGTAGAATTATAGCAATATCACCAAATTGCTAGTTAAGCCTAAAAAAAAATCAGATTTTTAAGTTGTCTTAAATCTTGACATAGTATCAATTGAATGAAATAGAGAATTTATATTGTTGCTGAATAAAATGAAAAGAAGCTCACCATGAACTTCTTTTCTTTAAAAAATAGTAATATCTTTCTCACTCCGGAAAAAGATCTCTTTGTACTTAAGATAATATGGGTTAAATCCATTCTTGTCAATGAGAAATAACGTTAGTGTAACCGATTACATTCATTTGGTTATAAAACAGTGGTTAACTTTATTGATAAATGTCTTTATTTAAAGGAAATTTATTAAAAAATATTTTTAATTTGTTATATGATGCTTATGCGTTTTAAATAAGGGTAATATTAAATATATTTAATGTTTTCACCTAAGCTTAAGTAACAAATGTTCATTGACGGGGGGGGGTATTAGGCTATAATATTTAAGCAACTGTTATTCTTGGGAAGGGTACGGTTTATTTTTAGAATCAGTATTTATAGGGTACATACATAGGATATTAAAAATAGCTGGTTTTCCGCATTTTTAATTGAATTGTTCATCTTTTTATTTGCTTTAGGTAGGGAGAAGTGTATCTATTTATAGAATGATTATGTATTGACTCGTGTTTTTTAGCGAGTTTTTTTATGGAATGGGAGATTTGGATGAGTAAAAATAGAAAAGAAAATAATACGCGTTGGTCTTTGGTTGTGTATGATGTGATTGTTTATGCGATATCTTCCTTATTATTAATATGGTTGTATGGCGGAAACGAATCATTAACAAACACAGAATCTTTAAAACTTACAGTACTGGCATTTGCGATTATCTTTGTATGTCGTTTAATTGGTCATATTTATGGTCAGATTTGGCGTTATGGTGGTATTCAAGGCTATATTCGTATGATTGTTTCAGATGGTGTAGCATTTATACTTCTATATGTAGTTCAAATGGCAATGCCAATTCAACGAATGAGTTTTGCAAGAACTCTAAGTTTAGTTTGTGTAAACTTATTGGGTTCCATTACTATTCGTATGATTTATAGATATTGTTATTTATATAGTGATAATGTAACGAAAAAGGGTAAGTTTCTTGCTAAGTTACTATATAGATTTTCAAGTATTGAAACAGATACGAATAAAGAGGTTCAAAAAATCAAGATTGCGATTGTTGGTGCTGGGCGTGTTGGTGCTAGTTTTGCAGAAGATTTATTAAATGATGAAAATGCAGTGTATACACCACGTTGTTTTATTGATATTAATAAAGAAAAAGCCGGTAGAGAAGTGCATGGCATTCCAGTATGGTATGCGGATGAAACGACTTTAGATAAATTAAAGGCGTATGAAGTACAAGAAATTGTATTTGCGATTCCATCTATGGATGTAAACAAAAAGAAATGTTTATATGAACATTATAAGAATGCTGGATATAAAGTAAAGGTATATGACTATCCAACATTATATACTGCAGGAAGTAAGCGTAACTTAAGAGAATTTGATATTGAAGAATTATTATTTAGAAAACCATTAGCTGTCACAAATGAAGTTACCAATACTTATTATAAAAGATAAGGTAATTTTAATTACTGGTGGTGGAGGATCCATTGGATCTGAACTTTGTAGACAACTTGCTAAGATGGAACCACGATTGATTGTTATCTTAGATATTTATGAAAATGGTGCTTATGATGTACAACAAGAATTAAGATTGCCTATGGCAATGATTTAAATCTTCAATTGAAATTTGTATCATACACATAAGAAAGCATTAGAAAAAGTATTTAAGAAATATCATCCTCAAATTGTGATTAATGCGGCTGCACATAAACACGTTCCTTTAATGGAACACAATTGTGTGGAGGCTATTTATAACAATGTATTTGGAACAAAGAACTTAATTGAACTTTGTGAAAAATATGAAGCACAACGCTTTATGATGGTTTCTACTGATAAAGCAGTAAATCCAACCAATGTGATGGGAGCCACAAAGCGTATGTGTGAATGATGGTTCAATCTGCTAGTACTTATGGAAAAGTAAAATATAGTGCAACTCGTTTTGGAAATGTTTTAGGAAGTGCAGGAAGTGTAATTCCATTATTTAAAAGACAAATTGCCAAAGGTGGACCTGTAACACTAACAGATAAACGAATTATTCGTTACTTTATGACTATTCCAGAAGCAAGTCAATTAGTACTACAATCTGGGGCTATGGCAAATAATGGAGAATTATTTGTACTTGATATGGGACAACCCGTTAAGATTTTAGATTTAGCACAAAACATGATCAAACTATCAGGTGCTCATGATATTGAAATTGTAGAAACAGGATTGCGTCCTGGAGAAAAATTATATGAAGAACTATTAATAAATAGTCAAACATTAACAAAAACAGATAACGACTTGATCTTCATTGAAAAGGATACACCACTATCTAAAGAAGAAATTGACGAAAAGCTTGAAATATTAAAAGAAGCAATTGAATCTGAAGATGACAATGTTGCTAGAGAAGCATTGAGAAGTGTTGTACCAACATTTAGAAGACCAGAAGAAATAAATCAAGGGTGAAATAGTATGTTTAATAAGAATAATCAATTTAAGGCATTTGAATCAAAGGTTTGGCTTTCAAGCCCTACTATGCATGGTGAAGAATTAAAGTATATGACACAAGCTTATGAAACAAATTGGATGTCTACTGTAGGGGAAAATATTAACCAAGTAGAAGCAATGACTTGTGAAAAGATTGGTTGTAAATATGCAGTTGGTTTATCTTGTGGTACTGCATCTTTACATTTATCTATGAAGCTTGCTGGTATTGAAGCTTATGGTATGCCAAAAGTAGGACATGGTGCTTTAGAAGGTAAAAAAGTATTCTGTTCAGACATGACATTTGATGCGACAGTTAATCCAATTGTTTATGAAGGTGGAGAACCTGTATTTATTGAAACAGAGGCAGAAACTTGGAACATGGATGCAAAGGCATTAGAAAAAGCTTTTGAAATCTATCCAGACGTAAGAGTTGTTGTATTAGCACATCTATATGGAACTCCAGGTAAAATGGATGAAATCATGGAAGTGATTCATAAACATAATGCCATTCTTGTAGAGGATGCAGCCGAGTCTATGGGAGCTACTTATAAAGGTGTTGAGACAGGAACATTTGGAAAATATAACACAGTATCTTTTAATGGTAATAAAATCGTTACAGGATCTAGTGGAGGATGTTTCTTAACTAATGATTTAGAGGCAGCGAATAAAGTTAGAAAATGGTCAACTCAATCAAGAGAAAATGCAGCATGGTATCAACATGAAGAATTAGGATATAACTATAGAATGAGTAATGTAGTTGCAGGAGTTGTCCGTGGACAATTACCATACTTAGATGAACACATTAGTCAAAAGAAAGCAATCTACTATAGATACAAAGAAGGATTCAAAGGATTACCAGTACAAATGAATCCAATTCCAGAAGATTGTGAACCAAACTATTGGTTATCATGTTTAATCATTGATGAAGATGCAATGACTAAACAAGTACGTTCTGAACAAGTATGTTCTTTAATGCAAAAGAACAAGGAAAACTTGTCCAACAGAAATCTTAGAAGCCATTGCTTCAATCAATGCAGAAGGAAGACCAATCTGGAAACCTATGCATATGCAACCAATCTATAGATTAAATCCATTCATTAATAAAGATGGAATCAATAGAGCAAAAACAAATGCATATATTCAAGGTGAAACACAAGATATCGGTATGGACATCTTTAATAGAGGATTATGTTTACCTAGTGATAACAAAATGACAGCAGAACAACAAGATCGAATTATTGAAGTAATTAGAGCTTGTTTTGAATAATGGGAGAAAGTTGTGTCTAAAAAGAAAGTATTAGGTTGTTTACTTACTGGAGCTGTTGTAACTACTGCAGTAACGGCAACAGTAATGAAGAATAAGGCAAAGAAAACAACGTATAAAGCAGAATCGATTGATCCTATTACACCTCGTGAAATGGGATTCTATGAGAAGTATGTAAAAAGAGCTATTGATGTTACGTGTGCTACAGGTGCAATTGTAGTATTTAGTCCTATTTATTTGGGTGTAGCAGCTCTTGTTCGTACTAAACTTGGTTCTCCTGTTTTATTTACACAGGATAGACCTGGATTAGTAGGCTCGGATGGCAAAGAAACAGTATTTAAAATGTATAAATTCCGATCTATGACTGATGAAAGAGATGAGAATGGAGATTTACTTCCAGATGAAGTAAGACTTACTAAATTTGGTAAGTGGTTAAGAAATACAAGTCTTGATGAACTTCCAGAATCATTTAACATCTTAAATGGTACAATGTCTGTTATTGGTCCAAGACCACAGCTTGTAAGAGATATGGTGTTTATGAGTAAAGAACAAAGAATGAGACATACCGCAAAACCTGGACTTAGTGGATTAGCGCAAGTGAATGGTCGTAATGCGATTTCTTGGGAAGATAAGATGAATTGGGATCTTAAATATATTGAAAAGGTAACTTTTAAAGATGACTTAAAAATTATCTTAGACACTGTTAAGAAAGCATTCATTAAACAAGAAGGTATTACTCAGGATGATATGGCTACAGCAGAGGATCTTGGTGATTATTTATTGAGAATTCAGAAGTTGATACTAAAGATTACGAACAAAAACAAAAAGAGGCAAAAAATATTTTGAATAGTACTAATAACAAAAAAACGAAGAAAAGCGAATAGAACTTGTAAAAGAATCAGCAGAACAAAAAAAATATTCAGTGTTGATGTCACTTTATAAAAAGAGAATCCAGAATATTTAAGAATTGCGATAGATTCAATGTTAAATCAAACAGTAGCTCCTGATGAAATTGTATTAGTTGAAGATGGACCATTAACTGATGAATTATATGCAGTCTTAGATGATTATCCTATTCTTCATAGAATCAAGAATGAAAAAAATTTAGGATTAGGGTTAGCCTTAAATATTGGCTTAAAAGAATGTAGAAATGAATTAGTTGCACGCATGGATACAGATGATTGTTCGAAACCAGAACGTTGTGAAAAGCAATTACAAAGATTTTTAGAAAAACCATATTTAGCGATTGTTGGATCTCATATTGATGAATTTGTTGATGATATTTCTAATGTGATTTCACAAAGAATTGTGCCTACAACATCTGAAGAAATCTATAAATTTGCAAAAAAACGTTCTGCATTTAATCACCCGACTGTTATGTATAGTAAAACTTCAGTGCTTGAAAATAATGGATATGCCGATTTAAAAGAAATCAAGATGTCGATCTTTTTGGTCGTATGCAATTTAACGGGTATAAAGCAGAAAATATTGATGAAGCATTGTTATGGTTTAGAAGTTCTGATGAACTAGCTAAGAGAAGGAAAAGTTGGCAAAATACATGGAGCTATATTGCAACAATACGTGAATTTTGGAAAATGGGATATAGTTCATTTATAGATTATGCTATTGTCGGAATTGCACAAACTGGTATGTACTTAATGCCAATTAAGTTACAAAATTACATTTATAAGAATTTTTTGAGGAAATAAAATGAGTATAGAACAAAAAGTTAATTATCAATTGAACAAGTATCCTAAAATTAAAAAAGTAATAAAAAGAGTATATCAAGTGGGAATGTATTCTATTTCAAAAAATTAAATCATCGGAGATAATTATAAGAGTATCTCCCGATGATAATCAACATGAATATTTTTTGGATATTATGATAAATCTCCGTGGGATACTACAGATAGATATATGCTTTGCTTAAAAGCTAATGATACTTGGTCAGATGTATCACCTCACGAGAAAGCTGATATCCTAATTATTGACACAGAAGAAAAATGAAAATGATTCAAGTAGGGTAAGAAAAGATTGCTGAAACGAGTGCATGGAATGTACAACAAGCATGTATGCTACAATGGTTAGGTCCAGATTTCAGTAGTAAAATTTTATATAATGATTTTAGAGATGGTAAATATGTATCCGTAATTTTGACACTTGATACTATGGAGGAACAGGTTATTTCGGCTCCAGTATATTCAGTGAGTCAAGATGGGAAGTTTGCCCTAACATTAGATTTTAGTAGATTGTATGAACTTCGTCCGGGTTATGGATATTATAATGTTCCTGAGGCAACTAAAGGTATCGCTCTGCCAAATACTACTGCTATTTGGTATGTAAATCTTGAAACAGGAGAAGTTAGTGAGTGTTTAAAATATACGGATTTTGCAACATTTAATCCTAGACCTGAGATGGAAGAAGAAGGATCTATACATAAAGTGAACCATATTATGATTAGCCCTAATGGAAAAAGATTTATGGTTTTATATCGATGGTTCTGTGGTCAACGAAAATACACTAGATTAATTACGTGTAATGTAGATGGTACAGAAATGTATGTTCTTTCCGATGATGATATGGTTAGTCATTGTTATTGGAAAGACGATAATACTATTTTAGCATTTGAAAATAAGAAAAAAACTGGTCCTGGGTATTATTTAATGACTGATAAAACGGAAAACTATACTCATTGTTGGCCGCAATTTACTAATGATGGACATCCAAGTTATTCCTCCAGATAGATTCTTAATTGTTACTGATTCTTATCCAGATAGAGCACGTATTGCAAGTATTAATATAATGGATGGTAATGAATTAAAACAAGAAAATAACAACAATTGCCAAAAGTCTTTG
>ENA-OQIR01000390-OQIR01000390.1-human-gut-metagenome-genome-assembly--contig:-NODE-390-length-19451-cov-1.986907_pt1 | contig 19451 bp, 27 predicted proteins | sample MGYA00242580_ERZ504745 | MGnify/ENA primary metagenome ERZ504745 (study PRJEB26092, sample SAMD00036214) | human gut metagenome | host: Homo sapiens | study: EMG produced TPA metagenomics assembly of... | reverse complement strand
CATCGGGAAATAGACGAAAAGTGAGAGAATAGGGCGTGGATTTTGTCTAAACCGGAAATTAAAAATATTTTTAGAAAAAGCAGGATTATTTACCTTTTGGCGTATATCCATAATAGAAAACAAGAGAGGCTTGTCAGGAAAGGAGCGGAAAGCATGACGATTCGGGAACGTACGGAGGAACTGGAAGAACGGATGCTGGCTCCCTATGCCGCATTGTCGAAAAAAAGCCTGGGCCGGGACGCGGCGGAGGAGCCTTGCGATATCCGCACCTGCTACCGGAGAGACTGTGACCGGATCATCCACTGTAAGGCGTTCCGCCGCCTGAAACGGAAAACCCAGGTGTTTCTTTCTCCGGAGGGGGATCATTACCGTACTCGGCTGACCCATACCCTGGAGGTTGCCCAGATTGCCCGGACCATCGCCAGGGCCTTGCGGTTGAACGAAGATCTGACAGAGGCGATTTCTCTGGGCCACGATTTGGGACATACCCCTTTCGGCCATGCGGGGGAACGTGCTCTGAATGGAATGATACCGGGCGGCTTCCGGCACTATGAGCAAAGCGTCCGGGTGGTGGAAAAGCTGGAAAAGGACGGTAAGGGCCTGAACCTGACAAAGGAGGTTCGGGACGGCATTTTGTGCCACACAAGAGGGAAGGAAGCCTCCACCCTGGAGGGCAGGATTGTGAAGATTTCCGACCGGATCGCCTATATTAACCACGACATCGACGACGCGCAGAGGGCCGGCGTGCTGCTGGAAAAGGAAATTCCGGAGAAGGCGGTTAAGGTCTTGGGGGCCAGCCGTACCGCCAGAATCAACACTTTGGTACATTCTTTGGTGGAAAACAGCCGCGGCGGAGAGCTGGCTATGGAGCCTCGGGTGCAGGAGGCCTTTGACGAGCTGCACGCCTTTATGTATGAGCATGTGTACCACAATCCCTGCGCCAAGGGGGAAGAGAAAAAGGTTCCGGAGCTGGTGGAGCAGCTGTTCGATTTCTTTATGAACAATCCCCAGCGGCTTCCGGACCAAATGCAGCTGATCGCTTATCAGGAGGGCTTGGTCCGGGCGGTTTGCGACCATGTGGCCGGCATGACGGACCATTTCGCGGTTCAAACCTTTACCTCTATTTATATCCCCAATTCCTGGACAAGCTAGACAGGATCAGCGGGGAAAGAGAGAAAACTGGAATCGGCTCATTGCTCTTGAGGCGGAACCATTCTTCAGCCGTGCGGCTCGTTGGGAGAGCCGGTGAGGCCCGCGGAAGGGCTTTTCTTTGAGCACCGGATGAAACAGGCCTTACTGGGGCGTTCCAGGGTGAAATCACGGGAGGGATCAGCTCTGCGGTTTTGGAATTTGCGGCTTCCCGCCGCAGAGATTTTCAAATCCGCAGGAAGCTTATGGAAGAAAGGAGGGCTGACATGCGTCTGCCGGACAGCTTTTTACAGGAACTGAAGGATAGAAACAATATTTTAGACGTGGTCTCAGGCTATGTGAACCTGAAGCGCTCGGGCAGGACCATGTCCGGATTGTGCCCCTTTCATGGGGAAAAGACCCCGTCCTTCCATGTGAACGCGGAGCAGGGCTATTTTCACTGCTTTGGCTGCGGCGCCGGAGGAGACGTTATTACCTTTATCCGGAAAATTGAGAATTTGGATTACATAGACGCGGTGAAATTCCTTGCCCAGCGGGCGGGAATGGAGCTGCCGGAGGACGGCCGGGACGAGGCCGCCGCCCGTATCCGGGGCAGGATTTACGAGGCTAACCGGGAAGCTGCCAGATTTTTCACAGGTGCCTTTACAGTGAGGAAGGGAAAAACGCTTTGGCCTATCTCAGGGGCCGGGGGCTTACCGAGCGGACCATCAAACACTTCGGCCTGGGATACTCTCCTAATTCCCGTTACGCTTTGGTGAGACAGCTCCGTTCCTGGGATTCCGGGATGAGGAAATTATCCGGGCCAATTTGGGGTTCCAGGGGAGGTACGGCAGCAAGGGGGCGCTGGACCGGTTTGCTGACCGGGTCATGTTCCCCATCATCGACCTGCGGGGAAACGTGATCGGCTTCGGAGGCCGGATTATGACCGACCAAAAGCCTAAATACCTGAACACCTCCGACACCATGGTGTTTAATAAAAGCCAGAACTTATACGCGCTGAATTTCGCGAAAAACGCCGGCGAAAAAAGGCTGATTTTGGCGGAGGGCTACATGGATGTCATCGCCCTGCACCAAGCGGGCTTTCCCACAGCCGTGGCGACTCTGGCACAAGCCTGACCACAGAGCAGGCGCGGCTGATCGCCCGGTACGCCCAGGAGGCGGTGATCTGCTACGACAGCGACGGCGCGGGCCAAAAGGCCACGGCCAGAGCGATTCCCATGCTGCGGGAGGCGGGGCTTCTGGTGAGGGTGCTGACAGTGACTGGGGGAAAAGACCCGGATGAATTTATCCGCTCTCACGGAGATCAGGCCCGGCCAGATTCAAGCAGCTTTTGGAAGCATCTGGAAACGATGTGGAATATCGGCTGCAAAAGGCCGCAAACAGCCTGGATTTATCCCAGCCTGATGGGAAAATCGCATATTTGACCGCTTGTGTGAGTATACTAGCCACGCTTGATAGTAAAATTGAGCAGGAGGTTTACGCGGGCAGGATAGCCGCGGAGGTGGAAATTGAGAAAAGCTCCGTAATGGCTCAGGTCGAAAACAGATGAGAAAGCGCAGGCGGGATCAGTCAGTCCAGGAATTCCGGGAGATCCAAAAGGCGACCTCGGGCTTTGGGGACGCGGTAAATCCGCAGAAAAGCCAGAATCTGCGGGCCGCCAACGCGGAGGAGGCCCTGACCGCTTATGTGATAAATAACCCGGATATGGCTAACAATATAGAAAAATGGATCCGTCCGGATGATTTTGTCACTGATTTTAACCGGCGGGTGTACGAAACGGTGACAGGAAGAATCCGGGAGAACCGTCCCGTGAGCCCGACGGATTTGACCCAGGATTTTTCCGAGCAGGAAATGAGCCGCATTGCCGGCATGCTATATAAGGCCTCGGTAGGCGGGGAAACCCTGGAGGCCGCCAAGGATTACTGTAAAATTATCAAGCAGGAAAAGAGCAGCGCCAAGCTGCGGGAGCCCCTGGAGGATGACGAAGCCAAAAGGCTGTTTGAAGAAATTCAGAAGAATAAATTGGGGAAATAGATAGGGAGGAGCTTTGACTATGACCACAGCTACACCAGACAAGAAAACCGTGATTAGGGATTTGACCGAACAGGCCAAAGTCAAGGGCCAGCTGAGCAACAAGGAGATTTTAGACGCCATCGGAGAGCTGGATTTTGAGCCTGAGCAGCTGGAAAAATTTTACGATACCCTGGAAGCCATGGGCGTGGAGATCGTGGAGGATTTTGAGGAGATTCCGCTGGATGACATCAATTTTGACCTGGTGCCCGACGATGAGGATGACGCCGAGGTCCCCGCCGTGGAAAGCGTGGCCATCGATGACCCGGTCAAGGTTTATTTGAAGGAAATCGGCCGGGTGCCCTGCTGTCTCCGGAGGAGGAAATCGACCTAGCCATCCGGATCTCCGAGGGAGACGAAAGCGCTAAGAAGCGGCTTTCCGAGGCAAACCTGCGGCTGGTGGTTTCCATTGCCAAGCGGTATTTGGGCCGCGGTATGCAGTTTCTAGATCTGATCCAGGAGGGCAACCTGGGCCTGATCAAGCTGTGGAAAAATTCGATTATACCAAGGGCTATAAATTTCCACCTAGCCACCTGGTGGATTCGCCAAGCTATCACCAGAGCGATCGCGGACCAGGCCAGAACCATCCGGATTCCGGTGCATATGGTGGAAACTATCAATAAGGTGAAGAAGGTGAGCAGCCAGCTGCTGCACACCAACGGCCATGAGCCTACCGCCGACGAAATCGCCTTAGAGCTGGATATGCCGGTGGATAAGGTCCGGGAGATCATGCGGGTGGCCCAGGAGCCGGTTTCCCTGGAAACCCCCATCGGCGAGGAAGAGGACAGCCATCTGGGGGATTTTATCCCGGATGACGACGCGCCGGCCCCGGCGGACGCGGCCTCCCATATTCTGCTGAAGGAACAGCTGGCCGAGGTGTTGGATACCCTCACCCCCAGGGAGGAAAAGGTTCTTCGCCTGCGGTTCGGCCTGGAGGACGGACGCTCCCGCACCCTGGAAGAGGTGGGCAAGGAATTTAACGTCACTCGTGAGAGAATCCGTCAGATCGAGGCGAAAGCTCTCAGAAAGCTGCGCCATCCCAGCCGCAGCAAAAAGCTGAAGGATTTTTTGGATTAATCTGACCCATTTTGTTGGAAAGGAGGGCGCTGCCAAATGCATATGACGCTGGAAGCGGATTACGCGGTGCGAATTGTGGAGTTTTTGGCGGAGCAGGGATGTAAAACCGACGCTCACACCATCGCGGAGCAAACCCGGGTTCCTTGCGGTTCGCCCTTAAAATTCTGAGAACCCTGGTGTCCCAGGATATTATTGTCTCCTATAAGGGCGCCAAGGGAGGCTATCAGCTGGCTCATCCGGCGGAGGAAATCACTCTGAGACAGGTTATCGAGGCGGTGGAGGGGCCTTATGTGCTGAACCGCTGCCAGCATGACGAATACACCTGCGGGCACACTGCCTGCCGGTTTCATCATGTGTATAACGAGATTTCCCAGCTGGTTCGGGAAAAACTGGAATCGGTGAATTTTTCCGCGGGAGCAGAAAAGAAAAAGGATACATAAAGCAGGATTTGCTTTTGGGAGGAGAATGGATGTGGACTTAAAGCGGGGGGCCGCCTACTGGGCTTCCAGCATGGCCGGGCTATTTCTTCTGCTGGCTTTCCCCGCGCTTTTGATGGGATAGAAGGCCTGCGCTGGCCGCCTTTTTCGTGCTTATCCTTAAAGCCGTCTTCTATGCGGTTCTGGGGGCGCTGCTGCTGGCCTCCTTCCATTGGCAGCCTGCTGTCACCTCTGGGACGGCAGCTCTGGTGGAATTGATTCGGATCTTCAGCTGTGTGATATTTTTAATGGATACCTGGGATTTTTCTCAGATCCCGGTGTTTATCCTATGCATCATGTTTTTTATCGCAAGCCTGATTTTTGCTGTGATTCATTATGGCAGGACCCAGGGATAAAAAGGAGGTCTAGGAGACCGTTTTTTATCCCTGGGCCAATGGCCCCGACTGTGTGATGAAAGGGAAGCGCTGAGGGCCTGGGCTGCTTCTGGCAATTTGAAGCTTTTTATGCCGAACCTTCAAATAGGAGAAATCTAAAAAATCATTTGCAGAGCTTTGACAAGATGCCCAAAGGGCGCGTTTCAAACGCCGGCCCTTTGCTCTGTTTTGGTGGCGCCTGCGCTGGGTCAGAGGTGTTTTCGCTTACTCCGCCGAGAGCCGAAAAAGCGCCTTACTCCTGGGGAAGCACCTGTACCTTAATGGAATCGGAATCCATCTGCTTGAAAAGCGCGGCCTCCAGCTGGGCTAAGGGATACTGATGCGTGATCAGGGGAGCGGTCTTGATTTTTCCCGAATTGATCAGATTGACCGCTTTTTGATGGGTATCCGGGTTGATAAAGGAGCCTTTGACAGTCAGCTCCTTCTGATAGACCTCAAACAGCGGCAGACCGTATTCCGCTCCGGCTTGAGGCACGCTGAACAGCAGAACCGTGGCACCCTTATCCGCCGCGGAAACCGCCTGCTGAGTGGCAAAGGTTTTTCCTACGCATTCGATTACAACCTGAGCGCCCGCAATTCCGAGAGTATCCCGCAGCTGAACGTCAAGAGGCTTTTCCAGTGGATTGAAAGCGTAGTCCGCGCCCAGGGTGAGCCCGATTCGGCGGCGGTTTTCCACTGGTTCGCTTAAAATGACCCGGGCGGCGCCCTTCAGCCTGGCAAGCTGTACCATCAGCAGGCCGATCGCGCCGCCGCCGATGACGCAGACCGTATCGCCCAGTTCGATTCCGGCAAGCTCCACACCGTGGATACAGCAGGCGAGAGGCTCCGCCATAGCGCCCTCCGCAAAGCTGACTTCCGGGTTTAAGCGGTACACCTGCCCCTCCGGCACCACGCTGTATTGGGCAAAGCCGCCGTCAAAGTTAACGCCCACGGCACCAGATTGCTGCACAGCTGCTTTTTCCGGCCTTGCAATAGGGGCATGTTCCGCAATAGATGTTAGGATCCACCGTCACGTGGTCCCCGGTCCGCACCGTGGTCACGCCGCGGCCGGTTTCCACCACCACGCCGGCGTATTCATGGCCCAGCACCACCGGAGGAGTAACCTCCGCGGAACCCTTTTCCCCATGATAGATATGAATGTCGGTCCCGCAGATTCCCGCCGCCATATTCTGGATTTTCACCTCAAAATCTCCTAAAGGCGGAAAGCTCATTTCTCTCACTTGGAACTGACGGCTTCCCAGAAAATAGTTGCCTTTCATAGGACATCCTCCTGTTTGAATTGATATCTATGGAGCTGTTTTTCTCAATTATATTGCAGGCTGAAATGGATGTAAATAGATAGCCTGCGCCCTTGCCTAAATATTTTTTATTTCCTTCAGATGAAATAAAGCTGCAGTAAAATCCTGCGGGCTCTTGTATTTTAATAGAGAAAAGAATAGAATGGGGGTGAAAGGTTAAGCGAAGCTTAGGAAAGGGCGGGATTTTGACTGTGAAACGTTCCTATGAGATCGATATGTGCAATGGACCGCTGTTAGGAAAGATTCTTCAATTTTCTATTCCACTGATCTGCTCGGGGATCTTGCAGCTTTTGTTCAATGCCGCCGATATCGTGGTGGTAGGGCAGTTTACAGGAAGCGACGCGCTGGCGGCGGTGGGGTCTACCAGCGCTTTAAATAACCTAATCGTCAATGTGTTCCTAGGTTTCTCTATTGGCTGCAGCATTATGACCGCCCGGTACTATGGCGCCCAGAAATGGAAGGACGTCCACGAGGTCGTCCATACTTCCATGCTGGTCAGCATGATCTGCGGGGCAGCGCTGATCGTCATTGGGATTGCGTTGGCCCGGCCTTTGCTGGAGGTCATGGGGGACGCCGGAAAATGTTCTGGACCAGGCGGTGCTCTATATGCGGATCATTTTCGTAGGAATGCCGGCTCTGATGGTATATAATTTCGGTGCGGCTATTCTAAGGGCGGTGGGCGACACCAAGAGGCCGCTGCTGTTTCTGCTGATCGCCGGTGTGATTAATGTTGTGCTGAATTTGGTGTTTGTTATCGTGTTCCATATGGGCGTCGCCGGCGTGGCTGTTGCTACCGTGATTTCCCAGTGCGTGTCGGCGGTCATGATTGTGGTCTGCCTGATGCGAAGCGAAACCGTCTATCAGCTTTGCCTTAAGGAGCTTCGCATCTACAAGGATAAGCTGATTGAAATCACAAAAGTAGGGCTGCCTGCCGGAATCCAGGGGGCGGTGTTCAATGTTTCTAATGTGCTGATCCAGTCCTCAGTCAATTCCTTTGGCTCCTTGGTGGTTGCAGGAAATACGGCCGCTACCAACCTGGAGGGCTTTGTGTATACCTCCATGAACGCTATTTATCAGGCATCCCTGAGCTTTACCAGCCAAAATATTGGCGCGGGAAAAATGGAAAGGATCAAACCGGTGCTCTGGCGCTGCCTGGCGGTGGTGTTTGTGGTAGGGGCCGGTATGGGCGGGCTGGGGCTTTTGTTTATGAACCAGCTTCTGGGGATTTATTCCGGTGAGCCTGAAGTGATCAGCTACGGCGCTTTGCGGATGGAGCTGATTTTCTCCACCTATTTCTTCTGCGGCATGATGGATGTAGCCTGCGGCTCGGTGCGAGGGCTGGGCTATTCTATTACGCCTACGGTGATCTCGCTGACCGGCGCCTGCGGCCTGCGGATTTTATGGATTTATACCGTTTTCGCTTTGGACCGTTCCTTGTTTACCTTGTATTTGTCTTATCCCGTGACTTGGGCGGTTACTTTTTTAGGCCATCTGGTATGCTTCTTTATTTTTCTCAGAAAGGTAAAGCGGAAAGCCGCCTGGGAAATACGGCCGCAAGGGCCTGAGCCTGGCGTGAAAGAAGAGCGCGCCGAAGAAATTTACAATCAACGTGAAACGAATGAAGAATTGTAAAAAAGCGTCTGGTTTACAGCTGTGCGTAAAAAGGATAAAAAGCGCCCTGTCCGAAACAAATTTCCGGACACGCTTTAGCAGCTTTTTAACGCTTTCAACTTTTAGGGATAGCGCCGGATGCGCTATGTTTTAAGACCGTGATGGAAACCTTGATTAACAGGAAGAAAAGGAATAAAATAAAAAGGGTAAAGAAAAAGAAAACATTTACCTAGTTTACCTTGACAATCCCCGAAAGTATTATAAAATAATATACTGCATCATAATGGAAACATATACCCTAACTCCACTTAATATTATCATCATTGCGACAAAAATGCAAGGGGAAATGTGAAAATTTTTGGTGGCTGGAAAGCGTTGCGTTGGTACCGCCGCACGGCGGTAAATAGATAAAGGAGTGATTGAGCCTATGGTGAACGTCAAACCGGTGCACTTGGGAGAAACGGTGCGAATGAGTTTTTCCCGCATTGATGAGGTTCTGGAAATGCCGAACCTGATCGAGGTACAAAAGGATTCCTACCAGTGGTTTCTGGACGAAGGACTGAAGGAAGTCTTTAAGGATGTTTCCGGGATTACGGATTACACTGGCAACCTGGTTCTGGACTTTGTAGACTACAAGCTGGATGTAGACAAGCCAAACTACACGGTGGAAGAGTGCAAGGAAAGAGACACCACCTACGCGGCCGCTTCGGGTGACGGCCCGGCTTCTCAATAAGGAAAGCGGCGAGATCAAAGAATCCGAAGTGTTCATGGGCGATTTTCCTCTGATGACCGACAGCGGCACCTTTGTGATTAACGGTGCCGAGCGCGTAATTGTTTCCCAATTGGTTCGTTCTCCTGGCGTTTACTATAAAATGGAATACGATAAAACCGGTAAAGAGCTGTTCAGCTCTACCGTGATCCCCAACCGGGGCGCCTGGCTGGAGTATGAAACGACGCCAACGACGTGTTCTATGTCCGTATTGATAAAAACCGCAAGATCCCGATTACCGTGTTTATCCGCGCTTTAGGCTTGGGCACCGACGGGGAGCTTTTAGATTATTTCGGCAACGACCAGAGAATCAAGGCTACCATCGAAAAGGATCCGTGCAAAACCACCGAGGAGGCCCTGCTGGAGGTTTACCGGAAGCTCCGCCCCAGCGAGCCCCTACTATTGAAAGCGCCCAGTCCCATATAAACGCCCTGTTTTTTGACGCACGGCGTTACGACCTGTCCCGGGTGGGACGCTATAAATACAATAAAAAGCTTGGAATCTCCAACCGTCTCCAGGGTCAGAAGCTGGCCGCGCCTATCGCAAACCCGCTCACCGGCGAGGTGATGTTCGACGAGGGCAAGGTGCTGAGCGTGAGGAAGCGGTGCAGGTGGAAAACGCCGGCGTGACCGTGGCCTATGTCATGGCAGAGGGACAGGAGGAGCCGGTCAAGATCATCTCTAACGGTATGGTGGATATTTCCTGCTACGTGGATTTCGACGCGAAAAAGGAATGCGGCATTAACGAAAAGGTCCGCTTCAGCGTGCTGGCTGAGATCCTGGAAGCCGCCCGCACCCCCGAAGAGCTGAAAGACGCTGCGGGAGCGGGAGGACGAGCTGATCCCCAAGCACATTATCGTGGATGATATTTTCGCCTCCATCAACTATATGAACTGCCTGCCTGCGGCATCGGCTCCACCGATGATATCGACCACCTGGGCAACCGCAGAATCCGCTCTGTCGGCGAGCTGCTGCAAAACCAGTTCCGTATCGGCTTTTCCCGCTTGGAACGGGTCATCCGGGAAAGAATGACCCTTCAGGCTCAGGATCTGGAGGTGCTGACTCCTCACGCTTTGATCAACATCCGCCCGGTTGTGGCGGCGATCAAGGAGTTTTTCGGCTCCTCTCCACTGTCTCAGTTTATGGATCAGAACAACCCGCTGGCTGAGCTGACCCACAAAAGAAGGCTTTCCTCTCTGGGCCCCGGCGGCCTTTCCAGAGACCGGGCCGGGTTTGAGGTCCGTGACGTACACTACAGCCACTACGGCCGCATGTGCCCGATCGAGACGCCGGAAGGCCCCAACATCGGCCTGATTTCTTATTTGGCCACCTTCGCCAGAATCAACGAGTACGGCTTTATCGAGCTCCGTTCCGCAAGGTGGATAAGGTTAACCACGTGGTGACCAACGAGGTGGTTTACATGACCGCCGATATGGAGGACGATTACATCGTGGCCCAGGCCAACGAGCCGCTGGATGAAAACGGGTATTTCCTCCACGCCAAGGTCAACGGACGTTTCCGCGACGAGTTCGTGGAGGTGGAGCGGGACCGGGCGGATTATATGGACGTTTCTCCCCGGATGGTAGTTTCCGTGGCCACCGCCATGATCCCCTTCCTGGAGAACGACGACGCCAACCGCGCGCTGATGGGCTCCAACATGCAGCGGCAGGCGGTTCCCCTTCTGAAGACAGAGGCGCCCATCGTGGGCACCGGCATGGAATACAAGGCCGGCGTTGACTCCGGCGTATGTATCCTGGCGAAAAAGGATGGCGTGGTGGAAGCCGTCAGCGCCGATGAGATCCGAATGAAGAATGACGACGGCACCACGGACACCTATCATGTGATTAAGTTTATGCGCTCCAACCAGGGCACCTGCGTCAATCAGGTTCCGGTGGTCTCCAAGGGACAGCGGGTGAAGAAAAACGCGGTGCTGGCCGACGGCCCCGCCACCTGCAACGGCGAGATCAGCCTGGGTAAAAACGCCTTGATCGGCTTTATGACCTGGGAAGGCTACAACTACGAGGACGCGGTCCTCATCAACGAAAAAATCGTCCGCGACGACGTTTATACCTCGATTCACATCGAGGAATATGAGACCGAGGCCCGGGATACCAAATTAGGGCCGGAGGAGATCACCTGCGACATTCCCAATGTCAATGAGGATCTGCTGAAGGATCTGGATGAAAACGGCATTATCCATGTGGGCGCCGAGGTCCGCGCCGGGGATATCCTGGTAGGCAAGGTTACTCCTAAGGGAGAGACGGAGCTGACCGCAGAGGAGCGGCTGCTGCGCGCCATCTTCGGCGAGAAGGCAGAGAGGTGAGAGATACCTCCCTGAGAGTGGCCGCACGGCGAATACGGCATCGTGGTAGACGTGAAGGTGTTCACCAGAGAGAACAGCCACGACGAGCTGCTCCGGGAGTGAACAAGGTGGTGCGCTGCTATGTGGCCCAGAAGAGAAAGATCTCGGTGGGCGACAAGATGGCGGGCCGCCATGGAAACAAGGGCGTTGTTTCCAGGATCCTGCCTCAGGAGGATATGCCGTATCTGCCTGACGGCACCCCGCTGGATATCGTATTGAACCCCTTGGGCGTACCTTCCCGTATGAACATCGGCCAGGTGCTGGAGGTTCACTTAGGCTATGCCGCCAAGGCTTGCTGGAAGATCATGACGCCGGTATTCGACGGCGCCAATGAAGAGGATATTTTCGAGTGCTTCCGGGAGGCCGGCCTTTCCGAGGACGGAAAGACCTGGCTGAGAGACGGCAGAACCGGACAGTTGTTTGATAATCCCGTCACCGTGGGCTATATGTATTATCTGAAGCTGCACCATCTGGTTGACGATAAGATCCATGCACGTTCCACCGGGCCGTACTCCTTGGTTACCCAGCAGCCTCTGGGCGGCAAGGCTCAGTTCGGCGGCCAGCGTTTCGGCGAGATGGAGGTTTGGGCCCTGGAGGCTTACGGCGCGGCCTATACCCTGCAGGAGATCCTGACGGTGAAGTCCGACGACGTGGTGGGCAGAGTGAAGACTTACGAGTCCATCGTCAAGGGCCAGAACATTCCGGAGCCCGGTATTCCTGAGTCCTTCAAGGTGCTCATTAAGGAGCTTCAGTCCCTGGGTCTGGATGTAAAGGTGCTGGATAAGGATGAGCAGGAGATCGACCTGAAGCAGAACTTTGACGACGATGACGATATCGGCTTGAACGACGGCGGTACCATTCTGGAGGAGGATGAATCATGACCTCCATGGATGGCTACACCCTGGAGGACGATCCGGACGATAACAATATGTTTGACGATTCCGGCTTTTTTGACGAAGACGGAGACGATCTTTTGGATTTTGATTCCATTGCAAGTGATATTCGTGAAGAATAAGGAGGGGCGATAGGATGGAGTTTAACGTTTTTGAGTCAATTAAAATCGGACTGGCCTCTCCGGATAAAATTCGAGAGTGGTCCTACGGCGAGGTAAAGAAGCCGGAAACCATCAATTACAGAACCCTGAAGCCCGAGCGGGACGGCTTGTTCTGCGAGCGCATTTTCGGACCGACCAAGGACTGGGAGTGCCATTGCGGCAAGTATAAAAGGATCCGCTATAAGGGTAAAATCTGCGACCGCTGCGGCGTAGAGGTTACCCGCTCCAAGGTGAGAAGAGAGCGTATGGGCCACATCGAGCTGGCCGCGCCGGTTTCCCATATCTGGTATTTTAAGGGGATCCCTCCCGGATGGGCCTGATTTTGGATATCTCTCCCCGGATGCTGGAAAAAGGTGCTGTACTTTGCCATGTACATCGTCACCGACCCCGGCGCCGCCAGAGAGCTGACCAAGCAGCAGTTCCTGAATGAAAAAGAATACCGGGATATGCGGGAAAAATATGAGGACGATTTCGAGGCCGGCATGGGCGCGGAAGCCATTAAAAAGCTCCTGGAGGAAATCGACCTGGATGCCCTCTCCAACGAGCTGAAGGAAGAGCTTGCTACCGCCACCGGGCAAAAGCGGGTCCGCCTGCTGAAGCGCCTGGAGGTCGTGGAAAGCTTCCGGCTTTCCGGTAACCGCCCGGAGTGGATGATCCTGGACGTGGTGCCGGTCATTCCCCCGGATATCCGTCCTATGGTTCAGCTGGACGGCGGCAGATTCGCCACCTCTGACCTGAACGACCTTTACAGAAGAGTCATCAACCGGAACAACCGCCTGAAAAGGCTGCTGGAGCTGGGCGCCCCGGACATCATCGTCCGCAATGAAAAGCGCATGCTTCAGGAAGCGGTTGACGCTTTGATCGATAACGGCCGCCGGGGCAGGCCGGTAACCGGCCCCAACAACCGTCCGCTGAAATCCCTTTCCGATATGCTGAAGGGTAAGCAGGGGCGTTTCCGCCAGAACCTGCTGGGCAAGCGCGTGGACTATTCCGGCCGTTCCGTTATCGTGGTAGGCCCGGAGCTGAAAATGTACCAGTGCGGCCTGCCGAAGGAAATGGCTCTGGAGCTGTTCAAGCCCTTTGTCATGAAGCGCCTGGTGGAAACCGGTGCCGTCAGCAATATCAAGGCCGCCAGAAAAGCGGTGGAGCGGGCGAAGCCAGAGGTTTGGGACGCCCTGGAAGTGGTCATCAAGGGGCATCCGGTGCTTTTGAACCGCGCTCCCACCTGCATAGGCTGGGTATTCAGGCCTTTGAGCCTGTGCTGGTAGAGGGCCGGGCCCTGAAGCTGCATCCCCTGTCCTGTACCGCTTATAACGCCGACTTTGACGGCGACCAAATGGCTGTTCACGTGCCGCTGTCCGCTGAGGCCCAGGCCGAGGCCCGGTTCCTGATGCTGGCGGCCGGCAACCTGCTCAAGCCCTCCGATGGACGTCCGGTAACCGTGCCGACGCAGGATATGGTTCTGGGTTCCTATTACCTGACCTGGATAAGGACGGGGAAAAGGGCGAGGGCAAGGTGTTCCGCGATTTTGACGAGGCGCTGATGGCGTATGACGCCAAGGCGATCAGCCTTCACGCCAAGATCAAGGTGCGCCGCACTCTGGAGCTCGGGGAGGAAACCATCTCCAAGCTGATCGAAACCACCGTGGGCCGGATCATTTTCAACCAGCCGATTCCTCAGGATCTGGGGTTTGTGGACCGTTCCGATCCGGAGCACCTGTTTGATTTGGAGATCGACTTCCTGGTGGGCAAAAAGCAGCTGGGCAAGATCATCGACCGCTGTATCAAGTGCACGGCACCGCGAAACCTCTGAGGTTTTGGATAACATCAAGGCCCAGGGCTATAAATATTCCACCCAGAGCGGCATCACTGTAGCCGTCTGCGACGCCACCATCCCGCCGGAGAAGAAGGAAATCCTGGCGGAAGCGGATAAGCAGGTCGACCGGGTGGGCGCTCAGTTCCGCAGAGGCTTGATCTCCAACGCGGAGCGCTCCGCGGCGGTTCTGAAAATCTGGGATAAGGCCACCAACGACGTTACCGCGAAGCTGCAGTCCGGCCTGGACCGCTACAATCCCATTTATATGATGGCGGATTCCGGCGCCCGTGGCTCCATGAGCCAGATCCGTCAGCTTGCCGGCATGAGAGGCTTGATCGCCAATACCTCCGGTAAGGTTATAGAAATCCCGATTCGGGCCAACTACCGTGAAGGCCTGAATATTTTGGAATACTTCATCTCTTCCCGCGGCGCCAGAAAGGGCCTGGCGGATACCGCCCTGAGAACGGCGGACTCCGGTTATCTGACCCGCCGTCTGGTAGACGTTTCCCAGGATGTGATCATCCGAGGATGACTGCGGCGCCGCCACCGGCCTGGAGGTTTTCGACATCCGGGACGGCAAGGAGGTCATCGAGTCCATGCACGAGCGCCTGATCGGCCGATATCTGTGCGAGGATTTTGTGGACGCTGAAACCGGCAGGGTGCTGGTGTCCAAGGATAAGATGATGACCGACGAGGACGCAGATATCATCGTTAACGCCGGCGTCAAGAAGATCCAGATCCGCTCTATCCTCAACTGTAAGGCCAAGCACGGCGTCTGCAAAAAGTGCTATGGCTCCAACCTGCCAACGGCATGCCTGTCACGGTAGGCGAGGCGGTAGGTATCATCGCCGCCCAGTCCATCGGCGAGCCCGGCACTCAGCTGACCATGAGAACCTTCCACACCGGCGGCGTCGCCAGCGCGGAGGATATCACCCAGGGTCTGCCCCGTGTCGAGGAGCTGTTCGAGGGCAGAAAGCCGAAGCACTTGGCCATCATCAGTGAGATCGGCGGCAAGGTCCGGTTTGAGGAAATCAAAAAGAACCGCCATGCCGTTGTATTTAACCAGGAAACCGGCGAGGAGAAATCCTATCTGATCCCCTTCGGCTCCAGAGTCCATGTGGAGGAGGGCGATGTGATCGAGGCCGGCGATATGATCACCGAGGGTTCCGTGAACCCCCACGATATTCTCGCTATCAAGGGCACCGACGCTGTCCAGAATTACCTGATCCAGGAGGTTCAGAGAGTATACCGGATGCAGGGTGTTGATATCAACGATAAGCATATCGAGGTTATCGTACGCCAGATGATGAAGAAGGTCCGGGTGGACGATGAGGGCGACACGCTGCTGATGCCTAACTCCCTGGTGGAAAAGAGCGAATTCGATACCGCCAATGAGGAAATCCGTGCCAGAATCGCAGCCGGTGAGCTGGATCTGCGGGAGGCCACCTGTACGCCGACCCTGCTGGGTATCACCAAGGCGTCTCTGGCTACCGATTCGTTCCTGTCAGCCGCCTCTTTCCAGGAGACCACCAGAGTGCTCACCGACGCCGCTATCAAGGGTAAGGTTGACCCGTTGCTGGGCCTGAAGGAGAACGTAATCATCGGTAAGCTGGTGCCGGCCGGCACCGGAATGCACCGGTATAACGACGTCGAGCTGGAGGAGGTCCAGAATACGCCGAATCCCTTGACAAATGAGGCGTTTTAGTGCTATCATAAACAATTGTGGGCGGTAATTTCCACTTTCGTGTCCGGCTGGGAAGGTCAAGCTTGAAAAGGCTCCTGAAAACCGCTGAAAAATAGAATTTTCCAGGCCGCCGAAAGGAAAAGCCGCCGGCCGGTTCCCTCGTCTCTTCGATTCCGGAAGGGCGGGGAAAAGGAGAGGATTCATCAGCTTTTTGCTTCTGAATCCGAAAACTGTTATTTTGCTGTAAACAGGACAATACTTTTATTGTCCTGTTTCACATAATAAATTTTTGTGAGGAGGTGTCATATGCCAACCTTTAACCAACTGGTCCGTAAGGGACGTGAGGTTCCGAGAAAAAAGCAAAGGCTCCGGCTCTCTTAAAAGGATGGAACTCTAAAAAGCGTGTGGCGATTGATCAAAATTCACCGCAGAAGCGTGGAGTTTGCACATCTGTTAAGACTGCTACCCCCAAGAAGCCCAACTCTGCTTTAAGAAAAATCGCCAGAGTCCGGCTTTCTAACGGAATTGAGGTAAGCTCTTATATTCCGGGTGTGGGCCACAACCTGCAGGAGCATAGTGTTGTGCTGATTCGTGGTGGACGTGTTAAGGATCTTCCTGGTGTGCGTTACCATATTATCCGCGGAACATTGGATGCCCAGGGCGTTGCCAAAAGAATGCAGGCCCGTTCCAAGTACGGCGCGAAGCTCCGAAGGCCGGCGCAAAGAGTTAAGATTGTGACCAAACACGTATGGGCTTGCGCTTAATGCGCAATTTAATTGCATGTAACATCTGCAAAACAATGCAGTGATATATACTAGATAGATATGTCTCTGTATTGGCCCGCGGGAGTTTGTCGCTTTCGAGTACCGATGATATCATCTATATGAAGGAGGGAAGCGAAGTGCCAAGAAGAGGCTCAATTGCAAAACGTGATGTTTTGCCAGACCCGCTTTACAATTCAAAATTAGTAACCCGCCTGATCAACAACGTTATGGTTGACGGCAAAAAGGGTGTGTCCCAGAAGATCGTATACGGTGCTTTTGAGATTATCCAAGAAAAAACAGGCAAGGATCCCCTGGAGACCTTTGAACAGGCTATGGAGAACATCATGCCCCTGTTGGAGGTAAAGGCCCGCCGTGTCGGCGGCGCCACCTACCAGGTTCCTATGGAGGTCCGCCCGGAGAGACGCCAGACCTTAGGTCTGAGATGGCTCACCAATTACGCAAGACTGAGATCTGAAAAGACCATGAAAGAAAGGCTTGCCGGAGAAATCCTTGATGCGATCAATGGCGTCGGCGGCGCTGCTAAGAAGCGTGACGACACCCACAAGATGGCAGAGGCCAATAAGGCGTTTGCACATTACAGATGGTAATTTGAGACCAATTAAGGAGGACCCGACACTATGCCAAGACAGGTTTCACTTGAGAAAACCCGTAATGTCGGCATCATGCTCACATCGATGCCGGTAAAACAACAACAACGGAACGTATTCTGTACTATACGGGCGTAAACCATAAGATCGGCGAAACCCACGACGGTGCTGCTACCATGGACTGGATGGCGCAGGAGCAGGAGAGAGGTATCACCATTACCTCCGCCGCTACTACCTGCTTCTGGAAGGAACATCGTATCAACATCATCGACACCCCCGGCCACGTTGACTTTACCGTAGAGGTGCAGCGCTCCCTGAGAGTGCTGGACGGCTCTGTAACAGTTCTGTGCGCCAAGGGCGGCGTGGAGCTCAGTCTGAAACCGTATGGCGCCAGGCTGACGAATACCACGTGCGAGAATGGCCTATGTCAATAAGATGGATATCATGGGCGCCGATTTCTATCGGGTCGTCCAGATGATGAAGGACCGTCTGCAGTGCAATGCCGTTCCGATTCAGCTGCCTATCGGCTCTGAGGATACCTTTAAGGGTATCATCGACCTGGTGGAAATGAAGGCTGATGTTTATTATGACGAAATGGGCACCGACATGAAGGTGGAAGAAATTCCGGACGACATGAAGGAGCTGGCGGAAAAATACCGCGCTGAGCTGATCGAGCACGTCGCTGAGCAGGATGACGAGCTGCTGGAGAAATATCTGGGCGGCGAGGAGCTCACTGTCGACGAGATCAAGCGCACCATCCGCAAATCCTGTATCGCTAACACTATGGTTCCTGTCACCTGCGGTACTTCCTACCGCAACAAGGGCGTACAGAAGTTGCTGGATGCGATCGTGGATTATATGCCCGCCCCGACGGATGTAGCGGCGATTAAGGGTATTAACCCGGAAACCGAAGAAGAAGTGGTCCGCCACTCCTCCGACGACGAGCCGTTCTCCGCTCTGGCGTTCAAGATTATGACCGACCCCTTTGTGGGCAAGCTGTGCTTCTTCCGTGTGTATTCCGGTACCATCAACGCCGGTACCACGGTGTACAACGCCAACAAGGACAACAATGAGCGTATCGGCAGAATCCTGCAGATGCACGCGAACCACCGTCAGGATATCGAATGCTGCTACGCGGGCGATATCGCGGCGGCGGTAGGATTGAAGAACACCAGCACCGGCGATACCCTGTGCGATGAAAAGCATCCGGTTATCCTGGAGTCCATGGTGTTCCCGGAGCCGGTTATCCGTGTAGCCATCGAGCCTAAGACCAAGGCTGGACAGGAAAAGATGGGCATCGCTCTGGCTAAGCTGGCGGAAGAGGATCCCACCTTTAAGGCTTACACCGACGAGGAAACCGGCCAAACCATTATCGCTGGTATGGGCGAGCTTCACCTGGAAATCATCGTGGACAGACTGCTCCGTGAATTCAAGGTGGAGGCCAACGTTGGTAAGCCTCAGGTTGCCTATAAGGAGACCATCCGCGGTACTGCGGACGTGGACAACAAGTATGCCCGGCAGTCCGGCGGTAAAGGCCAGTATGGTCATGTTAAGATTAGAATCGAACCCAATCCCGGTAAGCTATGAGTTCGTGAACGCAATCGTCGGCGGCGCGATTCCGAAGGAATATATCCCGGCGGTTGATCAGGGTATCCAGGGAGCTATGCTCTCCGGCGTCCTGGCCGGCTACAATGTAGTCGACGTAAAAGTTACTTTGTACGACGGTTCTTATCATGAGGTTGACTCCTCTGAAATGGCGTTTAAGATCGCCGCTTCCATGGCCTTCAAGGAGGCAATGAGAAAGGCTCAGCCGGTTCTCATGGAGCCGATTATGAAGGTTGCGGTTATTGTGCCTGAGGAATACATGGGCGACGTTATCGGAGACTTGAACTCCCGCCGCGGTATGATTCAGGGCATGGACGCTCTCCCGGGTGCCCAGCGCATCAACGCCATGGTTCCTTTGTCTGAGATGTTCGGTTACGCTACCGACATGCGCTCTAAGACTCAGGGACGCGGGCAGTATACCATGGAGCCCAGCGATTACGCGGAGGTTCCCAAGTCTGTTGGCGAAAAGATTATTTCCAGCCGTACAAAGAAAGCCGAATAACTTATCCAAAACTATTGCAATTTAGGAAAAGAATTGCTAAAATGAGGATTATAGCCCGGCTTATGAAATTTAAAATTATTTTCTGATTAAAAAGGAGGAAATCCCAATGGCAAAGGCTAAGTTTGAAAGAACAAAACCCCATGTTAACATTGGCACCATCGGTCACGTTGACCATGGCAAGACCACTCTGACCGCTGCGATCACCAAGGTTCT
>ENA-OQIR01000389-OQIR01000389.1-human-gut-metagenome-genome-assembly--contig:-NODE-389-length-19455-cov-3.619671_pt1 | contig 19455 bp, 29 predicted proteins | sample MGYA00242580_ERZ504745 | MGnify/ENA primary metagenome ERZ504745 (study PRJEB26092, sample SAMD00036214) | human gut metagenome | host: Homo sapiens | study: EMG produced TPA metagenomics assembly of... | reverse complement strand
GCCGGGACGCAAGCCTCCGGTCCTTCTGACCAAGGCCGGTGTGGCCGGTCTGCATCGTGGCGCCGTCATCGTCGATTGCGCGGCAAGCGACCTTGGCGGCAACGTCGAAGGCTCCTCCGTCGGCACCCAGGTCACCGACAACGGCGTGACCATCATCGGCGCCCCGTATCTGGCCAGCGGCGTGTCCACCACCGCATCCAACCTGCTGAGCCGCAACGTGGCCGACGTGCTGGCGCATTTCGTGCGTGACGGCAAGCTCGCCATCGACCTGAACGAAGAGCTCGACAACGCCATGGTCGTGGCCGGCCGCGGCGAGGAAGCCAAGAAGGAAGAGGAGTAAAGCAATGGATATCGTCGTTGCGATCACACTGTTCGTCCTCGCGCTGCTCATCGGCGTCGAGGTCATCGGCAAGGTGCCCGCCACCCTGCACACCCCGCTGATGTCGGGCGCCAACTCCATCCACGGCATCGTCATCGCGGGCGTCGTCATCGTCGCCGCGCACGCCACCAGTCCGCTCGCCTGGGTGTTCATCTTCCTGGCCGCCGTGCTGGGCACGATGAACGTCGTCGGCGGCTACGTCGTCACCGACCGCATGCTGGAGATGTTCAAGTCCGACAAGGGCAAGAAGAAGGAAGAGGAGGCCAAGTAAATGGGTACCTGGCCGAAATGCTGAGCACGCCGCTCGGCGTCATCGAATGGTTCGTCTATCTGCTGGCCGCAGTGATGTTCGTCATCGGCCTGCACCTGATGAACTCCCCGAAGACCGCCCGCAAGGGCAACATGGTCTCCGCCATCGGCATGGTGTTCGCCGTGGCCATGGCCTTCATCGTGCTGTTCGCAGGTGAGGCCTCCAACGGTTTCAAGCATGGCGTCGCAGTCATCGTGCTGATTGTCGCATCGTCATCGGCGCCGTGGCGGGCGTGGTCTCCGCCAAGAAGGTCAAGATGACCGACATGCCGCAGCTGGTCTCCGTGTTCAACACCGTGGGCGGTGGCGCCGCCGCGCTCGTGGCATTGAACGACATCCTGACCTCCGCCGAAACCCCATCCATCGTGGTGCTCATCACCGCGGGTCTGGGCATCATGATCGGCTCCGTCACCTTCTCCGGCTCGCTGATCGCAGCCGGCAAGCTGCAGGGCATCAAGTGGTCAAGAAGCTGAGCCTGCCGGGCAAGGGTTTCTGGAACATCCTGTTCGTCGTGCTCACCATCGTGTCCTTCGTGATGTTGTGCGTGCAGCCGAACCAGCGTCTGCTCTGGTCGATCCTGACCACCGTGTTCGCCCTGTGCTACGGCCTCGTGTTCGTCATCCCGATCGGCGGCGCTGATATGCCGGTCGTCATCTCCGTGTTGAACGCCTGCACCGGCACCGCAGTGGCCATGTCCGGTCTGGCCATCAACAACATCGCCCTGATCGTGGCCGGCGCGCTCGTCGGTGCGGCGGGCGTGACCCTGTCCATCGCCATGTCCAAGGCTATGAACCGTCCGCTGCTGTCCGTCTTGGCTGGTGGCTTCGGCGGCTCCAATTCTGCGGCGGCGCCGGAGAGGGCTGGAGGGCACCATGAAGGAAACCTCCGCCGACGATCTGGCCGTCCAGCTCGTCTACGCAGAGAAGGTCATCTTCGTGCCGGGCTTCGGTCTGGCCCAGGCCCAGGCCCAGCGTGAGCTCGCTGACCTTGGCACCCTGCTCAAGGACCATGGTGTCGAAGTCTCCTACGCCATCCATCCGGTGGCAGGCCGTATGCCTGGCCATATGAACGTGCTACTCGCCGAGGCCAACGTCCCGTATGAGGAGCTCGTCGACCTGGATGACATCAATCCGCAGTTCCCGCAGGCCAACGTGGCTCTGGTGGTCGGCGCCAACGACGTGACCAATCCGGCCGCCCGCAAGCCGGGCACCCCGGTTTCCGGCATGCCGATTCTCGACGTCGACAAGGCGCAGAACGTGGTGGTCATGAAGCGTGGCCGTGGCACCGGTTATGCCGGCATCCAGAACGAGCTGTACTTCGAAGACAACACGCAGATGCTGTTTGGTGACGCCAAGGCGAGTCTGCAGGCCGTCATCGCAGCGGTCAAGGAACTCATCAACTGACGGACCGGCTCGTCGCCTACGCGAAGATCAGGCCCTTCCTCTTTTTGGAGGAAGGGCCTTTTGTTATTGCGCAAGTTGTCCACAGACAGGTATGGGGGTGTGGATAGGTGGAAATTGTCCACTTATTCACTTTTTTCAAAGGATTGTGACGGAGAGGTGGACGGATATGCGACAGTAGGTGCATCTCTACGACGAAGGAGTTGCATATGACAGTTGCCGTGGCCACGCCATTCAATATGGACGAACAGGCTTTCCTGCAAACGATGGATCGGCTGATCGAGCGCTTCGACCGGTACAGCTCGGGGCGTTGTTTCGCGGACCTTGATCGGATACGTCTCGAACACGATATGGAAGGTCCGCTTTCCCTGTTCGATGACGTGGTGCACGAGCTTGCGGATGACTTGTTCGGCGGCACGTCATGGCCGGTGAACCTCGACATGGATATGATCATATTGGATCGGTTCCAAATAGCTATGATGCCGAATTCCTGACCGGATGCCGCAATGTGGTTCGTAAATACGGCATGAGCGCATGGCTGTATGAAATGATTAATGATGCTTCCGTCGCGGTGGCGACGCATCGGCCGAGCAACAGGATGCCGTTCCAGCTTGGTCTGTTCGATACACGTGAGGTGTTCCGAAGGAAAAAGACCAAGGGGAAGAAGAGCGGAGGCGGAAGGAGGAAACGGCTCGAATGCATGATGGAATACCTGCGACAGACCTACCGTCTGGCCGCATACACTCTGTTGCGATGGGGAGGGGCGAGCCTAGGGCCGCTGATGCGGCGCTGATGGTTCTCGCTTATGGGGGATTGGGTATGTGTATGCTCCGCGATGATCCGAAAGTGGTCGAATTGGGATGTGATCCCGATTTCCGATACAGGCATGTATGCGCCCAGTTGCAGGATATGCGGATCAAGGCGGATCTGGAATATGCCTGTTCTGTGGATCTGAGCGTCACCAGCTCATTGGAATATCCGGCTTGCCTCGATGCCAGATATCTGTATGACGCCGAACACATTGTGGAGGCATATCGGAATCTGTGGGATGAGAACACTAAGCCCGTCGCCCAACTACTGGCCGAGATCGAGGACAATGGCGTATATGAAGTGGAGGATATATGGAAAGACCCGCTCTATCTGCATGACCTTGCCATCTCCCTTATGGGGCCGTCGGCTTCGGGTCTTCTCCAGGAAGGCTTCAGACTGCGTGATCGAACCATGTTCGAGAATGGTGTCAAAGAACTTGACAGCCAGGCACGCAATGTGAGGAAGGCTGGTCTGCTGCTTACCCTTGCCGGATATATCTTTTTCGCCGAACCGGAGGATCGCATGGATGCGATGCTCGCTTCGCACAAGGATCGCAAACGCATGTTGGACAACTATGAAAAGCTTGGCGAAATGGCCGCGACCATCGCCTTGTACCGTCTTCCTCGGGATCGCGAATCGCTTCGGGCAGTGCGGGCCCTGCTCATGCATGAGACGGGCGTGTACGCGGACAAGATGGGAGAGCTCATGGGTCTCGCCGACGAGCCGGACGGGGAAGACGAAGCCACCGCTCCGGTCATGGGGTGAAAGACGGTTTTCCGCATATTGGACATGACAATGCTTTGGGATTGACTCTACAACCATTGTAAGGTTTAGCCTTCCTGCTGGAAGACATAGGCCGAAACGGGAGGATAAGAGACAACCCATGGGAAAGAACCTGACAACGGGAAGCGTGTTCAGAACGATCGTCACCTTCGCGTTGCCGTATCTGCTGTCGTATTTCCTGCAGACGCTGTACGGCATGGCCGATCTGTTCATCGCCGGACAGTTCATCGGCATCGACGGCATCACCGCGGTGGCGAACGGCAGCCAGGTGCTGTACATGCTCACCGTGGTCATCGTGGGTCTTGCCATGGGCGCGACCGTCACCATCGGCCGTGCGGTCGGCGCGAACAGGCTCGACCGTGCGGCCAAGGCCATCGGCAACGTCATCACGCTGTTCGCAGGAATCGCGTTGGCGCTGACGGTCGTTCTGCTGTTGAACGTGCACAACATCATCTCGCTGATCGGCGTGCCAGTCGAAGCCGTCGAGGGAACCGCGCAGTATCTGACCATCTGCTATATCGGCATCCCGTTCATCGTCGCGTACAACATTATCAGCTCGGTGTTCCGTGGGATGGGCGATTCGAAAAGCCCCATGTATTTCATTGCGGTTGCATGCTTCTGCAACATCGTGTTCGACTACCTGTTTATGGGCTGGCTGCGTCTTGGTCCCTCGGGCGCGGCATTGGGCACCACACTGGCGCAGGCCATCAGTGTGACCGTGACATTGGTGGCGATTCGCCGCCGGCGTACGGGCATCAGACTGAAGTTCGGCGATCTTCGCCCCGATAGGGCCATGCTCCGCGGCATTCTCGGCATCGGAGTGCCGACGGCGGTTCAGACGGCTGCATCCAGATCGCCTTCATCATCATCACGGTCATCGCCAACTACCGTGGCCTGAACGATGCGGCAGCTGTCGGCGTCGTCGAAAAGGTGATCAGCGCGTTGTTCCTGGTACCGTCGTCCATGCTGGCCACGGTATCCGCCGTCTCGGCGCAGAACATCGGTGCCGGCAGGATGGAGCGAGCGACGAAGACACTGCGATACGCCACCGCGATCACCGTCGTCTACGGCATCGTCATATCGATTGTGGTGGAACTGACGGCGGGCTCCATCGTCGGCCTGTTCACCACCGATGCGACGGTAATCCTGCTGGGAACACAGTACATCCGCAGCTACATCGTCGACAGCATCTTCGCGGGCATCCACTTCTGCTTCAGCGGCTTCTTCGCCGCATGCGGGCGCTCCTATATCGGATTCATCCACAATATCGTGGCCATCACCCTGGTCCGTGTGCCCGGGGCGTATCTGGCATCCAAGCTGTTCCCGAACACCTTGTTCCCCATGGGCGTCGCCGCGCCCGCCGGATCGCTGCTTTCCGTGCTGATCTGTCTTGGCTTCTACGCGTGGCTCAAGCGTCACGGCGTAATTTCGGAGAAGGCGCGTGCATGACGGCGAGTGAGCGAAGTGGAGGGCGCGACGCTTTGCCGGGTGACGGCAGACTGTTCCGTATAGGCAAGGTTGCAGATATGTTCAATGTGTCGCTGGGCACGCTTCGGCATTATGAGCGTTGCGGCTTGCTGGAACCCGAATATATCGACCCGCGCACCGGGTACCGGTATTACGGTGCCAAGCAGTTCGAGGTGCTGAACACAATCCGGTACCTGCGTGTGCTGGATATGCCGTTGACGCAGATAGCCGAGTTCCTGCACAATCGCGACGTGCATGTCATCGAGGACAAGCTTGTTGCACAGAAAGCCCTGATCGAGCGCAAACAGCATGAGCTGGAAATGGTCCAGCGGAAGATCGACCATCGCTTGGAGCGGCTGCGGGACGCTGAGCAGTCCGAATTCGACGTGATACGTGTTGTGCGGCAACCCGCCTGCAGGATCGTCTGGATCAGGGATTCACCGAAGGTCGACTCGTATCTCGGCCTGGAATATTCGATCCGCAAGCTGGAGCAGCATCAGAAGGATTCGCTGGTCTTCCTCGGCAAGGTCGGCGTCGGCATTGACAAGGAATCGTTGGAACAGGGCGGATATGCCGATTACGGGTTGGTGTTCCTATTGCTTGACGACGAGGACGAATATGAGGGCGACACCGTGGCATTGCCGGAGACCGATTGCGTGCGCATCCGGTTCCGGGGGAGTCATGGCGATGCCCCCGACCGGTATCGCGAGCTGATATGGTACACCGCAGAGCAGGGTCTCGACATCACCGGGTTCTCACGTGAGATCGCGTTGATCGATGAAGGGTTGACATCGGATCCCGCCCAGTTCGTGACCGAGATCTGCATCCCGGTGCGCTAGCCACTTTCCGGCGACGTGTGGCGCTACTTGGCTTTCTCCTTCAGGGTCGGCGCAAGGGTGCCGGCCAGCGCGCGCTCGCCCGGCCTGGCCAATGGGCCGACCAGTTCATGCGCCGTGTACGGCTCCTCAAGATAGGCGATGTCGGATTCGCTGAGTTTTACTCCAAGTGCTTCGATGACATCATCCACGCGCTCCGTCTTCGAGCAGCCGACGATCGGTGCCGTGACGTCCTTGGCCCAATGCCAGGCGAGGGCGATCCGCGCCATCGGCACGCCGAGCCGTTCCGCGAGCCCGTGCACGCGTTCGATGATCGGCATATCCTGCGCACGTGCCTGATCGTACTTGTTGCGCATGGTGCCGTCGGTGGTGCCGCGTTTGGAATCGGAATCCCAGGACGGATGGGTCAGATGGCCGGACGCCATGGGGAGTATGGGGTGAGCGCCATGTTGTACTGACGGCTGTTCGGTGGCGTCGGCATCGATGGTCCACTGATGGAATTACGGGGAGGGTCTTGCCGAAACTCATACCGCCAAGGCAGACCTTGGAAACTTGGATGCCGGACCATCCCAGTGGGGCGTAGCTCATGTCAGTCATACTGAAGCTCTTCTGCCGTTGATGTTCGGAAGGTCAGCATATCCCGTTTCGATTGGCAGAACCAATACCTCGCATGAATGGTTTGATATGCAATCGACGCATGGAACGATATACCATACTCACATTGGACATTCTTTTTCGCCGGGCGTTGAATAGGGAACGGTACAGAGCATAAATGAAAGGACGGGTCGACAATGGAAAATCCGAGCGCATTCCCGATGGGAGAACCGAACGACGGCTTCGCGCAGTACTTCGTGGGACAGAGCTACCTTGCTCCGGTGCTCGAGACTCCGCAGATTGCCATCCATAACGTGACCTTCGAGCCGGGTTGCCGCAACAACTGGCACATCCATCACAACGCGGCGCAGGTACTCATCGCGGTCGGCGGTCGCGGCTACTACCAGATCGAGGGACAGGAGCCAAAGGAGCTCAAGGCCGGGCAGGCCGTCTGCATCCCCGCGGATACGAAGCACTGGCATGGCGCCGCCCCCGGCGAATCATGCTCGCATCTAGCTTCATGGTCCCTGCGGGCGATCCGGCATCCATGAGCAACGAATGGCTCGAGCCGGTGGATGCCGAAGCTACGGCAAACTTGCCTGAGGTCTGTTGTTCTTATATGGAGGGCCATCCTGCAAAAGTGGGATGGCCCTTTTTGTTGTTCAGGGCGATAACGGTTTGAACCTTGCGGCGAGTGGCGTCATGCGAGGAAATCCGCAAGCAGATTGTACAAGTAGCTTGTGTAATTGCTATGGTGGCCAGCTGGAGGCAATCGAAATGGATACGAAAGACGAATATTCGACATCGGATGTCGCCATGGAATTGGCGATTGCGGTCAGCAGGTGCAAGCTCGGATGAAGCATGAGGCCGGCATCGCGGAACGGGGCATCACCGCTTCGCAGCTTGCCATGTTGAAGCGGCTGGATACCGAGGGAGAACTGTCGGTATCGACTTTGGCCGCGTACGAACACGTATCGCAACAGGCCATCACCCAGCGTCTTGAACTACTGAGGTCCACAGGGTATGTCACACAGCATGCCGATTCGAAAGATCGTCGTCGTCGACTGGTCGGCTTGACCGATGAAGGACATGCGTTCCTCGCCCACGTAACCGCTAGCCAAACAACTTGGCTGGCGCATGCCATCGAATATGCATTGGATGACGGCGAGCGCGGGGACCTCGCCGCTGCGACCACATTGATCGAACGCATCGCCGCCACGGAATCGCTGCCGACGGGAGGCGACACGCGATGAAGACGGCTGATAAGACAAGAGAAACTCCCGCGTTTCCCAAGACCTTCATCATGGCGATGATATTTGGGGTCGGTCTCAACCCTGTCAACAGCACGCTTATCTCGACGGCGCTCGCACCGATTTCACATGATTTGCGGATTGATGCCGGAAGGGCGACCCTGCTGATATCTGCGCTGTACCTGACATGTGCCATCGCGCAGCCGACGGCGGGCAAGCTTTCTGAGATCATTGGTCCTCGCTCGGTGTTCATGGCCGGTGCGGCATTGGTCATGATTGGAGGACTACTGGGTGGTTTCGCCCCGAATCTCGGCGTGCTGCTGACGTCGCGTGTGCTTATTGGTGCGGGCACATCCTGTGGCTATCCTGCTGCCATGCTGCTGGTTCGCAGACGGGCTGATCGCATGGGATTGGCGGAACCGCCTTCGTTGGTCCTTTCCATTCTCGCTATGGTGGGACTGGTGCTCATCGCTGTCGGTCCACCGTTGGGCGGCCTGTTGGTCACCTTTTTGGGATGGCGCTCCACCTTCTTCGTCAACGTGTTGGTCGGCATCATCACGATTGTGCTGGGATTGGCAAGCATCGAGCCCGATGCGAAGCATGAACATCGCATGACCGTATCCTTCTTCATCGCGCATCTCGATGTCATGGGTCTGTTGCTATTCTCCATCACAATCAGCGCGCTGCTGATTGTTCTTATGAGTTTGCCTACTTTCGACAAGGTGTCCGGTTGCGTCACTGTCATCGCTTTGTTGGCTTTTGTCGCGTGGGAGTTGCATGCGGCAACGCCTTTCGTCGATGTGCGTTCACTCGCGGCGGATAATGCGATGACGTTGAATTTTCTGCGTGCGATGCTCACCATGCTTGGCGCTTATGTGGTCATGTACGCCTTGCCCCAGTGGTTGGAGGATGCCTGCCATATGAACGCCGGTGTTTCCGGCATGTTCATCATTCCGATGGGGGTGGTGGCGACAGTGGCTTCGTTATCCATCGCGAAGAAGCCGATAGTGCGCCTGCCGTTGATGGTGTGCTGTTCGGCGATGGTGGCGGTGGGCATGTTGTTGGCTTGCACGTCATCCGCTGGCATGGTCGTATTGCCGTTGACCGCCTCCGCTGTCGCGGGACTGGTGTTGGGACTCAGCATGTCGACCAGTCAGACCGTGCTATATCGCCGAGCGGCATCCGAGCATATTGGCACGTCGTCTGGTCTGCTGCGCACGTCCATCTATATCGGGTCTATCGGTGCGTCCTCATTGAGTGGCGTGTTCTTCGGTGAGACGGTCACTGATGGAGGGCTCCACGGCATTGGCATCACAGTTGCGGTTTTGGGGGTCGCCGCGCTATTGGCGACGGTTATGGATCGTACGTTGCGGTAGTCCGGGGAAGTTGTCCGCATCGTGAATGATGGTACGGACGGCCTCGCGTGCCGGATATACTGGACTGCGGTGATGGGACTCGCCTGAAGCCGTTACAGGCTTCGAACCGCAAACCCGCTGATGGTTCCTACGACATAGGGTGTGCTGTACCTTATGGCTTTCAGCGGTTGTGGCATCGCCATTCTTCCATGTCTGTCATATTGGTTCGGCACCTCGCTGGAAAGAAGATACATGGCACGACAACATATCATTCGAGTCGATCTCATATGCGTGGTGTTCCTTGGGGGATGCATCGGAACCGCATTACGCTACGCTTGTTCGGTCATTCCCGACTGCGGCGCATTCCATATCGGCACATTCGCGGCGAATATGGCCGCCTGCTTCGTATACGCGGCGCTTTCGGCATGGCTGGGAGGAACCCGCAGAACCGTGGGACGCGCGAAGGAATATGTGAACCGTGGATGTGGCATGGGCATGTGTGAGGATTGTCCACCATGTCCACTCTCGCCTCGAGGAATTCACTATGCTGCATGACGGCAAAGCATGGATTGTGCGGCGTATTGTTGCACGACCTTCATCGTGGGCTGTCTGCTGGCATACGTTGGCGCGCATGTCGGGCTGCGGTTTGCCGGTACTGAGCATAACGATGGTGATCGCCATGCCATGGGCAAGGAGGCGGACTGATGAATAATGCGGTCATCGCCGTATCGGTGTGCCTGTGTGGTGGTCTCGGCGCCGCCGCAAGGTATGTTTGTGATTCCGTTATCAAAGCTTCTTGGCATAAGGCATTTCCTTTGTCGACCTTTGTGATCAACAGTATTGCCGGATTCCTGGCAGGCGTGATTGCAGGTCTGTACTCACGCCGGTTTCTGTCGGATCCCGCGCATGTGATGTTGGCGACCGGCTTCCTTGGTGGATTCTCCACATTCTCCACCATGATGAACGAATCCGTGACGTTGTTGCGCGGTGGGCGGATCACCGTGTTCGTGGGATATGTGCTGACGTCGGTGGTGGTTCCTGTGATGGCCGCGGCATTGGGATATTGCCTTGTCGTCTGAGACTGGAGCGAGGACGTTGACTCGGGGCGTCGTTTCATTGTCTCTGGGTATGGATGGTTTATGGATTACCGCGACGCGGATTGGATAGTTTTCCATGAAAACGAGGAAAAACTATTGTCTTTTCCGTGTTTCCTCGATACATTGGTGGCTGGCCGCCCATGACAATCGAAAGGACTGACCATGACGCAGCAGGGCATGTCGACCAAGTCGAGGCATCTGACCATTCCCGATCTCATCACGATAGGTGTGTTCACTGCCTTGTATTTCGTGCTGGTCGCCGTGGCCACGCTGTTCAGTTCCGTGGCTTTGATGGGATTCGGCATGATTCTTCTGCCTGCGGTCGCCGCATTGATCTGTGGTTGCGTATATATGCTCCTGGTTGCCAAGGTCGGAAAATTCGGCGCGATTAGCGTGATGGGCATCGTCGTCGGATTGTTCTTGTTCGTATCCGGACATTTCATCCTTTCCCTTGCTGCGAGCATCGTGTTTCCGGTCATCGCTGATGCCATCGCTCGCGCCGGGACTATCGGAGCAAGACAGGTATCCTGGCGAGTTATGTCGTGTTCTGCTATGGGCTGACCGGTCCGATTCTGCCGTTGTGGTTCATGAAGGATGCCTATGTGGCCAGTCTGCAGGCCCGTGGCAAGGACTCGTCCTATATCGATGGTGTGTTCGCACATGTCAATACCGGCACGTTTTTCATTGCCATGATAGCGGTACTGGTATGTGCGTTGCTCGGAGGCTGGTTTGGGCAGCGTATGCTGAAGAAGCATTTTGCGAAGACCGGCATCATCTGATGGCCCTGGACCCAAGAACCAAACTGTACCTAGTGGCATTGGCCAACCTGTTGCTGTTCTTCCATGTCGACGTGGTTGTGGAGTCGCTTACAGTATTGCTGCTTCTTCTGCCACTGCTCGGCGCGGGACGATGGGCGGCTGCGGTACGCTTCGGTTGCATCTATGTATTGCTACTAGTGGGGACTTGGGCATCGACGCTTGACGATGGCGGCAGCTGGTTGCATATGCTTGGTTTGCTTTGTGTCGGCATCCGGATGATGATGCCTTGTCTGATTGCCGGCATATACGCATTCACCACGACTACGGCCAGTCAATTCGTGTGTGCCCTGCGGCGCATGCGCATTCCGGAGACGATTGTGATTCCATGTGTGGTGTGCATCCGGTTCTTCCCGACAATCCATGACGATTACCATCAGATTCGTGACGCGATGGCATTACGTGGCATCGCCCAGGGGACATTCGCCCTGCTCCGTCATCCGGCTCAGTCTTTGGAATACATCCTGATGCCGTTGTTGATGAACGCTACGGGGGTTGCCCAGGATTTGTCCGTAGCCGCACTGACCAAAGGAATCGGCATTCGCGGGCCTCATACATGTCATACCGAAATCCGCATGCATGGCATTGATTGGGCATGGATGGTCATCTGCACGGTTCCTCTGGCATTGGGCATTGGAGGAGCATGGTGAGTATCGGAAGTGATATCAATCGGATAGTCGCATGGACGCAACGGTGCTCATTCGCATATCATGCTGATGAAGCTGCTGAGGTCGATGCGCTGAATGACATCAGCTGTGCCATACCGCAAGGCGAGATTGCCATCTTATGTGGACAAAGCGGCTGTGGCAAAACCACGTACACACGTTTGCTCAATGGTCTGATACCTGGTTTCTATTCCGGCGATTTGCAGGGCATCCATATGACGTGCGGAATCCGCGCCGGATTGGCTCCTGTGGAAAGCTATGTGGGACAGGTGGGCAGCGTATTCCAGAATCCGAAGACGCAGTATTTCAATGCTGATTCCACCGATGAGCTGGCATTCCCCTGCGAGAATACGGGCATGTCTCCCGCGCGGATTCGGCAACGCGTGCATGATGTCGCGGAGCAGTTTCACATCAGGCATCTATTAGGTCGTAGGATCATGACGCTTTCAGGTGGCCAGAAGCAACAGCTTGCTGTCGCGGCATCGACCATGCTGGCTCCTGGACTCATCGTTATGGATGAGCCGACAAGTAATTTAGATATGGTGGCGATTCGCAGGCTGCATGACATGGTCTCCCGATTGAGAGCTGATGGAATGACCATCGTCATTGCCGAACACCGTCTTGCATGGTGCGCGGATTTAGCGGACCGTTTCATAGTGTTCGATCACGGTACGATTCTCGGTGAATATGAGGCGTCCGATTTTCTGGCGATGTCCGAACAGCGCGTCGCGGCATTAGGATTGCGCGCCCTCGATGACAGACCATACAGGCTTGCCGTGCATCGTAAACTCCAACATGGAGGCATTGCGCCCGACGAGGACAAGCGACAGGTCGTCATTGGTGTGCGCGGCCTGAGTGTAGGCCATACAAAGCGGGGACTTCTAGGCCGCAAGACACCCGTATTCGCACGTGATATTCCCGATTTCGACATTCACGAGGGTGAGATTCTTGGCCTTATGGGGTCGAACGGGGTTGGCAAAAGCACTTTGGCACGTAGCTATGCGGTCTTGCCGCTCCGTTGAACGGCATGGTGCTATTGAATGGGACGAAAGCGAGCCGCGGCGCTTTGACTCGTGCCGGATTTCTCGTCATGCAGGACGTCAATTACCAGCTCTTCTCCGATAGTGTTCGGGAAGAGGCATTACTGGGACTTGATGGGATGGATGACGCTGTGCGTGACCGATGCGATGCTGTGCTACGAGACCTCGACCTATTGGATTCCGTGCAGCGCCACCCGATGAGTTTATCCGGCGGTCAAAAGCAGAGGCTGGCTATAGCCTGCGCTTTGATGAGCGATAAGCGATTCATTGTTTTGGACGAACCGACCAGCGGACTGGACCGGTTGCATATGACCCAAGTCGGCGGACTTCTGCGAAAGCTCGCGGACCGTGGCAAAGCGGTGTTGGTCGTAACACATGATTATGAGCTTGCAGCGCTATGGTGCGACCGCATCATAGCGCTGGAAGACGAACTGCATAACGAACAGGGAGAAGAAGAGGATCGTCTGGCATGGACTTCAATGTGAACGATTGGCTGGGAGACTGGATTAGCTTCGAACATTTGATCAACAATCATGACCCGAACCTTGACCGGGCTTGGAAGGATTCGACGAAAGCCATGCGATCCAAGCCGCTGTTCGCGATCATGATGCTCGGCGATGCGCGACGCTTCTGGCAAAAGCCTGCAAAACCTCGGGCAAGGAGTGGCGATTCCGCATTGGTGGATGGCATATCGAGCAGCCGTCCGCAGTTGGCGACGATGATGCTGTCGCAGGCTTTAACCTGACTTGGCTGGACGAAAAACGCACCCCCATCACAACACATGAATATCGGCTTGATCATGTGCACGACAAGGGGCTGGAAGGCAAACCCTGCTATGTGTTCCACGCTAGCGATGCCGGTGCCTCCGATCCCTTCGCCGTACTCATCGCGATGGAGCCCATGCCTGAACGCTCCGTGCTCAGACACGGGGACTGCTCAGTCATCTGCATTTTCAATATGCCTCTGATGAAGGCGAACTCATCAAAGGTACTGGCAAACAAGCCACGCTCCGCCATCGCATGTGGTATCCCACCATGTGCGCCGCTGAAGGGACGTTACTTGATCAATGCAACATCGTACGTGCGCTGCATCATCTTCAAGCATGGCGGGAACTGCCTGTCCCATCATCAGACTGACTGCAGATGCCCGAAGATGGGACAATATCAGCATTGCGACGATTGTAGGTATCGTCCAGTGACGCTTTCCGGACATGCGGCGATCCGAGAAGGCGCTCCCTCGCATACTACGCGTCCGCCTGCTTCACCGCCGCCCGGTCCCATATCCACCACATAGTCCGCATTGGCAATCACGTCCAAATCATGTTCGATGACGACCACCGTCGCGCCATTCGCTACAAGTTCATCAAACACGTGCAGCAGCACGCGAACATCAAGCGGATGCAAGCCGATTGTCGGCTCATCGAACACGAATACCGCATCATGCTGTTTCCGCCCCATCTCGCTGGCCAATTTCAAACGCTGGGCCTCACCGCCCGACAGCGCGGGAGTTGGCTCGCCCAACGCAAGATAGCCCAAACCCAATTCATGCAACGTGGCAAGCTTCGTTTGGATCGGTTTGACATCTCGTAAGACAGGCATGGCATCGTCGACGGTCATTGTCATTAACTGCGGCATCGAATACGCCACTCCGTCGGTGCAGGGGAGCTTCAGCTCGGCGATTGCATCGGAATACCGCGAGCCATGGCATGCCGGGCATTCGATATCGACGTCAGGCAGGAACTGCACGTCGAGCGAAATCGATCCCGTGCCGTCGCACGTCGCGCAACGCAGCTTGCCAGTGTTATAGGAGAATGCCCCCGCTTTCAGACCGATGGTCCGCGCAGCATCTGTTTTTGCGAACGCGCGTCGAAGATCGTCATGGACGCCGCAATATGTAGCGACGGTGGAACGTATGTTCGCGCCGATAGGCGTGGCATCGATAAGATGCGCCTTGGACACACCGTCCGCCTCGAGGAGCCGCACCTGCGTCGCTGCGGCGACCTGTCGATCCGCGACTGCAAAGCGGGCATCAACATCTCCAGTACCATCGTCGTCTTGCCGGAACCGGATACCCCTGTTACGGCGGTCAGCCGTCCACGGGGAATATCTACCGATAACGGGCCGACGGTATGCAGACGGTCGGTTTCCATATGAATTCGTCCTGCGGAGAAGATTTCATGGGCGTCAATGTTGTCACGCACACGGTCATGAACGTTGCCACCCTGGGCAAGGAACGGCGCGATGCGCGATTCGCGGGTATCAATCACCTGCGGCACCGTTCCCTGCGCAATCACCTGACCGCCCTTTGCGCCGGCACCTGGCCCCATCTCGATGAGATAATCGGTTTCGGCCAGCACCCGAGTGTCATGATCGACCACTACCACGGAATTGCCATCAGCCACCAGGTCACGCATGACACCGAGCAGTCCGTCGACATTCGCGGGATGCAACCCAATCGACGGCTCATCCAGCACATATAACACGCCTGTGGTGCGATTGCGCACGGCGCGGGCAAGCTGCACGCGTTGGCGCTCGCCGGTGGACAGCGTGGCTCCGGCGCGGTCCAAGGACAGATACCCGAGACCGAGTTCCAATAAACGCCGTGACGTATTGAGGAACGATTCACAGATGGCGCTCGCATGGTGCGCATATGTGGTTCCAGCGATTCCGGCACGGACCCTACCCAGGAAACGAGTGCGTCCAGAGACATCGCGGTTGCCTGAGCCAGATTGATGTCTCTGATACGTGGCTGGCGGGCGCGTTCGGAAAGTCTGGTCCCTCCGCAATCGCTGCAGGGACGCTCTTTGAGGAACCTCGCAACACGTTTAAGCCCTTTTTCGTCCTTGGCTTTGGTGAGGGCGTTCTCCACGGTGTATACGGCGTTGTAGTACGTGAAGTCGAGTTCGGCGAAATCGTCGCCTTTTTTCGGCTTGTATAGGATGTGCTTCTTGATGGCTGGGCCGGCGAACACGATATCTCGTTCTTGTTCGGTGAGTTGGTTGAACGGTACGTTGGTACGTACTCCCATGGCCCCGCATACTTGCTTCATCAAATCCCACATCAACGATCCCCACGGCAGCACGGCTCCCTCGTCAATGCTTTTCGACTCATCCGGTACCAAGGCGGAACGGTCGACTTCCCTCATGATTCCGGTGCCTGAGCATGTCGGACACGCGCCCGCGGCGTTGAATGCGAGATCCTCCGCTGATGGCGGATGCATGAGTCCGCCGCAGAACGTGCAATGCATCGGAAGCTCGGCGGCAACGTTCATCGTGGGTTGGTTGCGTGCTCCGCAGTGTTCGCACACGTGCGATCCGATCCGGGAGAACAGGAGGCGCAGACTGTTGAGCAGTTCGCTCATTGTGCCGAACGTGGAACGGACTCCAGGCACTGATGGACGCTGATGCAGTGCCAATGCCGCCGGAATATGACGCACCTCGTCGACGGTTGCGCGGCTTGCCTGGGTCATACGTCTTCTTGTATAGGTCGATAGCGCTTCCAGATAGCGTCGTGATCCCTCCGCGTACAGCACGCCAAGCGCGAGGGAGCTTTTCCTGAGCCTGAGATTCCGGCTATGCCGACCATGCTGTTGAGCGGGATGTCGATGTCGACGTCTTTCAGATTATGTACGTGGGCTCCGCGCACTTCGATACATGAGGGGAGTGGCCGAGACACTTGTGTTTCGTATGCAAAGATAGAAGGAGACGGTTTCATACCGGCAATTCTATGCTTGCCATATGGTTATCACATATACGGATGAAAAGAAATTCACCAAGGAACAGACCCAGCGACTGTTTCTTTCAGTCGGCTGGGTGTCCGGTCAATATCCTGAACGGTTGCATAAGGCGTTGATGGGGTCATCCACCGTATTCAGCGCATGGGATGGCGAACGTCTGGTGGGTCTGGTGCGAGTGCTTGATGACACGGAGATGGTGGCATACATGCACTATGTGCTGGTCGATCCTGAATACCAAGGGCGCGGCATTGCCGGACATCTTGTCGGCATGGTCAAGCAGCGGTACCACGATTACCTGTATATCGAGGTTATGCCTGAGGAAAGCAAGAATGCCACGTTCTATGAGAAGCATGGATTCCATATTATGGAGGATGGCGTCGCCATGCAGATATGCAATCCGGGAGAACGGCACTGACGGAACGGGCATCGGGCATGTCTTGAGAACTTCGGGCGGTGAGGGGCGCCATCTTTCGCCGGAGGCGTTTCCATTACCGCTTATATTTTTTGGGGTTCGGCTGTCAGATCTTGAATGAACGACGGATGAATCCGTATACGGTGTCCCAGTAGCGTTTCGGATCCACGGCGGAGCTTTCCATATGATCGGCGTCCGGAACCAGCAGACGTTCGCGGTCGATGCTGGAGCAGGCGTTGTAGTTCATGTCGAGGAAACGTGGGCTGACCATGCGGTCCTTTCCTCCATGGATGAACAGCATCGGAATGACCGTATGCCGCAATGACGGTATGCAGGACGCTTCGGTGAAATCATAGCCGGCACGGCGCTTGCAGATCAGACCCGCCGCGTCCACACATGCCGAGGCGAGAAGCTTTGGCATGTGGAACATGCCTCGCGCGCTGTCTATGAATTCCATGCGGGCGGAAGTGTATCCGCTTTCGGCGATTGCCGCGATGACATTGCGTGGCAGTTCCGGCGTGCCGGTCGTCATCATCACCGTCGTGGCTCCCATGGATCCTCCGAATAGGAGAATGCGTGCTTGATCGTCGCTATCCACAATCAGCCGTATCCAATCAAGCAGATCATTGCGCTCCAACCATCCCATGCCTACATATCGTCCTTCGCTCAGATCCTGGGCCCGTTGGATGGTGCGAGGACGGTGAAGCCCATGCGGGCATAGCGGTGTGCCCATTTGGCTTGTTCTTCAGGGGCTCCGGTATAGCCATGCACGCAGATGGCATATATATGCGGCGTCGGGTCGATGCAATCCGGATCGAAGAGCCAGCCATGCAGCTTAAGCCCATCGCGGCTGGTGATGGATACCGGCTGTTTCGTTTCGGAAAACCATTGCCCGGCCTCTTTGGCCTCGCTTGGTTCATCTTTCCCTCGCGATCCGGAGCGATCAGCGCCTGATGGAAAATGGAATGCTTCCACTGCGTGTCGATGGCAAAGCGGAACAGCATATGTGCTGACGCCGCGAGCAATCCCGTCGCTGCGACGGTCGTGACGCCAGTCGCGAGCTGAATGTTGCGGATGAGCGCGGAATGGTCATGCGTCGTTGCCATTTTCTGATTCCTTACCACTGGTTGGTGCTTGTCTGACTACGATTGTACGTGGGTTTGCGCATAGTCCGCGTTTTATGCACCTTGCTCCTCTGATTGCAGGGAAATGTCAGCGCACCATGTATACTAGATAACTGTTGTCTTGGCGAGGGAGGTTCCGCCTCCGTTATCGACTTGGCGTATGATAGAAACTCCTTGGGTTTTCTATGCGGCTCGTCGGTGCGCCGAAACATAAGAACGATGTATCAAGGAGATATTGATTATGGCTACCACCATCACTCTTGAAGGTGCTGCTCGTACCGAGTTCGGCAAGGGCGCTGCCCGCCGCATGCGCGTCGCGAACCTCATCCCGGCCACCGTTTACGCGGGTGGCGAGGATCCGACCTTCGTGCAGCTGCCGATGAAGGAGACCACTCTGGCTCTGCGTCACACCAACGCCCTGTTCACCATCAAGTATGGTGACGAGACCAAGATGGCCGTTGTCAAGGACGTCCAGCGCAACCCGGTGAAGCGCATCGTCGAGCATGTCGATTTCTACGAGGTCAAGGCCGGCGAGAAGATCGACGTCGAGGTGCCGGTGTTCGTTGAGGGTACTCCGAAGGGCGCTGCCGTCGCGTTCGTCGACATCCAGGAGCTCAAGGTCCGCGCCGATGTGGCCAACCTGCCGGAGAAGATCGTGGTCAACGTTGATGGCCTGACCGATGGTTCCAAGGTCTTCGCCAAGGACGTCGTGCTGCCGGAAGGCGTCGTACTCGACGTCGAGGATCCGGAAGAATCCGTCGTCACCGTCGAGGTGCCGGAAGATGCCGCACCGGTTGAGGCCGCTCCGGCCGAGGCCGCCGCTGCTCCGGCCGCTGACGCTGAGTGAGCCGTATCGTTGTCTATACTGGCTGCTCCACAAGCATGAGGTAGCCGGTGAGGAAGGGGTCCGTATGGGCCCTTCCTGCTTTATGAGGATCGTTATCTCATATCGCGAACGCCGGTTATCGAAAGCGTTTATGGTGTGAGAGAGTACATACCAGAACCCGGCGCCACAAGCGCCGGAGACCAATAACCGCTGGCCGCCTTTGGGTGGCTGATGCAACTAGAAGAAGTAAAGAATGACTGAACAGAATCATCACGATCCAGCGGAGCTTGACAAGCTCGCCGAGAAGTTCACCGTGCTCCCGAACGACAATCCGGCATCCGACGCCAAGCGCGCCGAACTCATCGACAAGCCGGGCCTTCGGTCAGGTCTTCTCCGACAATATGGCCACATGACCTGGACCAAGGGTGAAGGCTGGTCCGACCGTCGCATCGAGCCGTACGCGCCGCTGAAGATGGATCCGGGCGCATCTGTTCTGCATTACGCCCAGGAATGCTTCGAGGGTCTGAAAGCCTACCGTCACGCCGACGGCTCCACTTG
>ENA-OQIR01000388-OQIR01000388.1-human-gut-metagenome-genome-assembly--contig:-NODE-388-length-19591-cov-1.676326_pt1 | contig 19591 bp, 31 predicted proteins | sample MGYA00242580_ERZ504745 | MGnify/ENA primary metagenome ERZ504745 (study PRJEB26092, sample SAMD00036214) | human gut metagenome | host: Homo sapiens | study: EMG produced TPA metagenomics assembly of... | reverse complement strand
TCTGTTCGAATGATTCTTACTTCTTGATTGCATCAACAAAGACCTTAGCCGGTTTAAAGGCCGGAATGTTGTGCTCGTCTATGATTATAGTCGTATTCTTGGAAATATTACGAGCCGTCTTTTTAGCTCTTTTTTTAAGAATGAAACTACCGAAGCCGCGAAGATATACGTTATCCTCTTTTTGAATCAAAGATTCCTTTACTGATTCCATAAATGCCTCTACGGCAGTCAGCACGGTCGCCTTGTCGATACCCGTTTTTTTGGAAATCTCGTTTACAATTTCTGCTTTTGTCATATATAAGAATTAAATAGCAATGTACAAAAATGCAACTTTTTTTGGATAAGTCAAATCTTTGGCCCACCTTTGCGGCGAAATAACGCAAAGGACATTTTATAATCCTCATCGGAGGGCTATGGAAGCCGGATAAGATGACTGGGTAAAACCATCGTCTTATCGGCTTCGTCGTTTTCTGCCGGAAGTAAACCATATAATATAAAATACAAAGACGTATGAAAGAAAAAGTGATTGATTTTGGGAATGAGAGAGTTTCCGTTCTGTTTAAGAAACTGTTTTTCCCCACTCTGTTGGGAATGTTGAGTATGTCGGCGGTAACGACTATCGACGGGATTTTCGTGGGACACGGCGTGGGCAGCGACGGGATTGCAGCTGTAAATATCTGCGTCCCTCTACTGATGTCACTCATGGGTGTTGGACTGATGATGGGGGCAGGTTGTTCCGTAATCGCTTCCATTTACTTGTCGAAAGGAAAAACCGTTTTGGCACGTGCGACCATCACCCAAGCCATGCTTTTCGTGACGCTCATATCCGTAACCGTCGGAGGATTCATTCTGGCGTTTCCCGAAGAAACCGCCCGTATGCTTGGCTCGTCGGAGCATTTGCTGCCGCTGGTTGTCGATTATCTGGTCTGGTTTTCCCCGTCTCTGCTGTTCGAGTTGTGGATTGCCGTCGCCTTGTTTGCCATGCGCCTGGACGGCGCTCCGAAACTCGCCATGTGGTGCAGCATCATAGCCGCAGCGGTGAATGTCGTTCTCGACTGGCTGTTCATCTTCCCGCTGGGCTGGGGAGTGATGGGGGCGGCATTTGCTACCTCCCTGAGTTGTTTGGCCGGGGCAGCGGTGGCGATGGGTTACTTGTTGTTCTATGCCCGTGACACTCGTTTGCATTCTCTTCGTCCGGGTAGAAAAAAGATTTTATTCTTCTTCCATGATATAGGAATGCAGTGTAAGATAGGATCATCCGCCTTGTTAGGCGAATTGACAATGGCGATATTGCTGTTCATCGGCAACCAGGTATTCATGCGCCATTTGGGAGATGACGGAGTAGGTGCTTTCGGAGTAAGCTGTTATTATCTCCCGTTCGTCTTCATGATAGGTAACGCCATTGCCCAATCTGCCCAGCCTATTATCAGTTACAATTTCGGCACAGGAAGCACGGAAAGAGTTCGTTCCGCCTTACGCGTTTCCGTGTTTGCGGCATTAGTTTGCGGAGTCATTTCTACTGCCGCCTTTATCCTGTTTCCTGAATTGCTTGTCGGACTATTCTTGCGCATTGACAATACTGCCGCACGCATAGCGATAGAAGGATTCCCTTATTATGGCACGGGTTCATCTTCTTTATTTTGAACCTCTCCATTATCGGATATTATCAGAGCATGGAACAAGTAAAGCCGGCCATCACATTTGCTGTCTTGCGCGGACTTGTTTTTCTGGTTCCGTGCTTCATGGCATTACCTGCCATAATGGGAGTAAAAGGAATTTGGCTCGCCTTACCGTTGTCTGAAATTCTGACGACTTTAGTGATTGTCGTTACATTTTGGATATATTCCCGGCAACGTGCCATAATTTGCAGGTAATTTTTTCGGATTTAGGTTCCATGTAAAATGCCGCTATCAAAAAAGTTTAAAAGATTGGTAGCGGCATTCTGAGCAGTTATCCGGAATAAAAATTCCGCCAAATGCATGATGTATTAATAAACATTAATGGGTCGTAAGCAATAATTCGTTATCAAAACTGTACATTTGCATAGCATATTATATACATATAACAATAAATATATTATAATTTATGGATAAATACATCATTGGCGAGAACGCTGGTAAAGTTTGGCGTTTATTGAATAGTGACCATCTCCGTAAATGGGAATTTTCAGAGATAAAGAAAATTACAGGGATGGATGATGCCGAGTTGGGTAGTGCTATTGGCTGGTTGGCCCGTGAAGATAAGGTACAATTCGAACTTGAACATCATAACAGTAAGGACGAAAAGGCATACTTGTATCTTATGTTGAATGTATATATTTGACTCCTTCCTATAATGCTGAAAAAAGAAAGAAACCATGCTGATGAAAAACATGATTTCTTTCTTTTCGTTTGGTATAGAACACAATGACGGGACACTTCCATCAATGAGAGACCGAGTTGGAGAAGACATTGATGACGACCACTCCGGCAATAATCAGGACCAGCCCGATGATGGCAGCCAGGTCGAGGTGCTGTTTGAAAACGAAAAAGCCGATAAGCGCGATAAGAATGATACCCACTCCCGACCAAATGGCGTAAGCTATGCCTACCGGAATGCTCTTCAGTACGACACTCAAGCAATAGAAAGCCGCCGCGTACCCCAGAACGGTCAATACGGACGGAACGAGTTTGGTAAACTGTTCGCTCTGTTTCAAGAAAGAAGTGGCTACAGTTTCAAAAACGATAGCCAAAAACAAGATAAGGTAAGTTTTCATTTATCTACATTCATCTTTTGATTTATACGAATCATATTCCGACTCCTGACACGAAAGAACCGGCAAGACAATGCCGCCGTTGCCTCATACGTGTTACTGGTCACGCCGGTAGTCGCTCTTGCTAAAACCGCCGAACACCGCTTTCAGAAGTTTACCCACTACCCAGAACACAACGATTATCAATATTACTTCCATACTACGTTTTTATTTAACCTGTATTAATAAATTAAACATCTGCTGTTTGTTACCAAGAGTGCGAATCCCTTTCAATCTTGTTTTCCGACAGTTAAACCGTTTATAAGCGGTAGTTGCCGCCGCCCTTTTCGTTTTACGGGTTATTCTTCCGCCGGACTGTCGTCCTTTTTCTTTTTCCGGGTTCCCAAGGGGCCGCTGAATTTCCCCCTGTTGAGTTTTACCCCATGCCTGTGGAGCACGCTGAATACCGAACTCCGACTGCTGTACCCGCTTACCGCCATGATGTCCTCGAATGAATGGCCTTGACATACATGTCAACAATAGTATTTTCCTTGTCGGCCTTATCCATAGCCTTCATCGTTTTCTTCGGAATCTTCGCGTTCTGTTGCAGGTTCAAGACACGTGCGGACGAATATCGCAGTATCGCCACCTCTTCGGGAAGCGCCCCGAACATCTCCAGCACATCGGCAACCGTCGTTTCGGGAAACAGTTTACCCCGTGAGTCGATCCGGTCATGGATGGATATGATGCGTACCACCTTGATACGGCACAACTCAATGAAAGCCGACAGTTCGCGCGACCCTCGGAGGGCATTGCTGAATTTGGCCACCACTACCTCGTCACCCCTTTCGAGCTCGCCACAAGCTGTTTCCATTTAGGCCGTAGCGCCTCGCTTTCGACCGGTTCCTCTATCACTTGTACACAGCCGTACTTCTGCATCCATTCTTTGTCAGCCTCGAACCCGTCGTAACGATCCGCCTTAAATATGTAACCTACTTTTGCCATCTCATTGTACACTTCTATGATAACAAGTACAAATATAACAGTTTTATTTTAAACTAAACCATACTTTGAACGGAAAATCGAATAAAGCACTTAAATCTCCCGTTTTTTTCACTTGTTTTCATTGAAAATCAAACTATTAAGTGTAATGTTAAAAATAGCTTATAAAACAAATTTCAACACTTGCCATCTTGAAAATAATACTTAGATTTGCGCTGTAAAATTCAAAATTGAACAATGAATAGTAGAAAATCATACTTAAAAATCATACTTCCCATTGCTGGACTTTCTGCCGCTTCGATTGCCGTTTTCACATTCCCGTCATGCGACAGTCCGAACGGCAAATCACTGGCGGAACCCCAAGACACGCCTGCCGGTCTGTACAGAGAGTACCTCTCCGAGATACGCAAGTCCCAAGAACTTTCCTTTGAAGAGCTGACTGTATGTATCGGGGAATGGCAAACCTTGAAAGATTCCGTGGCTGCAGCCATTCGGCAGGACACGGCCCGTCAGGCCCATTCCGGCACACGGGAAGAATGTCGTCTGTTACACGACTCCATTTGCTCGGAACTTTCCCGGTTGGCCCTGTCGAAACCGCGCACCTACAAGGAAGTGTTGAGCTTAAAAGAGCGGTTCTCTCCCTATGCCGGAGACGTGGAACTACACCGTTCCGCCGAGGAGATCCGCCCGTTTTTCGCAGCGCTGGATAAACGGCCTGCCTACCGTGGCAACAAGGAGCAAACGCTGTCGGCATATCGTAAGTTGCTTGCCGGAACCCTGAACAACGGCATACACGACAGTCGTGACCTCAAGAGATTCATCGAGAAGAAGACGCCGTTTTTCGCGCTTTTCTGTCCGGTCTGCACGATTCCGGCAGTGCAAACATGGCCGACATTACCCGCGACACGGAGAAGTGCTGTTCCGAGGTGTTTCTCGCTGCCGGACGCAAAGAGATTACCTACAAGGAGGCCCTGATATACATGGCCCTGCGTGCCGACCGCCGACTGATACAGAACGTGCGTACCTGTCTCGACGACATACATCGGGGCGAAATCGCGACACCCGAACAGGCGCACGCCTACATCTGGATGATACTCCAGCCCTACGCTTCCTTGGACGGCCTCTGTATGACGCTTCTTTCCCCAGAGGATAAGAAAGCCCTCGACCGGATTGCGACCGAAACACCCGGCGCTTTCGAGACACTGCGTAAAATCCTGTCGTCAGAGAACAACCGGTTGGACGAGCTGCCCGGTATGCTCATGGAGATATTCATCGCCTCTTTGTAAAAGCCTATTCATAAAATAAACGATATATGATTATGTTACGACACTTTCTGGATGACTTCATGTCGTTCGTACCCCTGCAAATGCCGCAGCTTCTCAATGTGGCGACAATGGAGGAGCCGCAGTTTTACGGCGACTACGTTCTGCTCACGTTCCCGTTGCGGGACCCCTATGATTTGGAGGAGGTCATGGACATATTCGAGGACGACATGGAGCTGATCACGCTCTACCACCATGTGCCGGTCGGATTGGAAAAATCCGGTCATAGCACCTGTGCCTACTCCAATCCCGCTTTCGGACAAATGTTCAAGATGAACGCCCGGACAGACGCGGACGGTAAGGTAAACCGCGTCATCGCGACCGTTTACGATTCGTTGGAACTGATGTACGGCGACCTGTCTCTCGACTTGAAACTCCACACCGGAAACGGCAGCTTCAAGTACAAGAAGGAGCTGGAAGACGTGCTGTTGGATTTCATGTAAAACAGTTCCTATGCGAAACACGATATATCGCCAGATGATTTTCTGCATCGACACATACCGCACATGGATAGAGGTGGCCGATGACAACCTCTACAAGGAGCACGTCATTCCGAGGAACAACCGGACCGATTTCCTGGTTTCCCGCACGCTGGTACTGCGTGCTTGCAAACCGCATGGCACATACGACCGGGGCATGACGTGGACGATTCCGGAGCATGATCTGGACGCGGCACTGGCTACATACCGCAAGCAGAACGGCATATTCAAGTCCCGGATGAAGAAAGGCGCATCGTCCCTGACAGCTGAAGACACCGAGAACATTATCCGCTTGGCCACCCACGGGATTGTCCGCTTGGAACTCGTGGTACGGCCCGTTCACATACCTTCAAAACCCTATTACCTGTTATGACTTGGATTATATTACAGTTTGTGTTTCTTGCAATGCCTGTCGTCCTTCCGGCACTGTTGTACAGGAGCAGACGTTACTTCATGGCAAAATTCTACGATAAAATGATATGGAGCGAAAAGGCCCGCAGGTTGTACACCCATGTGCTGCTTATCGTATTGCTCCTCTTCCATTATGTCTATACGAGCGGACACCCCGGCGAGTTCGGTGTTGTGCCATCCACACTGTGTGTGCCGCATGGCCTCTTTCCGGCGGGCGGACCGATGGATGCGCTGTTTGCTCGACCGGCCGAACGTTTCGTCTGGTTTGCGCTCTTGGCATTGGTCATCGGCTTCGTGCCGCATCTGTACACGATGTCCGTAACCATCGCCTTTATTCTTTTGGCTGCCCTGTTCTACCCGTCGGCAAGGGTCATGTCCGAAAGGACAGACATGCGCAAATTCCTCGAATGGCTGGAATATCCCGGAGCATTAGCCGACAGTTATCATAGTATCATCACGCAAGACTGCCATGATAATGCGGATAATGGCAGTCCATACAATCCGCACGATATGAATCATCAAAAACAGAACGAAAATGAGAAATAGAAATGAAGCACCCGCCACCATACTGGCCAACACGGAAGTGTTCGACTATCTGAAAGAAAAAGTCGGCGAGCGGAAAACAAGAACAGAAGCCTACTGCGACCTGTTGGATAAATCGCTGGCAGGTTTCGTCTCCCCGTTTTTAAGGAAACAAGACTACGACCTCGGTCCCTGCCAGTGCCATGTGACCGTTTCCGACCTTGCATCCGAGTGGCATTGGCACCGCGCCACCGTCCGCTCGTTTCTGGACACGCTCGAAGCATTCGGCAGTTGGAACGTATCCGGCTGGCGAAAAGCGTCATCATTACCATGCACCTGCGAATCGGCACGCCTGACATGCCGGACAGTGGGCAGAAAGAAACGGACTTTGCCACAAGAATACAAGGAATATTGTACGATTGGGTGATTGGCAAAGCAACTTCTTTCGATGTCGGCAAATCATGCGGACAAATCATGCGTCAGACCTTGGCGGAGATAACCGGACAGGACAGCCGGCCTATCCGGACAACCATTCCGGCACGACATCCGTGCATACCCTCCGATCAGAAGAACAATTGCGTGAGACCGTTTTGGAGTGTATCGCCCATGCCGCCCTATGGCGGGTTCTGCGCAAGTCGAGATTCGACGACGGCTCACCGCTCGTGCAGTTCTTCCGGTCCGATCTCGGTGGGGAATGGGCGGCGTTCATCGAAGCTCGAAAGAGCTTGCAGAGCTTGTTATCGACGGAAAGCCGGATGGAACGGATTTCGGTATGGACGAAGAGACGGAACGCCTCGAATCGCTTCGTAAACCCTTTCTATCGCTTTTAGCGAAGGCGCAGGAAGAAAGTTGAACAGGGATTCGCAGACAAAGATTGTATAACCACGGGCAATTCTCCCCGGTTCAGGTTCAAATATCCTTCCAGTTATAGCAGCATCCGGGCTTGCCCGTCTGCCACTGAACAAAGGGAAGGGGAGCCTAATACCCCGACCGACATTCGTCGGTGGGAAGGGTGTCCGTACAAGCAGCAAGCTGGGGACACGGGGGATTGTCCGAAATAACACGGAAGCAGTATGGCAAATGCAAAACAGGTTCTTGACGTTCAAGTGTCGAAAGGAATCACCGCCGCCCAAGGCAACGAACATCTGCGCAATCGCAGCAAAGAGGCAGAGAAGTACGCATGAGTAAGGCAACTACGATCCCACTCGCAAACATCTGAACTTCGAGATTGCGTCCGGAGGCAAGATACGCCCTATTGACACGAGCCGTAATATCCCGGAACGGATGGCGGACATATTGGGCCGTCGCGGAATAAAGGACCCCAACGAGGGACTGATCGAACCGAAATACCGCACGGTGGTAAACATCATCTTTGGAGGTTCGCGGGAGCGGATGCACGAACTCGCATTCGGTACGCAGAAGGTGGATTTTGAAAAAGGTGCGGACAATACCAGCATCAAAAGGAAGAGCGACATCGAACGTTGGGCAAAGGATGTCTATTCATTCGTTTGTGGCAGATACGGAGAGCAGAATGTTGCCGCCTTCATTGTACACCTCGACGAGTTGAATCCGCACGTGCATTGCACGCTTCTGCCAATCAAAGACGGGAAGTTTGCGTACAAGGAGATATTCGCCGGAAAGGACAAGTTCGAATATAGTGCGAGAATGAAACAGCTCCATACGGACTTTTTCGCCGAGGTCAACACGAAATGGGGAATGGCGAGAGGCCGGAGCGTCGCCGAGACCGGCGCACGGCACAGGACGACGGAAGAATACCGCCGTATGCTCTCGGAAGAGTGTACAACTATCGAGGAGAATATTGACCGCCACCAAAAAGTGCTTTCCGATCTTCATTCGGATATACGGCTGGCAGAGCGCAGGGTAAAGGGTCTCACTTCAATGGTGGAAAACCTGCGACGAGAGAAATCCGAAAAGGAGGCCCAACTGGCAGCACTCGAAAATGACATGAACTCCCGAAAAGACGATGCCTTGGCCATATCCGCCGAGAAAGAGAAACTCGAAAAAGAACTGGTCGCTATCCAAGGGAAACTGGCAGACAAACAGGAGAAGTTACAGACTGCCGACCGACAGCTTTCCGACCTCAAAGAGAATATGGATGCCATTCAGGAACGCACGGAACAGCTTAAGGAAGAAGCCTACGAATACACCCGTGATGTACATTCCAAAGTGGACAGCCTGCTCAAGGATGCCATGCTGGAAAACATGGTCGATGAGTGGCGGGAACTGTCGGCACGTATGAAGCCCTCCGAACGGCAACTGTTCGATGGCACCCTCGTGCGCTCCGTGGCAGAACAAGGCACGGAAGTCATGCACTGCGCCACACTGTTGTTCCTCGGCATGGTCGATGATGCCACTACATTTGCCGAAACACGTGGCGGAGGTGGTGGCGGCAGTGACCTCAAATGGGGACGCGATGACGACGAGGACAACCGGGCATGGGCGCTCCGCTGCATGAGAATGGCGAGCCGCATGATGCGTCCGGCCATCGGCAAAAAGCCCAAACGATAAATGGCAAAGATTGCCTGAAAACTGAATAGATTACAATTAAAAAATTGGAATTATGACAAAGAATATCATCTTTATCTTTGCGGCGTTCTGTACGCTGCAAGCCCGTGCGGATGTACAACCCACGGAGAAGGATACTGTACGCTGCATGTTCCGTTACGATGACACTGAACTGCTGACAGCCGTTGACAGCCTCATATCTTGACGGAGTGGTCGTCCCGGCACGGGGAAACGGCAACTGGTTCGTCAGTATCGCCGGAGGCACGACGGCCTTTCTCGGCACCCCGCTTGGCTGCGAAGACCTGTTCGGGAGGTTGAAACCCTCGTATAGCCTTGCCATTGGCAAGTGGTTCACCCCGTGGGTAGGCGCACGCATAAATTATAGCGGCTTGCAGTTCAAGGACGGTACGCTGGCCGTGCAGGAATACCACCACCTCCATGCGGATCTGCTATGGAATGTGCTCGGCGGCAGTTATTCCCGTCAGGAACAGGTACGCTGGCATCTGGCTCCCTTTGCCGGTATCGGGCTGCTGCATCATGCGACCAACGGGCATAACCCGTTTGCAGTCTCTTATGGTATACAGGGGCAGTACCGGATTTCCAAAAGGGTAAGCGCCCTCGTGGAACTCTCCGGCGCAACCACTTTCCAAGATTTCGACGGGTATGGTAAGGAGAACCGTTTTGGTGACCACATGTTATCGCTTACCGCCGGATTTTCTTTTCATATCGGCAGGGTCGGTTGGAAACGCGCCATAGACCCAAGTCTTATATCCGCCGCGATCAGTGGCTTGTCGAGCGCGTAAATGCTTTGTCGGAAGAGAACCGTCTTTATGCAGGGCAGCATGACAGAGACCGACGGACACTCGCTGAGCTGAAAAAGATTCTGGAAATCGAAGGATTGCTCGACAAGTACAGCCATCTTTTTGATGACGACGATGCATTCGACGGCAACCGTTATCCCAAAAACAATTACAGCGGTCTGAACTCGCTTCAAGCGAGACTTAAGAACCGGAAGTGGGACGGGAAATCTCCCTTGGATGGGAAGGGTACACAATCTGCCGACACAATTCCCCTTTGTGCGGGTCAAGACACACTCTGTATGCAATATTTGGCTCGTATGCAGAACGGAAAAGAGTGTATCGGCTCACCCGTGTATTTCTTCTTCCAACTCAATACGGCGCGTCTCACGGATACCTCCCAGACGCTTAATCTCGACGAGTTGGCAAGAGTAGCGAAGAAGTACGGGTTATCGGTAAGCGTCATTGGTGCAGCTGACAGTATGACCGGAACAGCATCCGTAAACAATGTCTTGAGTGCATCAAGAGCCGATTATATCGCTGAAGAATTAATCAAACGTGGGGTGTCGGGCGACAAGATAACCAAAACTCACCAAGGCGGCATTTCCGATTATGCGCCCAATGAGGCCAACCGCCATACAAAGGTTATGCTGCATCTCAAATAATACTTTTTGTTCATACGATATAAAAACATTTTTTTTTCGTTTATGGAGAGCCTGTCTGTGAAGATCGGCTCTCTTTTTAAACGGAAATCTGACTGTTTGATATTTTCTAATCGGTAACGAACATCGTAATTATTTATTATATACTATCTTTGCATTCAGTCTTTTACCGGTATAATTCATGAACATGCAAAACTCTTATCTGACCTCGAAGCCGCACTACGAGATTCTGGACGGACTGCGCGGTGTGGCGGCTGCTATGGTAGTGCCTTTCATCTGCTGGAAGCGCATTCCGGCGGCAACCATCTGAACCAGATTATCAATCATGCTATCTGGCAGTCGATTTCTTCTTCATGCTTTCGGTTTCGTCATCGGCTACGCATACGATGACCGTTGGAACCGGATGAGCACGGGAACCTTCTTCAAGCGTCGTCTTATCCGGCTACAGCCTATGGTGATCATGGGGAGTATCGTGGGAGCCGCGCTCTTTTGGTTTCAGGATGCCCCCTGTTATCCGGCAATGGAGGGCGTGTCCGCCGGTGCGGTGCTGCTGGTCATGCTGCTGGGTTGTACGTTACTGCCTCTGCCGCTGAAGTGGGACGTCCGGGGATGGATGGAAATGCACCCGCTGAACGGGCCGGCATGGTCGCTTTACTACGAATACATCGGCAACATATTGTACGCCTTGTTCATCCGCAAGTTCAGCAAGACGGCATTGACTGTCCTCGTGGCGATAGCGGCGTGCTTCACGGTACACCGCTGCCTTACCGCACCTGCCGGCGACATCGTGGGCGGATGGGCTTTGAACTGGGAACAGCAGTACGTGGGACTGGTCCGGCTGATGTACCCTTCTTTGGCGGACTGCTCCTGTCCCGGCTTGGCTGGCTGATACGCACCCGCAAGAATGCTTTGGGTGGTGCAGCCTGATGATAATCGCCGTGCTTTCCGCGCCCCGTATCGGTGGGGAGGACGGGTATTGGATGAACGGGCTTTACGAGGCTTTCTGCATCATCTGCATTTTCCCGGTTATCGTCTCGATGGGAGCGGGAGGCAGGATAACGGGCAAACGCTCCGCTGCCGTATGCAAGTTTCTGGGCGACATATCCTATCCCGTCTATATCACCCACTATCCGCTGGTCTATATTTATACGGCATGGGCGTTCAACCGTCAGGCGACACTTGCCGAAGGCCTTCCTTACATGCTGCTCACGTTCGTCGGGGCGTTCGCGCTTGCCTATGCCTGCCTGAAGTGCTATGATCTCCCGGTGCGCAAATGCTCACGGAACGTTTCTTGAAGAAGAAATAAAAAGCGGTAAAGAAATCCTATATTTATTATCGTATTTCTGTCGGATGACAGATAAAGTTCCGACGCCGAAGGTGTTTTGCGGACGACACAATCAGATAACGCGAACCCAAATGTCTATTACTGTTTCGCTGATAGAAGAAAAGCCCCTTGATGCCTTTGCCATAGGTTTGAGGGGCTTTTGGGGAGGCTACAAACCTCTTTTTGTTGAATAGGTTCTTTTGATATTGTCACACCTTTTTCTATCCCGACCGACGTATAAAACGTGCGTGTGCATGTCGGTTGTACAGGCCAAAGACATACCGGGAGAATAAAAACAGCACTGCCCGCCTGTAGAGGGGTTTCCTACAGACGGGCAGTGAGTAAGACACGGAATTAAAGTTTGGCGGTTGTCACTGGATAGTTACGCCACTGGGCGGTACGTAGGCTGCACGGATGCGGAGAGGTCTATTGATGCGGGGTGCTTTACCGGTAGTGCCGTTATCATTCGTGTATATATCGTCCCAATCACTTTCTGCATAACCACCGTCTGGCAGGGCCTTGGTGGCACGGGCATAGCTGGTGCTCTCTGGATAGATATACGCAGGCCATATTCCTGTTCTATCTTTTGCTGCCGCCGATGACCAGTAGAAATTGTTCTGGAACTCCGTGTATGTATTGTAATAAGAGGTAAGAATACTTTCCAGTTGGGAGATACCGGGCAGGAACCAACCGGAAGAATTGCTCATGCCCTGTACGGCTCCATTGGCATTGCGCTTGTTCTTGTTATAGCAATATTCCGCCGCTGAGCGGGGTTTTTCGTTCAGGTTCATTTCTGATTGTCCAGCTTGGGTAATAATGCGCCGGGTAGCTGCCGCCCCATGTTTGTTTCCTTCCGTCCATTCGTTATTTAGCGGACCTCCGATGTATTCACCATTACAACCCCATTCCAAACCGTCATAGATATAATCCCCTTCAAACTCGTTCAGGGGGTCGTAATGGGATATATATTCCTCATAGGCTTCCACGTAGATAGTGCTTGAAGTCTGCCTTCATAATACCACTGTAACCGGCAACAGACCGTGCTGTACGATTTCAATGGTACGGGTACGTGGCGTCTGCGTGTTGTTGTCGGTGTACGAGATGTTGACGGTGGCGGTGCGGTCTTTCGTGCTTAGGTTTTCGTCCAAGTAGAAATAGATGCGGTCACGGCTCCTGCTGATGGTGTATTCGGTGTTTTGGGCAAGGGTGTTGGTCACCAAGTCCGTGGTGAAGTATTTGCGTTTGCCGTTCCCGCAGTCCATTTCTGTCCGGTCGCCAAATGGGTATCTGTACTCATTGTCGGCAGAGAGTGTTCCATTCTCCATATTTTCGGCTGGCACACGTTCCATGCGTATCCAAGTGTGACTTTCCGGGTCGGCTATGCTGACTTTCATCTTTGGATTCTCATCTTCCTCGAAGAGGTACACGTCCAAAGGTGTGATACAGAAGTGGGCGTCGTGGTCACGCTCGCGCAGCATGGACAGGTAGAACGGGTTGTTCTGCTCGGTGATGTTGACGCGGGCATCGAAGGTGATGTGGTCCGGGTTGTTGCCCACATGGGTCAGTCCGCTGATGACGATGTTGTTGGCGTAGTGCCTGTTGCGTATCACCTTGAAGTCATTCACCGGGTTGCCTCCGAGATAGAAGGTATATTCGGCCTCGATGGTGGTGTTATCCTGATTTGCGGGCAGGGAGGGGTCGCCGTTATAGGTAGTGTAGTAGCTCTCATCTTGAAATAGGTAGCCTTACTGTTTTCGCCTACAAGTCTCGGCTTCCACCGCTGCTTGTCAACATCGTCCTCTACTCCAGCCGGATACTGATAGTTTTCCGGATCTTCGTCCGGTTCAATCATGTTCTCGAACATGTAGAAGGTCAGGGAGGCGGCCCCGCCGTGGTTGTAAACGACGGCATCGCTCTGTATGTTTTCTACATTGCGGTATGGCTCATCGGTAGTCAGGCTGGTCTGGCCATCGGCAGGCTCGGTCAGGGGTACGGCGGTAGGCATGTTGTACACGCCCCATTCCGCAATGGAAAGGCGGGGCAGTTGTCCGCTCTCGTCCGAGTGGTCGGAATCGATACTGATGTTGATGTCGATGCGGGCCATCAGTGCCTTGAGCTGCATCGTGAGGCTTCCCTTCTCGGTGAGGTTCACGGTCGCGCTCTTGCCCGCCATCGGCATTCCCGTGCTGGGCAGGTCGTGATGTCATCGCGGGTGTTAGGAGTATAATTGGCAGGATCGTACACGAACGCTTCGAGCAGCTCCTTGGGCTTTTTCCCGTCTTTGCTATATTGGGGGAAATTATCGGGATAACCGTCGCCGTTGGCATCAGTTACCACCTCCGGAGTCACGTTGGCCAAAGCGTAGATGGTAGTTTTTTTGCGAGTGCCGGATCTTTAAACACGTCCGTAGGAATGCTGACATTGGTCGTATTCGCCGACGGAGCCATATACGGCGAGAATACTTTCGTGTTGCTCGATTCCAGATAGTCGCCGTTTTCGTCGAAGAAGAACAGGTAGAGCTGGTTGATGCGCTTCTCCTTGTCGTCCTTGGCGATGGCCGAGCGGGTGACGACTTGCTGCGGCAGCATGTTCTGGCAGACGGCCTCGATGGTGAATCCGTCGCCGGGCGGAACGGTACCGCCGCCAAAGTCCTCCTCCGTGGTGCAGGCTGCCGGCAAGAGCATGGAGCCACCGGCAGGAAATAATAAAGTATCTTTTCATCTTTATGCTGTTTTCGGTTGTTGTTTTATTGGATAGAGACGTCGCTGTCGCCCCCGTCTTCCCAGAACTCGTTATCGGCGGCAATAAGTTCAGCGCGAAGGTTTCGCCCACGAAGTTGAGCTGCGCCGTATAGCGGACACCCGCACGGGGCTGGAACTGTGTCGGACGTTCGGCTGTAGCGGTCTTATCCGCCCCTTTGTAGGTATATTCGACGGAAACCTCCACGTCCTTGCCGAAATAAGTGCCGTCCGTGGCGTTGCTCAACAGAAGCAGGTGCTTGTCGCCTATCGGGCTGACGGAACTGTTGGGAGCTACTGCAAGCCCTGTCTCGTTGTTATATATCTCGTATGTGCCGGGATAGGTGCCGCTGTAGGTGTAGAATCCCTCTTCGTTGGTATTCTTGCTGAAATCGATGGTAATCGAGCGGGTGAAGTGGCCCGACAAGGTAACACGCTTGACGGTAACAGTTTCCTTCTTTTCATCTCCGTAATTGTAGTTGTTCACGGCGAAGCCAAGCCCGTCATGATGTGGCTGAAATTGAAGCCACGTTCCCCGTGGTACGCAGGTGGTTATAGACGACGGAAACCATCGCGTCGGGTGTCTGCATGTCGTTCAACGTGGTAGTCGCTACATCGCCCGTCTCGCCGAACGGCATGGTGAACGTCAGTTTCGGCACGCCCCGTGTGGTGGCGCTGGCGGGACTTTCCACTGTAAAACCGTCCTTCGGGTAATAGGCGAAAAAGGTGTACCGATAGCTGTCGGGGGAGGTCGCCGCCGGATTTTCCGTCGTGTTGTACCATTTTCGCGGGCCGCCACTGTTATTATAGTCATAAGTGCAGGCCGAGCCGTTGTAGGTGACGGCTTGATTGAAGAACACGTCGGGGAAGGCGTTGCCGCTCTTGTTACCCCAGTTCGCGCTGCCCGATGCCCAGTCCTTTTCGGTGTTACTGCCACGCTGATAAGCACGCAGTAGCCAGTACGCCGAACGTGCCGCCGGTGGGGAATGCGTCGTGGAACGTGCTCCGGGTGAGTTTCTCCACGGTAATGACCGGGGCGGCAAAGTGGATGGCGTCGGGACTGTCGGCTTCGGGCTGCGCCCATTCCTCCTGCTGGCAGGCGGAGCAGAGAAGCAGGAGAGCCGGAAGTATGTATCGTTGCTTCATTTGGATGTTCATTTTATCGTCAAGTTACAGATAGCTTATAATTGGGTTATTGGGTCACGTCGATGGTTACGTTCCCGCCTATGGCGTCGCTCCATGCGTTGACCGTGGGCGGGTCGAACACGATATAGCCTCCGCCGGTGAGGGTGAACGAGTAACGGTAATGGTTCGCCGCCTCCCACATGCTCACGGTGGTGGCAGGCAAGGTGTAGGAAGCGGTCTTTCCCCTCTCGGCATCGGTATCGTAGGTGACAGTCAGTTTCACCCCGTCCGTGAGCGATTGCGGAATGAGTAGCAGGTCGCCCGACACGTCCGCATTTCCGGCTGGAGTTACGGAAGTCTCTTTCTCCACGCTGACGGTTCCCTCTGCCGTGTTGCTCCACAGGGGTTCCTTGCCGCTGTCGTAATCTCCCTTGACATCCAGCCCCTCAAGGGAGATGGAATGTACCGTGCGTTGCCACCCTCACTGCGTGCCGCAAAGGTGATGCGTGCCAGCAAATGTTGGAATTTGAGGCTACCGGACCGGGAGGCTCTGTCTGGCCTGCCATGACGGAGATACCCGTCTTTTTCGCCGTCATCAGGTCGTGTCCTTTCGTGGCGTCGAAGCCCTTGACGGTAAATGTGCCGTCCGTGCAGGTGGCGGAGGACACGGCATCGCCCAGCGTTTCCACAGACGGATAAAGGGCGTAGAAGTCGTAGGTATTACCGGGGAGCCAGTATCTCGTGCCCTCGTAACCCCACATGCCGGAAACGTATGTCACTTTTTCGGCGTTAAACACGCTCGTGGCCGTACCGCCCGTTCCGTCGGTGTAGTTCCCCCATACGCTGAACGAGTTTCCATCGGTCAACATTCCGTCCGCGTCGTCGATGGCGGCCCGTGTCACGGCGGGACCGGCAAAACGGATCGCCCCGCTGTTGCCGCTTGTTTCCATGTCCGGGCCCGTGCTTTCCGTACAGGCTCCCAGCAGGTCAGGCGACAGCCGGTATGAACAAGGTTTTGAATAGGTTGTTATTCATAATCATACATTGTTTCTTTATATCCGGTTATTTCTGACGCTACCGGTAGCGTAAATAAGGAGCAACACTCCCGTTAGTGCTATGAGGGACATTCAACCCCTCATAGCCTGATGTGATGTCTTTTCGGCTATTGATGCAAGCGATTACTCTCCGGCGTTTTCCGGGGTTACATCACTATTTGATGCGTCAGCCCATTCATCTACATCAATAACTTTGAACTCAATTACCTGCTCCTTCAACTCCGGATCAATCGTGCTACCGTTGATTTCTACTGTATAGTTATATTTGAAACCTTCAGTCCATTGGTTCTGTACTGTGCCGCTAACATCGCCTTTATATGCCAATTTTCCTTTGAACTGATTTTCACTTAATTGTTTATTTGCTGCATCATAGAAAGTTGCGGTAAAGGTTACTTCCAGATTTTCGTTGCTTTGTGGAATGACAAAGCAGGTCGTAGTGTGGGTAGCGTCCTTAAATTCTTCGGCAATATCCCCTAATGCTCCGAAATCATAGTCCTCTGTTGAAACACTTTGAGTAGTCCAATTGATATCTGGTTTCCCGCTTTCGGCATAAGTCGCTGTAACATTAGTTGTTTTTACTGCATTCACCTTGATGTCGGAGATTTTCATGGTGTAGTCATAAGCGTCCGTGTTCTTGAACGTGAACTTCACCTGCGACAACATATGGTAGAAAGATAAGTTTACCGGACCATTATTAGCTTCTTTTGCAGTCACCTCTTGGGGTATAGCCACAATCAAATCTTTCGTATTGTCTACCGAGTAATTTGGGAATGTCAACACTCGAGAGGTTGCATTAAACTCTGCATTCTCAATTTTATTACCACCATTGGAGTAAGCGCCAAAACGGTACTTCTTGCCATTTATCCAATAAGCAGTCTGTGTGGGATTCCAAACCGTCCCCTCCGCTCCTACAGTGCCTCCGTCTACCTGAACATTGGTATATACGGAAGTCCATGAATCATCATAGTTTCCGAATACGAAGAACTTCTGAAGATTCTGCTCCGTTGTTTCAGTCACACTACTTCTCGTTGAATGGTTCACGAAAGTTCCGAACTGGATCGCCCGGCTCTGCGGCATATCCACAACTTCTTCGTTCGTACAGCTTGCCAGTGCTGCTACAGCCACTCCAAGCACAAAAAAACTTTTCTTCATAAGATGTAAAAAATTAAATTAAAAATTTGGTTATTTAGTACCTGTTGTTTTATTCGTTTCAGTCAATGGGCAGCGGTATGTCCACCCATTCTCCCCAGCCGTCCACATCTACGTCAAAGCTGCCTCCGCCTTCCAGCCCCTCGTCGTTGGAAATCGACAGCCCGCTCACGACGATAACGCCACCCCGTGGTTGTCCTTTCACTTGGTCTGTGACATCGAACTCGAAGGTCTTGAACTTGCCGTTCACCATTCTCACCTCCAAGTTCAGGCTGTACCTTCGCCCGTCCGTACCGTTTCGTCCGTAATGTTCACCCGGATAGTCGGGTACGCCGAACGACTGTACCAGCGCTTCCGCTCCGTAATCTTCCAGCGTACAGTCGAACATTACCGTGGCTGCGGTTTCTCCGGTATGCCCATCGTTCAGATAGACCGTTTCGGCCATGCCTGCCAAGGCTCCGCGTGCCAAGGCCACGTATTGTTGTCCGCTTTCGAACTCGTAACGTATCATATAGGTGTAAACCAATGGACGCAAGGTAACCGGCAGCTCCGTCGGGGCAAGTGTTTTTTCTGCCGTGTATTCTTCCATGTATGCCCCGTAAAGCATGTCGGCTGGTTCACGGTACGTTCCCCCGCGTGCAATTCATGGAAAGAACTCCGGGTCACGCCGCGTGTGGTGGCTGTGGCGGATTCCGAAGCGGCCACGCCATCGAACACGATATATTCCGTATCATTGTTGTAGAACAACAGTTCGTGCGTGCCTTCCGGCATGGCGATCCGTCCTCCTTCATCGGGCAGATTGCTCTCTATACGCTGTCCGTCGCTGGTATAGACTTGGACACGTATTCCGTCGGCCGGAGCAGGACACAAATCTTCATAGTCGTACTTCCAGTCCTCTTCCCACAATTTTTCCCAGTCATAGGCGTAAGTACGTTCCCATTCCTGTTCCCAGTCGGAAGAGAGATTCACCTTCACGAAAGACCATGCTCGTCGTGGTCGTAACACAGGTCTTTCCGGCAGCTCGTGGAAAGGAATGTCAATCCTGCAAACGTAAGCCCCATGAGGGTATATCGTAGCGTTGCTTTCATCGTGCGCCTCCTTTCTTTTTATCGGTATCCCACAACCGCCACACAAGGGCAAACTTCAGTTTCAACGGACCGAAGTAATTCATTCGGTTTGTCTGCTGGTACACGTAGTGCCCGTCGATGGGAAGATATTCTTCGTACTTGCTGTGCATGTACCCAGACCGATACCGGCTTCCAGCGAGAGCCGCCGTCCGATGGGGAACATGTAGCCGTAGCTGACACCCACATTTCGGCCTCGCCCTGATAGCCCTCTTTGCCGTTTTCAAGGTCGTACCACGTGAAGCCGCCGAACACGCCGAGGTAGTGGCCGTGCCACGGGCTGCCTTGCTTCTGTCCGAACCACCAGCGTCCCTCCGGCTGATTGTAGCTACTTGGTAACATTTGTGCTTGCCGTCATTATTCCACCATGCCATGTCGCCTTCGAGGTTCACCGTCCAACGGTCGGCGATACGGTACTCCACTTCGAGCGAAGGCATCAGTATCGCATCGTAGAGCAGGTTGGTCTTAACGGCCAACCGCTGTACTGTCGGTCTATGCGGTTGCACGGTCGCTTCCTTCCGCACCGTTGCCGGCTCGGAGGCCGGTTCCGCCACGCTATCGGGTTGCAGGGCCGGTTCCGGCTCTTTCACTTTCGTCTCTTTTTGGGAAATGACTTTACGGGCG
>ENA-OQIR01000387-OQIR01000387.1-human-gut-metagenome-genome-assembly--contig:-NODE-387-length-19618-cov-2.144990_pt1 | contig 19618 bp, 27 predicted proteins | sample MGYA00242580_ERZ504745 | MGnify/ENA primary metagenome ERZ504745 (study PRJEB26092, sample SAMD00036214) | human gut metagenome | host: Homo sapiens | study: EMG produced TPA metagenomics assembly of... | reverse complement strand
TGGTTCCCCGGCTTCTCCGCGCAATCTTTACGACGTGCCCGGATTTTTTTGCTTGTATCCTTTGCGTCAATAATCGATAAATACGTTTTTGAACACAGCAAAGTCGTTTTCGCCTTTCGCGCTGTCCACATCATCGTTGATGGCGATAAAACGGACGTCATAGGCGGGAAAATAAAATCCTGCAGGCGTCCCATATAGGAATACTCCCGGCCGAGACGGGACAGGTCTTTGACGATCAGCGTGGAAACGGAATAGTCCTCCACATATTTCATCATTTCCTGAAATCCGGGTCTTTGGAAATTTGTCCCTGAGAATCCGTCGTCCACGAAAAACATGGGATTGCGGAATCTATGTTCCGCTACATATTTGGATAATAACGCCTTTTGGTTGGTAATGGAATTGCTCTCCTCATCAAGTGCGTCGTCCTGGCTCAAACGGCAATATAAAGCTGTGATCTTATCTGGCTGCTGGTTCATAGTAGCTCCTTTCCTCCGTAGTCCGGGATAACAGCCAGGTAAACGGCTGCCTATATTATAACGCGCCCGTCCTCTTTTTTCAGCAGCTTTCATTCGGTTTTCTCCAAATTTCCCGCTATGATACGGCGTAGCTTATCCAGTACACTTTTCGCCTCTCCCTCCGCGTAATGAGGGATGACATGATAGACGGTATTCCCTTCAACGGCAATCATTTCTTCCGTACTGAAATCAAACTCAAAAGCGCCATTTTTGAAATGCTTTGCCACACGCTCGGCAATTTCCGGTTTCAGATTTTGGGGAAGTCTGCTTAAATCTGCGGGATCACGCAATCACATCACGCTCCTTTCCAAAGGGCAAAGTATTCAGCGTAATAACCGCCGGGCGGCCAAGCCCTTGTTTTTTGCGGATAATCAGGCCGCTGCGTTCCAATTCCTGAAATGCCCTTGTTGCTACCTGCCTGCTCCTGTTCAGTTTTCCTTTTGCTTCTTCCAGTGTAAAGTAGAGACGAATCCGCCCGTCTGGTTCTATGTATCCGTTTTCTCTGGAAATGCCTGCTCGATCAAAGAGCAGGGCATATAAAACCTTTGCGTCATTGGATAAGTCCAATGGTATGAGAAACCGAGGAAAGGGCAGATAGGGCGGTATGCCGCTGTCCTCCTTGTAAGGTGTCAAAAAATCATTTTGCATCATGTACTCCTTTCCTTATTCCTGCCGTGTTTCTTACGGCATAGTGGTACACCCTTGTGGTGTTTCCACCAATCCATCCCCGATTGATTGGATTGATATTGACTATCTTGTTATTAACTTCTTCTCTTTAATTTCCGTCTAAATATGGGCTTCAGGACTGTCTGGGAATCCGGCGCCGGAAAGAGAGGAACAGGGCTGTCCAGAGCGTCAGGTTTTCCAGTCTCTGAAAATCCAGTATTGAAGAATCCCATACAGGCAGAACCGGCAATACTTATAAATTGACAGAATCAAAATCAATACCTGAATGGAAAAATCCTGTTTAGGTCAAAATTTCCCTGCGGACAGTTAAAAGCGGGTTTCAGAGGGGAGCAGGGGAATTTATCCTCATACTCACTGACCGTAGCCCGCAACATCAGTAAATGCAAGGTTTTTTCGCTTCTAATTGTCCGCATAGTACCCGCCTTTTCCTGTCGCTGGCTGTTTTCTGTCTGCAGTGAACTTTTGCCGCACAGAGCTTACAGTATTTTGCCCGGTTGGAACCGGGGAGGAATGGCTGGCCGCAGGCACGCAGCGTTTTAATTCCTCCCGGAACAGTAGCGCCGTTTCCAACGGTTCGTCCAGCGGCAGGACAGCGCAGCGAAACCATTTACAGAGAAGCGAATAGGAAATACTCTGGTCGCAGACACATTCCTCCCCGTCATCCAGAAGAACACAGTTGCCGTTGTCATAGTTGCAGCACTCATGCACCAGCTTACGCATCCGGCGGTACTGCGGATAATTCATAACCGGAATCTGATTGCGGATAAAAACACCTCCTTCCTGACCGTAAAAATGTCCCTCTACTATACAGTTCATTTTTGAGGCAAAATGACGGGGGGATTTTGAAAAATTCACAAAAAATTCATAATTTCAGTATACGGATAAGCGGTTTCAAAATGATCCCCTCATATATCCGTACATTTTTCAGGGGAAAGTTGCTGTCTGCATAAAATTTTCTCAAAAAAATCCGCCGCAGATGTTCCGTGGCGGCAAGCTCTTTTATTCTTTAGTATGCGGTATGTCAAATTTATATCCGACGCCGTATACGCTCTTGATGTAATCAGGGATTTCGGAATGTAGTTTTAGTTTCCTGCGGATATTGCTGATATGATTGATAATCGTTTCCTGGAATAGGCATTATACGGTTCATTCCAGACAATATCATGATCATTTCATAAGTGAACACACGGCGGGGATTCAGAATCAGCAGGGCAAAAATATCAAATTCCTTTGCTGTCAGCTCAATTTCCTGCCCGCAGACTTCAACGGTACGGTATTCCAAACAGAAATGCAAATCCTCTGTATCTATGACGGTCAGTAGGTCGCTGATGATCCAATCACGATTTGCCCTGTTCTCCTGCATTTGTTTCCTCTCACATTTTTTCCTCACTTCCCTGCTATATTCCGGCGTCAAATTTATAACCCACGCCCCGGACGCTGACAATATATCCCGGCGAATCCGGTGTTACCTAAAGTTTCTGACGAAGGCGGCTCAACAGGTTATGGATTGCTCTTTGCGTAACGTCAATATATTCCTCGCCCCAAACCTGGTAAGCAATCATTTCAAAAGTCAGTACCCGTTTCCGGTTGATAAGCAGAAGATGAGAGCGTCAAATTCCTTGACGGTCAGTGCGATTTCCTGCCCGCAGACACGTACCGTCCTTTCCTCCAGACAGAAATACAGATCGCCTTCCCGTATTTCTGTCAATGGCAACATAGAAGTTACCTGTAATGCGGAACCACTATGAATCGAAACTGAATCTGTTCTAAAAGCAGCGCTTGGCTGTTCCCGACTAAGAACATATCGGGTTAAATCTGCTCGCTGCTCTGCGTTAAGCAGCACAAACAGCTTTTCACAAATCTGTTTGCTGGTTTCCGATAAATCTAATACAGCTAATTTCCCATTTAATCACCTTCTGACACATTGAAATTTTCCGTAATTTAAACAGCAATTATTTTTATGCCGCTTTCTCCCTTTGCTTTGGTTTAGATGCATTCCCCAATGCCTTAGAAATATAGTAGAAAAGAAATACCCACATACCCATCATTGCCAGATACTCTGAAAGAATTAAAATTCCGTTCTTTTCATAGTCCAGAAAAGCAAATTCAACCTTAAGAAACATATAGGAGACAATATCTTCCTGATAAAAACAAACTACGCCATATACGGCGATTCCCGCCGCTAGCAGCCGAAGAACCCATATAAATGGTGTAGGTATATTCCCTCCGGATAACTTACGGAACATTCCTATAATCATTCCCCAATGCAGACCCAAGTGGATGCTCATGAGTGCATCCCCCCAATAGGAGCCTGCAAGGTGCCATCACTCTGGCTGTTGCCATACCGCCGTTTATAGGAAGTGTAGCAAATACATAGCGTGACAGGACGATTCCGCTGTATGCCTGAATTAACATTGCGGCAAGGCAGGAAAAATTTACCGCCGTGCGGAGAATACGCAGGACAGGGTATTTTCCCTTTACCAAACTGCCATACCAGCGGATATTCAAAAAGTTGTGGAGCAGGAACAAGATTATCATTCCTGCTCCTATGTATTCATGAAGCGCTTCTCCCGTTACCTGATATTCCATCAGCAGGAGCAGCAGAATGGTCATCAGGAGGTCTATTCTCATTTTTACTTTCCTTTTTACTTTCATAGCTCGCTGCTCCTTTCCATTACCCGGCTACAATTACGCATCGAAATCCAGTCCAAGACTGTTTACCCATTCCATGACGGTATCTAAAGAATCGCTGCCGTTCAGTCTCTGACCGTCAAGCCATGTGGCTCCGCTTGTCAATTCCTCCAGATTGGAAACGCTGGAGCTGATGCCGCTGCCCTCGGAGGTGCAGAAGGGAACAATCGTCTTGCCGGAAAAATCATAGTTTTCCATAAAGGTGCTGACGATTCTCGGAGCTTCTCCCACCAGATGGGATAACCGATGAATACGATGGAATACTGTTCCATGTTCTCCACGGAGCCGGAAATCGCCGGACGGGAAGAAGGATCATTCATTTCAATAGTGCTGCGGCTGTTGTCGTCATGATAATCCAAGTCAGCATCTGTATAAGGCTCCTCCGGAACAATCTCATAAAGGTCGGCATCCAAACCGCCGGCAATATTCTCCGCAACGCCCTCTGTGGTTCCGGTGGCGGAAAAATAGGCTACCAGTACATTCGTTCCTATTGACTCGGTATCTGTATCAGCCGGGGATTCCGTTTCCTCCGTCTGACTGTCCGTGGCGAGTTCGCTTTCCGGTTCCGATACGGCCTCACTGCTTTCCGGCGTAGTTGATTCCGCAGAAATGCTGCTCTCCGCATCCGGGGTACTTGTTTCAGCCGGTTCACTGTTTCCGGCACAGGCCGCAAGGGAAACAGCCATCACAAAAGTAAGTAAAAGTGCTGCAAATTTTTTCATGGTCTTACCTCCAATAAATTTTTCTCATTCTGCCACTTCCAGCGTAGCGGAGAAATCTCCGCTCTGACCGGAAAGCAGCTCCATCCCAGAATCAATATGTCCCAACAGGATTAAGCTGTCCGAATATCGGAAATCCTGATAGAATACCGACAGATTCCCCCATGGCGCATACAGGCAGAAATCTCCTACATCCGGATCGCAGCCATCAGGTTCCCCTTCCGTCGGTAATTCCTGCGGAAGATAGCTGATCTTCTCTACCCCATTAAAATCCTCAAAGCTCAGTTCGAGTGGAAGCATTTCATATAATGCGTTTGCTGCCGGGGTATCATAAAGCGTGATGCTGATCTCCTGTCCATCGACTGTCATTTTCAGCTTTCTTTCCTCATTTTCCATCTGGGATATTTCCTCTTTTTTTCAAATCCAAGCTCTGTCAGCCACTCCTGAACCGCAGGCTCAGAATTTCCAATATCTGCCCGATAAACGCCAAGAGCATCCAAAACCGTTACGGAATCAGGCAGGGCCGCGGTAATATCTTTCACACCCGCCGCGATTCCTCCGATTCCATGGGCACAGAAAGGACGATGGTTTTCCCGGAAAGATCATATTCTTCAATGAAGGAGAAAATCGCCATAGGCGCACTAGACCACCAGTTGGGAAAACCCAAAAAGATAACATCGTAATCGCCTATGTTATCCAGATGATTTGCCAGTTCCGGACGGGCGTTTTCCGCTTTCTCATCCGCTGCCCGTTCCATACACTCGTCATAGTTGTCGGGATATGTTTCCGTCACAACGATGGGAAACAGTTCTCCTCCCACATACTCCTGAATCCACTGCGCCATATGTGCAGTATTTCCCGGAGCCACTACGCTGGCCGAAGCGACCGCATCTACATCGCTATAATTTTCTCTGTCACCGATAGATTCATAATGAGCAAGTGCAGATTGAACAGCGGCTTCCTCGTCTTCCACAACCGTATTATCCACCCATGAAAAATAGGCAATCAGAATATTCTCCTGTCCTGTCTCCTGAGCTATCTGCGTATTTTCTTCTGCGGCAGCAGAAGACTGACTTTCTTCCTCAGCCGGCTGCGAAATGCCGGACCCAGAAGTGTCGGATGTTGCAGCAGGTTCTTCCGTCTGCCCGCCGCAGGCAGTCAATCCAAACAAAATGCAAAGAGAAAGTACCCATGCCGTTAATTTTTTCAATTCGGCCACCCCTTTCTATTTCTTTTCATCCAGCAGCATCACGCCGTCTGCAGGATTGTGGTCAATCGCGCCTACAATCCGATGGGGAAGATAGGGTTCTTCCAGCCAGTCGATGTCCTCTGCCGTCAGCTTAACTGCCAGCGCTCCCACCGCATCGTCAAAGTAGACAGCCTTCGTCGCCCCGATGATAGGAGACGCAACCCCTTTGGCCCAGTGCCACGCGATGGCAATCTGTGACATCTTGACACCGTACCTCTTCGCCAGTTCGTGAACCCGGCTCACAATCTGCATATCCTGTTCTTTGGTACGGTCATATTTCCCCATGGCCACCCGGTCGGTGCGGCTGCGCATGGTATCTGCTTTCCACTCAGCCGGGTCAAGTGTCCTGCCGCTAAGGGGCTGTAAGGCATCAGGGACACGCCCATCTGTTTGCAGATGGGAATCAGTTCCCGCTCATCCTCCCGGTAAAGAAGATTATAATGGTTCTCCATGGTCTCAAACTGCGCCCATCCGTGGTCACGGGCGGCGAGCTGCATATTGTAAACTGATACCCATACATAGCAGAGGCCCCCAGCGCCCGCACCTTTCCGGCTTTTACCAGCTCGTTCAGTGCCTCCATGGTTTCCTCAATAGGAGTTTCATAGTCAAAGCGGTGGATGATGTACAGATCCAAGTAATCCGTACCCAGTCGTTTCAGCGTTCCGTCAATCTCCCGGCGGATAGCCGGGGCAGACAGCCTGCCGGGGTTAAAATAGACCTTCGAGGCAATGACCACCTTATCACGGTCAATGTTCTTTTTCAGCGCCCGGCCCAGATATTCCTCGCTGGTTCCAGCCGAGTAACCGTTGGCCGTATCAAAGAAATTGATACCCAGAGAAAGCGCGTGTTTTACAACTTCTCCGGTCGCCGCTTCATCCAGAGTCCAGTCGTGTAGGGTTCCGGCCTTGCCGAAGCTCATACAGCCCACGCATAATTTAGAGATTTGAATGTCCGTATTTCCTAAGTTTGTGTATTCCATATCCGATTCCTCCTGTTACTCAGTAGCCTTTTGGATGCAGCTTATGGCGTTCAGGCTACGAGGATAACCGATGTAGGCAGGCATTGGGATACCACCCGGATCAGAAAATCCTTGTCATTGCCCAGATTCATGTTCCCCTTCGCGTGAGCATCAGCTGTGGCTCACAGCCGCCCTGTGCCATCAGGAAGCAGAAGGTAATCATCTCGCGCTGCGGAAGATCAAGACCGGTGCGGGTATAAAAGTCTCCAAAGCAGTTCGCCGCCAGCCAGCGGTTGATATGTCCGTTCTTCCACGCCTCTTTCATCTGTTCTCCAAAGATCTCGGCCTGCGCTTCTGCGCCTTTTTCCAGCCGGTTCTCCATGGTTGTGGTAGCCTGACCGGGCAGGGGGAGGGGAATGTTTCCGTCAGCAAAACCTCGTTGGTTGCATTGAGGAAGGGAAGCATTCTTCCGTAGCCAGATAATCCGTAGCCTGATAGACCGTTTCCTTTACCATAACCGGCGTCATACCGTTTTCCAGTGCGATTGGCAGCATTTCCCGATAAGCGTCCACGCCGCCGCATCCAATCAGCACAGAAAGAATCGCCAGATAGCGTGTAGGTGCGTCAAGTTGCTGATTTTCTTCATTTACCACCTCGTCAAAAGCGAAGTGCTGGAAACGTTCCGCAAATTCCGGATCATTTTTTCTTAATTCCATAGTCGTTCCCTCCATTAAAATTTATTTGCCCAGTCTGCAAGTTCTCTTTCAGAGGCACCGTTCACCATCTTTCCGACCTTCCAGTCTGCGTCCGGGCAGAGCTTCTTCAGTTCGTCAACCGTTCTCCCCATACCGCTGCCATCAGAGGTGGCAAACGGCACCATCGTTTTCCCGGAAAAATCATAGCTTTCCACAAAGGTACTGATAATGCGCGGCGCTACATACCACCAAATGGGAAAACCGATATATACCGTTTCATAATCGGTCATATTCGGAAACCGCTCTGCGATCTCCGGACGGAATGCAGGATCATTCATCTCCACACTGCTGCGGCTCTTTTTGTCCATACAGTTCAGGTCAGCACTGCTGTAAGGGACAACAGGTTTGATCTCGAACAGATCAGCGCCCACTGCCTTTGCCAAATGTTCCGCGGCCTTTTTCGTTGTGCCGCTTGCAGAAAAATAAGCGATCAGTTTCTTGCTCATTTCAATATTCCTCCATTTCTTATACACCGGGTCTGACATAAAGGATGTCATCGGTAAACTGTTCCATAGATTCCTGCGCCTTTTGCGCCAATGTACGCTTAGTGGCTTCATCCCGTCCCGGAATCATGGTGATCGCAATATGCGGCATTACAGTTCCTCCTTTCCCATGCTCATGCACTTTCCCAACACCTCGCCGGTTTTCAGATATTGATAAGTCGGCATCTCAAACAGTACCGGCTTGAGGATGTTATAATCCAGTCTGCCGCTGCTATCCAATACAGACTCATCTGCATAGGTTGCGGCGATTTTGCAGATAAAGCTCTCAAAGCCTTCCGTTTTATATACATCTTCCACGGTGCACGCCATAGAAACAGGGGATGCGTCAATCATCGGCGCACCGTTGTCTGCGATATGATAAGCAAACAGTTCCGACTTATCCTCCTTCATACCGCTGACGCAGCCCGCATAGTCGGCCTTTTGCAGCACGGCCTCATCCACAATGTTGATAGACAGCGTTTTCGTGTCCCGGATGCCTTGGTTGGAATAGTGAGCATCGCTCATGCTGACCATCACCCGGTCATGGCCGATGATGCCCAGATGTCCGACCAGCGTCCAGTTGGGCTTACCGTTTACCATTGTACCAACTACCACCAGCGTTGTTGGATACAATGCCAGTTTAGAACCAATATGTTTCTTCATATCTAAAAATCTCCTTTCCGATGTTACTGCTCAAAACGAATCCCATGCAGCGGCGCACTTCATTCAGACTTGGCACATCCAGAATGAGGCTTCTGCCCGTATCCATACCCTCGATTATGCTCATGTCCTCCTCCGTCAAAATGAAATCGTCCACATCATAATTCTGGCGGATGCGTTCCTCATGAACAGATTTCGGAATCGAAACGATCTTACTCTGCCGCAGCCAGCGGAGAATCACCTGTGCGGGAGTCTTGCCATATTTCTGTCCGACGGCCGCTAATTCCGGGTTCTGAAAAATCCCGTTTTGCCCTTCTGCAAAAGGCGCCCATGCCATCGGCTGTATCTGATACTGCGCCATCAAGTGCCGAAGCTCCTTTTGCTGACAGAAGGGATGCAGTTCAATCTGATTGACAGCCGGTGTGACTTCATGGCTGAGAATCAAATCCAGCAGTCTGTCTGGAAGAAAATTGCAGACGCCGATAGCTTTTACTCTGCCTGCCTTTAAGAGTTCCTCCATGGCCTGCCAGCTTCCGTGATAGTCCCCGTAGGGCATATGAATAAGATATAAATCCAGATAGTTCGTCCCCAGATTAGCAAGGTTTTTTCAAAAGATGCCATGGTTTTCTCATATCCTGCATCCTGAATCCAAACCTTGGAAACGAGGAAAATTTCCTTTCTGTTAATGTCACTTTCCCGGATTGTTTCTCCCACTGCTGCTTCATTCCCATATCAAGCTACAGTGTCAATCATCCGATAATCTGTTTCCAGTGCGGCTTTTACGCTTTCTTTGCAAATTTGCTGATCGGTAATCTGGAATACGCCAAAGCCAAGCTGCGGCATCCGGATTCCGTTATTCAATTCAATTTCATTCATAAAAACCCTCCTTTGGTTTCTTACCGTTTTTCGAGGCATTGATGCTGTGCCGCAGATAATCCAGCCTTACAAGCTGTGCTTCCCTAAAATGAATTTCATCCAACGCACATGCACGTCTTTGGTTCAGCATCTGAAGTCTCTGTACTTCTGTATGATCGCCATACAAAAGAAGCTGCATATATGTCTCAACTTCGCTGTTGGAAAATCCCAAGATCATGTAGCGTCATAATCATACTGAGACGCTCCAAATCACTGTCGTCATATTGCCATGATCCATTACCTTCTTTACCTCATGGCAAAGTCCCCATTTTTCATATTCCTCTAAATCGTAGTCGGAATATTATAGCGTCTACTTGCTTCCTGCTTCGTCATATTCCCTCACCTCGTTAAAAAATATAGGTGCCCCTATCGGACACCTATATTATACTCATAGCCTATTAACATGTCTAATACCTATATTTAATCGTTAGAAATGCTTAAAATATATTTCTTCATGTACTGTATGAAGTGTGCATTTGCCGCTGTAAGTGTTTGATTCTTTTTCCAAACCAATACTGTACCGGTTTCAATACATGGTGCAAGCGGCAGAAAACAAAGATTCTCAAAGGAAACACTAAGATCAAAACATAACGCAACCCCCATTCCTTTTTCCACCATATTGGCTGCATTTACAATGAGGTTATATGTTGCAGCTATCTCTAACTGTTCAAATATGCTTCCAAACCAACTCGCCAATTCGTTTTTTACCAATTCACGGTGTGCTATGATAAGGGGAAACTCCCTTAAATCATCTGGCGTAACTACATTTCGTTCAGCCAATGGAGAATCACTTCGTACCAATATTCCCCAACGATCCTTTATTGGCATACGCATAAACTCATATTTCGATATATCCACAGGCTCCGTCAAAAGCCCCATGTCCAAAAGCCCCTTTTCAATACGCTCCTTAATTTCATCGGCTGTAGCACTATAGATACTGAATTGAACTATCGGATAACTGGCTCGGAAAGTATTCATGCCTCCTGACAGGATTGACATGCTTCTGGCCTCTCCACAGCCAATGGCGATTTCTCCAGAGATGATTTCTTGTTTATGCTGGAGTTCCTGCTTTGTCTTTTCGGACAATGTGATAAGTTCCTGCGCACGGCGCCGAAGCAATAGCCCCTCCTCCGTCAAGGTAACATTGTACTTACCACGGTGAAATAGCTGTACACCCAATTCTTCCTCCAACTGCATAAGCTGTCTAGAAAGTGTGGGCTGAGTAACGTGCAAAAGCTGTGCGGCTTTTGTGATATTTTCTTCTCTGGCAACCATTAAAAAATAGTTAAGAACTCTCAGTTCCATGTTTTGCACCCCGCTTATCTGCATATTTACTCTTATTGTAGCAGTTTTCCTTGCTTTTGCAACATGGTTTAAGTCAAGAAATACGTTTTATAAATATCTCGGCGATGAACAGAAAAAGGGAATGCCGAAAACCAACGCCTTCAACATCCCCAATTTACATATATGACCGCAATTCGCCTTAGGACAGCCTTTTCCCTAATTCATAAGCCAGCTTGGGGAATTTGGATCGCCGGGTCATCTCGGGCGTTCCGCAGCCTGCGCCAAGCACCATTCCCATATCCATCAGGTTCAAATATCGGACAAGCGTTTTATAATGGACTTCCAATGCCTTAAATGTCCAATTATCATCATTGCACGCAACAGCCAGTAGCGCAGACTTCATCCTCTTTCTTTGAATGCACAAAAACGGTCAACCAGTGTTTTTAGTTGAGCAGACATACCATAGTAATAAACGGGCGTAACAAAGACCAACATATCCGCATCTAAAATCATTTCCCGAATGCGGTTCATTTCATCTTTCTGCACACAAGGGCCTTCATACTCACAATGTATACAGCCAGTACAGGGATGAATTTCTGCATGTGCTGCATCGACAGTCTGAACCAAATGCCCTGCCGCCTTTGCGCCGTGAATAAATTCTGTTGCCAATAAGTTAGAGGAACCTCTCTTATTTGGGCTTCCTTCAAAAACCATGATTTCATAGCATCTCTTTCTCCAGTCTATTAGTTGCTTATAGTATAATGTGCCGGAGAGTCTATCGCAAATACTCGTTTTCTATTTCTTCTAATGCTTCAAAGGCATTTGTAATTTAATTTTCTACTGGTTATCAGGCGTTTTCACGAAGTTTCGCAAGCAATGCAATCTTCCGTAAGATTGCGTATTCAGGCAGGAATCCGTTCCCGGATTTCCTGCCTAAATGCTTGTTGGTGACATATCCCCCAACCCCTGAGATCATTGCCGTTGACAATGGCTGCGCGTTCCGTTGGAACGCTGAAAAACCATACTTGATAATTTGAAAAACAAAAAATGCTATGCAATCGGCGAACCTTTTGCATAGCATTTTTTGTTTTTCCGTTTACCTGGCATAAGTCATAAGTTTTGCAATGTTTCCTTATGGGCTACTGCCATTTCCGGAAGCGCTTTTGTTTTGAAAATCTTCGCTTTCTGTTTATCGGGCAAGCTTATTTCTCGCCGTAAACTTCCTGCAGTCTGACCAGATGCTCGTAACGGTCAGCAGCGGCCTTCTCCGCCTTTTCGAAGAGCTTTTCTGCTCTCTCCGGGAAGGCGCGGGTCAAGGAGTTGTAACGAACCTCGCCCATGATGAAGTCGCGGTAGCTGGCGGTCGGAGCCTTGCTGTCCAGAGTGAACGGATTCTCACCGTTGTCAGCCTTGCGGGGATCGAAGCGGAAGTTGTTCCAGTAGCCGGCGGCTACTGCCTTCTTCTCTTCCGCCTGGGAGATACCCATGCCGCCCTTGATACCATGGTTGATGCAAGGAGCGTAAGCGATAATGATAGAAGGACCATTGTAGCTTTCCGCCTCGGTAAAGGCCTTAATGCACTGATTGTAGTCAGCGCCCATAGCCACCTGGCAACGTATACATAGCCATAGCTCATAGCGATGCCGGCCAGATCCTTTTTCTTGGTAGCCTTACCGGCAGCGGCGAACTGAGCGACGGAACCAACCGGAGTAGCTTGGAGGCCTGTCCGCCGGTGTTGGAGTAAACCTCGGTGTCGAACACCAGAATGTTCACGTTCTCACCGGAAGCGATGACGTGATCCAGGCCGCCGAAGCCGATATCATAGGCCCAGCCGTCTCCGCCGAAGATCCACATGGATTTCTTCGCCAGGAAGTCCTTGTCGGCCAGGGTCTTCTTTGCAAGCTGGCCGACCTCGCAGTCATAAGCGGAGGCCTTTTCCAGCTCAGCGATCAGAGCGTCGGCAGCAACCCGGTTAGCGCCGGAATCGTTAAAGGTATCAATATACTCAGCGCAAGCCTTCTTCATGGCCTCGTCGTCGGTCTTTGCGGCGATCTCGTTGACATATTCAGCCAGTCTGCCGCGGACAGCCTTCTGACCCAGAGCCATACCGAAACCGAACTCGGCGTTATCCTCGAACAGAGAGTTCTGCCAAGCCGGGCCATGGCCCTTCTTATTTACCGTATAAGGAGTCGCAGGCGCGGAGCCGCCCCAAATGGAGGAACAGCCGGTAGCGTTGGCGATAAACATTCTGTCGCCAAACAGCTGGGTAGCCAGCTTGGCGTAAGGAGTCTCGCCGCAGCCGGCGCAGGCGCCGGAGAACTCGAGCAAGGGCTGCTTGAACTGGCTGCCCTTCACGGTGGTTTCCTTAAACTTGGCGGCAACCTCGGGCTTCTCGTTCAGAGTACGGCCGTAATCAAAGACCTTCTGGCCGGGACGCTGGGTATCGATGGGCTTCATAACCAGAGCCTTCTCACCCTTCATGCCCGGGCATACCTGAGCGCAGGAACCGCAGCCGGTGCAGTCCAGGGTGGAAATGGTCATAACAAACTTCATGCCGGGTACGCCGGTCATATCCTTGGACTTAGTGCCTCGGGAGCGGCGGCCAGCTCATCGGCGGTCATAGCCACCGGACGGATAACGGCATGGGGACATACATAAGAGCAGAAGTTGCACTGAATGCAGTTCTGCGGATTCCACTCGGGAACATCTACCGCGATACCGCGCTTTTCAAAGGCGGAAGAGCCCTGAGGAGCGGTGCGTCCACATGAGGCATAAAGGTGGAAACCGGCAGCTTGTTGCCTGATAGGCGTTGACCGGGTTCAGCACGTTGTTGACATACTGCTCCAGATCCTTTCTGTCGGTGGTAACCAGCTTCTTCTCGTCGCAGGCGCAGGCGTCCTTCCAGGAGCGGGAACCTCTACCTTATGAACGTCGCTGACGCCTCTTTCGATGGCGGCGTGGTTCATGCGACGATCTTCTCGCCCTTCTTGGAATAGGACTTGGTGGCGGCGTCCTTCATATACTGAACGGCGTCAGCCTCGGGAATGATGTTGGCGATTTTAAAGAACGCGGCCTGGAGAATGGTATTGATGCGGCCTCCCAGACCGATTTCCTTACCGATCTTGATACCGTCGATGGTATACAGGTTAATATCGTTGTCGGCGATGAACTTCTTCATCTTGCCGGGCAGCCTCTTATCCAGCTCCTCCACATCCCAGGGACAGTTCAGAAGGAAGTTTCCGCCCTTCTTCAGATCCTCGACAATGTCATACTTGTCTACATAAGAGGGGTTGTGGCAGGCTACGAAGTCAGCCTTGCTGATATAATAAGTGGATTTGATCGGCTTATGACCGAAACGCAGGTGGGATACAGTCAGACCGCCGGACTTCTTGGAGTCGTAGGCGAAGTAGCCCTGAGCGTACATATCGGTGTGGTCGCCGATGATCTTGATGGAGTTCTTGTTGGCGCCTACGGTGCGTCCGCACCCAGGCCCCAGAACTTACAGGAGTGGGTTCCGGCGGGAGTAGTGTCCGGGTTTTCCTTCTCCTCCAGGGACAGATGGGTCACATCGTCCACAATGCCAATGGTGAAGCGCTTCTTGGGAGTATCGGTCTCCATGTTGCGGTACACGGCGATGATCTGAGCAGGAGTGGTATCCTTGGAGCTCAAGCCGTAACGGCCGGTGTAAACCGGAATGCACCCGAAGGGAGTGCCGGACAGAGCGGCCAGAACATCCAGATACAGAGGCTCGCCGATAGAGCCAGGCTCCTTGGTTCTGTCAAGAACAGAAATGGCCTTCACGGTGGAAGGAATCACATCCAGCAGATATTTGGCAACAAAGGGGCGGTACAGTCTGACCTTGATCAAACCGACCTTGTCGCCGGCGGCGTTCAGATAGTCCACAACCTCTTCCGCGCATTCGCACACGGAGCCCATGGCGATGATGACTCTCTCCGCGTCGGGAGCGCCATAGTAGTTGAAGGGCTTATAATCGGTGCCGATCTTGGCGTTGACCTGGTTCATATAGTCAATGACAACATCGGGAACCGCATCGTAATAGGTGTTGCAAGCCTCGCGAGCCTGGAAGAAGATATCGTCATTCTGGGCGGTGCCGCGGATTACCGGATGCTCAGGATTCAGAGCGCGGCGGCGGAACTGATCCACAGCCTCCCAATCCAGCATATCGGCCAGATCCTTGTAATCCCACTGCTCGATCTTCTGCACTTCGTGAGAGGTGCGGAAGCCGTCGAAGAAATGCAGGAAAGGAACTCTTCCCTTGATGGCGCTCAGGTGAGCCACAGCGCCCAGGTCCATAACCTCTTGCGGGCTGTTGGAGCACAGCATGGCATAACCAGTCTGGCGGCACGCATAAATATCAGAATGGTCGCCAAAAATGGAAAGGGCATGGCTGGTGATGGCGCGCGCGGATACGTGAATGACGCTGGGCAGCAGCTCGCCGGCCATTTTGTACATATTCGGGATCATCAGCAGCAAGCCTGAGAAGCAGTATAGGTGGTGGTCAGAGCACCGCCCTGCAAGGAGCCGTGCACCGCACCAGCAGCGCCGGCCTCAGACTGCATCTCGGTTACCTGCACTTCCCTGCCAAACAAATTCTTCACACCGTTGGCGGCAAACTTGTCCGTCTCATCCGCCATTACGGAAGAGGGGGTGATGGGGTAGATGGCAGCTACGTCGGTAAACGCATAGGATACATACGCGGCGGCGTTGTTACCATCCATGGTTTTCATTTTTCTTGCCATGTAATATTTCCTCCTTTAAGGTTAGCTCATGAAAGAGACTTTGCAACAGTCGGCTCTGTTACATCACATAAGATTCTATCATTTTTTAACCTTCTGTAAAGGATAAAAATCGATTTCCAGGGAAATTTACCCCCTTTTAATAAAAGTTTCACAAACTTAGTCCGCTCTTGACAAAATAAGGGGATATCTTGTAAAATGGAACCAACTTTATATGATTGAAAGGGGATTACACATTCATGCCTGCTGACCCTGTTCCCGACGGCGACCCGTTGATACAGATTATCCTTCTGCTGGTACTGATTCTGGTCAACGCCTTTTTTGCCGCGTCGGAAATCGCAGTGATCACGTTAAATGACAACAAAATTCAAAAAATGGCCGAGGAGGGCCACAAAAAAGCGCAGAAGATCCTGAAGCTCACCAAGAATTCCAGCCGGTTCCTCAGCACGATTCAGATCGGCGTCACCCTGTCGGGTTTTTTGACTTCCGCGTCTGCGTCCCAGAGCTTTGCGAAAAAGCTGGCCGACGTTATGACCTTTCTCCCCTTCTCACCCTCTGTGGTGGAAGGCGTGGCCACGGTGATTATCACCATTATCCTTTCTTATTTCTCCCTGGTTCTGGGCGAGCTGGTGCCGAAAAAAATCGCTATGCAGAAGTCTGAGGCCCTGGCGTTCCGGTTTATCGGCGTGCTGAACGCTACCGCCACGATCTTCAAGCCCTTTGTCTCTTTCCTAACCGTGTCCACAAACTTTGTGCTCCGGCTGCTGCGGATTGATCCCAACGCCTCGGAGGAAACCGTCACTGAGGAGGAAATCCTGATGATGGTGGATGTCGGCGAGCAGAAGGGCGTGATTCAAAACAGCGCCAAGGATATGATCGCAATATTTTGAGTTTGACGACACCACGGTCACCGAAATCATGACCCACCGCACCGACATGACAGCGGTAGAGGATACAAGCTCTATTTCTGAAGCTGTGAACCTGTCCATCGAAAACGGCTACTCCCGGATTCCCGTATACCATGAGGATCTGGACGATATTGTGGGCATCGTCTATGTAAAGGATCTTTTAAAATATGTCTGCTCCCAAATGCCGGAGGAAACCAAGCTTACCGACGTGATGCGGGGCGCCAGCTTTATTCCGGAAACCAAGCGGTGCAGCGAGCTGTTTGCGGAAATGACCGCCAGCAAGACCCAGATGGCTATTATCGTGGACGAATACGGAGGCACCGAGGGTCTTGTCACTATGGAGGACCTGGTGGAAGCCATTGTGGGAAACATCCAGGATGAATACGACAACGAGGAGGAAGAAATCCACAAGGTTAACGACAACACCTTTACTGTGGATGGCACCGCCTCCATCGATGAAATTTCCGACCTGCTGGGCATCACCTTCCCCGAGGGCGACTACGACACTGTTTCCGGCCTGGTCATCGAGTATCTGGGCCACATTCCCAAGCCGGGAGAGCATCCCACCGTCAATATCGAAAACGTCCGCTTTACCGTGGAACAGGCCGAAAACCGAAGAATTGACAAGGTGTTGATTGTCAAGCCTTCTCAGCTCCCGGAAAAAACGGACAGCGAATAAAGTAAAGCAAAGCAAAGGGACGAAGCCTTTCCGGCTTCGTCCCTTTTACATATTTATCCAAAAACAGGACGGCCTACAGCACAACCATCCAACACGGCTTTTCCCTTGAAGCGCCACAAGGCATTTCAAAGCTCCTGGTTCAGAAGGAACTCTTCATTTTGGAACATCAGGTGCCTAAGCCTTTCCCGGTCCATGCGGCCGCCCCTTATGGCATCCGCCAGCAGCAAAAGCTGGGAAATACTCGCCGCCGCTCCTAGAACGCCGGTATTTCGGCTGATTCTTTCCAGCTGGGCTTGGACGTTCCCGTTAAAATGTCCGGCAACGAACAGGAAATAAAAGGTGCCCAGCCCATTTTCAAAATTCTCCCACCACTGGTTCGGGTTGACCAGTTCATCCTGGTCTGGTTTTCCCGGACATACCGCTCCATTTCATCCGCCTGGGCAATGGGCAGGCTGTAGCCTGAGGAGTAGGCCTTTGTGTCAAGGATAATCCGTAATTGTCTGTCAGCCCAGCGGTATACAGCACGCCGTCAGGCCTGCGGCTTCCACCAGATGCAGGCCTTGAAAGCCGCATTCCTCGGTCAGCAGCTCGATCACCTTCATCTCAAACAAACGGTTCTGCTTGCTGTCATAGGCCAAATCCACCAGCGATAGGTATTCATGGGGAAGATTCCTCAGCTTTTCCCGGAGCTTTTCCTTTGTCTCCGACTGGCTGGATTTGGCAAGCTTCTTTGGCACCGGAAGAATCAGATCATTGATCTCATCCTTCCAAACACATTCCCGCTCTCCGGCGGCAATATTCAGTCCGATATGGATCAGGCCCTGAACATCATCCCGAATCGTAGCCTCGTCCTCCTGAAGCCCTAATGCCTCCAAATACTTTTGGATCTCGGTATAAGACACTCTCCCCTTTCCCTCAGACACCGCTTTCAGCACGCAGGTCCTTCGGTCCTCAGGTATTCCCGGTCATCTCCCTTAGTCGCCATCATTTCAAAGGATACATTTTTAGGAATCCGCTTATGCCGCTTTTGCCGAGAGTTCGGTTCAGGGCGGTTATCCCTAATCCGGTAATCACATAGGACTGCCCAATGGATTCGGTATATTTCCTGCCGGCCAGGGTAACCGTCACCGGCTTCGCCTCCTGCTTCACCAAGCCCAGCTTTTCCAGCCATTTAGCGATCATCCGGGCGTATTTATCCGAGGAACCATCCCAATCGGTTTTCATTTTATTTTTTTCCTTGGCGTCCTTTGAGGAAGCAAGGACCGCACCAGCACTGTCTGAGGCAGGCTGGTAAAGCCATCCTCTCCTACGAAGCCCAGCTGCTTTCCCAGCTCAAATTTTGTCAGGTGCGCGCCCTCTCCCTCCCCCAAAAGGCTCAAGATCCTCACCGCGGAGGATACGCCAAAACAGCGGAGGTGAGCAGCTCCTTTTCCTGAGAATTCAGCTCCTCTCCCTGTGTTCTTGCCTGAGCCAGGCTTTTCCTGTCTCGGTGAGCTCGAAGGCATCGCCCTGATATCCATAGCGCAGAAAGCCCAGCGCATGTGCCCAGCGGACAAAATTATCCGCCGGCCAGTCGCCGATAAAGGGGCGCACCTGCCCTCTCACCGCGGCCTGGACGATTCCGTTGCAGCGGGCGGCGCTGCGGGGCGTGAAGGAGGTGCCTACCAGATCGGTGTATGAAATCCGCAGCGGCCTTTGATTTAAAGCATCCAGCAGTCTCTGTCTGCCATCCCGCTCCTCCACCAAGGCTGGAATCACCTGCCCGGCAAGCTCCTGGTGCTTGAGGGAGGTTTCATCAAAAATTGCCACCACCATCGCACAGGCTTCTGAAATCACTGGGATCTTGAACCCATCCGAAGGTTCTAAACCTTTTGGCCTCGGTGGGGATTAAATGAATCATACAAACCCTCCTTATCGTAGTTTACAATTAAAACCTCCCGGCTGCTTCCCCTCTGCGTGTTATAGCTGGAATTGGAATAGCTTGAGGTCAAATCGATCACCCGGTACCGCTTGCTCCAGGCCATCAGCAGCTCGTTAGTCTGGCCCTTATGCTCCAGCACGTTGGAAAGGGCAAACCGGATATTTCTTTCATTTGCCCGATCCAAAAACGCCAGAAGCTGAAGCTCCTTTTCCCGGTTCCAATCCTGAAAGCCCCGGTTCCCGTCGTTATAGGAGCCGGTAGTGATCAAGTACGGCGGATCGCAGTAAATCATATCCTGGGGGCCCAGGCCCTCCAAGTCAAACAGGGTAAAATCCTTGTTTACGAAAGTCACCGGGCTGTTTTGCAGCTTTTCCACAAAAGCGATCAGGTTGCTCCGCATCTGCTGGGAAACTGCTCCGGTTCGCCCAAAGGGTATTG
>ENA-OQIR01000386-OQIR01000386.1-human-gut-metagenome-genome-assembly--contig:-NODE-386-length-19628-cov-5.033434_pt1 | contig 19628 bp, 24 predicted proteins | sample MGYA00242580_ERZ504745 | MGnify/ENA primary metagenome ERZ504745 (study PRJEB26092, sample SAMD00036214) | human gut metagenome | host: Homo sapiens | study: EMG produced TPA metagenomics assembly of... | reverse complement strand
GCGCATCACGCACGTCATGCGCATCACGCACGTCATGCGCATCACGCACGTCATGCGGCATCACGCACGTCATGCGCATCACGCACGTCATGCGCATCACGCACGTCATGCGCGCCGGCGAGCGCGAATCCCACTCGATTGAGCAACAGCTGACCTTCCATGGCGATACGCACGGCAGCTGCAATGCTCGGCTTTCCTATATGCGCCATAATTGGCGCAATTTCAACCATGCATTGCTGCAGCTTACGATTGACTTGCGGAATTCGTTCGATTGTCGTTTCCATATTGCGCATCATGCGATCGCGCGCCTCACGCAAAGTCAATGCGTTTCCCGGATTGGCAAGACGATCGGTCAAGCATGGGATAGTTTGCGCAACTTCGGTATTGCAATTTCCCGTACCATCATCCAATTCGAGATATTCCACAAGCTCACGCCAAGTGAATGCGGCTTGCGCGGAAGCGCTACGGAGCAATGTGACGAACCGTGCGCTGCAATCGTCATATTCGACGCGCGAAATACGCGCGAGCAAATCATTTTCGGCACTATTTTCGTCAGTATCTCCAGCAATATTTTCTGTTGGATTCCACGCATATTGCGCACCGAATATCATGCCAGGCACGGCCATGCGCGGATCGTTGACATGCCCAAAATCGCCCCAATCGGTGACGAGCATGCCTTCCGCACCGCAGTCGCGGCCGTATCGTGCGATGCGTGCAATGTTGTTCCACGCGTCGTCGATGCGAGGGAGCAGCGCATTCCACCCCCATACGGCCGGGCATACGATTTGTTTGGCTCCGGCTTTCGCCACAAGTTGGATTTTCTCGTCGGTCGCTTTCGGTTCGTACTGCCAGTTCAGCAGGGTGACGTTGTTTGGCAGGGTTTCGAGAATTTCCGGCATCTCGATGGCGATGTCTCCCCAAAACATGGGCTCATGGCCTTGCTGGGAAAGGTGTTCGCAGAGTTTGCCCACGTATGTTGCGTACAGCGTTGCGACGCCTACGCGTTGAGCTTCCTGCTTCGACTTGCCTTTGCCGAGGTCAAAGGTTTCGTCGGCGCAGATATTGAATCGTTTCGTGCGGAAAAGTTGCAGGTACGAGTCGACCAGTTGCGTGGAGAATGCGAAGGCTCGATCGTCGGCGACGTTGAGCGTGTGGTGCCTCATGCGTTCGATGAAGCTGAACGGCCGGTCTGCGTCTTCGGGGAATTCGCCAAGTTCGCGCAGTTCCTGCGTGCGCATCGCCACGTATTGGTGGCCGAATGTGGAGACTGACGGCACGAGTTCGATGCCAAGGTTCGCACAATATTGGTCGAATTCGAGTATGTCTGCCGGAGTGAGCGGGCTTGAGCCACGCCACGTTTCGCTCATGCCGTCGAATGCGAACGTATGCTCGATGTAGAGCTGCAGCTGGTTGTATTTGTAGAGGCAGAGTTTGTCGGCCCACTGTTTGAGCCATGCGAGCGTTGGCACGCGGCCGCGCGTCGCATCTAAGTAATATCCCCTGATCTGATATGCGGGAGCATCTTCGATCTGCAGCACTGGTAGCACGACACCGTTTTGCCGTATGAGCTGACGCAGGGTCTGCACACCGTTGCGCACACCCTCGAAATCGCGAGCGGTAATCGCAATGCCGTTAGTATCGACAGTCAGCGTGTATGCACCGGGAATGCCATCTTCTTCCGCTGCGCCCGAATCCGCAATATGCAAACTGATGAATCCAGGCCACATGTCGCCAGTCGCAACATCCCAATCAAACCCTGTCACGGAATGTATGTCGGCAACAAGCTGACGTGCAAGCAGATAATCGCCATCGCCAATTGCAATGGATTCGTTCACACGGTCCGCGTAAGGCAGCAATACCGTACCTTCGCCGACCGTTATACTGCTTGGTTCGGGAATGATCGCCCATTCGCGGGTGTTCTCGCTTGTCATCGATTTGCCTTTCAGCTTGCTAATTCGCCGTTTTACGCGGATTATCGTGCGATTACCTGCGACTTGTTTCACGTCGCTTATATTGTTTGGTTTCCCAGCTACGCTCGTTTTGCTGCGAGCGCGGCACCGATTGCACCGATTGGTTTATCGACCGCTGCGATTCTGATTTTCGATGCGATGTCGAGTGTGTTCAGGAATCGGCAACCTTCTGCCTGCGGCTCAGTTCGGCTTGAATGACTTCGATGAGATCATTGCCGGTTTTCGCCATGCCTCCGCCGATGATGATACGTTGCGGATCATAGGCTTGGGCGGCGATTGGATGACATCCCCCATGCCGTGCGCCACTTTGCCAAGCACGTCGTTGGCACGCTTGTCTCCTTGCCGCGCTTTGCGGATGAGGTCAGGCATTGGCGGGTTGGCGGAGGGCCAGAGTTTTGCCACGGCTCCGCCGGATGCCACGGTTTCCAAGCACCCGCGCTGCCCGCATGGGCATTCGAAACCGTTCGGGTCGACGGGCAGGTGTCCGATTTCGCCGATGAATCCGCTGTACCCGTGTTCGGCTTGCCCGTCGCGTACAAGCCCTGCGGCGAGGCCGGTGCCGAAGTTGAGGAACACCACGGTTGCGTTGCCGTCTACGTGTTCCACGAATTCCGCGGCTCCGACCGCAGCCGCGTTCACATCGTTTTCCACGTAAACCGGAGCGTGCATAATTTCACTGACGCGTTCGCCGAGTTCCAAGGTTTCGATGCCGAGATTGACAACATTGCGCACTTGCCCGGTTGCGCAGTTCACCTGTCCCGGAATGCCGATGCCGATGGGCAACGGTTCGTTGGAAAGTATGCGGGCGACACGCACGATATCGGATACAACATTGTTTTCACCGGAGTGCGATGGCATACGGTAAACGTCGACGACGCGGTCCATCGCGTCGAGCAGTACGCCTTCGATTTTCGTTCCGCCGATGTCGATGCCGACGCATCCTTGCGGACGATTATTGCGATGCAGTCTTGCGTTCATTGCATGTACCTGCCTGGAATAGGATAAGTGCCCGGATTGCGGTTGTTCCGTTGCTCCGGGCACCCGTGCGCAGCGTTTACGCCACGCACGGAGTTGGATGGATACCTGTCAGCCCTTGACCGCGCCTGCCGCAAGACCTGCCTGCCAGTAACGCTGCAGACCGAGGAAGAGCACAATCACCGGCAGCACGCCGAGCAGTGCACCCATCATCAGCGATCCGCGATCGTTGAAGGTGGCGAGCGATACCATGCCATACAGGCCGAGTGTGACCGGCTTGAGGGTATCGGAGGAAACCATCATCAACGGCAGCAGGAAGTTGTTCCACGTTCCCACGAAGAGGAACAGGAAAATGGTCACCATGGCCGGAGCGAGCAGGCGGAGCACGATGGTGAAGAAGATTCTCACTTCACCGGCACCGTCGATGCGGGCCGCTTCCAACAGTTCGTTCGGCACGGAGGTTTGCGCGTATACGCGCCCCAGGAAGAAGCCGAATGGCGAAACACAGCACGGGATGATGATCGCTAGCATGGTGTTGGTCAGGTGCAGTGCGTGGAAGATGGAGTACTGCGGAATGGTGAGCAGTGCGACCGGCATCAGCATGCATCCCATGACCACGCCGATGGCGATGCCCTTGCCTCGGAAGTTGAATTTCGCGGTAGCGTAGCCGGCCATCACCGAAATGATTGTGCCGATCAGTGCGGAAACTCCGGAGTAGATCAGGGAATTCAGCACCCAACGCCAGAACTGGCCACGGGTCCACCCCATGAGCTTCGAATAGTTGGTAGCGACGGCGTCAGGAATCTGGTCAAGTCCGACGGCAAACCACAATCCGTTGCTGCTAGCCAGCTGCGATGGTGTTTTGGTGGATGCGATGATGGCCCAGTAGATCGGGAACAGGAAGTAGATCAACGCTACGACGAGCACGAGCACGGTAATGGTTTTGACGATCGGTGACGGGCGCATGGAACGCGGCAGATCATGCTCAGCCGCCTCACGCTGCCTTTCCATCATGCGTTCCGCTTTTCTGTAAGCGCGTTCGTCTTTTCTTGTTTTAACTGCGATGCTCATTGCTCGTTCACTTTCCTCTCGACCAGTGCGTAGATCATAGCGAGAATGCCTGCGATCAGTGCCATAACGATGGCGACTGCCGATGCAGGTCCGTCGCCGCCTGGGGTCAGGGTGCCTTGGGATGTGTTCATGGCCATCATCATTGGCGTATAGGTTTTGGAGATGCCCGGATCAGCGGTCTGCATGATCTGCGGTTCGTTGAACAGCTGGATTGTGCCGACGATGGACAGCAACATGGACAGCAGTGCCGCGGAACGCACGTTCGGCAGTTTAATGCGCGTGGCGATCTGCCATCCGCTTGCGCCATCGATGCGCGCGGCTTCGTACAGCTCGTGTGGAATCGCCTGCAGTGCGGCCAGGAAGATCAGCATGTTGTAGCCGGTGAACGTCCATGTGGTGATGTTCGCCATGGAGCGAGCACTATGTTTTTACTGAAGAAATCAACGTTCACGCCAATGGCCGCAAGACCTTTGACGATCGGCGAAATCTGACCGTTATACAGATACACCCAAATGATGGAGGCAACCACGCCAGGAATGGCGTACGGCAGAAAGTAGCCGAGACGAAAGCCCGTGATGTGCTTGACCACAAACGAATCGATGACCATGGCCAAAGCCAGCGAGATGACAATCATCAACGGAACCTGAATGAGGGTGTAGGTAAGCACCCTACCCACGCCGGACCAGAAATTGCCGGACGTTAACACATACTCGAAATTCTGGAATCCCACGAATTTATTGACCAATTCACCGCCGCCGTACGCGCCACCGCCTTCGGTGACCTGACGGAAGAAGCTGGAATAGATGGCATAGAAAATCGGAATAACGAATACAATGGCGAACAGTATGCCGAATGGCGCCATGAACGCCCATCCCGTTCGATTCTCGCGGCGTTGCGCTTCACTGCGCTTTGGTTTCGCCGCTTGCGTTGTTGCAGTCATGATGTACCTATCTTTCGCATCGGATGCCATTCATCGCTGATAGCATCTTTCATAGTTCGAATCGCCGTATCCAAATCTTCGTCACGGGAGAGGAGTGCCGATTTCAGCCGCTCCGTCGAATCAGCTAGATCGATTCATAGGGAATATTCACGGGGAGGAATATTTGTGAGGAATGTTATGAACAACGGTGCGAAGCCGTATGTTGCGTTGGCTTCACACCGTTGTTGGAGGGGTTATGGAATCAAAGCGGGTGATCTCCGACTCCATACGTCGATCACTTCGCTATAGGCAGACCGTAGTTCTTAAGGGTGTCGATGGAGGTCTGCTGTGCCACAGAGAACACATCCGCCACCTTGCCGGAACCGTCGGTTGCCTTGTCGGCGGCTTCCTGCATGGCCGAGGAGACCGCGGAGTAGCCCGGCATGTAGTTGAATGCGACCATGTTGTCGTTGGCAGTAGCGAATTCCTTCATGACATCCTGACCGCCGTAGAATTCGTTCCAGGATTCAGGGGTCTTTGCGGTTTCGGTATTGGCGGCCACGATCAGACCCTGGGACGTCAGATCCTCAACCTGAGTGTTGAACCAGTCGAGGAATTCCATGGCTTCGGCCTTGTGCTTGCAGCCCTTGAGCGCTGCGACGCCGGAACCACCGTCAGGGCCGGTGCTGGTGCCATTGCCGAACCAGTCGCCGATCTGGGTGACGCGCCAGTCACCCTTGCCGGTGTCTCCTGCGGAGTCCTTGAATAGCGGAGCCTCCCAAGCGGCGCCGATGTTGCCGATCAGCGTGCCATCCTGCAGGGATGCATCGAACGACGGCACCCAACGCGGGTTAGTCAGCGTGGCCTTGTTGTCTATCAGTTCCTGGAAGGTTTCGGCAAAGGCCTTCGAACCGCTGCCGTTGGTGTTGACTACCCAAGCGTTGTTCTTGATGGTGTACCACGGGTCGGAGGCGTTGGCCAGACCGGCGAAAATGTTGCCAGCATCATCGCTTCGTAATTCATGATGTACTTGCCGGATGCAGCCGCGGTCTTTGCCGCTGCGATCAGCTCGTCTTTGGTCTTGGGAACCTTGATGCCCAGTTCGTCGAAGGCCTTCTGGTTGTAGAAGTACACGAGCGGGCCGGTATCCTGCGGCAGGCCGTAGGTCTTGCCACTAACCTGCATCATGGAGTATGGGCCTTCGGCGAAGTCGCTCTTGTACTTCGCAGCCTCTTCGGTAACGTCTTCGAGCAGACCCTTGGTGAACACCTCAGGCACTTCGGCATAGCGACCTGGGCGAGGTCCGGAGCGTTGCCGGCCTTGACGTCGGTTTCAAGCTTCTTGATCATGTCTTTCGCAGCACCGTCGAACTTGGTGGCCTTGACCTGAATGTTCGGATGGCTCTTGTTCCACTTGGCCACAATGTCTTTGACCAAAGTCATGCCTTCGGAATCCGTAAGACGATGCATGTACGTAAGGTTGACAACCTCTCCGGAGTCCCCGCCGGAACTGGCAGTGCCGGAACCACATCCTGCGAGGCCCATGCACAGGGCCGCGAAAGAAGCTGCGCAAACCATCAAACGCTGAGTGTGGGATCGCATATCTCTCTCCTTCGTGAGATTATTCCGGCACCTCCTTGCACCGGATAGTCACAGCATACCTGCGTAATTCTTTTTTGTCAAGTTTCCTTACATTTAAATTCGACACAAGTTGCACGCAATGCAAAAACGTTGCAATTTAGCCAAACATAGAGCGTTCACAAAAGACATAAATACTTACATTCGCATCACACAACAGCATTCAGTAATGTTTATTGACGATAAACATGCAACGAAGCATCCGCTTGCATCGCGGCAAACTAAAATATGTATAGACTCCACACAAGAAAGCGAGAATATTGTGAGCGGCACGCAGACAAAGGCATCACCTTCCGATATCCGAATCAGCAATATTACCGCCGCATTCGAGCAACTGTTCCCCGCAACGCAAATGTCGCGAGCCAATATCGGCAAGCTAATCGGACTTTCTCGCTTCACCACCAGCGAGGTGACCGGCGAAATGGTCGACAACCGCATTCTGCGCGAACTCGGACCAGACAATCGCAAGGGACGCGGCAAACGTTCGCAAGTACTCGCCATCGACACCGATTTCTGGCGAATCGTTTCCATCGACCTGTCGAATCCGAAACTCGCCAAAGGAGCACTGGCGGATCTTTCCGGCAGAATCGTGGACCGTACCGAACTTCCCGTAGACAACGGTTGCAGCGTCAATGACGTGATCAGCCTGTGCAAGCAGCTCATCATCTCAACGCCACTGCCGATTCTCGGCATCGGCATCGCCGTAACCGGTATTGTGGAACCCGACGGCGTAGTGCGCAAATCCGTGCACTTGGGATGGAATGAACTGCCACTGAAAGCCGAAGTGGAAAACGCCACCGGAGTGCCTGTGTTGGTAGACAACGACACCAACGCGGCGCTTGTGGCGGAACGATTCTTCGGAGACTGCTCCCCCAATTCCATGCTCATCTCCATCGGACGAGGCGTCGGTGCCGCACTATGCCTCAACGACGTCATCATAGAAGGAAGCTCCTTCACCGCCGGGGAAATCGCGCATGTGGTGGTCGATCGGAATGGATCGACCTGTGAATGTGGCAAACGGGGCTGCCTTGAATCGTTGGTTTCCGGCGACAGATTGCAGGAACGCATCGCACAGGATCCCGCCTCACGCACGCACATTCTCGCCGAAGCGGGCGCTCTGCTCGGTCGCGTCATGGCCATACCGGCCGGACTGCTGGATCTGCGTGACATTTCGGTATACGGAGCGCCAGAAATAGTCAATACTCAATTCATCGACGCAATGGAAGATGAAATCAGGCGCACCGTAACCACGGATTATCAGAAAGCGCCGCAAATTCACCGTTGCGCGCAAGGCGAGGATCTCACCCTGCGCGGGCAGGCCACCATCGTGATCCGCACACTGGTGCCGACGATCCACGAACGCGGCTCCCTCATCGGCGAAGCATAGCCCCGGCCACCGCTCACTGCTGCGGGTAGGAATCCTCAAAGAAACGGCGCTCGAGATGCACGATGGTGCGGAACACTTCGGCTTCCGAGCCGTCCACCGACGCATACTCGTTGACGAGCGCGATCAGGCGACCCGTCCAAGCGCGGAAATGATCGCCTTCATGCAAATCAACCAGCCTTTGTGCGCCGGAATCTGCTGAATAACACCCGCATCAATGGTGCGCTTGGCCCAAGCGAGATAGATCCATTCCATGCAGCACAGCGCGGTGATCAGCTCTTCCCACGTTCCCTGAACCAGTTTGGTGAGATATTCGCAATACTCGCGATTTGCCGGAGTTTGCTCGGAATTATTATATTCTTCGTCAGTAATTCCATATTCCTTAAGGAATCCCGTAAAGTATGTTGCCTCATTATCAGCAAACCATTGCGATTGTTTTGCCAGCATATCTTTGGTTTCCTGACGTGGCGCAAGTTCAATTGCATGCGACATAATGCCTTGATTAAAGAATTTGAAATCCTGAATTAAATAGGACTTCAAAATCGATTCCGGAAGCGTATCATCCAGCATTTCATTCACAAAACGTGATTGATGGCCTGATTCCATTCATCGGCAGCGACATGTACAGCTGATCGGCGACAGAACCCGGCTCAGCCCCCAGCCATGCATAATCGCCGCTTGCGGACTGTGGCGCCTCTGGAACATGATTCACAGTCATAAGACCCCCTTCTATTAGTGCGGCCAACGCAGCCTTACCACGCCCCGCTCTGGATCGCTTTACATAACGCAGTCATAACGACCGCCGTCCCCAACGTACCGAACGCGCCACCGAAACGCAAGAAGCAGGCCACTCCATAATCGCCATGACCGCCATGACCGCACGCTCAATCCTGGTGAATCATTGCGTGAATTTGTTGACGCGGCGATCATAGGTCATAAGGCCGTTGAGCTCCTCCTCCACGTCGGAAACCTGCGTATACACATACCCAGCCAATCCGCGCGATTCCAACGATTCAGCCGAAGCGAGCGCAGAACGGACGGCAGCACGCCAATCCTCAATCGAATCGTATTCGCCATAACCGTACGCGCGCGAAACCGCGGCATGATCGGCAACAAGCTGCGCCAATCCCCCGAATTCCGAAATTATGAACGCACGAACGCCATGCTGCGCCACCGGCAACACCGCATAATGCGCGGCACGGCGACGCCTCTTGTGTCTCTTCTCATATTCGGCCACATACCCGCGCAACGGCCCCTTATCAGTAGATTTCCAGCGGACGGAAGTAGTTGTGCACGCTATGGAAGTCGCCGCAACGTTGGTCGTACCAACGCTTGTGGCGTCAATCGGACGCGTCGGGTCAAGCGCGTGAATGCGTTCCGCCGCATCGCATGCGTCGAACTGCCCCCAACCCTCGTTGAAAAGCACCCACGCAACAATCGACGGATGGCCGGCAAGCATGTGCACCATGGCATCGCAGGTGCGCGACCAGTCACGGCGGTACGTCGAATCGTCGGCACCAAGCGCTGCGAAATGCTTCGCCGTGTCGTCGCGGTACTTGTTCCACGTGGTGCTCATGAGCGTCGGCTTGCGATTCGTGGTCCACGCGTTATATTCGCCGCCGCCCGACACCGCATCCTGCCATACGAGCATGCCGAGACGGTCGCAATGGTAGTACCAGCGTGCGGACTCGATTTTGATATGCTTGCGCAACATATTGAAGCCGGATTCCTTCATGGCGGTTATGTCATGAGTCAGCGCTTCGTCGCTCGGCGCGGTCAGCAAGCCGTCCGGCCAATACCCTTGGTCGAGCACACCCTTGAGAAACAGCGGTTTGCCGTTGAGATGGAACCGCGCAACACCCTTCAAATCAGGCTTGATCTCAACCGTTCGGAATGCGCAATACGAGTGCACAATATCCTGCTTTTCTTGCGGTTTTTCCTGCTTTTCCTGCTTTTCTTGCGATTTCACAGCGCCAAATTCCAACGTCGCCGTCACGTCATACAAATACGGATCTTCAGGCGACCATAAGTGCTCGGCCCGCGTTGCGATTTCCGTACGCACCTTGCGCACGCCGGCCGCAAGCCGCTCATCCGCAACAACCGTGCCATCTGAGGGATCCGTTACGACGATATGCAGTTTGGCGTTTGGCTTGTCTCCGCCGATTTCTGTGCGAATGAACAGTCTGCCGTCCTCAGCGCCCTTCAGCGTGAGCGTCTGCATGTACGCCTCCGGCACGATCTCCATCCACACGCTCTGCCAAATGCCGCTTTGCGCGGTGTACCAAATACCCTCGCGCTCGATCTTCTGCTTGCCACGCATCTGCGTGCCCGAATCGTTCGGATCATACACGCACAACGCAATCTCGAAAGCATCATCGGGATCGACGAACGCCGAAACGTCAACATCGAACGGCAAATAGCCCCCGACATGCAACCCAGCAAACTGCCCGTTGATAAAGCAGGCACACACGTAATCGACCGCTTCGAAATGCAGAATCAAACGATTCGCATCCCCGATTTGCCGAACCGCTTCCTCTCCCCCAAGCGTGACAGGGTGCACAATCGTGCGATACCAGATCATATTGTCGGGATAAATCGTTTGACGCACGCCGGAAAGCGCAGATTCCGGCGAAAAGGGCACGAGGATTTTGCCATCGAAGGTTTCAGGAATGGCCGCTTCCTTCACTACCTGCACCGCTTCGTCACGGGTGAGTACAGTCGCGGATTTGCGCCATTTCGAGCCGTTGTCGCTTTCAGGAATGGATACGATTGCGTAATCCCAGAATCCGTTGAGCATAGTGTGATTGCTGCGCACCATGATCGGGCGCGGATGTTCGTTCAGGATTGGCGTGCGACCGTTCTCCAGTTTGCGTTCGCCATCTTTCGCAGGGCAGAACGCTTTGTGTGCCGCGTTGGAAGATAGCCATTCGCTGGCGATCTGCTCACCCCACGGCGTCCACAACTGCTGCAGCGGCTCCTGAGAACGCATTTTCGTAGGCGCGGCTTTCAGCACTCGTTTGACGTCCAACATAAGAGTCCTCCCTGCAGCATCGCATTTCCCTCAACCTCCCCATTGTAACGAGAGGAATGGTAAAGAGAGATAGGATTCGCGGATTCGAGATCGATGCAATCCGGATTGCACAATCAGATATGCACAATCAGATATAAAAAAGCCGGTGCAAGAACTTCGTAAGTTCCCGCACCGGCAATCAAGCAAATCATCTGAAATATATCAGCTGAATCAGCCTTCCAGCTTGGCCTTTTCAGCGGCAAGACGAGCCGCTTCAGCCTCACGACGAGCCTTCAGTTCGGAATCGAAGCGGGCAAGCTCCTCTTCAACGGCCTCCGGCGGGATCTTCGCGAAAATCGGATGCGGCTTCGGCACCGGAGCGCCAGCCACGATCGGCTCGGAAGCCCACGGATGCACAGTTTCACCCAGCTTGTAGTCGCCGGTGATGATCGGGTACATGAAGCCCGGCTTGTCGAGATCCTCAACCTCTTCCAAACGCGGCAGCGGTGAGAACGTGCCCGTGCCACCAAGAGCCTCCCACACCTTCTGCGCGGAATGCGGCAGGAACGGGGCCAGCAGGTGGTTCGCGTCAGACACGGCCTGGGCGGCAACGTGCAGCACGGTGCCGAGGCGAGCCGAATTGTCCTTGATCTTCCACGGTTCAGTGGCGGAAATGTACTTGTTGATGTCGCCGACCACGCGCATGGCTTCGCTCAACGCGTTCTTCTGACGATGGTTCTCGATCAGCGAACCGACAGTGTCGAACGCGGCCTTGGTTTCGCTCAGCAGAGCGCGATCCTCATCGGTCATTTCGTTCTCGTCGAGCGCCGGAATCTCACCGAAGTTCTTATTCATCAGGTTGGCCACACGGTTGACGAGGTTGCCCCAGGAAGCGGCAAGCTCCTCGTTGTTGTGGCGCACGAACTCAGCCACGTAAAGTCGGAATCGGAGCTTTCCGGACCAGCCACGGAAATGTAGTAGCGCACGGCGTCCACAGGATAGCGGGCGAGAATATCCTTCACATAAATGACAATGCCGCGGGAAGACGAGAACTTCTTGCCTTCCATGGTCATGAACTCGGAAGCCACAACCTGCTCCGGCATGTTCAGCGGACCAAGCTTGCCCGTTTCGCCGCCCTTGGATCCCTGACCGTTATAGCCGAGCATTTCGGACGGCCAGATCTGGGAGTGGAACGTGATGTTGTCTTTGCCCATGAAGTAGTAGCCCGGTGTTGCTGGATCGTTCCACCATGCACGCCACGCCTCCGGATCGCCCTTGCGGCGAGCCCATTCGATGGATGCCGACAGGTAGCCGATCACGGCGTCGAACCACACGTACAGCTTCTTGTTCGGATTGTCGATCCAGCCGGCAACCGGAACGGGAATGCCCCAGTCGATATCGCGCGTGATGGCACGCGGCTTGACTTCCTTGAACAAGCCGATGGAGAAGTTGATGACGTTGGTGCGCCATCCTTCGCGGGTCTTCAGCCATGCGAGATTGGCTTCGGCGAGCGCCGGCAGGTCGAGGAAGAAGTGTTCGGTTTCCTCAAAACGCGGAGTTTCGCCGTTGATTTTGGAAACGGGGTTGAGAAGCTCGTCCGGGTCGAGTTCGTTGCCGCAGGCGTCGCACTGGTCGCCGCGGGCGCCGTCGGTACCGCAGATCGGCAGGTGCCTTCGATGTAACGGTCAGGCAGGGTGCGGCCGGTGGACGGCGAGATGGCAACCTTCTGGGTACCCTTGTAGATGTAGCCGTTGGCGAGGCACTGCTTGAACAGTTCCTGCACCACCTGCTCATGGTTGCCGGTGGTGGTGCGCGTGAACAGGTCGTAGCTCAGGCCAAGATCGCACAGGTCCTTGGCGATCACGCGGTTGTAACGGTTGGCGAGCTCCTGGGCGCTGACGCCTTCCTTGTCGCTTCCACCAGAATCGGGGTGCCGTGCTCGTCGGTGCCAGACACCATTAGCACGTCATTGCCCTTCATGCGCTCGTATCGCGCGTACACGTCAGAGGGCACGCCGAAGCCGGCGACGTGACCGATATGACGGGGGCCGTTAGCATACGGCCAAGCAACATTCACCAAAATATGACTCATGGTGTCTGATTATACAAACCGCCATATCCCGCATTTTCGACCGATTTCAGTAGTCGAATTTTTATTGGATGACTGGCGTGCGATCGTTGATTTCGATTGTTTGAATATCTGCCGATTTATTCACATTGTTGCATTGCACAACAATCACTTTTCCACATATCCACAGATTTTCGGGGAAAGTGGCAAGGAAGGAATCTAATCCGCTACTGTACCGGCATGGACACTTCACCACCCCTTCTGGCAACGACGACCTTCCGGGACCGATGTGCCTGAACCTGTTGGCCTCATCCGGCGCGCTATGCAAGCTCGACAGCGCGAACGCCTACTCAAGCCATGATTCGGACACTTTGTACGGGCGAGCATGCATCATCGCGACGCTACTGCCAAGCCGTTCCGTGGCATGTGCGCGCACCGCCGCATGGGTCTGGCTGGGAGGCGCGTTCCCCGACTCCATCGACATCATCGCGAAAGCCCACTACAGAACACTGCGATACGGGCGAAAAATCAACGTCTTCAACCGCATCGCACCATCCGAGCACACCATTAAGGTCGGCCCGATCACCGTGACCACACCCGTTCGCACCGCATGTGATCTGGCGCTGAACTGTGCCCCCGAAACGGAATCGAAGGTTTCCGAAATCATCTGCATGCTTATGCAGGAATTTCATTTCCGTCCCAACGATTGCATGCAAATCATGGAAGATACGAAGCATATTCGCAACGCTCCGCAGGCACGGAATTACATTCTTGCGATTGACGGCAGAGGTTACGAACACGGGAACCGTAAGGATTACGAAGACCGTAAGGACCGTAAGGACGCTGAATATGTGCGCGGCGCATAGCAGGCACAAGGCGCACGGCAGACGCAAAGTACCGCCATACCAGCCCAAGCCACGGCCAAAACCGCTGGTCGACCCGCCATCTCCCCCGATTCCGTTGACGCCGCTGGTGGCGTGCAGTCCCGGCACCCCACAGGACGTGCTCTGGCATATCGCGGAATATGCGCCTCGACTGCGCAAATGGCTGATTGCCAATCCTTCCGCAACACCTGCGATGCTGGAATATCTTGCGCAAGTCGACGGACCGGATGTGGCACGTTCCCTGCAAATACTGCTGGAATCGTTGGAATCGTACACATTAAACGATGCGATTGAGCATGCTGGCTAAGGTAGCGCAATCACAAGTGCCTACAACGCAACAACGCAATCGCAAGTACGCAGCGGGCAATCGCGCGGCAAGCGATCGTCAAACGGCAGACAATGCGAAAGGCTTACTCTTTCATGGCAAGAACCGTGTTGTAGACCTGCTTGCGATTGGCAAGCGAGCCATCCGCAAGGGGGTGCTCGGCAACGACTTGCGAAATCGCGTCTTTGATGCGCAGATTGTCTTCCCGCGCACGGTCGATCGACAGCACCGCCAAGTCTTCTATGCTCAGCGACGTGGGGGCCGCGGCATCGGCCTCCTCTTCGGAAGCGCCGGCGACGACCAACACCATTTCACCGCGCGGAGGTTCGTCGATCACGCTTTGGCGAATCTGCGCGATGGTTCCGCGGCGAATCTGCTCGAAATCCTTGGTAAGTTCACGGCAAAGCGCCATCTTGCGGTTCGGACCGAACACGTCAAGCAGGTCGGCCATGGCATCGTCGATGCGATGCAAAGTCTCGTAAAACACAATGGTGCGGCGCTCCGAACGCAACGTGCGCAAGTATTGCACGCGTTCGGAATGCTTGCGGGGCAGGAACCCTTCGTAGCAGAATCGGTCGGTCGGCAGGCCTGACAGGCACAGCGCGTCCAGTACGGCGGACGGGCCGGGAGCGCAGGTGACGGGCAGGCGCGTTCGATGGCGCGACGCACAATCGCCAAGCCCGGATCGTTGATGGTCGGCATGCCCGCGTCGGACACGACCAGCACGGTCGCACCGGTTTCCACCTGGTCAAGCAGGCCATCGGACTTGTCTCGCTCGTTATGATCGTGGTAGCCACCACGCGGCCATTCACACGCACGCCAAGACGGTTGGCGAGCGCATAGAGACGGCGGGTGTCTTCGGCTGCGACGATGTCGGCGCGCTCCAGCAGCGCAATGAGACGTGCGGACGCGTCGGCAGTGTTGCCGATCGGCGTGGCCGCCAGCACGACCGTGCCTTGCGGAACGTTGGTTCCGCGCACGAGAGTGTCAAGTCCCGCATCGCCGGCTGCGTTTTCATCTTCACGTTCGCGCTTGTCTTCGCATTCGCGCTCATTCATGCGTTCCATACCTTCAGCCTATCCAACGCAAAGGAAAACAGCCCTCCCAGCGTCCCAATTCCTCCACTCACTGGAAGAATCACCCCGCCCGCAAGCCCAACACCAACCCAAACCCCCAGTCACTGGAGGAATCTTCCTGCAATTGCATGTTCACGCCACGAGCGCACGCCGTGTATCCTCATTGTCGAGCGAAGTTGACACTTTGCGCCTGTTTGTGCAGATTTGCCACCCGTCGGGCGTTACTAAGCGCTGCATTAGAGGGCCGCTGGTAGGCTGACATTGGTTCCGCAGGCGTGCGGAAGTTCAGGCCAACCGCCAAAGGAAGCCTGAACCACGTAATTTTAAATGTTTAGATGTAAGGTACTCACAGAGAGCATTCCATGGGAATTATCAACTTCTTCATTAACCTGCTCAAGGATCCACGCACCGCGATCGCCGGCTGGATCTCTATGGGCGTCGCCCCTACGCTTGGTTCATCTTCTTGATCGTGTTCGTCGAAACCGGCGTCGTGTTCTTCCCGTTCCTGCCGGGCGACTCCCTGCTATTCGCCGCCGGCTTCTTCGCCGCGCCCGACGCCCAGACCGGCGTTTCCGCGCTACCGCTGTTCGCGCTGCTGCCCGTGGTCTGGTGCGCGCCGATCATCGGCGACCAGTGCAACTACTGGATCGGCCATTTCTTCGGTCGTCGCATCATCGAATCCGGCAAAGTCAAGGCCATGACCCTGAACGCCTCGCCAAAACCGAAGGCATGATCGAAAAATGGGGCCCGCTCGCCGTGTTTCTCGGCCGTTTCTTCCCGTTCATCCGCACGTTCATGCCGTTCATTTCCGGCATTTCCGGCATGCGTTGGAGCCGTTTCACCCCGTTCTCCGTACTCGGCGGCCTGTGCTGGTCCACCCTGTTCACGCTGCTCGGCTACTTCTTCGGCGGCATCCCGGCCGTACAAAAGCATTTCGAGCTGGTCATCATTGCGATTCTCGTGCTGTCGCTGATTCCTACGATCGTCGGCCTGCTCAAGGCTAAGTTCGGCAAGAAGAAAGCTTCTACCGAAACCGTAGAAGCCTGATCTTTCGTTTCCCTCCTTTTCTTGGTGAAAATGGCGTCTTTCGATCATTCGGAAGACGCCATTTTCGTATGCTTTTCATAGAGATCATGGCAACACGCGACCATCGGGAATTGCATTAGTACAGACCTCGTACTAGAATCACGAGAGTTGTCTTAAGACATGGGGCCGTAGCTCAGTTGGTAGAGCGCTTCGTTCGCATCGAAGAGGTCGCGGTTTCGACTACCGTCGGCTCCACTAAGCCCGCTGCATTCATTCCACCGCAGCGGGCTTTTTCTTTACCCATACATGCCGGTCACCAACCGCCAATCCTCGCCAAACACCCCCGAACTCATATATCTGCCATATATAAGCGAGATAGGGCGCAAATTTAGGCTTGAGACGTGCGCTGACGTACGAATGCGTCAAGCGAGGCCGCGTCGATGCCCTCATACCCCTTAATCGAGGCGAACTGCGGGCCGTTGGAATTGTCGATCCGCATGAATCCGGTCTGACCAATCGTCGTCGCACCGGAAGCGACAGCCGAACGCAAACCAGACATGGAATCTTCGACCGCAATGCAGTACTTCATATCTTCCGGAGCGATGCCCAAGCGGCGGCCAGCCTCCAAATACGGGGCCGGAGACGGCTTCTTCTCAACATCATCGTCGCCGCACACGTAGCCCGCGAACGCACCGGCCGGCGCCTGCGCAACCAGATTCTCCGCAAGATGACGCGGCGACGTGGTGACCAGCATCGAAGGGACACCCGCATCGCGCAACGCAACAAGCACGTCTTCCACGCCTTCGATCCATGGAATGCACTCGAATTCCTTCTGGGCTACATAATCGATCATGCCTTGGCCAATCTCCTCGATCGACAGCTGGCAACCATGCTCCACCATACGGCGAGCCACATCCGGAACCGGCGTACCCGAACCCTGCCAGGCAAGCTCCTCATCCCAATACCCGCCATGCGCGGCTGCGATTTTCATCTCCCCCTCATGCCAGTACGGTTCGGAATCGATCAGAGTACCGTCATATCCCAAAACACAGCCTTGACCATCAGGTTAGACTCGGTCATGATGCTCCTTCCTTACGACCGTCGGACTCGGAGCACCGTATTTGCGTACGGCGCCGTCCATCGCGATTTCCTCTGCCATTTCAGCAGAGCGGCAAGACGGCAAATTTGCAAACAGATGCAACGTTTGCAAATGTTGCAACAAAACAACAAGCGAAACAACAAACAAGGCAGCAGCACAACGGCAAACAAAAAGCGCCCGGACGTTCTTTCATCCGAGCGCTTTCCACATCAACGCAATAACTCACGTCTGCGAAATCATCCGTTTCACACACTACAGGCAACCCCCATTGCCGCAACCCATGACATTCGAAAAATTTCGCTTCTATCGGAAGATTCGAAATCTACTCTCCCTGATTCTCCTTGTTTTCCCCAGCGGCTTCCGCGGCCTTTTCCGCATTTTCCGCCTTCCAGCGGGCAATGCAACGTTCCACGCGCTTGTAGCCGATGATCTTCGGATCAAGCCCTGCCTCGCGGAAGATCGCGGCAGGCGAGCCACCTTCGGCATACCTGCGCATGCAGTCGTCACGAAACTCCTTGGAGTAGCAAATACGATATTGGGTGACCGATTCCACGGCATCCAGAGACCCGAGATACTTACGGGTCTTAGCGGTGAACGCAACTCTTGGCACTGTACGCTCCTAACCTTTCCTGTTCTCGCCGCATATCTTACCCCCCCCCCATGATTTCTCATAGAAAAGAAGACCCATCTTTCACCGAAGCACCTTAATGAACGGAAGAATGACAGTTAGAACGCGGATACTCAACATTATTTTCCACAACGACGACATCGTCACAGAAAGCAATGCATTTGGCAAAACTATATACCAAAACAGGCACATCTGTTGCAAGATGTGCCTGTTTTTAAATATTTTCAGTATTTTTTCCGAAAATCAGTCAATTCCCCAAAGCACGATTGACCTGGAAACGGGATCTGAAGCGGGTTTGCCTCTCCGAACACCCTCGTTTTCGCGTACGGCACCTCCATTGGGTGTGTCGTACGCGTCGGCCGCGACACGCGCGGATTCCAAGGACTCACGCGACGGCAGCTGCCGGGCATTGACCTGAATCTGCCTACGCCACATGCGGGCACGGCGGGAACGTTCGATCTCCACAATGTCGCCGTCTGTATCGGCTGCGAACACGCTGGAACCGGCCGGCTTGCGCAGACGCTCGACCTGGCGGCGCAGCTCGCGGTTCTCCTCCTCCAAGGAAAGAATCCGCGCGATGCCGGCCAGATTGATGCCCTCTTCCTGGCTCAGCTGCTGCGCTTTCGCAAGGCGGGCGATATCTCGCAGCGAGTAGCGGCGGGCACCGCCATCCGTGCGTTGCGGCACCACAAGCCCAAGCCGATCGTATTGGCGAAGTTTGGGGTGCACGTTGGCGAGTTCGCCGGCACGGCCGACCGTGAACATCGGCAGTTCGATATCGAAACCGACTTCGTCTGCTCCATCAAGATCGGCCCTGCCTGCCACAATCGCCATCGCACACATGTCGTACAGCATTTTGGCCTGCCGCGCCGCGCGGGCTTGGGAGGTCCGAGATGCGCGCGCCATGGCAATCAGCGCTCCTTGGCAAGTTCGTCGGCGAAGTCGCCGCACTCCTTGTCGAATTCCTTCGCCGCATGCTTGACTTTCAGGCTTGGCTTGTCGGGGATGCGAATCTGCACGCGCCCTACCAGATCGCCGTCGCCCTGCCTGTTGGCCACGCCTTTGCCGGAAATACGCACTTCCGTACCGCTAGATGAGCCCGCCGGCACTTTAAAGGTGACTTCGTTGCCGTCGACGTCTTTTGCGGTCACTTTCGCGCCCGCTACGGCCTGACCGACGGTGATTGGCAAATCCATGATGATGTCACGCTTGCGCAGGCTAAATTTAGGATCTTCGGCAACGCTGATCTGCAGGTACAGGTCACCGTTTTTGCCACCGTTACGCCCCGGCTTGCCCTTGCCTGGAATGCGAATCTTCTGCCCGTCATGCACGCCTGCTGGAACATGCGTTTTGAACTTCTTGCCATCGGCAGACAGCGAAACCGTTGCCCCCTTGACCGACTGGCGGAAGGTCAAGTTGATCTTGGAGTTGCGGTCCTCGCCGTCTTCCGGTTGCGCAGCCTGCTCGTAGCCACCCCCGTAAGGGCTTCCGGCCCCGGCAGGTCCGCCAGCGCCGCCACCGAACATCGAGAAAATATCGTTGATATTCGGGTTGCCG
>ENA-OQIR01000385-OQIR01000385.1-human-gut-metagenome-genome-assembly--contig:-NODE-385-length-19637-cov-4.981445_pt1 | contig 19637 bp, 16 predicted proteins | sample MGYA00242580_ERZ504745 | MGnify/ENA primary metagenome ERZ504745 (study PRJEB26092, sample SAMD00036214) | human gut metagenome | host: Homo sapiens | study: EMG produced TPA metagenomics assembly of... | reverse complement strand
TTAACATGTTGTCTTCTGTTTGTTCAAGAACTTTTTTAATAAGTTTTTTTCAAATCTTCTTTCAAACATTTATTCTTTTCAATCAGCTTTTCGAGTTTATCATAACTCTTTCGCTTTGTCAAGAACTTTTTTTTATTTTCTTTTTTTAAGAAAGAACGGAGAAGGAGGGATTTGAACCCTCGCGCCGCTATTAACGACCTACTCCCTTTCCAGGGGAGCCCCTTCGGCCAGCTTGGGTACTTCTCCAAATTGCCCTAGATTCGTCGTTTCACAGAAACGACTTTCTTCACACTCTCGTGTCTTTATTTAGTTCTCTTCGTTTTCACCGAAGAACCTTGTGCATTATATCGCACTTTTCATTTGTTTGTCAAGTACTTTTTTCAAAACTTTTTAAGTAACTTGACAAGCGGAGAGAGTGGGATTCGAACCCACGCGCCCTTGCGGACAAACGGTTTTCAAGACCGCCTCGTTATGACCACTTCGATATCTCTCCATATGTTGTTGACTGCGTTCGTTGTGTTCTCACCGCCGACGCAAGTGATATTCTAGCATCAATACCCGCATCTGTCAACAACTTTTTTACATTTTTTTCAATTTTTATTTTTATCTTCCCAGATTTCCCATAAAACCCGCTAAAATACGGCATTTTTCAATCACCAAACATTCTTTAATGTTTCAAAAATGCTTCCGCGATATCAAGATCCTCCGGTGTTGTGATCTTAATATTCTGATAAGATCCCTCTGCCAGAGCAACCTTTGCCCCTGTCTCCTGCTCTACTACCATGGCATCATCTGTAATTTTGCTCATATCTTTCTGACGAATGCTGTCATGAGCCTCACGTATCAGTGAATACGAAAAAATCTGCGGGGTCTGAATTGTCCACACACACTTTCTGTTTGGAGTTTCTTTTACATATCCCTCTTCATCAGAAAGTTTGACTGTATCTTTAGAAGGCATACCAATCACACATGCACCTGTTTCCTTCACTTTCTGCAGACCACGTTTAAGAATTTCTTCTGTCACAAAAGGTCTTGCACCGTCATGGATCAATACATATTCACAGTCTCTGCATTCACAAAGACCTGCATAGACAGAATCATAGCGTTCTTTTCCTCCCGGGATTACTGCCGATACCTTTGTAAATCCATATTTTTGCACGATTTCTTCTTTACAGTAGGAGATAGATTCCTCTCCTGTCACAAGAATAATATCCTGAATCAGCGGACTTTCCTGAAAACAGCGCAGGGAATAATACAGAACCGGGTATCCCTGTATCTCCAGGAACTGCTTCTGTACTTTACTGTGCATTCTTTTTCCCTGCCCTGCTGCCAGAACAATGGCCGTATTTCTTTCTGACATCTCAACGCTCTCCCAGTTTAAGATTCGGCACAGCATTCAGATCCCAGCCATGACGTGTACCTTTAATATATTCATAATAAGCAGCTACTCCGATCATTGCTGCATTGTCTGTACAGAAGATCGGTGACGGCCGATAAAAACTGTAATTATTTTTCTTACATGCTTCTTCCATTGCCGCTCTTAACGTTCCATTCGAAGCCACTCCGCCTGCAATTGCAATCTTAGTCATCCCATAATCTTTGGCTGCAAGCATTGTATGCTCCACCAGCACATCAACTACCGCTTTCTGGAAAGATGCTGCCAAATCTGCTCTGTTTATCTCTTCTCCGGTCATCTGCGCATGATTAATATAATTCAACACTGCTGATTTTACACCACTGAAGCTGAAATCGTACGGACAATCTCCAATTTTAGCTTTTGGAAACTCAATTGCATTGGGGTTTCCCTCTTTAGAGAGCTTGTCTACCTTTGGTCCTCCCGGATATCCCAGTCCGATAGCTCTTGCAACTTTGTCAAAAGCTTCGCCTGCAGCATCATCACGGGTACGTCCCAGGATTTCAAATTCTCCATAATCCTTAACGATCACAAGGTGTGTATGTCCTCCTGACACGATCAGACATAAAAATGGAGGTTCAAGATCCGGATGTTCAATATAATTTGCTGACACATGGCCCTCAATATGGTGGACCCCTACCAGTGGAAGCTTCTTTGCATAAGCAATTGCCTTCGCCTCAGCAACGCCCACAAGAAGTGCACCTACAAGTCCCGGACCATAAGTGACACCAATTGCATCCAGATCATCAAGAGTTACATCTGCATCTGCCAGTGCCTGTTCAATTACCTGGTTAATCTTTTCAATATGTTTACGGGAAGCAATTTCCGGAACTACCCCACCGTATAAAGTATGAAGAGCGATCTGTGAAGAGATCACATTTGACAGAATAGTTCTTCCGTTTTTGACAACAGAAGCTGCAGTCTCATCACAGGAACTCTCAATTGCAAGAATTAATGTATCTTTCATTTTCTGTTCCTCATATATCGGACGGATAAGTCATCCGTTTTACTACTTGTTCATAATCAATTTCAGTGACATATTATTCCTCAAAATTCAATTCCAGACTCTTTCCGTCTTTTCCCGGATATGCATTTGGAAAAATTTCACGAACTTTATCCATAAACTCATCTGGTCTGACCAGAGATGGACTGTAATGTGTCAGCCACATCTCCTTTACCCGGGCATCACGAGCCAAAACCGCCGCCTCGCGGAAAGTCATATGCTTGTATCCGCGTGCTTTGTCTGCTTTGTCATCTTCTCCGTACATTCCTTCACAGATAAACAGATCCGATTCCTTTGCATTTCGCAGGATAGATTCTGTTGGTCTGGTATCTGTTGTATAAGTAAGCCTGATTCCTTTTCTCGCAGGTCCAAGTACCATCTCCGGTGTATAGGTAATACCGTCTGCTTCGATGGTCTGCCCTTTCTGGAGCGGATTCCAGTATTTCAGTGGAATATCCTGCTCTTTCGCTCTCTCAGCCGAGAATTTTCCCTGGCGGAGAATCTCAAGGTATATCCATAACAGAGTACATTATGGTTCACTTTAAAAGCCGTAATACGATAGCCATTTAATTCAATGACCTGCTCCGGCTGTGTAATCTCAATAAATTTAATTTCAAACGGAAGCTCCGGTGCAATGACGCGAAGTGCATTGACCACTCTCTCCAGACCTTTGGGACCTACCAGAGTCAATGGTTCTGTGCGGTCTGCATTTCCCATAGTAAGAAGAAGTCCCGGAAGCCCGCTGATATGATCTCCATGATAATGAGTAAAACAAATCACATCAATAGGTTTAAAGCTCCATCCCTTCTCCTTAATTGCTACCTGAGTACCTTCACCACAGTCAATGAGCAGACTGCTCCCGTTATATCTTGTCATAAGCGCAGTCAACCATCTGCGTGGCAGAGGCATCATTCCACCGGTTCCAACTAAACATACATCTAACATATATTCCCTCTATTTTCCAGCTTCCGGCAATTCCCTTAAAAGGTGTATGGTCCGGCTGCTGATTTTTTCTGCTTTCATTTCTTTTTCATTCGGGATGTCTGGTCATAAGCAGCGCATCCTCCACAGGATCACTGTAATATGCCTTACGTATTCCATCTCCGGTAAATCCCATACGTTCATAGAGACGGATTGCAGTCTCATTTCCCACACGTACTTCCAGATGGATTGTCGTAACCTCCCTCTCTGCTGCAAGGCGGATCAGGCTCTGCATCAGAAAAGCGCCAATTCCTTCTTTTTGTCTGTCCCTGCGCACAGCCACATTGGTAATATCTCCCTCATCCAGAACCATAAGAAGACCGCAGTAACCCAGAATCTTTTCTTTCTCTTCCACCACCAGAAACATGGCATCATCCCTGGTCAGAAAAGTAAAAAAACCTTCTTTTGTCCATGGCACATGAAAAAGATCCTGCTCAATCTCCATTACCTGATCCAGGTCATCCACAAGCATTTCCCGCAGGATCATATTTTTGTACCTGCCGGTTTCTGCTCTTTTTCTCTCTCTGCACGCTCACGCTCTGCCTGGGAAACGCGGAGATATTCCGGGATATGTTCCATAGCAGTCTCTGTGCGTCCTTCTTTATGATAAATACTGCCAAGAGCTGCCACTGCCGCTGCTCTCTGTTTATTTACATGAGCCGGTGCAAAAGAATACGGAACCTGCAGTTTCTCTGCGATCAGTTCACGAAATACAGGTACACCGTCTCCCAAAAATGTAACCATCTCTCCTCTCTGATTCAGTTCTTCCAGCAGTTCCTCGATCGGTGCTGCCCACTGTTCTTTCAAAGTCATAAGCTGATGCTCTTCAAATCTGTAAATTCCTGTATATACCTGCTTTCTTCTGGCATCCATGATCGGACAGATCAATCCCTGTGCATCATAAAGATTATATGCCAGTGCATCTACTGTCGGTACTGCTACCAATGGTTTCTTCAGGGCAAGTCCCAGGCCTTTGGCTGTTGCCGAGCCGATACGGAGTCCTGTAAAGGATCCCGGTCCCGCTGCCACTGCAATAGCATCTACGGATTCCAGTTCCAGTTCCGTCATCTTCACAATCTCATCTAACATCGGAAGCAAAGTCTGAGAATGTGTTTTCTTATAATTTACAGTATACTCAGCCAGTAATGTATCATCTTCCACAACTGCTACAGATGCAACAATTCCTGAGCTGTCCAAAGCTAAAATTTTCATTTCTACCTCCTAACTGTTCTCCGGACCAATCACTGTAATCCTTCTATAATCAAAGCCTTTCTCCAGATCTTTCTCTATGGTTACTTTGATCAGCTTTTCCGGAAGGATTTCTTCAATCAGATCAGCCCATTCGATCAGACAGATTCCCTGTCCGAAGAAATAATCGTCATATCCGATTTCTTCCATTTCCTCAATGTCACCGATACGGTAAACATCAAAATGATATAAAGGAAGACGTCCGCTTTCGTATTCCTGAATGATCGTGAATGTCGGGCTGCAGATAGGCTCTGTGATTCCAAGCCCTGCCGCAACCCCCTGGGTAAATACGGTTTTTCCAACTCCAAGATCACCTGTCAGAGTATAAATCTGACCCGGTTTCGCATTCTCTCCGATCTTCTTTCCCACCTCAAATGTTTCCTGTGGTGTTTTTGTCTCTATAATCATCTTTTCCACCTTTTTCTTGCAGAATTGTTCTTTGCATATTATAATAGAGCGAACAGCGAAATACAATACTTTTTGAAAAGGAGACTTGAAACTATGGCAAATCCGATAGTTACAATTACCATGGATAATGGCGATGTGATGAAAGCAGAATTATATCCTGAGATTGCACCGAATACAGTTAATAACTTTATCAGTCTTGTAAAAAAAGGCTTCTATGACGGACTTATTTTCCATCGTGTGATCAACGGTTTCATGATCCAGGGAGGATGCCCGGACGGAACAGGTATGGGCGGTCCGGGATACAGCATTAAGGGTGAATTCACTCAGAACAGATTTAAAAATGATCTGAAACATACTGCAGGTGTTCTTTCCATGGCACGCGCCATGCATCCAAACTCAGCAGGAAGCCAGTTCTTTATCATGCACAAAGATGCTCCGCATCTTGACGGTGCTTATGCTGCATTCGGCAAGATCACTGAAGGAATGGATGTTGTAAACCGTATTGCAGAAGAAGATACCGATTACAGCGACCGTCCGCTTGACGAGCAGAAAATCAAATCCATGACAGTAGAAACTTTCGGTGTTGATTATCCGGAACCGGAGAAATGCTGATTCGCTGACTGTTTATGCCCCATGCAGTTTTCAGGCTGCATGGGGCATATTTTATCAGTCCGTAAATACTTTCACTTCACCGTCAATCACTGAATAGTAAAGATCTTTCTCTTTCTTCATCTTCGCTCTTCCATTTGTTCCCTCGGTGATTGCTTTTTCTACAAATGCAATCTGATCCGCCGGAACCAGCAAATGCAGAACTACCCTGTCAGTGTATTCAGAATCAAGGATCGGTAATTTCTGTTCTCCGGCAATATACTGAATCTTGCCTATCCCGGTATAATCCGTAACTACATCCATAGAAATTCCGTAGGTTTTCTCAATCACTGTGCTGGCGGCAAGACCTTCCTGCAGACTCCTGGAATATGCTCTGACAAGACCTCCTGTTCCAAGAAGTATCCCTCCAAAATATCTGGTAACTACTGCTGCCACATTATAAATATCTTCCCCCAGGATTACATCCAGCATTGGTCTTCCCGCAGTGCCTGACGGCTCACCATCGTCACTGCATCTGGTATATTCCCTGTTCTTTCCCACCGAATATACATAGCAGTTATGTCTGGCATCCCAATATTTCTTCTTCATTTCCTCTATAAAGGCCAGTGCCTCCTCTTCGGTCTGTACAGGACGCACTGTAGCAATAAATCTGGATTTCTTTTCCACGATCTCGCCTTCCCCGCCCTCGTAAACTGTCTTATATTTCTCAAGCATGTCTCATACTCCTCTTTCCGTTCTCTTATTGACTCAGTGTACCATGAATTACAAAAATGTGCCAGCACAGTGTATACTAATCCTATAAAAAACACAATAACCATTAAAAAGATCCAAAAGCAATTGTGAATTTTTATTTTTCTGCTTTATTTACTTATTCTTATTTGATATAATAGAACGGATTATAAAGGAGGTTTAACATGAACTACGGTAAAAAGTCGACTGCAAAGAAACGGACGGCACTGATTTCCCGTTCTTCCATGATGGGAAAGCGCGCCAGAGTTTCTTTCATCAGAGTCCTGTTCGTATCACTGATAGCACTCTGCATCGCAGTAACCTGTCTGGGTGTGGGGTCATTCAGGGGTGTAATTGATACTGCTCCTGATGTTGATGATATTGATATTATGCCACTGGGCTATGCAACCTTTCTCTACGATGATGCAGGGAATCAGATCCGTAAACTGGCTGCTCCGGATTCCAACCGACTGCCTGTCACTCTCGATCAGATACCTGTTGATCTGCAGCATGCAGTTGTCGCAATTGAGGATGAACGTTTCTATGAACATAACGGTATTGACGTAAAAGGTATTCTTCGTGCCGGAATGAAAGCTCTCACTACCGGAGATTTCTCAGAAGGTGCCAGTACGATCACACAGCAGCTTCTTAAGAATAACGTATTTACCAACTGGACCAGTGAATCTACTCAGCTGGAAAGATTTACGCGAAAAATCCAGGAACAGTACCTTGCTGTCCAGGTTGAGAAAAAAACTGATAAAGACACCATTCTTGAGAATTACCTGAACACAATTAACCTGGGTGCCGGTTCCTACGGTGTACAGGCTGCCGCACGACAGTATTTTGACAAGGATATATGGGATCTGAATCTTTCTGAATGTGCAACTCTGGCAGGTATCACACAGAACCCGACGAAATTTAACCCGATCATCAATCCTGACAGCAACAGGAAGAGACGCAAGGAAGTTCTCCAGCATATGCTGGATCAGAACTATATTACTCAGGATCAGTATGATGAAGCTCTTGCAGATGATGTTTATTCCCGTATCCAGGCCGCTCAGGAAAAGAACTCCAGCACTGAGAATACTGTTTACACATATTTTGAAGATGAACTGACAGATCAGATCATCAACGACCTGATGAATATCAAAGGTTACACCAAAAAACAGGCAACCAATCTTCTCTACAGCGGCGGACTTAAAGTATATACAACACAGGATTCCAAGATCCAGAATATCCTGGATGAGGAATATGCAGATCCTTCCAATTATCCGGACACTGTCCAGTATGAACTTGACTATGCCCTGACGGTTACCGATCCTAATGGAAATCAGGTAAACTACAGTAAGGAAATGTTGCAGCTTTATTTTCAGAATGAGGATCCCGATTTCGATCTTCTGTTCGATTCCCCGGAAGATGGACAGACTTATGTAGACAAATATAAGGCAAGCATACTCGCCAACGGAAGTAAAGTTCTTGCAGAGCGTGTCAATTTCGCACCTCAGCCACAGTCTTCCATGAGTGTGATCGACCAGCATACCGGCTATGTAAAAGCTCTGATCGGTGGTCGTGGAGAGAAAACGGCAAGTCTTACACTGAACCGGGCAACGGACACTACCAGACAGCCTGGTTCTACCTTTAAGATCGTGTCCACTTATGCACCTGCTTTAAATGAAAAAGGCATGACTCTTGCAACAACATTTGAAGACGAACCTTATGAATATCCGGATGGTTCCCCTGTAAACAACGCAACCCGTTCTTACAACGGAACAACCACGATCCGTACTGCGATCCAGAATTCCATTAACGTTGTAGCCGTCAAGTGTCTGGAAAAAGTAACTCCTGAGCTTGGATTGAAATATCTGGACAACTTTGGTTTTACAACCCTTGCTCATGGAACAGAGGCTGACAAAGATGCCAATGGTAATGTATGGAGCGATGCAAACCTTGCCACTGCGCTTGGCGGCATCACCCGCGGTGTCACAAATGTTGAACTGTGTGCATCCTATGCAGCCATCGCAAATAACGGAAATTATATCAAGCCAATTTATTACACAAAAATTCTGGATCACAACGGAAACGTCCTGATCGAGAATACTGCTGCCGAACGTTCCGTAATCAAAGAAAGTACTGCTTTTCTTCTCACCAGTGCAATGGAGGATGTTGTAAAACAGGGTACAGGTACAGCCTGCCAGCTTGACAATATGCCTGTTGCCGGAAAAACAGGTACAACCGAAGCCTATAACGACTTGTGGTTTGTGGGTTATACACCATATTATACATGCGCAGTATGGTCCGGTTATGACAACAATGAGAAATTACCTGATTATGCGCGTAACTTCCACAAAGCTTTATGGAAAAAGGTTATGACTCGTATCCATGAGGGACTTCCTTCCAAAGAATTCGAGAAGCCTGCAAGTGTAGAAAAGTTAAGTGTCTGCGAGGAAACCGGACTTCTTCCAAGAGCCGGCTGTCCGGTGATCACTGAATACTTTGACGTAGGTACCATGCCTACTGAATACTGTGACCAGCATTTCTATGACAGTGATGATTATGACTATAATTATGATACAGATTCCTCTGATCAGACTGATAACACCACTGACACTGATAACAGCGAAAACTCTGATAATGGAGATACCGACAACAGTGGTGACAGTAACAATACTGATGACAACGGTAACAGCGGTGACGATGGTACTGATAATACCGGCGGAAGCGATGACAACGGTGACGGTAACGAGGATGATTCCTCTTATCAGGTCGACTATTATTAATGCAAAAATACCGGTACAGGAGCACCTCCGAATGATATTCCTGTACTGCAAAAATCCACAGTCCTGTCAACTCAGGACTGTGGATTTTTTATATATTTTCAAAATTGATTCTCAGATATTATACTTCTTTAATAACCATACGCGCAGATCCGTAAATACCTGCATCATTTCCGAGAGTTGCAAGAATGATCGGTGTTTTCTTACATGCTGTAAAAGCATATTTCTCATAGTATTTCTGAATACAGTCGATCAATGGCTGTCCGGCTTTGGAAACACCACCGCCGATAACGATGGCTTCCGGATCTGTCACACATGCAAACATGGCAAGTGTTCCGCCAAGCATTTCTCCTACCTGTGCCATAACATCGCAGGCTACTTTGTCGCCCTCTTTAAAAGCATCCAGAACATTCTTTGCTGAAAGTTTTGTAAATTTGCGAAGAACAGTCTGCTCATCTGTAGCAGCCAGAGTTCTCTGTGCCACGCGAACGATACCTGTTGCAGACGCATACTGCTCCAGACATCCACAGTTACCACAGTTGCAGGCTTCCTTTTCTTCATGGTCAACTGCTGCATGACCGATTTCTCCACCTGCACCATGAGCACCGCCAACAATCTTTCCATCAACGATGATTCCACCGCCGACACCTGTTCCAAGAGTTACAAGAATAACGTTCTTAGCTCCTGCTGCTGCGCCTTTCCATGCTTCGCCAAGTGCTGCTACATTGGCATCGTTTCCTGCTTTGGACGGAAGTCCTGTCAGTTCTGTCAGTTCCTTAGTAACTTCTTTAAAGCCCCAGAAAAGGTTTACCGCACATGGCACTTCCCCTCTCTCGTTAACAGGTCCCGGTACCCCGATTCCCACACCGTCGATTTCTTCTTTATCCAGCTTACGCTCTGCGATCTTGTCAAGGATTGTCTTTGCAATATCTGGCAGGATTGCTTCTCCACTGTTCTCCTTACGTGTAGGAATTTCCCATTTCTCAACTAAGACTCCGTCTGTCTGAAAGAGTCCACATTTTACAGATGTACCACCAACGTCAATTCCAAAACAATACTTTCCCATAATATCTGATATCCTCCAAATTACTTTAAATTATTTTTCTTCACGTTTCTTTGCAAGGTTTGCCTGAACACGTTTGTACAGTTCTTCCGCTGCATTATATCCCATCTTCTTCTGTCTGTGGTTAACTGCCGCAGATTCAACGATAATAGCCAGATTACGTCCCGGACGGATAGGCAGAGAATGGCATACAATCTTATTTCCAAGATACTCTGTATATTCCTCATGCAGGCCGAGACGGTCATATTCTTTGTCTCTGTCCCACTCTTCCAGTTTGATAACCAGATCCACAGACTGTGTATCCTTAACGCTCTCAACACCAAACAGAGTTTTGACATCGATAATACCAATACCACGAAGTTCAATGAAATGTCTTGTGATATCCGGTGCCGAACCCACCAGCGTCACATCACTGACTTTACGAAGTTCTACAACATCATCACTGACAAGACGATGTCCTCGTTTGATCAGTTCCAGCGCAGCCTCACTCTTGCCAATTCCGCTCTCACCTGTGATCAGGACACCTTCACCATATACATCCACAAGCACACCATGGATGGAAATACATGGTGCCAGCTGTACACCCAGCCAGCGGATAATCTCAGCCATAAAACTGGAAGTTGTACGCTCTGTCACGAAAGTCGGAACATTATATTTAACTGCCAGATCGATCATATCCTGTGATGGTCTTGTCATTGTACTGAAAATTACACAGGGAATCTTGCTAGAAATAAATCTTTCATATTTAAATTTCCGTTCCTCATCACTGAGCTGCATCAGATAAGTATACTCTACATATCCGATGATCTGTACCCGTTCATTTGCAAAATGCTCCAGATATCCTGTCAGCTGCAATGCCGGTCTGTTGATCTCCGCTGTCTTGATCACAATCTCAGACAGATCAATTTCAGGAGTCAGGTTGTGAAGTCCCAGTTCCTGAACTAATTTTGTCAACTGTACACCCTTCATTTATTTCTCCTTTTCAGTTCAAAATCTGAAAGCCCGGTCTGTCCGCTATCTCAAAACCTGCTCATACAGACATAACTCATTTATAGCTGTCGTCCGAAACTTTCATAGTAAATTTCACGTCTTTTTTATTATATCACATCACTATATACAACTTCAATTACAAAAAGCGAGAGTCTTTGGGTAATATGTAGAAGAACCCAGAAATATTTTTACATATTTTATATTTTTTTCTCACCAGTGTGCCGACAAGTTGATTCTTGAAACAATCAACTTGTCGGTACACTAGCTCCATGAAAAAATTCATAGACTTTCTGTGCACTTCCTGCATTCATGCTTTCTGTCTCCGCAAGTTCTTTCAATGATGCATCTCTGATATTCTCAACAGACTTAAATTTCCGCATCAATGCTTTCCGCCTGGTTTCACCGATACCAGGGATATCATCCAACAGGGAATGCACCTGTTCTTTACTTCTCAGAGATCGGTGAAATTCAATGGCAAAACGGTGCGCCTCATCCTGGATTCTGGTGATCAGGCGGAAGCCTTCACTGTCTGTATCAATGGGAATTTCAAGATTATTGTAATACAGTCCTCTGGTTCTGTGATGGTCATCCTTGACCATACCACAGACAGGAATCTCTATTCCCAGAATTTCCAGGACTTTTAACGCAATATTCACCTGTCCTCTTCCACCATCCATCAGGATCAGATCCGGCATAATAGAAAAGCTGTCAAACTCATCTTTTCCCTCATGAGTAAATCGTCTGGTAAGTACTTCTTCCATGCTTGCATAATCGTTCGGTCCCTGAACCCACTTTATTTTAAATTTGCGGTAATCACTGCGCTTTGGCTTTCCTTTCTCATAGACAACCATGGAACCTACAGATTCAAAACCACTGATATTGGAGATATCATAAGCCTCCATACGCCTGATTCCCGACAGTCCAAGCCACTCTTCCACTTCATGAACTGCTCCGATGGTTCTTCCTTCTTCACGTTTGATACGCTCTCTGTCTTTATCCAGAACCATCTTTGCATTCTCTTCTGCCAGCTCTACCAGCTTCTCTTTCGTACCTTTCTTCGGTACCCTGATATAGACTCGCTGCTTTCTTCGATCTGTAAGCCATTCCTCTATGATCTTGGCATCTTCGATTTCTTTTTGCAGCATGATCTCACGTGGGATAAACGGAGTTCCGGCATAAAATTGCTTCATAAAGCTGGATAATACCTGAGCCTTTGTATCGCCACGCGCCACACGCAAATAGAAATGCTCCCGCCCGATCAGTTTGCCTCCCCGGACAAAGAATACCTGTACAACAGCATCCTGCTCCCGCAGATCAAGGCTTTCATCCATGGCAACTGCGATGATATCCTTATCTTCCTCTCCGTAACCTGTAATTTTCTGACGTTCTCCGATCTTCTGGATACTGCGGATCAGATCCCGGTATTCCATGGCATCCTCGAAACGCATTTCTTCGGAAGCTGCCATCATTTTGTCGGTAAGCATATCAATCGTATCCTTAAAGTCTCCATTGAGAAATTTCAGCAGTTCTGCGATATTTTTCTTATATTCTTCTGAACTCACATAGCCCTGGCATGGCGCACTGCACTGTTTCATGTGATAGTACAGACATGGACGGTCCTTCCCACAATCTCTTGGCAATACCCGATTACAGGATCGCACCTTATAAAGTTTTCGCACAAGCTCGATCACATCTTTTACAGCCCCGGCACTTGTATATGGTCCGAAATATTTTGCCTTGTCTTTCTTCATTCTTCTGGCAAAAAGGACTCTGGGATATTCCTCATTTACTGTGACTTTGATAAACGGATAACTCTTATCATCTTTGAGCATGGTATTATATTTCGGTCTGTGCTCCTTGATCAGATTACACTCCAGCACAAGGGCTTCCAGTTCCGAATCTGTGATAATATACTCAAATCTGGTGATATGGGTAACCATCTGTTCAATCTTTGCGCCCTTATTTCTGCTGCTCTGGAAATATTGACGCACCCTGTTTTTCAGACTGACGGCTTTTCCAACATAGATGATCTCGTCCTTCTCCCCATGCATAATATAAACCCCCGGCTTACCCGGAAGTTTTTTCAGTTCTTCTTCTATCTGAAACATAAACTCTCCTCTATACAAAAAATCCTGCCCTGAACGCTTTTCGTATCCATGAGATATTACAGCGTAATTTTCTGTGATACGAAAACAGAGCCGGAAATTATTTCGTTTCCGACTCTGTTATTGTATCACTGAATCTCTGGCTTATCCAGCGTTACTGTATTCTGTTTTTCCTCTGGAATTACCAAATCATCCAGATTTTCCGGAATCTCGATTCCACGCTCTGCCGCATGGAAAATCTTCATAAATTCCTTACCTGTAATGGTTTCCCTGCGGATCAGGTAAGCAGCAATCTTATCAAGTGCTTCTCTGTGGCTGCCGATCAGTCTCTTGGCTTCCTCATAAGAATTATGGAGAAGTACCATTACCTCATGGTCAACCTCTGTGGCAGTGTCATCGCCACAGTTTAACACTGTTCTTCCGCTGAGATACTGACTCTCCTGTGTAGCCAGACCCATAAGTCCGAACTTGTCGGACATACCGTACTGTGTGATCATGGCTCTTGCCACCTTGGTAGCCTGCTCAATATCATTTGCTGCCCCGGTTGTGACAGTGTCAAATACCAGTTCCTCTGCTGCGCGTCCGCCAAGATATCCCACAAGCATTGCTTCCAGTTCCTTCTTTGTATTGAGATATTTCTCCTCCTCAGGCACCTGCATCACATAGCCAAGTGCCCCCATTGTTCTCGGCACAATAGTAATCTTCTGTACAGGCTCTGCATCTTTCTGCAGGGCGCTTACCAGTGCATGTCCTACCTCATGATAGGATACGATTCTGCGCTCCTGTGCACTGAGGATCCTGTCCTTCTTCTCTTTACCTACCAGAACTACTTCAACAGCTTCGAGAAGATCTTTCTGGGATACTGCGCTGCGTCCACTCTTAACAGCAAGGATAGCAGCCTCGTTGATCATATTAGCCAGATCCGAACCCACTGCCCCGGAAGTTGCAAGTGCAATGTTCTCAAAATCAACAGTCTCATCCAGATGTACATTTCTTGCATGAACCTTCAGGATCTCGATTCTTCCCTTCAGATCTGGTCTGTCCACAATGACACGTCTGTCAAAACGTCCCGGACGAAGAAGTGCCGGATCAAGAACCTCCGGACGGTTGGTAGCAGCCAGGATCAGAAGTCCCTTTGAAGTGTCAAATCCGTCCATTTCCGCAAGAAGCTGGTTCAGGGTCTGCTCACGCTCATCATTGCCGCCGCCATAATGAGAATCTCGGCTCTTTCCGATTGCATCAATCTCATCAATAAAAATGATACATGGTTGCATTCTTCTTTGCTTTCTCAAAGAGATCGCGGACACGTGATGCACCCACACCTACAAACATCTCCACAAACTCAGAACCTGACAGGGAAAAAACGGCACATGTGCCTCTCCTGCTACTGCCTTTGCCAGAAGTGTTTTACCGGTTCCCGGAGGTCCTACAAGCAAAGCTCCTTTCGGCAGCTTCGCTCCGATGGTGGTATATTTGCCGGGATTATGCAGGAAATCCACCACCTCCTGCAGTGATTCCTTGGCCTCATCCTGCCCTGCCACATCTCTGAAAGTAATTCCTGTATCTTTCTGAATGTAGCTTTGGCGCGGCTCTTTCCAACGCCCATCATTCCGCCGCCCTTATTCATGCGGCGCATAAATACCGTCAGAAGTACAAAGAGCAGAATCGTTGGCAGAAGCACACTGACCAGCATAGAAATAATTTCCCCTGCTGCATCCGGCTTCTTATACTCAAACTTGATTCCTGTTCCCTCAAGTCTCTCCGTCAGCTTATCTACTGACTCCATCTGATTGGCATAATAAACTTCTTCTGAAAATCCTGATGACTGATGTTTCGGCGTGATCGTCAGTGTATTTGACTGAAGCGTAACCTCTTTCACATCTCCATCATCTACCATCTCAATAAATTTATCATAAGTGATCTCACTCGAATTATCCTTGAGCATATTGGTAAACATGGCGAAACATACCAGAGTTACCAGGAGGCATACCAGAAAGGCCAGTATCGACTGATGATTCTTGTTCGGGTCCTGTCTGCCCGGACCTTTATTATTATCAGGACGATTGCCATTCGGATTGTTATCCATATGATTATCCATTTCATTCCTCCTAACGTTATCGTTCTTATTATAAAGAGAATTCGGGTATAAATCAACTGCGAGATTGTGAAAATTGTGTCCGGTTGTGCATATCTTTCTATAAACCCTATAAAATTTATATGAAGTTTTACAAATTCACCTGTTACAAATGGCTTTATTTGTAGTATACTATTGACAAACTGATTACTGCTCACTTCGTTCCCGGTAATGCACTCCGCAATACACAGAATTTATGCTGACCGCATAAATTTGCGCTGTATGTCCCGGGATATTCTAAATGAGCAGTACTAAAAATGTGATGAGGAAAGGAAATGAACAAATGAAGATAGGATTTGACAACGACAAGTATCTGAAAATGCAGTCCGAACATATTCGGGAACGTATTAACCAGTTTGGAAACAAACTTTATCTGGAATTTGGCGGCAAGCTTTTTGATGACTACCATGCTTCCAGAGTTCTTCCGGGATTTGAGCCGGACAGCAAACTGCGTATGCTGATGCAGCTTTCTGATCAGGCAGAGATCGTTATTGTAATCAGCGCCGCTGATATTGATAAAAATAAAGTCAGAGGTGACCTTGGTATCACTTATGATGAAGATGTACTCCGCCTTATGGAAGTATTTACCGAGCGCGGACTCTATGTCGGAAGTGTCTGCATCACCCAGTATTCCGGACAGGAAAGCGCAGATGCGTTTAAGAAACGTCTGGAGAAGCTTGGAATCAAAGTATACGTGCTTTATCTGATTCCGGGTTATCCGAATAATACTTCCTTTATTGTAAGTGATGAGGGATATGGCAAGAACGATTATATCGAAACAACAAGACCACTGGTTGTCATCACTGCTCCAGGACCCGGAAGCGGAAAAATGGCCACCTGCCTTTCTCAGCTTTACCATGAATACAAGCGCGGTATCAAGGCAGGATATGCCAAATTTGAAACTTTCCCAATCTGGAATATCCCGCTGAAGCATCCGGTAAATCTGGCATATGAAGCAGCTACTGCTGACTTAAATGATGTGAACATGATCGACCCGTTCCATCTGGAAGCATATGGTGAGACTACTATTAACTACAACCGTGACGTTGAAGTTTTCCCTGTTCTTCAGGCTATGTTTGAAAAGATCATGGGCGAGTGCCCTTACAAATCTCCCACAGATATGGCGTTAATATGGCCGGTAACTGCATCGTTGATGATGAAGTCTGCAAGGAAGCTGCACGTCAGGAGATCATCCGCAGATATTATAAGAGCATGGAAGCTCTGGTTCGCGGAACAGGCCGCGAAGAAGAAGTTTATAAGATTGAGCTTCTGCTGAAACAGGCTCATGTGACCATCGAAGAACGCAAGGTGGTTCCTGCAGCGCTGAAACGTGAAGAAGAAACAGGTGCACCTGCTGCTGCCATGGAACTTCCTGACGGACGTATTGTTACAGGTAAGACTTCTGAACTTCTTGGTGCATCCTCAGCACTGCTTCTGAATGCATTGAAAGAACTGGCAGGAATCGATCATGACAAACATGTTATCTCTCCGGAAGCATTAAAACCAATTCAGGCACTCAAGACAGAATACCTTGGAAGCAAAAATCCAAGACTTCACTCTGATGAAACTCTGATCGCGCTTTCCATCAGTGCCGCAGATAATGAAGATGCGAAGCTAGCCCTGCAGCAGATTCCGAAATTAAAAGGCTGCCAGGTTCATACTTCCGTACTTCTGTCTCAGGTGGATATCCTGGAGTTCCGTAAGCTGGGTGTTGAACTTACCTGTGAGCCGAAATCTGAGCATGCTAAGAAACTGCAGAAATAATTTCTGAAATGGTTTTCAAATAGCAGCAGAAAACTCTGAAAATCCACAATATCTATATAATGATACAAGAAAGAATCCTGCCTGAACATATGACAGTTTCATATGAACAGGCAGGAATTTTTTATTTCTCTATAATCTCAATCGCTCTGTCCGGATAGTTTGTAATGACAGCTTCTGCGCCTGCATCTTTTACCAGCTGGATGTGTTCTGGTTTGTTGGCAGTCCATACGTGCATTTTGAGTCCGGCGCGTTTGACTTCTTCCATGAACTGTGGGTATTTCAGGTGGTAAACTGCAGGGTGTACGGCGTTGATTCCGAGATTTTTGGCGTACATGGCTGGATTTACCCATCCGTCGCTGAAAAGGATTCCGGTCTGTACATGGTCGTCCAGTTGTTTTAACTGTAACAGGCTGTAATGGTTAAAGGAGGAATAGATCAGCTGGTCTTCCATGTTCATTTCTTTTACCATTTTCAGGATTTTCTCTTCCATTCCCGGATAGAAGCAGATGCTGTTCTTTAATTCAATGTTTACCATCATGTCTGTAGTGCGCATGAGGTCCAGCACTTCTGCCAGAGTTGGGACGCGATAGATTCCTGTTGGTTCTGCGGAAGTGCTGACTTTTAATTCTTTTAACTGAGCCGATGTCATATCTTTGATTAGTCCAGTACCGTCTGTGACACGGTCTACAGTTTCATCATGCATTACGATTAGTTCACCGTCTGCGGAGGTATGTACATCCAGTTCGATTCCGTCTGCGCCCTGTCTGATGGCAAGTTCAAATGCTTCCAGAGTATTCTCAGGTCTGTATCCGCTGGCACCCCTGTGTGCCCATACTTTTGTTGTTCTCTTTGTTGTTTCTGTCATTTCCATATGCCTCTCTTATATAAAATTCATTTACAATATCCCCCAATAATATATTTCACCTTTTCCATCTCCGCTTTTTTGCAAAATACCCGGACAGCCAGGCTGTCATATTGTGGAAATTACCGTAAATCTTCATAAACAGGGAACCGCATACGCAGCCCCCTGTCCTCATTTAAGTATAAATATTTTTCCTGTGAATGATTATAACACTTCTCAATATACTGTTATCAATATTTTTATTCATTCAGCAAGTTATAATCTTCGATGGATTTGTTCATATCAGAAGCCATTTTGCTCACCGCATCCTCTGCAGATTCTTTTCCGTTGAGCATATTCTCAATCTCTGTTTCTACAATCGCACGTGCTTCCGGGAATACACTGAGAAGTGCACCTGCATATTCCGGTGCAGAATCATGAAGCTGGTCAATGGCTGTCTGGAACTGTGGGTATTTTGCAATGTTGTCTTTGAATACCTGCTCGTCATGTGCTGCTGTTGTTACAGGGAAGTATCCTGTCTGTGCATTCCAGTATGCCTGTGATTCCGCAGATACCAGATATTTTACAAATTCCCATGTAGCTGCTTTCTTTGCATCATCCTGGTTGTCAAGCATCCAGAGAGAAGCACCACCGATGGATACACCACCTTTATCATCATCTGTAATGGATGGGAAGTATGCGGTACCTACTTCAAAGGAACCGTTTACATCCTGCAGAATCTGTTTCAGGGACGCTGTGGAACCTAATGTCATAGCTGCTTTTCCGGAAGAGAAATCTGCAAGTCCGGAATCTCCGCCTCTTCCTACGTTTGGTGCATAGCCTGCGTCATAAAGTTTCTTCCACTCATTAAGAATATTCAGTGCACCTCCGTTTTCATCGAATGCAACCTTTGTAGCTGCTGCCTCACGTCCGTTTCCGTTATCTACATATGGCAGACCCTGTTTGCACATAAACTCTTCGAAAAACCATCCATATATTCCCATGGATAATGCTTCTCCCGCACCGCCTTTGTTTACAAGGTCATCTGCAACCTCTGCGATTCCCTCAAGGCTTGTAGGTACCTCTGTCACACCTGCTTTGTCAAACATATCCTTATTGTAATAAAGAATCGGTGTAGAGGAGTTAAATGGCATGGAATATAATTTATCATCTACTGTATAATAAGCTGTGATATTTGGTTCCAGATCAGATACATCATATCCTTCGCTGTCAATCATGTCCTGCATTGGGATCACCCATCCGGAATCGATCATGAAACGGGTTCCGATATCATAAATCTGCACCAGATCAGCTCCCATATTTCCAAGCTGGGCACTTTTTAACTTATTGATCTCATCGTCATATTCTCCCTGATACTGAGAATCCACTTTAATTCCATATTCATTTTCCTCATTAAATTTATTCACCAGATAGTCCAGTGCTTCCCCGTTGACACCGCCCATTGCGTGCCAGAATGAATATGTTGTTCCCTCCGGAATGTCTGCCTTTTTCTCTGCTGCCATGCAGGTAGTTGGAAGAATTGCGCTGAATACTGTTGCTGCTGTTAATAATAC
>ENA-OQIR01000384-OQIR01000384.1-human-gut-metagenome-genome-assembly--contig:-NODE-384-length-19749-cov-3.634288_pt1 | contig 19749 bp, 19 predicted proteins | sample MGYA00242580_ERZ504745 | MGnify/ENA primary metagenome ERZ504745 (study PRJEB26092, sample SAMD00036214) | human gut metagenome | host: Homo sapiens | study: EMG produced TPA metagenomics assembly of... | reverse complement strand
GTACAGGCGGTTGGTTAGACCTTACCTGATAGGCTTTTCCTACTGTATTGTTATCAGCTTACCAAAGTTTGCAGAATTTCTTCCGCTCGCTAGGGGAAATCAGCTATGCTGATTTCACAGCTCGCACATATATTCAGTATATCACTTTTATCTGGTTTATCAACCAGGTTTTGTCTCAATTTGCTACGCACTGCGTAACCATTTGGAAAGACCAGTACATCGTTTTCGAAATATACGCCTGAGCATATTGTCGGCACACTAATCTCTTGGCGTTAAACCTACATACATATCTTTGTACTGTTTTGCACTCTTTTCCCAGGAAACATCTTTATTCATATCGCGGATCACCATATCATCCCAGGATTTTCTGTTCTCGAAATAGAGCGTCTTTGCTCTGTTGATCGCATCGTAAAGCAGCCCGCTTTCATATCTGTCAAATGTAAAACCGTTTCCTGTATTTTCAAACATATTATAAGGCTGAACCGTATCTTTGAGTCCTCCGGTCTCTCTTACAATCGGAACTGCACCATATCTCATGGCTATAAGCTGTGTAAGTCCACATGGTTCAAATCTTGATGGAACCAGAAGTGCATCACATCCTGCATAAATATTGTGAGCCACATTTTCATTGTAAGCAATATATGCACAGAAATTGCCTTTATATTTGTTTTCATAATAGCGGAATGTATTTTCATACTGAGAATCACCAGTACCAAGAACAACCACCTGCGTATGTTCATCCATAATTCCCGGGATTACGTCATTTACAAGATCAAGACCTTTCTGGTTGGTGAGACGTGAAATAAGTCCGATTACCATCTTATGCTCATCTACATCCAGCCCCAGAGATTCCTGAAGAGCTTTTTTATTAATCTTTTTATTCTTTATCGCTGACTTCTCATCATAATCAGCAGCTAACAGCTTATCAGTTGCAGGATTCCAGATATCCGTATCAATACCATTCACAATTCCCAAAATCTTATTGTTGTGATATCTTAAATGCTCTGCAAGTCCCTCTCCATATTCCTCTGTCTGAATCTCCCAGGCATACGTGTTACTTACAGTTGTAACTTTATTGCTGTAAGCGATGCCACCCTTTAACATATTGGCATCCAGCCAGTTCTGGATCATGCAGTCCTTATTAAATACATAATCAGGAAGTCCTGACCAGTATTGAATCTTTTTTCTGTCATAAATACCCTGGAACTTCAGATTATGTATTGTGAGTACTGAAATTGCACGTCCTACATCTGTATCCTGAAAACAGGTTCTCAGATAAAGTGGTACTAAAGCTGCCTGCCAGTCATGACAATGTACTACATCAGGAGTCCAGTTCAGATAATTAAGGGCAGCAAGGGCAGCTTTTGCAAAATAACAGAATTTCGGAATGTCATCTATGAGATTCGTATATGGATTTCCCCAGGAGAAGAACTCATCATTATCTATAAAATCATAGACAACCCCATCCTCCTGATATTCCATAATTCCCACATAATACTGCTTTCCATCAGAGCAGAGATTCATATCAAAGGAACCCCTGTATTCCATCTTTTCCTGAAATTTCTGAGGAATACATTTGTATCTTGGAATAATGACCTTAACATCAATGTTTAATTTTGCCAGACTCTTTGGCAGGGCAGACATTACATCTCCCAATCCACCGGTCTTAACAAATGGATAACATTCTGATCCAATGAAGGCTACACTTCTTCGCGGTCCCAGATCAGGCTGTCTCGTTGGAATGTTCTGTTCATTCTGTTCAACAGATGGCTCCTGAATAATTACGGCTTGCTTAACAGAAACATTCTCTACTGTTGGAGCAACAGTCTTAACAGCTTTTTGAGGGCTGTTTTTGCACTGTTTTTTGCGCTGTTTCTTGCATTGCTCTTTGTATTACTCTTTGTATTGCCTTTGGTACTGCTTTTGGTACTGCTTTTGGTACTGCTTGTTTGAACTGTTTTTTTCTCATATCATTGATCTCCCTTTTGCATTTTACAAAGTCCGAAATTTATTATGCCTTAACTAAAATGTCCTCCGGTAAGTTCCTGATAAACATTCATTTTGCAGATATTTATCATTTCCTGTTAATCTCAATTATAACACAAAATGCGCAATCCGCATCCTTCATTAAAACAATTTTATAATTTCATCGGCACACTAGCTTTATTAATAAGGTTCGGAACCAGCCCCATCAGAAAATAAGACAGTCGCGAATTCTCATAAGTGATATTTTCACGACTGTCTTATTCTTGCAGATTATTTAATTCAGATAGTCACCAACCGGAGATGTATTATACTGTTTCTTAATCTCAAGCACAATAGAACCATCCTCATTTGTTTTTTCTGATAAGATTCTGTACTCTGTCCCGCTCTTTTCCAGCTGCGCTTTATACTTTTCACGCTCCTGTACAATCGCCTTTTTTGCATACTCTGTCGTTTCTCCGTCATGGTTGGAAAAAACACAATGTCTGAGTGATACAAGCTGTTTTTATTTCACGCATTCCATAATTATCATCTCACATCTGTCATATCCAAGCTGTGAGCTGTTCAGGCACAGTGTATAATTGCTGGCTTTTCCCCAGTTCTGATCTGTGTAAAAGTTATAATTTGTTCTTCGCCTTTTATCTGTGTCTGCCATCATTTTCACAACTTCCTTCTCTTTTACATTGTATAAACCAGTGATACGCTTTATTTTTTCCGGCATGTCCCCATGAATAAATACATTCAGCACATCGTCCCGGTCTTTCAGTATATAGTCTGCATTTCTTCCAATGATCACACAAGGCTCCTTCTCAGCCAATCCTAAAATAATATTTCTCTGTGCCTCATACACCATGTCCTCCACAGATTTTCCTGTGATATCACGACCGGAAAATGCATATGCGAACAAACCTTTTTTCGGAGATAATTCCGCATTTTCCTGAATATATTCCGGTGATAAGCCGGACTTTTCTGCAATCTGACCAATGATATTTTTATCATAATAGGCAATTCCGAGTTTCTTTGCCACTTCTTCTCCGATAAAACGTCCACCGCTTCCAAATTCCCTGCTGATCGTAATAATTCTTTTTGCCATCTCTGATTCCTCCTAGTTTAAAACATCAACCCTATTTTTCTGATTTTCTTTAAAAATACATATCCCACAAAACATGAAATTATTTCAGTAATTGGAAATGCCCACCAGATCAACGAAACTCCCATCTGACCATTTCTGACAAACAGAGAAAAGATTCCCGCCAGTGGCAAGATAATAATCAGCTGTCTCAAAAGTGAAATCACCAGTGATTCCAGGCCGCCATCCAATGCCTGGTAAATTCCCTGATAAGCAACATTAATTCCGGCAAACAAGAAACTCACTGAAATCACTCTCATCGCGGCAATAAAATATTCTCTTGACTGTCCTGCATTAAACAGCATTGCAAACGCTCCGGGGAAAATCTCCGTAATTGCAATTCCCAGAATCATTAATGCAATGGTATAAATAAGTCCATATTTGATACCATCCTGAATTCTCTTTTTACTTCTCATTCCATAAGCAAATGCAATGATCGGAGTGATCGCATCTCGCAGACCAAAAGCAAGGAAGAGAACAAACTGCTGGACTTTATAGAACAATCCATAGGCTGTCTGTGCTGATGGATTGAACTTCAGGATCAGATTCATCACATAAACCATAATAGACATCAGAGCCTGCGCAATAATTGCCGGAAGTCCGATTGCATAGATTTCTTTTATAACACCAGCATTCGGTTTCATGTATTTCGGTCCATGCCCGAATTCCCTGTTCAGTTTCATATGAAAAATAAGCAGCAATACAGCAGAAGCAACCTGACCAATTACAGTTGCGTAAGCTGCACCTTTCACTCCCATTTCAGGACAAGGTCCAATACCATAGATCATGATCGGATCGAGAATGATATTTACAACAGCACCAACCACCTGTCCGATTGTAGAATAAAGAGAACGACCTGTTGCCTGTAATAGCTTTTCAAATAAAGAAAAGAAAATAATACCAAAAGAAATCACACAGCATATCCGCAGATAACTGACTCCCATTTCAAGTACTTCTGCATCAACTGTCTGTGATGAAATATATGCTTTCACCCCAAAGATACCAAACAGTAAACAGACCACGTAAATGATCACACCCAGAAACAGACTGTTTCCTGCTACCTTTGCAGCCTTTTCCCTGTTTCCCTGTCCAAGTGTCCTTGCAAGAAGTGCATTGGTTCCTACACCTGTTCCGATTCCTGCCGCTACCATAAGCATCTGAACCGGAAATACCAGAGTGAGGGCATTTAATGCAGCTTCACTGCCCACTCTCATATTTCCTACAAACGCACTGTCTACAATGTTATAGACCGCCTGCAATGCCATGGATAAGATCATAGGGATTCCCATCTGGATCATCAGCTTATTCACCGGCATATCCTTCATCTTGTTACTTTCTGCCATTTTACTTTAACTCCTCTCTTTTCTGCACAAAAAAAGTGCGCACCCTGTCACATAAGCTGGACTTACGCTGACAGGCTACACACTTTCTTCATGGCAAATATTTTATTTTAAAAAAATCTGCTCCTTGCTGACTGGCATTCTTATTCCGTAAAAGTATAACGTACAAAAGAACCCTGATTGTCTCCTGTTACTATTACAACATCTCCACTCTCGTTGCGTGTGGATTCCAGAATCGGAAATCTTCCATTTTCTTTTACATAAGCTTCCGGGCTGGCTGCTTCTGCCTCGATCAAAGTTTTTTTACTGTACTGTTCTCCTCCACACGGATTTATATCCTCAATAAAGATTTCATACTCATGCATATGCAGTTCCTCCTGAGATTCATTTTATAAAAACAAGTAGCATAACTGTTGTTTTCCGACTCATTATGCTACTCGCCCTTATTTTTATTATAAAGCCATTTTACTTTGATTTCAAAAGAGGTTTTTACTAAAAATATATCTTCTGTTTTTGGGCATTATTACTATGTATTTTCATATCCTGCAAATACACAGTATGCTGTATTTCTCTCAGAAGTGGGAGCTTCCATCTCTTTTCTCAGACATTCCCGGATAATCTCAAGGCCACGTTCAGATGCCTTCGCGTTTCCCAGTGTAAGATTAGAGTACACATAGAGCATACATGCAGACAGCTTCAGTTCCAGCCGGGAACTCATAATATAAATCTCCACCAGATCACTGCATTTCTGCGCCTGCCCTGTGAAATAATAAAATTCTGCAATAGCGATCTCCCGGAAATCCCTGTCTGCAAAACTCTCTGCTGCTTTTCTTGCATTTCCTGGCTCAAATGCTGTATTTATCAGTGGTAATACTGTATTTTCCGTCATATATCCACTCTGCCATGTCCTTTCTCTCTGTATTTTTTTATATTACCACCTTTTTCCTGTTTTTTCTATAACACTTATAAATTCCCGGAACGAAAAAAATACCGGATCAGGCCTGTTTGGTCAATCCGGTATTTTTTTATTTCACATTGAAAACTCCATCAGGATTATTTTACAGTGATTTTCAGAGCTTTGTATACACCATTCTGTGCATATACCCATATTGTGCAGGTTCCTTTGCCTGTTGATCTGATAAGGCCATCCGGGGTAACGGTGACTACTTTTGTATTGCTGCTTTCGTAACAAAGTTTTCTGTGGCGTGCAATCTTCTTATCTTTCTTTACTTCTTTTGCTTTTATCTGTGCGGTTTTTCCCATTTTCAGGGTGATCTTTGAAACATTCTTTTTGTTTCCAATCTGGGTTACAGAAATAGCTTTTGCATTTCCGTATTTACCGCCTCCGGTGACTGCATGTACAGATATGGACGTGTCTGTCACTACCTTTTTGCCATTTACCATTCTGTAGGCTTTTACCACATATTTGTAGTAAATACCTTTTTCAGATCCTTCTGGGTCCATGTGCTGATATCTCCACCGGTGATAGTGGCAAGCTTCCTGTACTTGTAAGACTTTGTACCTGTGTTACAGCGGTTGCCGTATACGAAATATCCATCTGCATCCTCAATGATGTTCCATTGTAATGTCACAGAAGTTTTTGTCTGTTTTACAGAACGGGCTCTTAACCTTCTGAAGCCTGTGGTCTTATTGATCGTGGGTTCATCCGGGACTTTCACTGTGATCATAATGGAAGCTGTAATTTTTCCATCCTCTGTTGTAACTGTGATCTCTGCAGTTCCATTTCCACTGCTGTTACCTTGCCGTTTTCATCTACAGTTGCTACTTTCTCATCGCTGGATTGCCAGGTTACACGCTTATTGTCTGCATAAGACGGTGTCACCTCTGCGGTAAGTTGGGCGGTTTCATCTTTCTTTGTTAAGGTAAGAGTATCCGGAGATACCTTAATGCCTGTTACCGGGTAGCTTGGGGAATAGTAGGTGTCTTTGTAAGTCAGTACATAAATGGAGAATTTATCTGACTTAAAGGTAAGCTCGTTAGTACTGCTGTTAAAGACAGGATCTAATATATCAACAGTTGCCTGATTCGTTGCACTGTCCTTATGCAATCTGAGAATTTTATAATCCCGGATGGTATAAAGCTGGTTATTAATCATTTTATCCGGGATTTTAATCCTGATATTCATATTGATTATCTAAGTTGATCCTGTATATCACTCTTTCACGTAAAAAAGCACGTACTTTTATACCAAAAAGGCGTGCAAGTCTCGCTCCTCACACGCCATAATAATATCTCTATTCTTCCTTTAATACCTTTTAACGATTATCCCCATTCCAGTTCATTCTGTCTGATATTCCATAGTCCTGCCGTGACAGATAAAGAGCACTTTTATCCGAATACTTTCTTTAACAATTCCATAATATCCTCATTTTTCAGTCCATATCTTTTCAATGAATTTTGATCAAATGGTTCCTGCTCCAGCAAGTCAATAAAACTATGTATATCATTACCTACTGCAATCGGCAATCCTTCTACTTTTTCAAGCATAAGTTCCGATGCAATACGCAAAATATCTTTTTTATGCTTCTTTATGTCACTGGAATCCACTTTTTCACCTAAATCTTTTCGACTTTTCAAATCAAGATACGCTTTTGCCTTGAAAAGTATTATATATTCTGGTCTTAGAACAGAAAGTCCATTTCTTATAACTTTTCCATTAAGAAGTGCCTTATAGTAATCATCATTCAAAAGAATTGCTGATAAACTGGATACTTCATCATCAATATGTATCGGTGTAATTCCTTCCTCGCTTTTAAGTTCAAAATCGCTTCTGCAAAACAATTCGATCATTTTCGGAAATTTATCTTCTTCTGGTTTATCAAACCTATAGAATTGAGGGTTACTACCATTTGTTGCTTTATTTCTATATTTCCCATCAACGATAAACTTCCAAAATTTCTCTCCAAACTCCGGAGTTAATGCTTCAACAATCAAAACCATATCCAGATCTCTTGTAGCCCTGAAATTCACTTCATTGCTCTCAAAAAGAATATCGCAGGCTGCGCCACCTATTAAAACATACTGTTCTTCATAATCTGCAAAGTACTTCCAAAATGTATCTAATCCTTTGACCATACATATTCCTCCAACATCTCATTAATAGAAATATCAACTCGTTCCTCTTCTTGTTCATCTCCTGTCAGTGACAGTACTACGCTTAAAGGATCTTGAAATCCTTTTCCTAGAAAATCAATAAAATATCCCAGTTCCAAGACAACACAGCCAATTTCTTCCAATTCACTCACTTGTTTTTCCGCTTTCACTCCACTATCTTTTAGTTCTTTCTTCGTCACGGCATAAGTAGGATAAACATTATCGGACAAAAGAGAATACTCACATAAAGCAGAAATACCTGCTTTCTTTTCAAATTTTATATCTTCTCTCAAAATAAATCTTCGAATTACCGGATTTCTTAATACATTTTTAATCTGCTGCCATAATTGTTCTCGTTCATCCGGAATATCGATGACTCTTGATTTACCTTTCATACCCAACACATCAATATTTAAATATTCCAGTTCATCAAAACACCGGCTTGCAGATTTTGTTGACACTTCCAATCGTTTCGCCGCATCAGATACTTTTACTTCATTCCATCGTTCATAAATGGCTATTAGAAGCATTTTTTGCGTCAAAAATGAAATCAAATGAACTGGTGCCAACTCTCTTTCATTTTCTTTACTCAGCAAATATCCAATAAACGGGAGAAATACCTGCTTCCTATCTATTACAAAAGGAATTCCTTCTTCCATCATCTTTTCTTTTATATAAAATGTTGTCCGATCAAGAAAGACTGCACAGTTTAATCCTGTTATTTTTTCCACGCCAGCTCTGTCTCTACGCAAAACAACAAGTCCGATATCATCTTTGGGATGAATAGCCATCCATAATACACCATTCGTCTCTACTGTAAAAATGTCATATCTTCCACGATATGCTAATGGAAGCTTTTTATATACCTCTTTATTCTCTGTCATTATTACATTTTGCCGTAATGTTTTTTCCAAAAATTCTCTCATACCAATCACCTTTTTATAAATGCGACTTTTTTTACGTCATATTTATAATTTATCATATGTTGTTTGATTTTTCAAGTAAAATGTAATTACATAATCATAGACTTTTGAAGGTTCCATACGAATTATCTGATAGAGAAGCGTTTCAGAGAGAACCTGGAACCAAAAAGTGTTCCCGTATAGCAAAAGCAGTGGCAGATATTGCCTGAAAAACCGCCTGGGAAAAAGTTTCATTTTGATACTTTATATGTTAGAATGAAACATATCGTATCAAGTGAGGGGTTTTACAGAATGTCTAAAAAGAAATATAATCTGAATACAATTTACATCTCTGAGCGTCTGCAGGAGAATCTGAAGCCGATTTCACAATCTGCATTCACTGCTGTGACCGCTCCCATGGGATATGGAAAAACAACTGCTATCAACTGGTATCTGGACAAACAGAGCAAAAACGGAAATTCCTGTGTGATCCGGATCAGTATTTATTCTGATAATCTGTCTGTTTTCTGGCAGAGCGTTCAGAAGGCATTTGCCTTTGCAGGGCTTGATTTTCTGGATAATTATGTTTGCCCCTCAGATGTTGCCAGTGCCGGGATGCTTGCTGATGAGCTTTGTTATTCCCTGAGCGGGCAGACCTCTTACTACATTTTTATTGATGATTTTCATCTGCTGGGTGAACCTCATGTTGCAGATTTTTTTTGTATGCTTGCCAACAGACTGCCTGAAAATATCCACCTGATCGTATCCGGCAGAAATGCTTTTCTGTCCGGAAAAGAGATTCTCCGTCTTAGCAAAAAGTTATATCAGATCCATACCAGGGATCTGTGTCTAAATCGCCGGGAGCTTTCTGTCTATACCCATCGCTGCGGTGCCAGCCTGAACGAAGATCAGCTGAACACGCTTCTCTATTCCAGTGAGGGGTGGTTCTCTGCAGTCTATCTGAATCTCTGTACCTTTTTTGAAAGCGGACATTTTCCTGACCATACTTCTAATATCTATGATATGTTTTCCTCTGCCATGATCGCACCTCTTTCTGATGCGCAGCAGGAATTTCTCACTGTTATGGGACTTGCAGATGAATTTACCGTTGAGATGGCTCTTTTTATTACAGGGAATCCGGAAGCCGGACAGATTCTTTCCCTTATGACCAGACAGAATGCTTTTATCACTCCTTTGCCCGATGGAGTCAGCTTCCGTTTTCACCATATGATGAAGGAATGTACACAGCGTGCCTTTGCCATGCTTTCCCATGAAAAACAGACAGATTTCCGGAATCGTTACGGACAATGGTATGAATCCCGGGGACAGTTCCTGCAGGCACTTGCTGCCTATAACAAGGCTCTTAGCTATGATGCAGCACTTGCTGTTATCCAAAAGGATGCAGGAATCCTCCTGCTTCTCTTTCGCCGGAAAAGGTTCTCGCATTTCTTGATGTCTGTCCAACAGAAATCCTGAAGAACAGGCCTCTGGCCCTTCTCGTATTAATGCGCCGTATGTTTACCTGGCATCAGATTCCCAAAATGCTGGAACTGAAGCAGCTTCTGACAGATACCATAGCTGAAGATAACACTTTGTCCGAAAATGAGAGAAAGAATCTCTCCGGAGAATGTGATCTCATTATGAGTTTTCTGATGTATAACGATATCACCGGCATGAGCGTTCTGCACCGTCAGGCCAGTTCCAAAATGACCAGACCTGCCATCAGTATCCGCAAAACAGGAAGCTGGACCTTCGGTTCTCCTTCTGTTCTGATGATGTTTCACCGCAGATCCGGAACCCTTGATGCAGAACTGACAGCTATGAATGAATGTATGCCCCACTATTACAGGATCACCCAGGGGCATGGACAGGGTGCGGAATTGCTTATGAATGCAGAGGCAGCATTTATGCAGGGGAATTTTTCAGATGCACAGATTCTGCTGGAGCAGACTTATTCCACCATTGCATCAAACGGACAGCACAATATTTCGCTCTGCTGTGATTTCCTTGCTGCAAGGCTTTCCCTTTTTCAGGAGAGTGTCACATTTGTGAAAAACCCTGAAGTAAAGCGTAAGGAGCTTCTGTCTCTCCACAATATGATGTGGCTGAATATTTTTGACAGTACTTATGCTTACTACTATGCATTAATTAGAATGCCGGAAAAGATTCCTGCATTATTCAAAGACCATATGTTATCCACTGTCAGCTTTCTTTCTCCCTGCAGACCTATGATGGAAATGATCGAGAATCAGGTCTTTCTTTCACAGAAAATGTACGCAAAAGTTATAGGCAGAAGCGAAACGCTTCTGCCTGTCTGTGAGAAAATGCACTATGAACTTGTGTCTCTCCACGTTCAGATCCAGACCGCTGCTGCTTACGCAATGCTGGGCAAACATCATGATGCACGACAGCTTCTGCAGAAAGCCTTAGGACACGCCATGCCGGATAGCTTTCTGATTCCGTTTGTAGAAAATTATAACTATATCAAGGATGTGCTGGGCAGTATTAATTCCATAACACCAGAGCCTTTCACAGACCGGATCCTTTCCCTTGGTTCTGTTTATGAACAACACTGCCTCCGCCTGTCCAGCCGTAATTCCAGACCTGAGATCCTAAATATGCTGAACAGCAGAGAAGCAGAAATCGCAGCTTTGATCACCGACCGTCTGAGCAACCGCGAAATCGCAGAGAGGTTATTTCTCTCTGAAGGCACTGTGAAACAATATGTCAACCAGATTTATTCCAAGTTGATGATCAACGGTGATACACGCACCAAAAGGAAACAACTGGCAGAGCTGATTTCTTCCATAAACAAGGGCCTTACCTGACACTTTGAGAAAAAAAGCAAGGAAATTCACATGACCAAAGTCTTGCGATTTCCTTGCTATTTGGCAAGAATTACAAATTTAAAGTTTTTTACTTATTTGCATTTCTGTTTCCTTGAGAATATCCTCGGAAATCTCAGTTTTATTCAGCATCATGTCTGCTCCCGGATTACGATAGAAGGAAAAATCCCTATCTCCATCCGGATATGTATGTACCATAGCAAGCGTAGTATGAATTTTTTCATCTGTACATAAGCCAATGTCATCAATTCCTGCTTCTTTTATGGCTGCTCTCAACTGATTTCCAAAAAAATCATTACCAACCTTACCAATAAATGCTGTATTATAATAAATCATATTTCACTATATCAAGCTTAGCTGCACCATCAGCAAAGAAAGAAATCCCCTTTGCTTCCTGCTTTGTAAGAATAACCGCAGACATAACCTGCTCGCCGTCATTAATAAATACTTCCACACTAAACTTATCCAAAATCACACGCAGTTTTAGTTCATTGCTGTCACCGTTTACCAGACAACTGCTCTGATGAACCAGCGCCCGTTCGCTTCCTGAGAATTTTCTATCGATTTTTAAAACAGATTCATCCGGACGGAAGCATAATGTAGAATGATATTTCTCATTCTCTGCAAAACAGAGTTCAAATTTTTTATAAAGATTGTCTTTATCTGCCGGTCGTATCACAAGTTCCAGATCTACCGTTCGTCCTTCAATCTGATCCAGTGTGAGCCTGGTATCTTTTATCACAACATTGTTATACTCGACTTTGTTTGCACGCATGGCATTAAGTTCTCTGATCGGAACCTGATACAATCTTCCGTTTTTAACAGACAGTTCTCTTGGAAGACTCATTTGTGCGAACCATCCAGAGTCATTGCATCGATATGCAAGCGTATCCCAGTTCTGCATCCAGGCGATCATAATTCTTCGTCCATCCGGTGCAAGCAGTGTCTGCATTGCGTAATAGTCAATTCCGTAATCAACACCTTGACAAAACTGTTCCTTTAAAGTATGTGTCTCAGGATCCAACTCCCCAATAATACATAACGTTCCATTTCCATTATGAAATTCTAATCCTTCCGGAAGCATATCCTGTGGACTTGTCAGAAGCACATATTTGCCGTCCAATTCAAAGAAATCCGGGCATTCCCACATTTTTCCATAACGATTTTGATTCTTTGCCAGAATGCTTACAAATTCCCATTCAAAGCCATTTTTACTTCTGTAAAGAAGGATCTGTCCGCTTCCATCAGCCGGACGACTTCCTATAACACAATAAAAGTTTCCATCGTTCCCTTTCCAGATTTTGGGATCACGAAAGTCTACTTTACTAGCCCCCTTTGGAAGATCTTTGGCTGTCAGAACCGGATTCTTATCATACTTTTCATAATCCTTACCATCTCCAACTGCCACTGCCTGTGTCTGAATATCCCTTACAGTTCCGTCTTCCAGTTTCTCCTGATTTACAGAAGTATACATAAGCAACTGTCTGCCATCCTCTAATTCTATGGCACTTCCTGAAAAACAGCCGAATTTATCATAATCTTCATCCGGTGCCAATGCAGTCGGAACATAGTTCCAATGCAATAAATCCTTACTCACTACATGTCCCCAGTGCATACTGTCCCAATGTGTGCTATACGGATTATACTGGTAGAACAAATGATACTCTCCTTTATAATAGGAAAATCCATTTGGATCATTCATCCAGCCAACATAAGGAGTTATATGAAAGGCTGGTCTTTCTTCCTCTTTGATCTGCTGTCCCTGTATAAATTCATATTTTCTTGCCTTTTCCAACATTTCGCTCATATAGTTCCTCCTGTCAAAATGATATCTTCTCTTATTTTTCACTGCTTAATGAATCCTGATACTGGTCAAAATATTTTTGCTTGATTGAAAGGTAATCGGAAAGCCCGTACTTCTCCATTTTTTTCAGATAAGAATCCCATTCTTCATCAATTCCTCCGTTCAGGATCCAATCTGCTTTCTTCTGTTCTGCATATTTCTTAATATCTGTATCATACTGTGACACTTTGTTTGTATCATCAATACTCATAAATACATTAGGATAAACATATTTGCTGTTCATATCCTGTAAATATGTCTCATGCATATTATCCAGACGCCATTTCGCATCTTCCGGCTGTGTTACATATACGCCATAATATTCATTTAATATAGCGAGAGGACCATTTACAGATTGCGCTTCACGTACTTCCACCGGTGACTGATCTCCTAAGTCCATATGCTTTAACATTTTTTCGCCATCTTTGTTTACAGACAACTCAAAAATATTAAAGGAATCCTTCTCTCCATAGGTTCCCCAGTTATTTTGCGGAGACTGAAGGGGTGCATACATCTGATCGATCCATGCGGCAGCAAGTGCCGTGTTACGGCAGCTGGTAGTAAGCACACATCTTCCTCTGTCAAAACCGCTGGTCTCACTGTTGTTCTGTCTGGTGATATTTCTCATTCCATCCGGTCCGGTCAGTGCCGGAAGCATCACATAATCCGTATTGTTGTCTATATTAGCAATATCCCATGTGAAGCAAAGTCCATAACGGTGATTCTTTCCTTTTGCAACATAAGTAGACCATTCCTGTGTAAATGCTTCCGGATCGATCAGATTCTCTGTCACAAGTTTATGCAGCCATTTGATACCTTCTTTGTATCCTTCCTGAACCGTTGTATAAATCACCTTACCTTCATCTGTTACAGCAAAATGATCTCCTGTGTCCCCATAACCATCTCCGAATCCATTTATTAAGATTGAAGGATCCTGATCTCCGTTATTGATAATAAATGACATTGGTATTACATCACCTTCAATGGAAAACTCTTGTTTCAGATCATCTGCATGATCTCGAAATTGAATCAGTACCTGCTCCAGTTCATCTGTTGTGGTTGGAATCTCAAGACCAAGATAATCAAGCCATTTCTTATTAATATAAGGAATATCTCCAATGGCCTGAATTGCTTCTTTTCCGGAACCAAGCTGTTCAATCCACGGAAAAGAGTAAATATGTCCATCCGGTGCTGTACACATGGTTCTGTATTCCGGGTATTTTTCAAACACAGCCTGAAGGTTTGGCATATATTTGTCAATCAGATTTTCCAGCGGAATAATTATTCCCTGCTTTGCATAACGTAACAGATCATAATCACTCATGCCTGCATTAAACAGTCCATCCGGCAGATTTCCAAACTGAGCCAACGCCAGATTCTTTTTATCTGAAAACTGATCTGATACAAAGCAGGTCCAGTCAATATGAACATTTGTCTGTTCTTCCATTCTCTGGAAAATCACTCTTTTATTTGGATCCTGTGTTGAAGTGGCCGGTGCACTGGTAATAAAAGAAAGCTCCTCTGTTTCTTTCAATGGAAACTGTACATCCGATACCGGTGTATCCGGATTAAGCTCAGCATCAAGCCTCTGCTGTTTTCCACACCCCATTATACTTACCATCATTGTTAAAGAAAGTCCAAGTGCAAGCAAACTTCTTACTCTGTTTTTCTTCATATCTGTATCATTCCTTTCTTTAGCCTTTTACCGATCCAACCATAATTCCTTTATCAAAATATTTCTGGAAAAATGGATACATCACTAAAAGTGGTAAACTTGATACTACAATTGTTGCATATTTCAACTGTTCTGCTACCTTTGCCATCTCTGCTGTGCTTTGGATATCTGCAATCATTCCCGGCTGTGGAGTATTCTGCACCAGGATTGAACGCAGTACCAGCTGCAGTGGCTGAAGATTTGCATCGTTCAGATAAATCATCGCATCAAAGTAGCTATTCCACATTCCGACAAATGACCACAGTGCCAGTACTGCAATAATCGGTTTACATACCGGCATCATAATTTTGAAAAAATGCTGAATTTCATTAGCACCGTCAATTGCAGATGCTTCTCTTAATTCTGCCGGAATTGACTGATAATAAGTTCTTGCAAGAATCATATTCCAAACGTTAAATGCTCCCGGAATCAAAACCGCCCATACTGTATTTACCATATGCAGCTGATTGATCAAAATAAATGTTGGAATCATTCCTCCCCCAAAAAACATTGTGATCAGAAAAATCAGATTAAAAAATTTTCTTCCCACAAATTCTTTTTTAGACAGAGGAAAGGCTGCCAGTAATGTTACAAAAACTGAGATCACTGTAAATACAAATGAATACAGAAAAGAATTCAAAAATCCGCGCCAGATCATCTCATTCTCCAGTACTCTTCTATAAGCATCCAAAGTCCAGTCCTTAATATCAGAGCTCAGTCCCTGATTATTCAAAACAGTAGGATCCATAAAAGATGCAAGCACTACATATATAATTGGAATCGCAATAGAAAGTACAAACAGTCCAAGAATCGTGAATCCAATTCCAAGGATCAGACGATCTGTCCTTGAATATTTTCTCTTCTTTTTCTCCATCTTCTCTTCCTCCTATAATCCCTCTCCATCATTCAGCTTCTTTACAACCCAGTTTACAAAAATCAACAGAATTACATTTACAACTGAATTAAACAGACCTACTGCCGTAGAATAACCATAATCACCGTTCAAAAGACCGATGCGATATACATATGTAGATAAAATTTCTGATGCCGGCAGGTTCATATCTGTCTGCAATGCATATGCCTTCTCAAATCCAATGCTCATAATATTTCCTGCCTGCAGGATAAACTGAATTACAATAATGTTCTTAATCGCCGGAAGCTCCACGTACCAGATCTGCTGCAAAAGGTTTGCACCATCCATAACTGCCGCTTCTTCCAACTCTTTGCTCGCATTAGATAATGCTGCAGTATACATAATAGATGCCCAGCCTGCAGTCTGCCAAATTCCACTTGCTATATAAATAGTACGGAAAGCAGATGGCATTGTCATCCAGTTTGTGCTAATCCCAAGCAGCCTGTTCAAAGGTCCTACCGGTGATAACAGCATACGAACCATACCACAAAGTACTATTACAGATATAAAATTCGGCATATAGATCAGAAGCTGTACTTTTTTCTTGATCCCTGTTTTTTGAATACGATTCATAAGTAATGCCAGAATAATCGGAACCGGAAATCCCCATAATAATCCATAGATACTCAGCTTTAATGTATTCATCAGATAGTTCATAAAATCCGGTGATGATAAAAAACGTCTGAAATATTCAAGTCCAACCCATGGACTTCCAAGTACTCCCTTGATTACATTATAATCTTCAAACGCAATCAAAAGCCCTCCCATCGGAAGATACTTAAAAATGATTGTCAGTAAAAGTCCCGGCATTAAGAAAAAAAGATATAACTGCCAGTTTTTCTTCACATACGTAACCTTATTTCTCCACGTCTGCTTGCTTACGGGCTTTGCTTGGTTCTGCACTGTTTTCATGCACTTTTTCCTCCATTCCTTTCATACATTGTTCATGAAACCGGTTAAGTAACCGGTTACTTTATAATCTGATGTTACTACATCACACACTCTCTGTCAACACTTTTCTTCATTAAAATAACCGGTTACGTAATCGGTTATTTTAATATTGCCTTTTTGTATAATAATTGCTATACTAAAAAAAATATTTGCATTTATTTATAAGGAGAATAAGTTTCATGTCAAAAAAACAGGTGACATTTGCAGATATTGCAGCATATACCCATTTTTCAAAAACTACAATATCAAGATATTTCAATCATCCTGATTCCCTTACACTTGAAAATCAGGAAAAAATTTCTCAGGCCCTTGATATCCTTGGCTATAAAAAAAATAAACTTGCAAAAGTTCTGGCGAATGGAAAAAGTGAATTTATCGGAATCATTATTCCGAATCTTTATCTGCATTATTATTCTGAAATGCTGACACAACTGCTGTCCAGCTACAGTGATTATCACTACAAATTTCTCGTCTTTAGCAGTGAACATGGGGCTGAAGAAGAACAGCAATATATTGAAGAGCTCCTATCCTATCAGATTGAAGGTCTCATTGTTTTAAGTCATACGCTGTCATCAAAACAATTATCCTCCTATCAGATTCCCATCGTTGCCATTGAACGTGAAGCGGAATATATCAGCAGTGTTACCACTGACAACTATATGGGTGCGCTTCAGGCTACCACTCTGCTGATCCGTGATAAATGTGATATACTGATCCACATCAATGTCAATGTTGAGAAAACAGTTCCTGCTTACGACCGTATTCGCGCATTTAAGGAAACCTGTGAAGAATATCAGGTTCCTTATGATATTGATCTAAGTGTAAGCGGTAATTCTTATCAGGAAATTTTAAATGAAATAAGACGCATTTTTACAAGAATAGAAGAGAAATATCCCAATCAAAAAAAAGGTATTTTCCTTTCCAACGATACTTATGCAAACATGTTTCTTAACCTGATTTTCCAGAAATACCGAGAATTACCCTCTTTCTATGAAATCATAGGATTTGATAATTCTCCCATTGCCAGTGAGGCAATTCTCCCAATCACAACCGTTGGTCAGCAGATTGATATTATTGCACAGACTGCCATGGAGCTTCTGGTTCAACAGATGGAAGAACAAAAAAAACGTTCCCCTAAACCACTGGAAAAGCCTGTCCATAAACAGATTACGCCCATATTGATTCGCCGTAATACAACCAGTTAAAACTAACCTTTCATTTTTCTCCGGAATACAATCTGCCCCAGAAATATTTCTGCCATATCGGATATTGGAATACTTAATTATTTGGACAAAAAAGGGGATGCCGAAAAGTGGTATTAACCGGCATCCCCTTTATTGATTGTATTATCTTATTTCATATGATCTTTTTCAGTTATTTTGCGAATAACCCGGCATGGATTTCCGGCAGCCAGACTATATGGAGGAATATCCCTTGTCACAACACTTCCCGCTCCTATTACACATTCCTCTCCTATGGTAACACCACCACAAACAACCACATTGGATGCCAGCCAGCAATTATCTTTTATAGTAATTGAAGGGAAAGCGAAGGAAAGAAACTTTGGGAGACAAACTCCAGGCGATCAGAGATTTATAAAGAAAGCATATCATTTTTAATATGGCATTTAAAAGATTCTCAATGTCCAGGTCTTTCAGCTCAAAGTGCTTTCCTCGGACAGGTTTTGACACATTCCATGCACAAAATACATTCTGTTCCGTTTTTCCGTTTTCTGGAGTTATCGGTCATATCAACATTCATCGGACAAACTTTTTTACATTTTCCACATGAAATACACTTCTCTTTGTCACACTTAATTCTGGCTGCCGAGAAATAACTCATAGGTTTCAGAAAAACTGTGACCGGACAAATATACTTACAAAACGCTCTGTTATCTTTGAATCGGAATGCCAGAATGATCCCCACAATATAATACAGAATATTCCCCACAATAAAAGCTATAAACATGATTTTTTCCATATTTCCTACGTGATTCAGAAAAAGTATCACCACGAAAAAAAGCGAAAATGAAAATGTGATATACCGGATAAAGCCTATCTTTTTTTTGCAGCCTGAGGCTTTTTATAGGGTAAAAAGTCCAACACCATGGCTGTCCAACAGGCATATCCGCACCATCCTCTTCCAAACAAAAGTGGTCCGAATATTTTTGCAACAGCATAGTGGATCGTAGCTGCTTCAAATACTCCGGTAAACAGATAATACCAAAAACCTTCAATCTGCATGTTTTCCCGGCATATAAGCCCCAGATAAATCAGCATATACAAACCAACCAGAAGTTGAACGATCCTACGTGCATGCTTATAGTTAAACTGAAAAAGCAAAAGCCCAACAGTAATCGATGTTCCAATATAACTGAAATTTAAAAGATAAAACAGATTATCTTTGGTAAGCCATAGTGTAACAGCCACTATTTCAAATACTATCCACATTCCAAAGGGTGCCAGCCGTTTCCGTCTCATATTCATTTTCTCCAACATTGTGCCCCTAACTTGATATCTACGAATTGCTCCGCTGCAAAGCAGCTCCCACAATTCTCATCATATCTCAATATAAAGTATTTGTCTAATGTTTCTATTAAGTAAATATTTGTCAGACCAATTTGCCATAACTACCAGAATATCAGGATTTGCGAAGGCAATTTATAGTAGATTTTGGCATATACAATTCGATTTTTTTTGAGTATAATAATTCCGAAAAAGGTCACTGTTCACTCCGTTCCCAGCAATACGCTTCGCGATGCAGGAAATATGAACCTCCTTGTGCAAAGCCCAAGGAGTATCGTTTGCTTCACAAACTTAATTTATGCTAATCGCATAAATTCGCGCGGTATGTCTCGGGTTTCTGTGACCTTCGCTCACACAAAACACCTCGTGGGATATCACCAGTGAACAGTAACCGTAAATTTCTTCTTGATTTCCGCTTCACCTTCCGCAAGCCAGCGGTATGCAGCATCCTGATCTCCCAGGATTTCTGCAAAGGACTGAACTTCATCC
>ENA-OQIR01000383-OQIR01000383.1-human-gut-metagenome-genome-assembly--contig:-NODE-383-length-19768-cov-1.801792_pt1 | contig 19768 bp, 17 predicted proteins | sample MGYA00242580_ERZ504745 | MGnify/ENA primary metagenome ERZ504745 (study PRJEB26092, sample SAMD00036214) | human gut metagenome | host: Homo sapiens | study: EMG produced TPA metagenomics assembly of... | reverse complement strand
ACAAGATGTCTGTAATCAATGCGCTACGAGCCAAAATTGTAGCAAGAATGTTTGCGGTCATCAAAAGAAATGAGAAATATAAACCTATTTTATCGTAAATAATTTGTAAAAATCATAGTAGTATGAAACTAGTAAAATATCTTTTTGTACTGGGTAGTGGCATCTTCGCAGCATGCGGTTCTCCACAACAACCCATTGCTTCCCCTACTCCTCAAGAGGAAATCATCAACAATATCGCACTCACTTCATTTCCTGACAGAACATTTATGATAAATGTACCTCAAGATACAAGCTGTGCACGGACTTTACTTCAAGCAGCAATTGATTCTTGTTCGGTTGCAGGAGGCGGAACAGTAAAGGTTTCAGAAGGACATTATTTCCTTAATGGTCCGTTACATCTGAAAAGTGATGTCAATCTGAATTTAGCAGAGGGAGCATACCTGCAATTCAGTGGTAAATCTTCCGATTTTCTCCCCGTTGTCCTCACTCGTTGGGAAGGAACAGAACTTTATGGACATTCACCTATGATTTATGCTTATCATGCTAATAATATTGCTATCACAGGAAAAGGAACAATCGATGCACAAGGAGGACTTGAATTTGCAGCATGGAGTAAAATAGAAGCCAACGATCGTGACCGGTCCGTGAAATGGGAGATAAACTAGTACCTGTACACGAACGTATTTTTGGAGAAGGTACCGTTCTACGCCCCTCTTGCATACAGCCCTATGGATGCTCACGCGTATTGATAGAGGGAATTACTGTTAAAGATTCTCCCTTCTGGACTATCCACCCAGTATATTGCGACAATGTGATAGTACGTGGAGTCACGATAGACAGTCACTTTCCGAATAATGACGGCTGTGATCCGGAATCAACTACTAATGTTCTGATAGAAAACTGTACCTTCCGTACGGGAGACGACGCTATCGCCATCAAATCCGGACGAGATACCGACGGACGATATATAGGACGTCCTTCACGTAATATTGTAATCCGTAACTGTATTTTTCACTCGGAATGTAATGGACTTTGCATCGGTAGTGAAATGTCTGGAGGAGCATCTGATGTATATATGAACAATATAGAAATTGGAACCGTAAAAAATGCTATTTACTTCAAATCAAATCGGGACCGAGGAGGATATATACGCAATGTTGTCGTTGACAGCATTACGGTAGAACGAGCAAAAGGAGCCATTCTACGTTTCGAAACAAATTATTTCGGCTTCCGTGGTGGAAATCATCAGGCACTTTATGAAGATTTTCATATAAAGTAATGTAAGCGCCGGCACAGCTGATAAACTATGACAATTTTTATGGACGGCAATGAAGAATATAAATCCGCAACATAAACATTGATAACTTCCATATAAAAGAGGCACAATATCCTTATTATTTGATGAATACTGAATGTATAAACTTTACCCAATCTTCAGTTAATGGAAAAAATATTCCTGAAAGCCCCAAAGAAAGTCCTCAAAAAATATCATTAGATGTCTATTAATCCTTATATATCCCGGATTAGGTACAAAAGTTTAATTTTTTGTACCCAATCCGGGGTCTTTTATATAACTTTTCAGAAAACATCTAGATAAATCTTATAAAGGATGGACAAAAGCATTCCTCCAAAAGATTTTAACCGTAGTTTTTACCTTTCATAACACATAATCAATTAAAGATAAATCTACTTATTTAACAACAATTAGATACATTTTTGGCTTTGGATAAGGACGTAAAGGGCAAAAAAGTCAGAAAAAGCCACATAAGAATAAGAAAAAAGTAGAAAAATTCTCAAAAATATCTTTGTAAGAGTAAGTGTTTTTCATAGGTATACTTGTTATATAGTCGAATTTTATTCGTTCAAGAATATATAAAAACGAAATAAATTAAATAACTTAATGTATAACCTTAAAAAAGCAGGTATGAGAAGCAAAAACTCTTGCAAGTGCTCGAAAAATTACTTCGGGCGTTATTGCTGTCGACGCTATTTGCTGTGCCTTCACAGTTTGCGTCAGCGCAGTTGAATATTGCTTTATCCAATGCCCAACTGGGGACAATGATTAAGCAAATTCAATCACAATCTCAGTATCAATTCTTTATGATGATGATTTGGCAGATACTCCAATCTCAATCAGTTAATGTAAAAGAACGCTTCCGTAGAAGAAGTCTTAAATACCGCATTGGCTGGTAAAGGCATTAGCTACAGAGTTGATGAGAATGTTGTATATTTATCAAAAGCTTCTACTTCTCCTTCCGCTTCGTCAACATCATTAAAAGCTGCACAACAGCAGACCAAAACAGTAACCGGACGAATCATAGATGCGAAAGGAGAACCATTAATCGGTGTAACAGTTATTGAAAAAGGCACAACTAACGGTGCTATCACTGACTTTGACGGTAACTACTCATTGTCAGTACCCGATGCTGCAGTGCTGCAGTATTCTTATGTAGGGTACCAAACTGTAGAAATGTCAGTAGCAGGTAAAAATGTAATTGACATTACAATGAAAGAAGATACTGAAGTGCTGGAAGAAGTTGTTGTTACAGCATTAGGTATCAAACGTTCAGAAAAAGCCTTGTCATACAACGTTCAGCAGGTAAATGCAGAAGAACTGACAAGAAACAAAGATGCCAACTTTATTAACTCACTGAGTGGTAAAGTAGCCGGTGTTACAATCAATGCTTCTTCATCTGGTGTCGGTGGTGTATCAAAAGTTGTAATGCGTGGTACTAAATCTATCATGCAGTCTTCAAATGCACTTTACGTTATCGATGGGGTACCTATGTATGCAGGCACAAATGAAGGAGGTACAGAGTTCAGTTCAAAAGGTGCAACCGAACCTATCGCAGATATCAACCCAGAAGATATCGAATCAATGTCAGTCCTGACCGGTGCTGCCGCAGCCGCACTTTATGGTTCTGATGCTGCAAACGGTGCTATTGTTATTACAACCAAGAAAGGAAAAGAAGGACGCTTAAGTATCACAGTAAACAGTAACACTGAATTTACTAATACTTTCGTTACTCCTAGCTTCCAGAACCGTTATGGTACAGGAAGTTCTTTAACTGAAGGAGATCAGATTCATAGCTGGGGAAAACGTTTGAACGAATCTAACTCATATGGTTTTGATCCGGTTAGCGATTATTTCCAGACTGGTATTACAGGAACAGAAAGTATCTCATTGTCAACTGGAACAGATAAGAATCAGACTTACGCATCTGCTGCAGCTGTAAACTCCAGAGGTATCGTTCCAAACAACAAATACTCTCGTTACAACTTCAGTTTCCGCAACACAACATCTTTCCTCGACGATAAGATGACTTTGGATGTAGGTGCAACATACGTGCTCCAGAAAGACCAGAATATGGTCAATCAGGGAACATACAACAACCCAATTGTTGGCGCGTATCTGTTCCCTCGCGGTAACGACTGGGAAGACATCAAGATGTATGAACGTTATGATCCGGTACGTAAAATCAACACTCAATACTGGCCTGTAGGTGATGCAGGAATCGTTATGCAGAATCCATATTGGGTAAACTACCGTCAGTTACGTAACAACGACAAGGGCCGTTACATGCTGAATGCCAGCTTAAGCTATAAAATTTTAGACTGGTTAAGTGTTAGTGGACGTGTACGTCTGGATAACTCTATCAATACTTATACAGAAAAATATTACGCAGGTACTAATACACAGATGACTGAAATGTCAACTCGTGGTTTGTACACCAATGCAACATCAAAAGACAAACAACTCTATGCAGACTTCCTGGTAAATATCAACAAAACATTTGGTGAAGACTGGAGTTTGCAAGCTAATATCGGTACTTCATTTACAGATATGCGCTCAGATGTATTGGAAATTCGTGGACCTATTGCCGATGGAACTTCTGCATTCGAAGGAGAAACTCCGGGACTTGCCAATGAATTCAACATTCAGAACTTGAGTGCAAAGAAAACTTCTCGTCTGCAAAGTGGATGGAGAGAACAAACACAGTCTATCTTTGCTTCTGCCGAAGTTGGTTATAAGAGCACTTACTACTTAACTCTGACCGGACGTAACGACTGGCCTTCTCAGTTAGCAGGTCCTAACTCAACAAGCAAGTCGTTCTTCTACCCATCAGTAGGTGCGTCAGTTGTTTTGTCTGAGTTAATGCCAAATCTGAATCAGGATTATCTTTCATATATGAAACTTCGTGCTTCTTTTGCCTCTGTAGGTACCGCATTCGAACGTTATATTGCTAACCCACGTTATGAATGGGATTCAAGCACAGGACAGTGGAGTAATACTACTCAGTATCCGTTGTATAACTTGAAACCGGAACGTACTGAATCATGGAAGTCGGTTTAACTATGCGTTTCTTGAAAGACTTCAACCTGGATTTGACTTATTATAACACTGTAACCAAGAACCAGACATTCAATCCAGAATTAGGTGTATCAGGTTACTCTGCTTTGTACATACAGACTGGTGCTGTACGTAACCAAGGTATTGAGTTGTCTTTAGGCTACGAAAAAGAATGGAATAAATTCCGCTGGAGCAGTAATTATACATTCTCAACCAACCAGAATAAGATTTTGGAACTTGCCGACAATGCAATTAACCCGGCAACTGGCGAATCATTCTCTATCAGCACATTGAACATGGGTGGACTTGGTTCTGCACGTTTCTTGCTGAAAGAAGGTGGTTCTATGGGTGACATCTATTCAAATCGTGACTTGAAACGTGATGCCAATGGTAACATCTACGTTGATGCAACAGGTCAGATTGCTACAGAAACGATTTCTAACGTTGACGACTACATCAAGTTAGGAAGCGTATTGCCTAAAGCTAATATGGCATGGCGTAACGACTTCTCATGGAACAATTTCCGCTTTGGATTCATGATTTCAGCTCGTTTGGGTGGTGTAGTATTCTCACGTACTCAGGCAATGCTTGACGACTTCGGTGTATCAGAAGCTACAGCAGAAGCACGCGATTTAGGTTATGTATTGGTAAATGGTAACGACCAGATAAATCCTGAAGCATGGTATCGCGGTATTGGTAGTGGCGACGCAGTTGCTCAGTACTATACATATTCAGCAACTAACGTACGTCTGCAAGAAGCATCAATCGGTTATACATTCCCTCGCAAAATGTTGGGTGATGTATGTGACTTGACAATTTCACTTGTAGGACGCAACTTATGGATGCTCTATTGCAAAGCTCCATTCGATCCTGAAAATGTGGCTTCTACAAATAATTTCTACCAAGTATCGACTATTTCATGATGCCTTCTACCCGTAACATTGGTTGCAGTGTAACTCTTAAATTTTAAACGTAAACACTATGAGAAGTATAATAAATAAATTATTATTAGGAACCATGACAGTTGCCAGTGTTGCTTGTACCGGTAACTATCTGGATATAAACTCTAACCTTATCAACCGGGAGATTTGAGTGCAGACGATTACGCTTTAGGTTCTGCGATGAATAATCTGGCTAGCTGTGTTGTTTCATCAGACGTCAATACAGCGCAGTTTACAGACTGTCTGTTAGGTGGTCCGTATGGAGGATATTTTGCAGATAGTAATACATCTTGGAGTAAGACAATAGCTAATTTTAATGCTTCAGACGACTGGACAAGAGTATTTTTGAAATCAGACCGTATCATACCTATCCTGTATACCAATCTGACAGCTGTAGAAAATTTAGCTACTCAGACAGGAAATCAGGTACCTTTGGCTATTGCTAAAATCATCAAAGTTGCAGCTATGAGCCGTGTTACCGATGCTTACGGTCCTATACCTTATACAGAAATAGGTAAGGATGGTTCTATTACAACTCCCTACGATTCACAGGAAAAAGTATACGACACATTCTTCCAGGAGCTGACAGAAGCTGTAGAGGTTTTGCAAGCGAACCCTGAAGCAGCACTTACTGCAACAGCCGATTATGTATACAGTGGCGATTTGACAAAATGGATTAAGTTTGCCAACTCATTGAAACTTCGTCTGGCCATGCGTCTTACTTACGCAGCACCAGATAAAGCTAAACAATGGGCCGAAGATGCTGTAAAAGAAGAAAACGGTGGAGTTATCGAATCAAATGAAGATAATGCTCAGTGGAATTATTTCGGAACTACAACCAACCCGTTATATACTGCCACTCGTTATAATGCTGCAGAAGGAACTGAAACTGGAGGTGATACTCACGCAGCAGCCGACATTATCTGCTACATGAACGGTTACAACGATCCTCGTCGTGAAAAATACTTTGTACAATCAGAATGGGGAGAAGGTATGGAATATGTAGGAATTCGTCGCAGTATTGAGCTGACTACACTCGGTAATAATGTCCGTAAATATTCTGGTGTAAATGTAGGACAGGGAGATCCTATCTACTGGATGAACGCAGCAGAAGTTGCTTTCTTACGTGCAGAAGCCAAACTTCCTTCTTTCAATTTCAATGTAGGTTCTAAAACAGCAAAAGAATACTACGAAGAAGGAGTGACTTTATCATTCGAACAGTGGGGAGCAAGCGGAGTTTCAACCTATTTGTCTGACAACACCAGCAAGCCAACTGCTTACAGCGATCCTGCTGGAACAAACAGCTATGCATCACAATTGTCATCTATCACTGTTGCATGGGATGATGCTGCTAGCGAAGAAGCAAAACAAGAACGTATCATTACTCAAAAATGGATTGCAAACTGGATGTTAGGTAATGAAGCATGGGCAGACCATCGTCGTACTGGATATCCACGTCTGATGCCTGCTACTGAAGCTGGTAATAAGAGTGCTGGAATAGTCGACTCAAATGTAGGAGCCAACCGTATTCCTTATCCTTCTGACGAATATGTCAGCAATGCAGCTAACATGCCGGGAGCACTTTCAGCTTTAGGCGGAGCAGATAATTATGCCACTAAGGTATGGTGGGATAAGAAACCCGGAAGAGAGAATATTCAACCCGGAAATTAATCAACTAATCTAAATTCATTGGTAACTTATGAAAAATATAATAAAATCCGCTCTAGGAGTATTTTTAATGGGAAGCCTGACCATGGTGTCTTGTACTGACGTAGAAAGTCTGGACATTAACAGACCAACTGCACAGGAACAGAACCCTGAAGCTTATGCAAATTATCTACAGAATCTTCGTAATTATAAAAACGCAGAGCACAAGATTGTATATGCATGGTTTGATAACAGTACAAAAGTACCGGCAAGCCCTGCACATCACATGACAAATATTCCTGATAGTGTAGATATCGTATCGTTAATGTATCCTGAAGCTCTTGCCGATTTTGAAAAGAGCGATATAGAAACAATGCACAATAAAGGTTCAAAAGTTGTTTATACAATCAGCTACGATGATATTAAAACTGCATGGGAAGACCAGCAGGCTAATTCCGATGGAGAAGGTACAGAATTTAACACCTATCTTCAAGCAGAACTTGATAAACAACTGGCATATTCAGCTTCATTCGACGGCGTTATCGTAGAATTCATCGGACAAGACCCGACATTCATGAATACAGATGAGAAGGAAGCATATGCTGCAACTCAGAACATTGTTTTAAATGCTGTAAAATCATGGAAGTCAGCAAATGAAAATAAAATGTTGACTTGGCAGGGAAAACCTCAAAATCTGATTGATAAAACAATCTTAAACGATTGCAGCCATATCATTCTGGATATTGATAAAGTTACAGACACCAACCAGCTGTTGCTGACTGTTAAAAGTGCACTGGCTGACGGTGTTCCTACTGACAATATTGTTATCGCAGTATCAACAACAGGAGCAGACACATCTGATAAAAAGACCGGATACTGGGATACAGATGTACGTGCTCTAGGTGAAGTTGCTCACTGGGTAGCAGCTGGTTATCCTGAAGCAGACGGTTTCACAAGAGCAGGTATCGCCATTTATAATGTACAAAATGACTATTACGCTACTGGTGGAACTTATACTTACGTGAAAGAAGCTATTAATATTTTGAACCCGGCTCCAACTAAATAATCAGAATTATGAAACTTAAAAATATTTCTTTCATTTCTTTAGCTCTGTTAAGTGGAGTGTTCGCTACCAACTGTACAGATGATATAGAAAATTTTAGTCAATAAAATATTCATGACCGAAAGTGATCCGTCTACAGTATTGATTAAACCCACCTCTGTAGAAGAATCACACGAATTTACATTGTCTATCCCTAAACCGGAAGGACAGGATGTAACATTCACTATTGCAGCAGATGCCAGCTTGGTATCTGCTTACGAAAACATATATTACACAAGTGGAATGGAAATGTTGCCAGCTGATAATTATGAATTATCAACAACAACAGGTATTATACCAGCAGGAAGCTTGAATTCAGATCCAATCGAAATAAAATTCAAAGGACTTGACACAATAGATGATACTAAAACATATGTGCTGCCTGTAACAGTAACAAGTTGCAGTATCGACATTCTGGCATCCAATAAAACACAGTATTATGTTGTAAGAAAAGGTGCATTGATCGATGTTGTGCCTGATATTACTAAAAATGCTATCTATACTGATGCATGGGCAACTCCTGAGAAATTTAAATTGAATAAACTGACAGCAGAAGCATTGATTTATCCGACAGTATTCGGCGACGGTCACGAAAGTGGAATCAGCACGCTGATGGGTACTGAAAGTGGATTCTTGTTGCGATTCGGAGATGCAGGTGTAGAACCTAATATTTTACAGATAGCAACAAAAGCTGGTAATTTTGCTGTATCAAGAGCTGTAAACTTAAACACATGGACTCATGTTGCTGTAACCTACGATAGTGAAGCAAAAGAAATTTATGTATACTTCAATGGAGTAGAAATAGATCACTTTACAGGAGTAGATGCAGGAACAGTTGACTGGAGTCCGGAACATTCAAATGACAACGATGGAAAACCAAGAAGTTTCTGGGTAGGTCACTCTTATAATGATAATCGTTGGTTTGAAGGACGAATTTCTGAAGTTCGTGTATGGGACAAGGTCTTAACTAAAGACGAAATCAATACAGAAAACCATTTCTATGTATTGGAAGAGCCTGAAAACGAGGAAAATCTGATTCTTTACTGGAAATTATGTGACAATCAGACTAACGATGTGAAAGACTATAGCCAATATGGCAATAACGGTGTATTCCAGAAAGAAGCAACATGGGTGGAAGTAAGTCTTCCTGCAACAAACGAATGAATACCTTAAATTAAATTTGTAATTTATTATGAAACATATAAGTTTTAAATTAGCTTTCATGGCAGTAGTTCTCGCTTTTGCGGAACTACCTTCACAGCCTGTGAAGACGATATCGAAATCACAAATGGCACAACCAATCCATGGGAAAACGTTGATGGTCAGTTTGGTGCAGTTCGTTCAGCAGCCGGAGCCAAAATGGGAGCTACGCTGACTACAAAAAACGGAGAATCTGCAACAGGACACGTATACTTTGAGTTGAGTAAAGTAGCCGAACAGGATACAAAAGTAACGTTCAAGATTGACGCAGACGCATTAACAGCTTACAATGCTGCTAACGGTACAAATTATACAGCTTACGAAGGAGCTACATTATCCAACAATGGAGAGGTAACTATTCCGGCTGGAAAAAGAATATCAGACTATATCGATGTTAACATTCCTGCAGGTAATCGGGTAATGCAGTAGCTATCACTGCTACAGCCGATAATGGAGTAACAATATCTTCTAATAATTCTACCTACATTTATCAGGTTAAATCTAGTAACTTATCCACAGCACAACAAAGCTATCAAAAACTTGTGCTACATCGAAGTAAACAATGAAAACCCATTGAATGCAGGAGAATATACATTATCTAACGGAGAACCATTCTTTGATATTGTAAGTATTTTCGCAGCCAATATCAACTTGGACAGTGACGGTAAACCTTATATTTATTGCAACGAACAAGTTACTTATGTGCTGCACAATGCAGACAAGATTATTCGTCCTTTGCAAGAAAAAGGTATCAAAGTACACTTGTCTATTTTGGGTAACCATGATGATGCCGGTATGCGTAGTTTAAGCGAAGAAGGAGAAAATGCTTTTGCTAAAGAATTGAAATACTATGTTGATATTTACGGTCTGGATGGTATTGACTTCGATGACGAATATTCTTCATACGCTGAAGGCAGCTTTAAAGGTAGTGCACAGTCAGGAACAGGCGTTGTAGCAAGTACAGCTGAATGTACACCTCAAAACTATACTAACTTACTGAAAGCTTGCCGTGAAGAGCTTCCTAAAGAGAATGGAACTGCTTTTGGTATTTATTGGTATACTTATAGCGACCATCCACTCGGCACTGAAGTTGAAAGCTTAATAGATTATACTGTATTCGGAAGCTACGGAAGCTTTATGGAATATACAGGTCAGGATATTGACAATACAATTGAAGCTCCATATGCTATCACATTGATTGCTGATAACAATGGTAGTCCGGTTGTGGTTCCAGTTTCAGAATCAAACTTACAGAAAGTAAAAGATAACGGTTACGGATACATGGCCTTCTATAACCTGAAATCTAGCAAACTGTATACTTCTACATTCAACCAAGTAGCATCAATACTTTGGGATGATACAGTAGAATGGACTGGAAACACTTATGCACGCACTGAGACATCTCCAGTTCAATACTCTAAACCAAGCTATGAAGAATGGTTAGGAACCTGGACAGTAAAGGCAAGCGGTTCTTCTTTATACTATTATGAAGCTGGTCCATGGTGGGATTGGACAAACTCTAAAGAGTTTACTGTTACCATTACTGAAGGTGATGAAGAAAATACATACAAAGTTTATGGTTGGGAAAATTATTCTAGCAAAGTAAAAGCTATTACTGACCAATATCCGTTTATTGCTCAATACAACGAAGATGGAACAATCTTCATCGACGGAGAAGAAGCTGTAGTAGGAACTCCTGCAACAGGCGAAAATGCAGGTAACTACATATTGACAGTAGGAACATATGGCAGAGGAAATAACTGGAGCGTTACTTCTACTTATGCTAGTGGTAAATACATACTTGAAAAAGCACCAAACGGAGCTGTACAAATGTACTATTACAGTTCAAGTCCATTAAATGGCAGATATGGTTTTCGGATTGTTTAAAGTGAATGATGATGAAACAACAACAGCTGTAATGGATATAACAGAAGCTCATTTCTGCAGGTCATGTTTATACCTTCAGCAGATAATTAGATTTCTCTATCCATTATTAATAAAAATCCGGGCTTCACGGTTTACGCCGCTGAAGTCCGGATTTCTTTATATTTTAAAATAGGAATCAATTTCCTCAATTAAAAAACTTAACTCCAATAAAGTAAGTTCTCGGTTGAGTAGGTCCATAGAAATACTTTGAATCTCGTAAAGCTCCTCTATCCAAATCTTTTTGGAATGCGTTGAACATATTCTGTACTCCCCCATTCAGCTGAAGCTCAAGTGATCATTCAGTACAAATGTATAATTCAGCTTCAGGTTCAGTTCCATGAAATTGGTGTATGCTCCAGACGGTCTTTTTCAATATAACCAGCAAAATGAGGAACCACCATCTTTCCCGTGTACACACCAGAAAGAGAAAAATCAAAATTCTTCAACGGAGCAGAAGTAAACGTAAAATAGCCATAGTAATCTGGAGTACGAGGCATACGTTTTATAGGATCTACATCCTGATCTTCACTCCAGCTTACAGCTTCTGTATACCGGCTGCGCTGTACTGTAAATCCTAATTGTAACTGAGCTTCACGTCCGTGAGCTATTTTATAATCAATATTTGCACCATACACGCGTGCACCATATCCATTTCGTCTTTCCTGTATTTCGGCACCCGTATCAGCATCCGTTCCAACCTTTGTCAGATAAAAGACATTATCCAAGGATGTGTAAAACCCTTCGACCAGCAAGTTCGACTGGAAATGTCCAAAATTGAATCCCCAGTCTACAGAGCCACTGAAACTGTTGGAACGTTCGGGCTTTAATCCATCTGCCAGACGAATTATCATGGCTTCGCCGCCAACGGCTGCTACGTGTAAATCTTCATCATAAGCCTGGGGTGCACGGAAGCCAGTAGACCAGGTTAAACGTCCCTGTATCTTGTCTGTTGGTTTCCACAACAAATTTACGCGTGGACTGAAAATGATGTTGTCTATCAGATTATGCTTATCCAGACGAAATCCTGCGAGAAGTGTAAAATACGTCATCTTCCACTCATTCTGAGCAAATCCGCTGAATATTCTTACATATTGACGCAAGTCACGGTTATATCCGGTCATTACATCATGCAGCGAATTATAATTGTATTCAACTCCTCCAGTAAACGTGGCAGGCGAAAAAAGACAATCATCATATTCCCTACATACATTGCTCCTCCTACAGCTGTCAGGTCTTTTGTCTTTCCATAAGCATTGGCATTTTTATCTGCTCCGTAATAACTGTTACGATCTGTATGTTGTGCAGAACCATAAACGGATAGTTTATGGCGATATTCATTGAAAAACACATCATACGTCAGTCCCCCGCTGTTGATAATATGCTTAGTCTGCTCTGTTATATCTGTTTCATGAGGCTGAAGGTCGAATTTATTTCCCCCACGGCGAAACTCATTCGTAGTATGATACTCCAGACTGATACGGCTAAACTGAGTAGGACGATAATACGAACGTAAACCAAACGTATTCATATTCAGTTTCCAAGCTCCGAGAAACCATCATTATCGGCATCATAAGGATTACGGTTACGGTAAGACTGATAAAGGGCTATTCCATATGAATTGTCCGATGAAACCAAAGAGGCATTAGCACCTACATATTGCTCCCATACTTTCCCGTTCAGATTCGACATTGTAGAAGAAACCTGAAAAGAATTACTAACCGGATCTTTTGTTATAATATTAATTGTTCCTCCTACCGCATTGGCTCCAAATAAAGCAGAACCACCTCCACGAACCACTTCCACACGCTCAATCATGTTAGTGGGAATTTGTTCTAAGCCATATACACCCGAGAGGCGCTCATTACAGGACGGCTATTTATCAGAATTTGGGAATATGGTCCTTCCAGTCCATTAATACGCACTTGTGGGAATCCGCAGTTCTGACAGTTATTTTCTACACGAAGTCCTGACTGATAATTCAATGACTTTGCTAAATCTGTAGAATTTACAGCCTCAAACAACTTGTTACTCATTACATTCACGACTACTGGAGCTACTTTACGGCTTGTTTCATTTCTGTTTGCCGAAACTACTACTTCATCTGTCATAATAGTTTCTTCTTCCATTACAAAATGTACATCTACCGTGAAATCCTTACTGACTGTTATTTTTTAGTCTGAGTATTATACCCCATGCTCTGTACTTTCAGCGTATATTCTCCAGCGGGAATTTCCTTAAAGCGGAAATATCCTTCCGCATCGGTCACTGTACCCTTTCCCGTTTCTACGATTAACACTGTGGCATAAGGCAAACTTATTTTCCGAGCCTTTTTCTATCACGTGTCCGGCTATAACATTTCCTTCCTTAACCGGCTCTATTGCCATGCTTACATAAGAGCATAGCAATCCCATTATGAATAAAATATATTTCATGTATAATCTTTTCGTTCGTTAACTTAATAAAGCCCGTTCTAAATATTCAAGATAAATACCACAGAATCAGGTCTGACTGATTCAGATTTTCCATATCTTCCTCTTTCCACATCTAGTTTACAGAAGCAGACGAAGGATAACTGTCCAACAGAAGTCAGGCAGTATTTATTTGAACAGGCATTTTAATTGGTTTCCTGTTTCTCGTTTAATCAAATGAAAAGATATACGGGAGGTGCACGTAGATAAATCCCATCTCCAAATGAAGACAGGGCATGAAATGCAGACAAGCTGCCAGTTAATAAACAAAGTAAAGGCAAGTCAGGACACGCCAATTCAATAGAGTCTGAACCTACAGAAGTAAATGTTGATAAGAAATGCAGTGTCAGTGCCTGCCCGCTTGAGTGAGAATGATGTTCAGTAAAAGGATGCGAGTGGACAATAAAAGTCCCGTTCACCTCATGTACGTGCGCATATAATGTCGAAATGGCATAATAAGCAACAAACAAGGTTAAAAGAGCTACTGCCCCAATGCGTATATAGCGCGCTTTTACTTTCATCTGGACGCAAAGATACACGAAGTTATCGGTTATTTAAAATAAAATACATTTAAAAACACAGATACCTCTTATCAACATGCACTAAGTTTTCAGAAAATGAATATTGCTCTTGGAAGGAGAAACAGTATTGTAAGAGCAATTGTACGAAATTTATACCGTTTAACAATAAAAAAAGCGATTGTTCACATTTTGAACACCGCCGATTTCCTAAAGAACCCCCATTTAAGGGTTCTTGCATCTTTTACTCATCTAGTTGTTGTTGTGTACGTTATCCTTTTCTCTTCTTTTTTACCTTAAAGCAATTTTCCTAATCCTATTTCAACTATACCTGAAAACAATTACCTTTTATCCTAATACCTTAAAATAAAAACCTAAAACTTAATACCTTAAATCTCTAATACCTTTTCTTAAAATTGCTTTTTTACCTTAACTTCTAATACCTTAAAAAATCTATTCTAATACCTTCTTTTATATCTTAATTAATTCTGGTTTCACAACCACATCACAAAGGTAGATGTTTCTGTTTAATTAGCAATAAGATATAATTATTTTCTTCACAAAGTATTTGTTTTCTTGATTTATATCATGGGAACGACAGTTTTCTTTTGTGTGCGATAACGAAATTAGACAACATGCAACATTTTTTTACTTCAATTTAAGGATTCTCTGGTTACTGCTTCCCCTGAATTCCAGCTTCGGAGATAGAGGGATTGCTCAAAACGGCCGTCTACCAATACATTTATATAAGACAATATAGGTCTGCGTACAGGATCTTCCAAAAGTTCTTCATAAGTATATCCGGTATAGCACCAGATATTTTGTCCGGTACGCTCACTGAATTCCTTGATAAGAGGAAGAAAGTCTTCCGGCGAATAAAACGGATCCCCTCCCGAAAAGGTAATTCCATCTAATAAAGGATTGGAATTAATAGCCTCAATAAATTCTTCTATCTTCTCACGAGTCAAAGGATGACCTGACGCAGGATTCCAGGATTCAGGGTTATGACATCCCCGGCAATGGTGTCTGCATCCCGATAGATAAATAGAAAAGCGTATACCATCACCATCAACAATTGTTTCAGGATATGTATATAAATAATGTAGCATAAAGAATAAGTTATTCCCAATTGCCCGTGAAATAAAAAGAAGGCTTTTTATATACCTACAACCTGCTTACAGCAGATAATCCGCATCTAAAAAGCCTTCTATCCTTAATAACAAACGAATTAATCAACAGTGTTTTACTCTGTCACGCTCCTCTGCACGTTTCGCAGAATTCCAACTGTTCAAATCACCAGTCAAATATCCGGTTATACGACGCATCCGAGAATATTCTCACTGTTACAGATAGGACATTTATCATAAATCACTCCTTTATAGCCACAATTATGACATGTATCAACAGGGTGATTGATAGAACCATAACCAATGCCTTCATCATGCATCACTTTTACAATCTTGGCAATTGCCTTGACGTTTTTCTGTGCTTCTCCGTCAAGCTCCACATAAGTAATATGGCCTCCACGGGTCAGAGCATGAAAAGGAGCTTCACATTTTATTTTTTCTACTATAGTGATAGGTTCTTTTACGTCTACATGGAAAGAGTTTACATAGTAATCACGGTCGGTCACTCCTGGTATTACTCCATATTTACGACGGTCCATGCGTGTAAAACGTCCCGAAAGTCCTTCTGCCGGGGTTGCCAGTACAGAATAATTTAAATGATACTTCTGCTTAAATTCATCTGCAACGTGATTCATCTCTTCTACTGCTTCGTAAAGCGTATCCCAGGCTTTCTGACAATGACCATGTCCTTGACCATATAAAGCAACCATTGCATTGTGGCCACCTATAAACCCGATACCTAATGTACCCTGATTCAGTACATCACCTACTTCATCGTTCGGATTCAGGTTACCTCCTCCCTTCCATACATTGTTACTCATCATGAAAGGGAACTGACGTGCCAGTGCCGTACGCTGATATTGATAGCGAGTATACAGCTGTTCTGCAATAAAGACTGCCATATCATGCACAGAACTGATAAATATTTCTTTTGCCAGACGTTCTATTGCATCCTGACTCTGGCAATCTGACATGCTTTCTGCTTTGATGCGGGCTTCGATAGCCAGTCGGGGAAGATTCATCGTAGTAAACGAAAGGTTACCACGTCCCAAGGAAGTCTTTTCTCCATTCAAGTTTTCGAAGACACGCGTACGGCATCCCATTGTTGCCAGTTCATAGCGATAACGTTTTGGATCGCTGGCATCCCATTTTTCATGCTGGTTGAAAGGAGTATCAAGGAACATAAAATTCGGGAATAAAGCTTTTGCCGTAGTACGGCAAGCTTTCAGGAACAAGTCGAAATTAGGAGCTTCAAACTCTACCTTACCTTCCATTGCCGCATCAAAGTCTTCCATTGCCCGTTTGTAGTCGGCTTCCGAATAAGACACACCATCCTTTATCTTGAATATCTGAATGGGGAATACAGGTACTTCTCCCCGCGTACCCAAACCTTCAATAGTAGCTTTCAGCAGTTCTTCTATCACCATTCGTCCTTCGGCAGAAGTATCTGTTCCATAATTGATAGAACTGAACACAACCTGATTTCCTCCGCGTGAATGCATCGTATTCAGGTTATGAATAAACCTTCCATTGCCTGATGAGTATCTTTACGTACCTGACTATAAGCCTTTTTCAAAATATGTTCCAGTTCATCGGCTGTAAGATTGATCTGCTGGTCAGCAAATGCTGCAAGAAGAATCTTTTTTTCATCTTCAGAAGGAGCTATTGAAGCAACATGCTGTTTTACCAACGCCTGCAACTTCGCCTCATCTACTTCCATGCCTTTCATATCGAAATAAAAAGAAATAGAAGAAACAACGACTTTCTGGAAACTTTTCAATACGCCTTTTGCCATGAAGAAATCGAAAGCCGGAATAGCCTGTCCTCCGTGCTGCTCATTCTGGTTGGTCTGGAATATAATTGTAGCTAGTGTTGCGTAGCTTTGAATAGACTGAGGTGTACGGATACTTCCGTTCTTAGTATGAAAACCGCGTTCAAACAGATCGTCAAGATCGTACTGAATACACGTCGTAGTCTTGGTAGGATAATAGTCCAGATCATGAATATGTATATCTCCCAACTGATGTGCCTCAGCATATTGTTTCGGCAACAAATATTTATAGGTATAATCCTTTGTTATTTCCGAAGCAAAGGTCATCATCTGTCCGGCCGGAGTATGGCTCGACATATTGGCGTTACTCAGATTCACATCATTTTTATCTATGGCAACAATACCATCCATGATATGCTTTATCTGAGTTTTCCGATCGCGTTCCGTATTTCTCCACTGGCGATAAATGATATATTTTTTAGCCACTTCAGGCTGTACCTTCATCAATTCCGTTTCTACGAGGTCCTGAATTTCTTCGACTCCGATAGTAGGATTCTCAAATGATTGATAACACGCTGTGTAATCTCGTCAATCAGTTCTTCCTGATGAGCAATCCCCGTTGCGTTGAACGCTTTACTGATAGCATTTGTAATCTTTGAAGGCGAAAAGTTTTCCCGCTTCCCGTCACGCTTGATAATACAGATTTCAGTTAAATTCATACTGGCTTGTAACGAATAAGTTAATATAAAAGTTGGCTTTGCTCTTTGCGGCAGGTCTTCTGACTGATCTCTCCCCGACAGCCACCTTCCCATTGTAAAAAAACAATAGTGGTTTGCTTATGCATTGCCTTCGGTTCATTAAGAATCACAGCAGCGGGTACTGTTGCCGATTTTCACGGCATTCCCTTTTGAAACACTTTTGTTACCTAGCAAAAAGCCATACAAAGATATGGCTTTAAAGAAATAAACAAAAATCAGAATCTTGATAATTTTCTAAATTGGACAACTTTTAAGAAAGAAAAATAACCCAGAAGCACCTACAGGACATATAAATGGCAAACTATTATTTATACCAACTTTTCTATTTGGATAATTAAATTAATTTCTTATTGCCTTTAGAGAAGAATATTTTTTCCTTTTTACCGGCTACGCTCCCTGCGTTAAAAGAGTAAAAGCAGGGAGCATAACAAGTTATAAATTGACAGGCTCCAGTCCCATCTGTTTTGCCTTCTTCAGCATATATTCAAAAGCAGCATCATGTTCATTTGGAATCACTCCATCCAGGATAGCATCCTTTATAGAACTTTTCAAACTACCGATTTCGCGGCAGGGCTGCAAATTGAAAACTTTCATAATTTCAGCACCATCTACAGGAGGCTGGAAATTTCGGATACGGTCTTTTTCCTCCAGATCTTTCAGTTTCTGACGAACCAGCTTGAAGTTATCAAGGAAGCGTTGCTTACGGACTTCATTCTTCGATGTAATATCTGCTTCGCACAGCAGCATCAAGTCATCAATATCGTCACCGGCTTCGAAAAGCAAGCGTCTTACGGCAGAATCAGTCACTTCCTCATCAGCAATTACGATAGGGCGCATATGTAAGCCTACAAGCTTTTGAACATATTTCATCTTTTCGTTCATCGGCAGCTTCATCTTTCTGAATATATCAGGAATCATCTTCTCTCCGACGAAATTATGATTATGGAATGTCCATCCGATACGGGAATCCCAACGTTTGGTACGAGGTTTTCCTATATCGTGAAGCAAAGTAGCCCAACGCAACCACAAATTATCAGTAACCTTTGCTATATTGTCTACCACCTCCAATGTATGATAGAAATTATCCTTATGCCCTCTTCCGTTTTTTACCTCTACACCTTGCAAGGCCACAAATTCCGGGAAAATCAGTTCCAACAATCCGCAACGGTCTAAGTCTACAAAGCCTTTAGAAGGAACAGGAGAAAGCAAGATCTTATTTAATTCATCAGCTATCCGCTCCCGAGAAATAATCTTAATACGTTCCCGGTTACGTTCCAACGCATCAAACGTTTCGTCCTCAATGAAAAAATTCAGCTGAGTAGCAAAACGGATGCAGCGCATCATACGTAAAGGATCATCACTGAACGTTATGTCCGGATCAAGCGGAGTACGTATGGTACGCTCTTTCAAGTCGTCCAGTCCCCCAAAGGGATCGACCAATTCTCCATAGCGTGATTTGTTTAGGCATACAGCCAGCGCATTGATGGTAAAGTCTCGGCGGTTCTGATCATCTTCCAACGTTCCGTTTTCTACTACCGGCTTACGGCTGTCGTGACTATACGACTCTTTCTGGCTCCAACAATTCGACTTCCAGGTCATGATATTCACCTGTGCCGTACCAAATTCTTGAATACAGAAACATGAGCGCCACGTCCTAATTTTCTTCCGAACGCTTCGGCTATTTCGATTCCGCTGCCTACTACTACCACATCAATATCTTTCGAAGGACGGTTCAGGAAAATATCGCGGACATAACCTCCCACGACATAGCATTCCAATCCTAACTCATCAGCAGTATCAGATATCAAATTGAATATTTTGCCTGTAAAGTGTTCTTTCAATTCCATGTCTATTAACAAAATTAGCGTGCAAAATTAACTACAAAAAAGTGAAATGCGGAAAGATATAGTGATAGAATTGAGTTACAAGGGTTTTGGTTGAAGTGGCGATAATCCGTGA
>ENA-OQIR01000381-OQIR01000381.1-human-gut-metagenome-genome-assembly--contig:-NODE-381-length-19897-cov-2.199090_pt1 | contig 19897 bp, 26 predicted proteins | sample MGYA00242580_ERZ504745 | MGnify/ENA primary metagenome ERZ504745 (study PRJEB26092, sample SAMD00036214) | human gut metagenome | host: Homo sapiens | study: EMG produced TPA metagenomics assembly of... | reverse complement strand
AAACAGATCTTCTTACCAAGCTTATATGACGATCGCGTAGTAGATCCAGGGAACGTACTAACTGCTGCAATAACACGCTCAGCACCATTGATAAACAAAGGTACCCGTAGCTGTCATCAGCGGTAAATCTCCCATGAAAATCTCGTGTTCGTTGATCTCTTCTGTTTCCTTATTGATCAGCCTTACTCGAACCTTCAAAGGTGCGGCATAAGTCACGTCACGTTCTTTACACTGCTCGATGGAATATTTTGCATCTTTTTCATCGTATGTGAAATCGATGAATTCCAGACTGAGCTTTCCGCCGTAATCTGCGATCGGAGAAATATCATCAAATACTTCTTTTAAACCTTCGTCAAGAAACCACTGGTAGGAATCTTTCTGAACTTCGATCAGGTTTGGCATTTCCAGGACTTCTTTTTGTCTCTGGTAGCTCATACGCATGCTTTTTCCAGTTTTTACAGAACGAATTCTGTTTTTTTCCATTGACGTTTCACCCCTGTTTTTTTATTATTTATTACAACATGATCCCGCCTGACCTTTAGGCAGGCATATCTAGCCATAATATAGCATCCTCCACTTTAACATAAGAAAAAAGTGTGTCAAGCACTTTTTTTTGATTTTTTTACATTTTTCCCAAAAAAAACTTCTGTTCCTTTTGTACATACGATGTACAGAACAGAAGCTTCTTATTTATCTCACTTTATCCGTTACCGTTACTGCGTTGCCGTATCTGTCTTTTGACACAAGCTTCAGTACGGTATTCTTTTTCTGTTTTCTTATTTTAATAGTGAAACGGCTGTTTTTGTCCACTGCAGCCCCTCCAAGTCTTGCAGTTTTTCCGGAACGGACGGTGTATGCGGTAACTGTTCTGCTACCAGCTGCCTTTCCGGTTATAGCCGTGCTCTTTTCCGTACCTTCTGCGCGGACGGTCTGTTGATGCTGCTCCAGCCTTTGCAGTCCTTTGCATACAGTGCCTGTGCTTTTCCGTTTCCGTTGAAGGAATTAGATTTCATGGCAGTGATGACAGAATTATATGCATAAACGCCATTTCCTTTGTTTTTGTACATGCGGTTTCCGGAAATCTCCGAAGCTTTGGCTTTCCAGATCATGAGACCACTTTTTACATTTGAGTAAAAGCTGTTATTTTTACCCGAATACTTCCTGTGGTATATTCGATCTTTGCTCCGTGGTCTTTGTTTAAAGTGCATGTATTCCCGAGAATGCTGATGTTTCCTCCGGATCTGACCCGGATTCCGGATCCTCCGGCTGATTTCACCGTATTTTTCTCCGCAGTGGAAGCCGCGTTTACTGACTGCAGATATATTCCGTCTCCGCCTGCAGCCGAAACTCCGTTGTCACTGACAAGATTCTTCTCTCCGGAGCCTTTGGCATATCTCGCTTCATTAATATAGATTCCCGCATTGGCAGTTCCCGAAACCGTGTTTCCGGTGATCACCGTTCCTCTGGCATCCTTCGCATAATACCCAGATTTGGAATATGCAGAAGTTTTTTCATTTTTATCTGGTTTCCGGTTACTGTGTCCGTATCTGCAAGAGAAATACTGACTCCGTTTCCGTATCCCGAGATCTCATTATCTTCCACCGTTACACCTTTTACCGGATACATCCCTTTTGGAATGGCACCCTCTGCCTTCATCTCGTAGCCTTCTATATGAACACCGCTGCAGACCCATGCCACTCCGCCGATGCTGGAGGTTTTTGCAAGGCTGATATAGTTGCCGGCGATCCGGATGTCTCTGTCCTTCTGGGTATCCGGTCCGCCTTCATAGCCCTGGGTCTGATGAACATTTTTGCTTGCGGATATAACATCCACACCCATTCCCACATTTACCATGGTGTTGTTCTCTGCAACAGCATCTTCATAATTCATAAATTCTATGCAGCGTTTTTTATATTATGGAAGGTATTGTTGGTAACCGTGATCCGCTTATAGGTTTCTCCGGACATCATGCTGTGAGTTCCCACCCCGGAAAAAACATCTGAAAATACATTTCCATCAACAACAAAATCCTCGCAGGTAGTTCCATCGTAAGGCCGGTACTGTGGAAAAACATTCGTCTCATCTGTACAGCAGTCGATCTGGATGCACTCCTGACCGCCGCCTACGTAATTTTTGTAATAACCGCTGAAGGTGCAGCCTGTGATCCTGGCATTTTTCACACCGCCAAATTCCAGAAAATGAGACTTCAGATTATTAAGGAATGTAGCATTTTTGATGGTAACATTTCTGGCATGGCCAATGCAGAAGCCGACAAAACCGCCCGGTGCATCCTTGTCCGCCACGCACTGGTAATTATAATCCCAGGTTCCTCCATCAATAACAATATTCTGGTATCCGTCATATCCGCCCTGGGAATCCTTTGTGTTTCCAAGACGCAGGATCAGATGCTTGGTCGCAGAGGTTTTTGTGATGACCGCACCCCTTGCATACAGATACATATTGCTGTACATACAGAGGGTTCCTGTCAGCTGGTAATTTCCCGGCGGGATAATAATCTTATAGGGTGTTTCCTCTGTGGCCTTATCCTTCAGCTGAAGAAACAGAGTATTCAGCGGAGCTGTAATGTCCTGGCCATCTTCCACAGCAAGCGTTTCCTCCTGATATGTTCCAAGGTCACCCTGGGAAGCCTCCCCTGCGGAAAAGTCCTCCTGGTCATAGAAGTCCTCCGTTTCTTCTGAGGATGCACCGGCAGAAACCTCCGTCTCCTCTCCTGCTTCCATCTGAAGCTCCGCAGAAGTCTCCTCGGTCTCATCCGAAAAACTTCCGCAGCACCGGCAGATTCGTCAGCTGTTTCTCCATCTGCCTCCGTGTCCGTCATTTCCGAAGCACTGTTTTCTTCTGTGTCAGCAGTCTCCGCTTTCTCTTCCGTTTCCGGTTCCGGCGTCACAGATACGGCAGACTCTGCCCCGGCAGCTTCCATATCTGTCTCTGCCGCTTCCGATTCCGGCGCAGCAGACAGGACAGGCTCCTCCACAACTTCCTCTTCTTCCGAAGCTCCGTCAGAAAAATCATTCCGGGCATCAAAAACTGCCGCTGTCTCGTCGCCTTCCTCCTTCACCCAGGAAGCCTGCGATGCAGGAACTACATTTCCGTTATCCAGAACCAGCGGATCCGGATCCTGGGCAGGCATCTCTTCCTCTTCTTCCAGCTGCTCCTGGGCATCCATGGCACTGGCCTGTTCCTGTATCGCAGTCAGCGGATCTGCAGCTTTTACGGAAGATACCGTATTTTTAGAGGAAACTGTCTGCGTCGCTGCCGCCGGAACAGGAATTCCGGTCATTCCAAGCACGCCTGCCAGAAAACAGGCTGCAATCTTTCTTTTCATATTCCAATCTCACTTTCTGTTATGCTTCATCACCAGCTGCAAGTTCTATCAGGTATGGCAAAAAGGCTGCTGCGCCACCGGTAAACCGGCAGTCACAACAGCCTTTAAAACTTCTGATCTGATTGGATTATTTAAGTGTAACCTTAGCTCCCTCAGCCTCGAGTTTAGTTTTGATGTCCTCAGCCTCAGCTTTGGATGCGCCCTCTTTAACAACCTTCGGAGCACCATCAACGATAGCTTTAGCCTCTTTAAGTCCAAGACCTGTAACCTCACGAACAACTTTGATAACTTTAACTTTGTTAGCGCCAACCTCTGTAAGCTCTACGTCAAACTCATCTTTCTCCTCAGCTGCCTCGCCTGCAGCACCTGCTGCTGCTACAACAACACCTGCTGCTGCGGAAACACCGAACTCTTCCTCACAAGCTTTTACAAGGTCATTTAACTCTAATACAGATAATTCTTTGATTGCTGCAATAAATTCTTCTGTTGTTAATTTTGCCATTTTAATTTCCCTCCATTTATAAATTTTAATTAATAATCATGCGGTCATTATGCCGCCAATTGCACGTTGCTGGGATTACTCAGCAGCTGCTGCGTCAGCTCCGCCGTTCTGCTCTGCGATCTGATTAAGCACACGAGCGAAGTTTGCGATCGGAGACTGCATACTTCCAAGCAGTTTTCCAAGAAGTTCCTCTCTTGAAGGAATTGTGGACAGTGCCTGAATTCCGGCCTGATCATTGTAGTTACCTTCAACTACACCTGCGATCAGCTCCAGTGCCGGGAACTGTTTTGCATATTTAGCAAGGATTCTTGCCGGAGCAGTTGCGTCTGTTTCGGAGATAGCGATCGCATTTGTGCCATGTAAATGATCACTGAGGCTCTCAAATGCTGTACCCTCGAATGCACGACGCATCATGGTATTCTTGTATACCTTGTACTGAACACCAGCTTCTCTTAACTCTTTACGAAGAATTGTATCCTGCTCAACTGTAAGACCGCTGTAGTTTACAAGTACAACAGACTCAGCGTTCTTAATGCTGTTAGAAATCTCTTCTACGATTGGTTGTTTCAGTTCTACTTTTGCCATGAAATGGTACACCTCCTTATAGATTTTGTATACCGCCGTCGCAATAAGTCAATCTGTTTAAAAAAAGACCTTACTGCTTCGCAATAAGGCCTTGTGTAATCTTAACTCAGAATACTTGGACCTCGGTAGGCGTTTTAATCCTTATGCCTTACGGCACCTACTGTCTTCGGCAGCGTTCTTAGGTACAATACCATAACAGTGCCGGGTGTGTCAAGTATTTTTTTGAGTTTTTAAAAAAATTATTTTGTTCCAAAATTCTGTCACCGGCATCACCAAGTCCCGGGCAGATATAAGCATTCTCATTGAGCTCTCTGTCAAGGGAGCCGCAGTAGATCTGTACATCCGGATGCGCCTCATGGAGACGTTTCAATCCCTCCGGAGCTGCGATGATGCACATAAACTTGATATTCTTTCCGCCCTGTTTCTTGACAAAATCAATGGCAGCCTCGGCAGAACCGCCGGTTGCAAGCATCGGATCAACGATCACTGAAATACGCTCGTCAATAGATTCCGGAAGCTTACAGTAATACTCATGGGGCTCATGTGTCACCGGATCACGATAAAGTCCACATGTCCGACCTTTGCAGACGGCACCAGTGTGAGAATGCTGTTTACCATCCAAGTCCTGCACGGAGGACCGGGATCACTGCCAGCTTCTTGCCTGAGATCATCGGTGTCTTACAGGTTTCTATCGGTGTCTCGATTTCCACTTCCTCTGTAGGAAGATCACGAAGTGCCTCATATCCCATCAGGATTCCGATCTCCTCCACCAGCTTACGGAACTCGTTTGTTCCTGTGCTTTTGTCACGGAGCATTGAAATTTTGTGTTTGATCAGCGGGTGATCCATAATATAAACATTTTCCATTTTTTCCATCGTGATTTCCTCTCTTTGTCTGTGTTTTTTGTAAAGCGAACCTTCTCATCCCATTCTGCCTTTAGTTACTGAGAATGGAGTGAACAGTAACCTGCTTTATACCCAAGAACGTAATCCTTTCGCTTTTCTGTATTCATCCTTCTACATTATAATATATATGACACTTTTTCAAAAGGGGTAAAACTATTTTCCCTGATGTTCCAAAACCTGATTGATAGCATAAGCCACACCAAACTCATTGTTGCTCTTTGTGATGTATTTTGCTGCCTTTTTGATCTCCGGAACTGCGTTTTCCATTGCAACGGTTGCGCCGAAATCCATAGAGATCATGGAATAATCATTAAGACTGTCACCAAGAACCATTACCTCATCCATGGTATATCCCAGAGCTTCAATATATTCTTTCAGAACGGGACCTTTCTGTGCCTCCACTGCTGTAACCTCCTGATTATATATAAAAGAAGAAGCTACCGCAACAGCCGGATTTTCTCTCAGCTCATCGCCGAGTTTCTCCAGCTGCTCCACATCTGCCGCAAAAATGAAGATCTTATATACCGGCGCACCGCTGCTTTCCAGAGAACGGATATCGGAAATCCCTTTCGTATTTCCGGCGATCCTGCGGTACTGCGGCGACTTCCGGACGATTTCCTCACTGGTATCTATGTCCATATTAAAAAGGCGGATCTGCTGAATGATCCCGTCTTCAATTTCCTTCTTTGTTCCAATACGGTAATCGTAGCGATCCGTAAAAAATGCCACAGATACCGGGTATTTTTTTGCCGTATTGTAGACCTCGTCACACAGTTCAATAGAGATCGGTGTTCTCTTTACAACCTCCTGCTGCGGATTCCGTACTTCAGCACCACTGCTCACCACATAATCACAGGTCAGCTCTGTTCCCTTCAGTTCCTCCATGGCACCGGGGAAATTCCGGCCGTGGCAACCATAAAACGGATTCCTGCATCGCAGGCACGCCTGATCGCCGCAAGGGTTTCCGGCGCGATCCTGTGGTCATCACCAAGAAGTGTGCCGTCCATATCACTTGCAATTACTTTTATCATAAAAAATTTCTCCTTTTATCTGTAAAAAATCCGGTCAATCATTCAGATCCATATCATCCATAGCAAATATGTTCTTTTTTCGGAGAAATTATATCTTATATTATTGCAAAATACAATGATTTTTACGACAGGCATATGCCTTTCTGATTTCAGAAATACATGGTATAATGAGATTTCATAAATCTGTCTGATGTCGGTCAGGCAGATATTCGCAATCCGCGTTGCTACTTGATTCGGTTAAATGAATAACCCCATCCACATATACTACATAAATTTGCATCAAATAAATGCTCTTCAGTCAGGCCAGTCAATCAGAAAGCAGGAGAATATTATGTCAACTTATTTTTTCATTCCAAAAGAAGCCGCTCGCATTCCCGTTTCTTCTATTTAATATTGTGCACAGTTCTTGTCTGTCCAATGCTCCTTTTCACAGGCTGCGGAAATATCACTGATGCAGATACATCCACCACCGGAAATCAGCCCATCAGTATCAGCAGTATCAAATTGAATACAGCTGTACAGATCACAATTTATGATTCTCAGGATAAAGCTCTCCTGGATGACTGTCTGGCACTGTGCGATAAATATGAGCTGATCTTCAGCCGGACAAATGAGAAAAGCGAGCTTTATAAATTAAATCACCGCAAAGATGTATCTGATGGAGATTTCAGTACCGACGGGCCGACTACTCCATATCCGGTCAGCGGCACAGCAGACACCTGGCATATATCTGAAGACCTTGCCGCTCTGCTTTCCGAAGGACTCGATATCACCAGAGAGTCTGACGGAGCCTTTGACATCGCCATTGCGCCTTTGACCTCTCTCTGGGATTTCACAGCGGAAGACCCGGAGGTTCCGGATGATGCAGCTATTCAGAAAGCGCTCCCTCTGTGCAGCTCTGATGGCGTTACCATTGACGGTGAGGATATCACGCTTCCCTCTGATGATATCCAGTTCGATGTCGGCGCCATTGCCAAGGGCTATATCGCAGACCGCCTGAAAGATTTTCTGATAAAAAAAGGTGTAAAAAGTGCCATCATCAACCTTGGCGGCAACGTCCTCTGCATCGGTTCAAAGCCCGACGGTACTCCCTTCAAGATCGGTATCCAGAAGCCTTTTGCGGACCGCAATGAAACAGAGGCTGTTATGGATATCACCGGAAAATCCGTTGTACCTCCGGAATTTATGAGAGGTGCTTTAAGCAGGACGGTAAATTATATCATCATATCCTGAATCCCCAAACCGGCTATCCTTATGATAACGGCCTGATCTCTGTGACGATCATCTCCGACCAGTCTGTGGACGGCGATGCCTTAAGCACCACCTGTTTCGCCCTTGGCCTGGAGGACGGGCTGAAATTTGCAGAGAAAAAAGGCGTGCAGGCTGTATTTATCACAGAGGATTATGAGCTGCATTATACGGACGGATTCCGGGATGAGATCAGGGTCACTGATGTGGAATCCTGAACCATGAAATCTTTTCAGCAACAACCAAAAACATTCCAGATAGACCATATTTGTCACATAAGTCTGCGGATAATCTTTCAGAAGATTTGCCATTGCTGTCAGTGTCTGTGTCGTTGAAAATGGCTAGGATGGACCGTTCCACAGACATTCATAATCTGCCTGTTCATATCCGTACCGTGGATGTCTCTGTTCCGCAGTTGTAGGGCCACAGGGGGAGGCAAAACCTTCCGGATTCACAATCTGCTCCCAAGCTTCTTCATATCCCTTATCCGGAAGTTCAAAACACCATGGGATAAATCCGAGCAAACAGTGATCTTCTGGAAACAGATAATGACCGAAGATGGCCTGAAGATCATTCTCAAAGAGCATCCTGACATTATTATCACAGATATGAAAATGCCCGTCATGGACGGAACACAGCTCTTAAAAAATCTGGAAGAACTTCACATCGACAGCAAAATCAGTGTGATCAGCGGATTCAGCGATTTCAAATATACAAGACTTGCGATCCAGGCCGGTGTTATTGATTACATACTGAAGCCTGCTCTGCGTTCACCAGTAAGGTAATCGGTGACGTTTTTGATTATATCAATGCACATTATCTGGAAAATATCTCCCTGGCCGATATTGCAGAATCTTTTTTTCTAAGTAAGGAGCATCTGTCCAGATTGTTTTAAAAAAACGTCAGAATCTTTTTTCCTATACTATGCAGTTGAAGCTCACCGAGGCGAAACGGCTTCTGCCGTCTACGGATATGACTCTCGACGACATTGCCTGGCATCTTGGTTTCAGCAATGGAAATTACTTCAGCAAGGTTTTTAAAAAGAACTGTCAGATATCTCCCAGTGAATACCTGAACGTACAGCTATAGTTCTTCAGAAAACTTTTCTCCGATAAAAAGTAGCTGTAACTGAGCGTATTCGTTCAGTTACAGCCACTTTATTCAATATTATTATATTCAGTTATTGATCATATCTGGCCAGGAAAGAATCTCTGCAGAAATCTTCTCTTCATAATCTCCGTCAATGTCCTCACTTCTTCCAGCCGCATAAATATTGGTCTCGGCACCCCAACCGTTGTCCTCGTATTCCCATACATGGAATTTCAGTCCACGGAACATGAAATCCAGACTTCCGCAACCATCTTCCTCTGTGTATTCGAATTTGATATTTTTTTTGTTCAGGGCATCCTGTACTTTCTGTAAACGCATATAATATCGCTCCTTCCACGCCGAAAATCTTCCTTTATACACAAAGTATAACATGTTATGATTTTTGACACAAGTCAAGGATGAAAGTGCCTGTGAGCTACGGATATCTCAGGCCCAGTAGAGTCTCATTCCAAACTCATGGCTCATACGGTCCGGATGCCCATCAACTCTTGAAAGCAAAGTACAGATATCCTGATAGGTATTCTTTGCCATACATTTACCGCTATTATCAGAAAGAATTAGTGTAAGGTTCCACTTCTCGCCTTTTCCGTATTCTTTCTCAAAGGTTTTTACCATGACACGGCTGTCTGCCGGAACTTCTGCTTTAACACTTCCCTTTTCCACCAGTTCTCCGTTCAATGTTTCTGTAATGATCCATGTAAGTTCACACTCTCCCAGAGCTCCATCTGTATCATTTACAATATACAGACTGTCCAGATGATCTTTGTGCTTTGCAAAAACACCCACTGGTGCGTTGCTTTCCAGTATAGCCTGAAGACCCTTTTTGGGAATTCCCCACCAGTCATATAAACCGTAGAAGCTCTGAGGACACAGGTCGATAAACATAAACTGTACATATCCTGAGCAAGGTTCATATTTCTGGATCCTGTAATGCTCTGTATAATATTTCAGAAGCTTATACTGATATTCCTGGATCTTCGGGATATCATCCACCAGTTTTTCCAGACGATAATATACCGCCGGAACAGTTTTCAGATTTTCACTGCTGCCCGGTGCATCAAATCCGTACTCTGTATTCAGCTTTTCTGTCTGCTCATAAATATCTGCATATTCTCCACCGCTTAAAGAACCCAGATAATTGTGGCTGTCCCCGCTAAGCGGATCATCTTCGCAGAAAGAACCCTTGATGATCGGTCTGCCCGGATCCATCTTCTGTACCTCCCTATACAGAGCAGGTCCCGGATTTTCCTCCATAAATCTCCTTCTCACATTTCCATCCGGATCAACACATCCCGGTTCATTCATAATGATCCAGCAGATCAGAGACGGATGATGCTTCAGAAGTTTCACATTTTCTCTGTAAACATCTGCAAATCTCTGCGCCCATTCATCTGTTGAAGGATGCGTCCAGTTGTACTCCGAATCCTGAAGAACTGCAATTCCCAGCTCGTCACACAGATCATAAAAAACTTCCTGCTCTGTGTGGACATGTACTCGTACCAGGTTAAAACCTGCCGCCTTTACATTAAGAAGATCTCTCAGGTACCGTTCCCTTGTCATTGCGGAAATATAACAATCCGGAAAATAAGAGGTTCCTCTTATATACAGCTTCCTGTTATTAAGCCAGAATCTTGTTATTTTTTCATTACGCTCAATCTGAATGTCCCGGAAAGCAAAATTCGTTGTTCTGCTGCTCAGTATGTCTTTTCCCCTGCTTAACGTAAGTTCTGCCTGATACATCCAGGGATAACCATGATCCATGTGGACCACAGTCTGACATCTTCCACTTTAAGCTCACATTTAAAGCCTGTCTCTGCTTTCTCTGCCATTATCTGAACAGTTTTTTCTGCCTTTATAAGACCGGACTCTTTTTCCCGGATCTTTACATTAAATCATATGTCTCCCCGGATTTCAGACCTCGCGCTTCAGTTTCCACATATACGTCTGCTTTCTTTCCATCTGGATCCAGTTCATACTTCAGATCTGTCTGATCTTCCAGAACACCTTCTTCTGTCAGGATCAGCTCCACTTTTCCGTAGATTCCTACAGGATTTACATCTCTCTGGATAAATGTATCAGAATGTTCGTAGGTACCTTTTACCATATTTCTTTTTACCAGGTGGTTCTGGAATCCTGTGCATCCAGCTCCACCTCATCATCCCATGGAGAACTTACCTTTACAATGAGATAATTTTCTTTCCAAAACAAGCTTATCTTTTACATTAAAGGAAAATGGAGCGGAATATCCTTCATGCTCTCCAAGAAATTCTCCGTTAAGCCATACTTTTCCATAATAATCCACATTGGTAAATTTAAGGACAGCATCCGTAACTTTCTGATCCGGAACTTCAAACTCTGTTTTGTACCACCAGGGTGCCTGATTGAAATATCTCAGTTCACGCCCGAAATATGGCTGTCTGGCATAGATAAGCTGCAGATGTTTCAGTTCCTCCAGTTCCTCCCATTCAGACACCTGGGAACCTACGGAAGTATCTGCTTCCCTGGCAGCATAAAGCCCGATCTTTTCCCCTGTATCATGAACATCCTGCAAAATTTTCCATCCTTGTTTCAATTCAATCCTTGTTTCCATTTCAGCCTCCTAACTCTTGACCGCACCTGCAGCCATACCTTCGATTATGTTCCTGTTAAGAATAAAATACACGATCAGTGTAGGCAGGATCGATATTACGATCGCCGCAAATGTACTTCCCCAGTCCACTCTTCCGAACTGCCCCACAAAGTCATTCAGGCCAATTGGAAGAGTTTTCATATCAGAAGATGAGATAAACGTATTGGCATAGGTAAATTCATTCCATACAAAAACAAAATTGTATGTAAGAACTGTCATTGTAGTATTTTTAGCCATAGGTACCACGATCTTGCGGAATGTGGTTCCCATTGTGGCACCGTCAATAACTGCCGCTTCCAGAAGAGAATCCGGCATAAATTTAAAAAATCCGGTGTAAAGATAGATACACATTGGAAGTCCGAACCCGATCTGCGGAAGCACCAGTGCCAGTATGTATTTCTCAGTCCGATCCTGTTATAAATCTGGAACATGGGTACAAGGCAGGAAAAAATAGGCACCATCATTCCAAACAGGAAAAATGCCATCAGTGCATTGGCATATTTTACCTTTACCTTACTGATCACAAATGCAACCGGGCATCCCAGGACTACGATGCCAAGAAGTGTGAGAACTGCCACAACCGTACTGTTAAGAAAATATCTTGGAATGGATGAGATCGTCAGTGCGCTGATATAGTTTCCAAGATAAAATCCTGATGGCAGGGCATACTGTGCAGTATATGTCATTTCATCCGGTGTTTTCAGACTGGAGCAGATAACCCAGAAAATAGGGTAGACCTGTATCATGACAAAAATAAGGATCACTACATAGAACACAGCACGAATAGGTATATTTTTCTTGATTTTATCATTCTGACCCATCTCCTTTCGCCGATCCCAGGCATTTCTGTATAATCCCTACTGCTACCAGACATTCAATGACCAGAAAAACGGACAATGTACTTCCATAGCCAAAGTCAGCCGAATTAAAAGCGGTTTTATACATATAAGTTGCCACCATCTCTGTTGATCTGGATTTATTGTCAAGAATATAGAATACATCAAAGGTTTTCAGACAACCATTTACAAGCATTACAATGACAATGCTGAATATATTTTTCACCAGTGGAAGCTTTATGTAACGATACTGTTGAAAAACATTGCAGCCATCCATTGTAGATGCCTCGATCACATCCTTTGATATGGATACAAATGCGGAATAAAAAATGATCATGTACAGACCACAGTATTTATATCCATCGATCAGGGTTATGGTTATCAGCGCTGTATGGGAATTTGCCAGCAAAGCGATAGGTTCCATTCCCAGTTTTTCCATCACATAGCAAACAGACCCTGGGGCTGGACAGAAAGCATTTTGGAAAAATCTGGCAGATCGCCATAGATGAAATGATACATGGAATAAAATAAATAACCCGCAGAATATTTCCACCCTTGGAAATATGTGTAAGCAAAATCGCCAGGATCAGTCCTGCACATAACTGGAACAGACTTCCCAGTACAACAAATTTAAGATTATTTACAACAGCCTCACGAAATGTCTCATCCTGAAACATCCTCACATAATTTTCCAGTCCGATAAACTTCATATCACCGATTCCATTCCAGGAAAAAGGCTGTAACCCATTGACCACAGAATTGGGATGATAACAGTAAGAATATATATGAACAGTGCAGGAAGAACAAACGGTAAAGGCTGGATTTTATTTCTGGGCTTCATATCCTCTCCCCTTTCATACGCAGATGCAGATAAAATTCCGCATCTGCGCATTCTATCAGTTATTCTTCAGTGTCAAAATAATCAGATGCATACTGTTCTACAGCTTTGTCCATGTTTTCACAGAACTCTTCAGGAGTTGATTCTCCCATTCCAAGGCTTGCCAGCTCTTTTCTGTAAACCTCGTTTGTAGAAGGATCCAGACGAACATCCCAGCACTGGGCAAAAGTGCCACAGTTCTCAAGATCACTTAAAATCTGCTGTGTAAGCTCCGGCAGCTTCTCCGAATCACTTGGCATCATGGATGGAAGCATATTGAACTCATACATTGCCGTATCAGCAAAATTATCCCATACATAACTGATGAAATCTTTCATCTCATCACTCATGGAATCCTTGAGAATGGCAGTTCCGATTCCACAATTCGCATAGTAATCATTTTCTCCCGTAGCGTTCCCTCGCTGTCTACAGGAAGTTTGAACATGGAAATATCATCTTTAAGATTTCCCTCATCATCTGTAAGATCCGGTGTATCCCATGTTCCGGTGTATAACATTGCCGCACCACTGTTCAGAAACAGATCCATCTGCGCGGTAGTATCTGAACTTGTCCATCCTTCACTGAAATACTGGGCTATATCCTGTGTATACTGGGCTGTTGCGATACCTGTCTCAGAATTAAATTTTTCTTTTCCCATTCTTGCATTGTCAATGAAGTCATTTCCTTCCAGTCTGAAAGCCTTAAATGCCGGATAACGCATGATCATGTCGTAATTTCCTGCGGATATCGGGGTCATTCCCGCATCTTTCAGCTTCTTGCACACATCCAGGAGATCTTCCAGTGTCTGGGGTGTTTCAGTAATTCCGGCTTTTTCAAACATGTCTTTGTGATACCAGAAATACTCTACATTTCCCTGCCAGGTCATAAGGTAATTGCTTCCGTCACTGAGTTTCGGATAATCCAGTGCAATACCAAAGAACTTGTCTTTGATACCCAGTTCATCATAAAGGTCATCCACACTGTAGATCAGATCTTTTTTGCAAAGGCCTTCAAAAAATGCCTCCGGATCTGCATCAAACCAGTCCGGCAACTCATTGCTGGATGCAAGGATCTTGATCTTCTGAAGATATGTTTCTCTGTCTGCAATAGACTCTACATTGAATTCAAATCCGGGTGATCTTTTTTGTAATCTTCTGCAAGCTTCTTCAATGTTTTTAACGCTGCATCTGTTTCGCCTCTGGCACTGATATAATTGATCACAAGTGGTTCGGAATCCTCTTTTTTATCTGCCCACACATTCATCATGCTGAATGAAGAGAGACACATCATTGTGGCAAGTGTAGCAGCCATCACTTTTTTTAATTTCATTTTCGTCCTCCTTTTGGTACATTTCTATTCATCCGGATTGAATATTTTGTTCCGCTTTCCTTATCGATGAGACCATTATATTAAATCCGTCCGGAAAAATACATGGAAAATCTTCGCTGTACCTGGAATATTTTCTCCAATAATTTCCCAACACTTGTGAGAATTTTTCCCTTATTATATAATGTAGCCAATAAAATCAGGAGGGGGATTCCATGATAGAAAATCTGAAAAAAAAGGCGTTTCAATTATTTTTAGGAATCAGTCTGAAACGCAGGCTTTTTATTACATATCTGCTGCTCAGTTCTCTGATACTTATGCTTACTTCCGTGTTTTTTATACTGCATCCAAAAAAGTACTGATCAAGCGTGCCGCACTTTCCAGCCAGCAGCAGCTATCCCTGATCACCAGCAACCTTGGAGAAAAGATCGATCATATATCAAACTATGCCATCACCCTTTCCATCAACAGCAATATCGCCGATGTTTTAAAAGAAAACCCCACAGTTCCCGAAAACACACTGGAACATTTTCTGGTAAATTCCGAACTTACAGACCAGGCCCAGCGTATCATCGGACTTCACAAAAACATCTATGCCTGGGATATCCTGGATACAGAAAACCACTGGTTTCACAGCAGTACCACAGAAACAGATCAGCTTGATTCCATTTTAGATCCCGAAGTCCTTGACAGCCTTCAGACTAATCTGGCTTTTCAGTTTCTCGGACCCTTCCAGATAAGCGGGGAGCCAACCTTTGTAGCCTTAAAAAGCATTACAAACATTGATAACACCAAATATCTGGGCGCCCTGGTCCTTCTGATCAGAGAAACAAATATTTCCTCTGCATTCCGCGACCTTCCGGACAGCTCTTCCAGGGATTTCTATATTACTGATGAAATGGACAGATACTTTCCTCTTCTTCATCCGAAGGTATTTATAAAGACTTCTCATCCTATACAAAAATCAGTTCAGAGAATTATAAAACCCTGACAGAAAACCTACAGGCATTTTTTTTTCCGTAGACGGCACTAACACTCTTTTTATCTGCAAATCCTATCCTGACCTGAACTGGAATGTGATCAACCTGATTCCTCTGGAAAGTCTGCCTCTGGATCATATGGTGATCCTGCACAATATTCTTCTGATCAGCATTGTAGTGTTTATTTTATCTGTATTTTTTTCCATATTATGTACAGGTACTGTCACCGCACCTATACAGAGACTTGTAGAAAAAATGAAATCTGCGTCTGCCGGAAAGCTGAATATTTCTGCCAGTTACTCTTCAAATGATGAACTTGCAGTTCTCTATAACCAGTTTAACCTTATGATGCAGAAGATCCAGACATTACTTAACGATATCTATGAGGAACAAAATGCCAAACAGAAAATGGAAATACGTCTTTTACAGTCCCAGATCAATCCCCATTTTCTTTATAATACTTTAAACACCATCAAGTCTCTCATAGAACTTGACATGAATGATACCGCAGTAAAAGCAGTGTCTGCCATGTCATCTTTCTACAGAAACTCTCTTTCAAAGGGACAGTTTATCATTCCTCTGCGCCAGGAGCTGCTTCTTACAGAACAGTATCTTTATATCCAGAATCTGCGGTATATGGATTTTGTTGATTACGAGATCACCTATGAGCCGTCCTGGGAGGATCATGGGGCAGAGATACCTAAGCTGACCATACAGCCTGTTGTGGAAAATATTTTTGTCCACGGACTTACCAGCCAGATGTGCCATATTCACTTAAATGTTTCTATCAGAATGGTACCATCTGTATTTCTGTTTCTGATAATGGTTCCGGTATCCCGCCGGAAAAACTTGCCAAACTTAACCGTTCTATCAGAGACTTCAAAACTGCCCGACATTCTTTCGGGCTTCCAAGTATCAACCACAGGATTGCTCTTCTCTACGGTGAGAATTACGGACTCACCATCGAAAGTTCACCTGAAAAGGGAACCACTGTAACCATAGTAATACCTGACAAAAAAATCTGATTGAGGGGGAAATATAAATTGAAAACACTCGTAATTATTGACGATGAAATTTTTTTCAGAAAATCTCTGATCAATTTTCTTGAAAAACAAAACATTTATAACATTGCAGGGGAAGCTAATAACGGACAGGCCGGAATCCAGCTTATTGAAAATGTCAAACCCGATATTGCCCTTGTGGATATATCCATGCCGGTTATGAGCGGTCTGGATATGATTGCAGCTCTTGGAACAGACTGTCATACCAGATTCATCCTTTCCACAGGATACGAAGATTTTGACTATGCCAAAAAAGCCATCTCTCTTCAGGTCCGCGGATACCTCCTGAAGCCACTGGATCACCGGGAGCTTATGGAGACACTCCAGAAAGTAAGTGACGAGATCGATCAGGAAAATTCCAAAAACAGTTATGTGAATAATTATTTTCAGTTCCGCGATCTGTATACACGACAAATGCAGCTTAATTTCTTCCAGAAGGTGATCAGCGGAACAACCATTTCCCCGGATGATCTGGAAAAAATTCCGATTCATAAAACTTCCGGTTATCTTACCATTCTTATGGAGATCCACAGTGCCAATCCGGAAATATGGGATGAAAAAGGTGATTTTTCTCTGCTCCACACTATCCTGGAAAATATATGCAGAGAAATCTTACAGCCTGTGTGCAAAGAGCTTATTTACATTGACTATTCTCAGATGAGACAGTATATCATCATGGAAAAAAGCTCTGATTTTTCTTTTGCCGATCTGGAACAATCCTGTCTCAGACTTGCCGGGATATATGATAATATTGCACAGATTTCCACTTTTTTCTGCTGCGGAACACCTCATGAAGGCGTGGAAGGAATCCGTTATTCCTATGAAGAGGCTCTTTCTGTTTTTCATAACAGAACTGCGTCTTCTTCCGGATTTCTTTATTTCACGCCCCAGTCCCATTCCGCTGATTTTACATTAAAGCCTCTGGTTTATGATGATATCCTGATCTTTCTGCGCCAGCAAAATTCACCGGCTCTCTGTAAATATATTGATGAATATTTCAACGATATCATCACAAAAAAAATCCACATCCGGCAGACTTGGAGTGTAACTGCTGCTTTTCTTACTGTACTTGACGGTTTTATCACGGAGTGCAGTCAGCGTGAAACACTTTTTCCTCTTCTGGAACGCCCTAAATACTTACCAGAACTGCCAGAGTGCCCTGCAATTAAAACAACTGCTCCAGTCTACCTGCAAAGCAGTTCTGGATTCCCTTGCTGATGAAAAAATCCGCGGAAGTCAGCTCTTGTGTCCCAGGTTCAGGAATATATCTGTCTGAATTTTAATCAGACGGATCTTCGTCTTGAAACTATTGCTTCCCATTTTTTGTCAATCCCCAGCATCTCTCTGCTGTATTCAGTCAGGAATCCGGAGTTACACTTACCTCTTATATCAATGTCTGCCGCATGAAAAAAGCCAGACAGTTTCTTCTGGAAGACAGCCCTTCCATTCAAAATGTAGCTTCTTTATGCGGATTTTCTGATTCTGGATATTTCAGCAAATGTTTCCGGAAATATTACGGAATCTCTCCAAAAAACTTTGTATCCCTGACTGAAAAGAACAGTTATCCAGGTTCTATCGGCATATGATCTTTATCTCATTAAAGCGTAACGTTTCACCGCTTCATCTCATTAAAATTACATTTTACTCTAACATATGTTTTATGTAAAATGCAAGTTCTTTTTATTGTGCAATATCCCGGAATGTGTTAAGATAAAACCTGTGGCTTTATACAAATAGCAGTTTACCATACTGCAATAATGAGGTGAGTTATGAAAGAAAGAGAAAAACTTGGATCCCGTCTGGGATTCATTCTGATTTCTGCTGGCTGTGCCATCGGAATCGGAAACGTCTGGAAATTCCCTTACATGGCCGGACAGGGCGGTGGCGGTGCATTCGTACTGTTTTATCTGATCTTCCTGGCTATCCTGGGACTGCCTGTTATGACCATGGAATTTTCGGTTGGACGTGCCAGCCAGAAAAGCCCGGTCAAAGCCTATTACGCTCTGGAGAAACCAGGCCAGAAATGGCACATCCACGGATATATCACTCTGATCGGATGTTATCTTCTGATGATGTTCTACACAACCGTTACCGGCTGGATGCTGAATTACTTCTATATGACAGCAACCGGCAAATTCCAGGGGCTTGATTCTGAAGGTGTTGCCGGTCAGTTTACAGATATGCTTGGCAAGCCTGTAACCATGGGATTCTGGATGATCGTTGTTGTTATCGCAGGTATTTTTGTCTGTTCCCGCGGTCTTCAGAATGGCCTGGAAAAGGTTACCAAGGTTATGATGATCTCCCTTCTGATCATTATGGTTATCCTGGCTGTTAACAGCTTTACCATGGATGGTGCGAAAGAGGGTCTGAAATTCTACCTGATCCCGGATTTTGAGCGTATGAAGGAGATCGGTATCATCACCACCATCACCGGTGCTATGAACCAGGCATTCTTCACTCTCAGCCTCGGTATCGGTGCCATGGCGATCTTCGGAAGCTACATCGGAAAAGATCACGCACTGCTTGGGGAATCCGTGAACATTGCGATCCTGGATACATTCGTTGCGATCACCTCCGGACTTATTATTTTCCCGGCATGTTTCACATTCAATGTTGACCAGACTTCCGGACCGAGCCTGATCTTCATCACACTGCCGAATATTTTCAACCACATTCCGCTTGGAAGACTGTGGGGAAGCCTGTTCTTCATCTTTATGTCATTTGCAGCTTTCTCTACCATCCTGGCTGTATTTGAAAATATTATTTCCTGCGGTATGGAGCTTACCGGCTGGAGCCGTAAGAAATCCAGTCTTATCAACGCGATCGCGATCATCCTTCTTTCTCTGCCATGCGTTCTTGGTTACAACGTATGGAGCTGGAGCGGATTTGATGTATTCGGAGGTGCGATTCTCGACTTCGAGGATTTCCTGGTAAGCAACCTTCTGCTTCCGCTTGGCTCTCTTGTATACCTGCTTTTCTGCGTTTCCAAACGTGGCTGGGGCTGGGAAAGCTTCACAAAAGAAGCCAACACCGGAAAAGGCATGAAGATCCGGAAATGGATGCGAGGATACATCACTTATATCCTGCCGCTGATCATTCTGTTTATCTTCTTCTTTGGTCTGTACGATAAGTTTTTTGCATAAAATAAAACTTTAAATAAAACACCCCTGACGGATATCGTATGTGATTTACACACGCAATTTCCATCGGGGGTGTTTTTGTTGAGTCAGACGGGTATTCACCGCCTGCACTCGGTTAAGAAGTTTACCGTCCCAGCAGCTCCAGTACTTCCTCCCTGCTGATCAAAGCCTGTCCGATTCCCTCGCCGCTTAAGATCTCGTCAGCCAGTTCCCGTTTTCTTTCCTGAAGGGCACGGATTCGTTCTTCTATGGTGTCTTTCATAAAGAGGCGGTAGACACTGACCACGTTCTGCTGACCGATGCGGTGGGCACGGTCTGTAG
>ENA-OQIR01000379-OQIR01000379.1-human-gut-metagenome-genome-assembly--contig:-NODE-379-length-20025-cov-1.801789_pt1 | contig 20025 bp, 26 predicted proteins | sample MGYA00242580_ERZ504745 | MGnify/ENA primary metagenome ERZ504745 (study PRJEB26092, sample SAMD00036214) | human gut metagenome | host: Homo sapiens | study: EMG produced TPA metagenomics assembly of... | reverse complement strand
GGACATGGTAAGGACATTGATGTCCTGCTTCAAAAGCCATTTCACGCAAGAACGAGCCATGTAATCCTCCGGGTCATCTCCTATCATAGCGATCATGGCACAGTTAGAGGGTGTTTTACACGCCCAATATGCACCGTAAAAGCCATCTGTTTCAACGTCAAAATGGATGTGTTTCATAATGTATTCCTCCTTACAGCAGCATTCCGATCCCCGCAAGGATTATGGAAATCACCGCCATACCAACTGTACCGGCAAGCCATTTTCTGTATTTGTCAGTTTTTGAGATGTACGGCATCAGATTCTCCCGTCCCGGAATCCACCCACGCTTGGTATGTCCGACCCAGTAGCCGTCAATGCCAAACCGGTCAATTAGATTCATAACGGACAGGATGACGAAGCACTGCCAGAATACAGTCAAAAATCCACTTGCGCCATTGAGCGTATACACGCATAGCCACACATACGCTATATAAATCGACAGGCAAACAATTTTCAACACGATGCTTTTCGCCTGATTCTTTCTTTTGTATCAGTCCCAGTTCAATGCATCGCTGCTGCACCGTGTCACTATAAAGATGCACCATTCCGACAGCGCCCTTGCGGATGCCGATGGCACAGACCAATACCAGCAATGCGCCCAATCCTAATCCTTCCAAAATCACTTGCAGTAACATTATGTATTCCTCCTAAATCCAGCCTCATCCACATATTCGGGGTGCTCTTTCAGATATTCATCCCTGTCTCCGCATATGCTATAATCGCACTTACAGCCGTCCGCACAGGTTGTCATCCGTACCAACCGTGCGTGGAGCAGCTCCATAGCAGCATAATCGGGATTGCAGATGGCAGGCATAACTTCCAATAGGTCATGCTGTTTGGCAAATTCCGCAATGGGGCAGGCAGTAAACTCGTAATAGATGGGCTGATTCTTCTTTCCCCCAAGATCCGTGCGCCAGTCCGAGAGATATTCCACATACTGCCGCTGCGCCCACAGCAAAGTGCAGGTGTTTCATTGCTTTCCCGCCATGATATCCTTTACCAACTGCGCCCAGCGCTCTGGATAACAGCCCAGCAGCTCCTCGTGCTGCAAGTCCTGCTCGTGAATAAATGGGTTTGCAAAGTGCCGTTCATAGCGTTTGCGGTATTTCTCGCCCATTTTGAGCGCATAGAAAATATGGATCTCTGTTCCCGGAACGTCGATCTTGTCCGGCAGCGGGGTGACGAGATCGGAATAGAACTGATTCTTGCAGCTCTGCATGGTCACATAGGGCCGTGCACCGCCAAACATATCCATGAACGCCTGCACATAGCTGCTCGTTTCCGCCTTTCGCTTCTCAAGGCACTTTTGGAGGAGGCGGCTTTTAAACTGCCCGTCCCGAAGCAGCGGATAGATCAGCGGCAGCAGCAGATTTGTTTGCAGCTTTGCCACAAACGGGGATGCCTGATCAAGGTCGGAGCTGCCGAGGATGCCATAGGCTATATGAATCCTCTGCCGCGCCGCCAGCAGTCCAACGAACGAGCCGCCCAGCGAGCAGCCGTAAGCCGCACAGATGCGGCCGCCGCAGTTCTCCCGAATATATGCCTCGATTTTTTCCGTTTCCTTTATCATGCCGGAAAACTCCGTGCGTTCCGTTTCGTCAAAGCCGTCGTAGCTGACGCAGAGGACACGGACGGTATCGGACAGCAGCGGGATAACTTTTCCAAAGTTGCTCTTCCAGTGGCAGCAGGTGCCGGGAAGCAGCAGGATGACCGGGGCAGTTTCTGCGCCGAAGGAATAGATTTCATCTCCCCACTCCCTTCAGAAAACCGCTTTTTGCCATTTTTTCTGTGTCGTCCGATTCGTCATAGGCATCATAGGGCGCAGACGGGTCATGTGCTCTCTTTTTGAACGGGGAGCACAACGCTTCTCTGTGTGCAAACGCAAATTCAAAATTGTCCGTCCAGCCGGTGTGGCCGGTGAGAAACACCGGGTGAAGTCCACGGCTTTGCAGCTTCTGTTCCAAAGCCGCCAGCGATTTCACCGCCAGCTTGTTATCCTCTGCCAGAGCGGAGATAAAGCTGTATCCACCGTCCGCACCGAACCAGATGGTGTCACCGGTGAACAGGTATTTGTCATCAATAAGATAGACCATATGCCCCAGGTGTGGCCGGGGACGAGAAGGCACTCGATCCTGATCTCGTCGATGTCCAGAACCTGCCCCTCTGTAAGTAGCACCTTCTCATTGTTGATAGTGACCTGCGGCAGCCTATAGAGATGATAGATCACCTTGCGGCGGACTTCTCCGGTAAGGTAACGGTTTTCAATCTCACCAATGTAGAGCTTTGCATCCCTGAACAGGCCGGGGCTGTCCGCCTCTACTGCACCTACATGGTCGGTGTCCTGATGGGTGATGAGGATGTGCCGGATGGACTTGGGATCGATCTCCAGCCAGCCCATTTTTTCTTCCAGACGGTCGTAATTGTACCCGGCATCGATCATGATGGTGGTGTCGCCCTTGCGATAGAAAAAGATGTTGGCCACCCACTCCCGCACGCAGGCCACGTGCTCATCCACCCAGCCCGTGTTCAGGGGCTTGAAGATCTCCTTGCCCCGGTACATCTTGCTCATGGCTTTTCTCTGAAACTCGGTCGCTTTCTTTGACATGGCGCATCCTCCTCACTTTTATAACGCAAATCTATTTTAGATTATCTCATTCTTCAATTTCTCAGCAAGCAGCGCCGGATGGTTGAGGATATCCCCGTGTCCAAAATCCGAAAAGCAGTGAACTGTCAGTTTTGGGTAAACCATCCGCAGCTTTTCAATGGCTTTTTTCATATGCCCCTCCCGCTGCCCATACCAGCAGGCCACCTCCGCGTCCGGTTGAGGTTCCCGGCATACAGCGGTACAGGTACAGTCCAATCTTCCATGTGGCATAAACGGATTCCAGACTGACATGGTCCGGTATCCTATCCAGCATAGTTTGCATGCCTGCTTCCGTCTGCCCCATGAAGCGCAGCGCCCATGCGGGCATTTTCTTTGTTCTCGCCGTCTGATACTGCTTTTGGGGCATTATTCTCAGAATCAACGGGTTCCAAATGCCAAAATCCAGATATTCCGGCCCGCTGAGAATCATCCTGCGAATTTGGATGTTTTTCGACGCTTTCAGGTATACGGCCGGTCCGCAGCCGAGGGACTCTGCATAAAGCGCATCCAGCGTACCATCGCAGTTCTGGATCAGATAGTCCTCCAGCTTGTCAGCCTGTTCCTGTGCCGTAGTATAGGTCGTTTTTCCGGTACCGTCGAAGCCGTCAAAGCTGACGGCATAAACATCAAATTCTTCTTCCAGCAGCGGAATCACATCTTCAAACTGCCGCCAGCACATCAGATTTCCGTGCAGCATCATGATCTTTTTCCGACCGGATTGCCAAAACGTTTGATTTCCATTTGCTTTCTCCTTTACAGCAGCATTCCTTATTCCTTCTGTTTTTCCCCATCACACACAGCCAGCTTTTCTTTTTGTGTATCTGCACCTCGTAAAAGCCCGCCTGCTCCAGATACGCTTTTAACTCAAGCGGCACCATTGTGCAGACTGTGAAGGTCTGGATGCAGAGGATGATGAAGATTGGCCGGTCAGTTGGTTTTGCTACGCGGAATGCGAAGTATTTGGACGTTTTGCTGGCGATGAAGAATGCACAGAGAAGCCCGATGAACCATTCCAATGGGAAAGAATGCAGTGCGTGTTTGAAGGTAGCAGCCTGAAATCCGCCGGTGTGGATGGCGACATTATAAACACCCATGATAAAAATCATACAACCGGATGTGATAAGAGTAAAAATGAATTCCTGAAATTTTGTTTTTGGCATAGTAAGCCCTCCCTATAAAAAATTCATATAAACACAAAAATGTCGCCTATCCGTCTGACAATGGATAAGCGACATTTTATGTCATATTTATTTTATCAGGTATTGGAGTTCGATGTCATAGGGATTTTGCACAAAATATAAATGAAAAGCAAAAATCCTGTAGAATCTTTATGAAAGCTTTGCAGAATAATTAGTACTAAGAACTGGCACGAAAAAGTGTCTAAAGTACTTCAAAAGTGTAAAATGTGAGACAGCTTTCTAAGACATAAAGGTGGGAATGTAATATAAAAACAGGAATATAATAGATACTGACGGATGTTCGAAAAAAGCACTTGCCTTTTATAAAGGCTTATGTTAGAACGTCTGCTAGTGATCAGGTTGCAGAGACTTGCGATGCCTGTGACCGGACGGAGGACCTGAGGGTCCTCCTTTTCTGTACACGCAGATTTTTATAGCAGGTGAAAAATGACAGAAAAAGCATTAAAACCGATAAAACCATTAAGAAATATATCATTGAAACCCACGTTTGTAACTTTTCTTTGAAACCCATTGACAGGGGCGAATGCAAAGAGTATAGTTATGACCGAAAAAACAAAAGTGGTCAAAACGATTTGGAGGTTATCACTTGGCGTTTACAGAACAGAAAAATGAAATGATCCGTAAGGATTTGTTAGACGAAGCGTTGCGTTGTGCCGTGACCATCGGGGTGCGGAAAACATCGGTGGAACAGCTTACTCATTCTTGCCGCCTGCAAATACCTTTCCGATACCAAAGCTATGACATTCATCGAAAACAATGCGGAGTATTTGCTGCGGCGGATACCATCTGACATCAAGCCGCCCACTATCACGATGACGAAGTTCATATTCGTCAAATTCTGGAGGCAAGTGGACTTGTGCCGAAAGGCGGAATGGATCTGGCTGCCGCCACCATCCGTGGACTGACCTTAACTGTCTCCCATCAGGGGGAAATCGGCGAACTGTATCCGCAGGTGTTGGGAATGCTGGTGCATGGTGCTTGCAGAGAATTATTTGATTAAATCGAAAAGCTGCCGTCTGGCGGCTTTTTAAAAGACAGCGAGTTAGAGGAGACTAATCAGTGCGCAGGAGTGATGTTATGAAGGTAACATTTTGGGATCGCACAGCGAAAATCCATGACCACTTTATAAAGAAAGATCACAAGGCATATAAGCAAATGTAAGTGCGATTATAGCATATGTGGAGACAGGGATGAATATCTGAAAGAGTCCCCCGAATATGTGGATGGGTGCTCATTGCTGTTTATCAGGAGGAATTGATATATGACGACTATTTATGGAATCCTGCTCCCGTTTTTCGGAACTGTAATGGGAGCCGGATGCGTATTCTTTTTGAAAGATCACTTGGAACGCAAGTGCAGCGGGCATTGACCGGATTTGCCGCCGGGGTTATGGTGGCGGCCTCTATCTGGAGTTTGCTGATTCCATCTATGGAACAGGCGGCAGATATGGGCAAAGGTGCGGTGATTCCTGCCGCAGCCGGTTTCTGGCTTGGCATCCTGTTCCTGCTGATTTTGGATAGGCTCATCCCACACCTGCACCGCAATGCTGACCAGCCGGAAGGTGTAAAAAGTGGATTTGGCAGGACAACTATGCTGCTGCTGGCAGTAACGCTCCATAACATTCCCGAAGGAATGGCAGTAGGCGTGGTCTATGCAGCTTTTTGACCGGAAACGGTGAAATCACAGCAGCGGGTGCGTTGGCATTATCTCTCGGTATCGCCATTCAAAACTTCCCGGAGGGTGCCATTATCTCTATGCCTCTGCGGGCAGAGGGAATGAAGAAAGGGCAAGCCTTTCTAAGCGGTGTCCTATCCGGCATTGTAGAGCCACTGGGGGCGGTGTTAACAATTCTTGCAGCACAGTTTGTTGTCCCCGCTTTGCCGTATTTGCTGAGTTTTGCCGCAGGAGCTATGCTCTATGTGGTAGTGGAAGAACTGATTCCTGAAATGTCTGCTGGAAAGCATTCCAACATCGGTACAGTATTCTTTGCGTTGGGATTCAGCGTGATGATGGTGTTGGATGTGGTGCTGGGATAAGAATTTCAGCTTTGCTGCAAATATTTTTTACCAAATGGAGCGAAAAAAGCGGATCGGATTAGAAAGTAAACTGTAAAATGAATATAATTACTACGGAAGCCGTGAAAACCGGCTTTCCTTAATCAATACGAGTTAGCTGCCTGTAACTTGCCTTTGAGGAGGTGTTAATTTGGAAAATGAATATAGTCCCTGGGCAATGTTTCACAGTACGGACATGGGTGACAATCTGGAAGAAATGGTGGAGACTGAGGATTGCAAGGTGCTTCGGATGAGAGATCCCAGCGGCGATGGACTTATGACCATTTATCGGGTATTTGACGGTGTGTACCTGATATATAACGATTTTCACATGACCCATTGTTACAGCCGTTTTAACAGTTCGTCCCGCATCTTCTGCATCGACCATTGTCGGGAAGGACGAATCGAGCATCGGACGGACAAAGATATGCGGTATTACATGGAACAGGGCGATTTGCGAATGGATCGCCGGGTGCATCACAGCGGCGATATGTATTTTCCTGTGTCTCACTATCATGGTATCACGGTTGGCTTCTTCCTCGATCATGCGGAACAATCCGTGCGAGAGGCAATGCCTGGTGTGTCCTTTGACTTATCGGAACTGGCAGACAAGTTCTGCGGTAAGGACAGTATCTATATCCTGCGCAAACACCCTTCCATTGAGCATATCTTCTCGGAGCTTTACAATGTTCCGGCAAAGATACGCATGGACTATTTCAAAATTAAGGTCATGGAGCTGCTGGTGTTCCTGCGGGCTTTGGAACTGTCTGAGTACAAGGATGAACGCCCGTACTTCTATTCCAGCCAGGCTGAGAAGATCAGGGCGGTACATAAGCTGCTGACCGACGATTTGACCCGAAATTACACCACTGAAGAACTGGCAAAGCAATTTGATCTCAGCACATCGGCCCTGAAAAACGGCTTCAAGGGTGTGTATGGCAGCCCCATCTATACCTATATCCGCAACTACAAGATGAATGTGGCAGCGTCCATGCTGGTAACAGACCGTAAAAAGCGGATTATTGAGATTGCGTCTGCTGTCGGCTACGATAATCCAAGTAAATTTGCAGCGGCTTTCAAGGAAATCTTTGATACGCCCCCTGCTGAATACAGAAATGACAGGAGGTAGAACATGAACACAAAATGAAACGCTCTACAGCAACGTGGATCTGGGACTTTGCGGGAGAATATCGCTCCCGTTATGTACTCAGCGTTCTCAGTGCTGTGTGTGGCGTGATCTGTGGCATTTTGCCCTATTTCGTCATGGCAAATATGATTGGCGATTTACTGGGTGGATGCCGGGACACGAATATTTACTTACAACACTGCCTTGTGATGGCGCTTCTTTGGGTGGGGCGATGCGGCTTTCACAGCATTTCCACCACGCTTTCTCACAAGGCGACCTTTGCGGTGTTGGGCAACATCCGCAAACGGGTATGTGAGAAGCTGACTCGTGTGCCGCTGGGCACGGTGCTGGATATGCCCTCCGGTTCGGTGAAAAATGTACTGGTGGAGCGCATCGACAGCATCGAGACCACTATGGCGCATATCATTCCCGAATTTACATCAAACCTGTTGGTGCCTATTGCCCTGCTGGTGTATCTCTTTGTACTGGATTGGCGCATGGCTCTGGCTGTGCTGGCAACAGTGCCCATCGGATTCGGGTGCTATGCAGGAATGACCCGTGGCTATGCGGAAAGCTATCAGAACACCGTGGATAAAACCAAGATACTCAATGATACTGCGGTAGAGTATATCAACGGCATTGAGGTCATCAAAGCGTTTGGCAAGGCACAAAGCTCCTATGAAAAATTCGTGGTCGCCGCCAAAGAGGGCGCAAGCTGTTATGTGGAATGGATGCGGCGATGCAATATCTATTTCTGCCTTGCCATGTCCGTTTTCCCGGCGACCATGGTGGCGGTTCTTCCCATCGGCGGTCTGCTGTTCCGTACCGGTACGCTGGATGCTAATACCTTTATTCAGGTCATTTTGTTCTCCGTTGGTTTGATCACATCCCTGATTACCGTTATGTCCTACGGCGACGATCTGGCAAAGCTGAGTACCATCATCGGAGAAGTGACCGGTATTTTAGAGCAGGAGGAGCAGACCCGCCCGCAGGTTTCCGCATCTCAGCCGAAAAATAACGATATTGCGCTGCATGACGTGACCTTCGGCTACCACGAGAAAGAGGTGCTTCATGGCATCAACATGACCATTCGGGAAGGCACGGTCAACGCCCTCGTTGGTCCTTCCGGCAGCGGGAAATCCACCATTGCAAAACTCATTGCGGGACTGTGGGATGTGGACGGCGGCAGTATTTCTTTCGGCGGCGTGGATATTCGCCAAATGACCCAGCAGGACTACAATCGGTACATTGCCTATGTCTCTCAGGACAATTACCTGTTCGACACCACCGTCATGGAAAATATTCGTATGGGCAACCAGAGCGCAACGGACGAAGAAGTCATTGAGGCGGCCCAGAACCAGCGGTTGCCATGACTTTATTATGAGTTTGGATCACGGCTACCAGACTATTGTGGGCGGTGCCGGTGGGCATCTCTCCGGTGGCGAGCGTCAGCGTATCGCCATTGCCCGTGCCATGTTGAAAAACGCTCCTATCGTCATTCTGGACGAGGCAACAGCTTTTACCGATCCGGAAAATGAAGCCCTCATTCAGTCCTCCGTAGCCAAGCTGACAAAAGGAAAGACCCTGCTGGTTATTGCCCATAGGCTTTCCACTATCACCAACAGCGACCGGATATTTGTGGTGGAGGATGGCAATATCCGCTCCAGTGGTACCCACCAGGAGCTGCTGGAAAAGGACAGCCTGTACGCACAGATGTGGCGTTCTCATATTGCTGTGCGGGATACGGAGGAAGGAGGTGCAGCACAATGATCCAGATATTTAGACGTTTTTTCAATTTTTGCGGTGAGATCAACAAACGCAAATTTACAAAGTCCATTTTCCTCGGTGTGCTGAAGGCTCTGTTTGAGGCTTTGAAAATTCCGGCTATCGCCGTGACCTTACAGGGCGTTTTGAGCGGAAATCTGACGGTACAGCATATCTTGCTGTCTTTCGGTATTATGTTGCTTAGTATCGCAGGCAATGCTTTTGCGAATTACTGCTCCACCATGCTCCAATGCGAGGCTGGATACGGCACCTGTGCCGACAAACGCATTGAAATTGCCGAGCATTTGAAGTATCTCCCTATGGGCTATTTCAACCAAAACAGCCTTGGCTATATCACCTCCGTCGCCACCAACAGCATGGAGGCTCTGGCAGATGTTGCCACCCGTGTTGTCATGATGGTGACCCAGGGCATTCTGACCACGGTGGTGGTTGCGCTGATGATTTTGTACTTTGACCTGCGGATTGGCGGCATCTCCGTAATTGGTGTGCTCCTGTTCTTTGCCGTCAACAGCTATTTGCAGAAGAAAGCAAAGACGGTCGCACCGGTAAAGGATGCTTCTGACCGCAAGCTGGTGGAAAAGGTGCTGGAGTACATTCAGGGCATTGCGGAAGTCAAGTCTTACAATCTGACCGGAGAAAAGAGCAAGGCTCTGAATCAGCCATCGACGAAAACACAGCAGCAAACATAAAATCGGAGATTACCTTTGTCCCCATCATGTTCTTGCAAAGTCTGACAGCCAAGCTCATCGGCGTGGTCATTGCGGGCGTATCCGTTGCGTTTTATCTGAACGGCACAATGGAACTGCTGAACGCCGTGGTCATGGTCATTGCCGCCTTTATTCTGTTCGGCGCACTGGACAGTGCTGGCAGTTACTCGGCACTCCTGCGAAATGTTGACTTGAATGTAAGCAAGGCAAACTCTGTGCTGGATATGCCTACTATGGATATTGACGGAAAAGATATTACCCCGGATAGTTATGATATTGATGTGGAGAATGTGGAGTTCTCTTACGACAAGCGAAAGACTATTGACGGCATTTCCGTGCATATTCCGCAGAAAACCTCCACAGCATCGTGGGTCCTTCCGGTGGTGGCAAAACAACGCTCTGCCATCTCATCGCCCGGTTCTGGGATGTGGACAAGGGCTGCGTTAGATTAGGAGGTGTGGATGTAAAGGAATACAGCATGGACAGTTTGATGCGCAATTTCAGCTTTGTGTTCCAGAGCGTCTATCTGTTCCAGGACACCATTGCCAACAATGTCCGTTTCGGTCAGCCGGATGCACCGATGGAAAAGGTTATCGAAGCAGCGAAAAAAGCCTGCTGTCACGATTTCATCATGGCACTACCCGATGGGTATGAAACTATTATCGGTGAGGGCGGCGCAAATCTTTCCGGCGGTGAAAAACAGCGCATTTCCATTGCCAGAGCCATTATGAAGGATGCACCCATTGTCATTTTGGACGAGGCAACCGCCAATGTTGACCCGGAAAGCGAGCAGGAGCTGACTAATGCCATTGAAGCACTGACCAAAGAGAAAACCATCATCATGATTGCCCATCGACTGAAAACCGTTCGCCACGCTGACAACATCCTCGTCATTGACGGCGGCAAAATTGTCCAAAGCGGTACTCACGAACAGCTCATGCAGCAAGGCGGCATCTATCGCAGATTTGTGGAGTCCAGAGAATTGGCCGTTGGCTGGAAGTATAAAAGAAAGAGGAAAACAACAAGAAAGACAACAAACTCCCAATCGTGGATTGCAACGGTGGAAATTTCCTTCTGAGTCGTTAGAAATTGCAAAGATGTATCTGCATACTGCTGATTATAGTATGAAAAAGCCATGTGGTATTTATGAACTGAAAAATATACAGAGTATATTGCGAAGAAAAATCGCATATGATATAATGCTCGCAGGCAAAAAAGAATTAAAGCTTTATAACAAAAAAAGCAAAAGCCCTCGAAGTTGCAGCTTCCAGGGCTTTCTTCATATTTCATTTTTTATTACAGTGGACAAAGAATCAGCAGGTCAGAGCTGCGCTGTTTGCAGTATAGAAGATAATTGCTGATTTTATTACGCAACAGGAATATTCAGTTAGGCTTACGCACAACAGGAAATTCCCATTCAATGCAGAAAGGGGCAGTTTTATGAAGCAGGATACATTGGAGGGTAGAGCAAAAACGAAAAACGGTGTCATTCGATTATGCTTTTCGGTGCTTTGTATTTTATTGGAAGCAGCTTTTATCATTATCATGATCACAAGGCTGAATGAGTATGCGGAGATCGTTAATCTGCTGACCAGAGTCTTTGCAGGAATTCTGGTTCTGGCACTATATGCATCCGATCAGACCTCTTCCATGAAAATGCCATGGATCATTCTGATACTTGTGTTTCCGATCATGGGTGTAGCATTATATCTGCTCATCGGATTAAATGGCGGAACCCATAAAATGCGAGAACGATATGCGGACATCGACAGAAAGCTTCTGCCGCTTCTGCCGGACAATCGGGAAAAACTGGAAAATATCAAAAACAAAATCCCCAAAGCAGGAAATATCAGTGAGTATATTTGGAAAAACGCAGGTTATCCCGTATACCAGAACACGGATATTGTTTATTATGATGAGGCGGTAAAGGGATTAGAAGCACAATTATTGGCATTGTCAAAGGCTGAAAAGTTTATTTTTATGGAATATCATGCGATAGAAGATGCAGAGGCCTGGAAAAAGATCCAGAAAGTACTGGAGGAGCGTGTGCAGGCAGGCGTGGAAGTGCGAGTATTTTATGATGATATGGGATCTATTGGATTTATTAATACGGATTTCGTAAAAAGATGGAGCAGATCGGAATCCACTGCCGGGTATTTAATCCATTTATGCCGGGGCTGAATGTATTTCTGAACAACCGTGATCATCGAAAATAACAGTGATCGATGGAAAAGTAGCTTTCACAGGCGGCTATAATCTGGCAAATGAATATTTTAATTACACCAATCCTTACGGACAATGGAAGGATACCGGGATCCGTCTTGAAGGCGATGCAGTTCAGTCGCTGACAGCAACATTCCTTGAAATGTGGAATGCAGCCAATGACAGGAATAATAATGAGGATTTCAGCAAATATTTTATAAGATCAGAATATAAGGCAGCTCAGACCGGATTTGTACAGCCTTATGCAGATAGTCCAATGGATGATGAACAGGTAGGAGAGGAAGTTTATATCAGCATGGTCAACAAAGCAGAAAAATACTGCTGGTTTATAACGCCATATCTGATCATTACAGATGAAATGACACATGCTCTGTGTCTTGCTGCAAAGAGGGGAGTTGATGTAAGGATCATTACACCGGGAATCCCGGATAAAAAAATGATTTACAGTGTCACACGTTCTTTTTATCATGGACTGGTTAAAAATGGAGTGCGGATCTATGAGTGGACACCTGGCTTCTGCCACGCCAAGATGAGTGTGGCAGATGACTGTATGGCAACCTGCGGAACCATAAATCTGGATTACAGAAGTCTTTATCATCATTTTGAAAACGGATGCTTTATGGCAGACAGTCCGGCTGTGTTATCCATAAGAAATGATCTGGAAGAAACAATGCAGGAATGTCGGGAAGTAACAGAACAATACCGGACAGGACGCAGTGCATATCTTCGTCTTGGACAGCTTTTCATGAGATTATTTGCAGGATTATTGTAAGAAAGAGGTGTAGATCTATGTGTACAGCAGCAACTTATCAGACAAAGGATTTTTATATGGGAAGAACTCTTGACTATGAGTTTCCTATGGGGAAGAGGTGACCATAACTCCAAGAAATTATGAGTTCGATTTTCGATATGCAGGAAAATCAAAAACACATTATGCTCTCATAGGAATGGCATTTGTAGCAGGAGATTATCCGCTTTATTATGACGCGGCTAATGAAAAGGGACTGGGTATGGCAGGACTTAACTTTGTGGGGAATGCGGCATATGCAGATGAAGTGACAGAGGCAGATAAGGATTTTGTCCAGGTGGCGCAATATGAATTTATTCCATGGATCCTTACCCAATGTGCTTCGGTGGCTGAAGCAAGGAGGATGCTTTCTAATATGAAGCTTATGGGAACACCCTTCAGTGAACAGCTTCCAACTGCACAGCTTCACTGGATGATCGCAGACAAGGAGGAATGCATCGTTGTAGAATCCATGAAAGACGGAATGCACATCTATGATGATCCTGTTGGCGTACTTACAAATAATCCTCCATTCCCCGGTCAGATGTTTGCACTTAACAATTTTGCAGGTGTATCCAGAAAGCAGCCGGAAAGTACATTTGCAGGAGTGCTGGAGCTGGATCCATACAGCAGAGGAATGGGCGGAATGGGAATTCCGGGAGATCTTTCAAGCCAGTCAAGATTTGTAAAGGTTGCATTTACAAAACTAAATGCAATATCCGGAGATGGGGAAAACGAAAGTGTCAGCCAGTTTTTCCATATTTTAGGCTCTGTTGATCAGCAGCGGGGATGCTGTGAGGTATCAGATGGCGCATATGAGATCACGATCTATACTTCATGCTGCAACACGACAAAGGGAATCTATTATTACACCACATATGATAATCATCAGATAACAGCAGTAGATATGTATGCGGAAAACCTTGATTCAGACAAGCTGATCCGTTATCCGATCATATTAAATGGTGAGATCAGATGGCATAATAAATGAGATCAGGATTTTACAGAAGATAATGAGGTAGGAAGATGGAAAATTATTCAATAGTATTCAGCAGCTTAACCGGTAATACAAAAAAGTTGGCTGAGGCGATCTATGAAGTGCTGCCAAAAGATAAGTGTGATCACTTTGGGGAGACCGGATCACAGGTACCTGGATCCGATCTGCTGTATATCGGATTTTGGACGGACAAAGGGAATGCAGATAAGAAGACCCTGGAATTGTTATCCAAATTAAAAGGGAAGAAGATTTTTCTGTTTGGAACAGCCGGTTTTGGTGCAAGTGCGGCATATTTTGAAAAGGTTCTCGGTCAGGTCAGACAGTCTGTTGCTCCGGGCAATGTTGTTATCGGAGAGTATATGTGTCAGGGAAAGATGCCCCAGTCTGTGCGTGAACGATATATAAAAATGAAAGAAAATCCGGAACACCCTGCGAATCTTGATCTGTTGATCAAAAATTTTGACTGTGCTTTGTCTCATCCTGATACGGACGACCTGGAAAAACTGAAGAAGATCATTATGAAATAAAAACGGTGTACCAGCAACTGCCAGTCAGCCGATCGCAGTGTATACAGAGATTTGACTTTACAGCAGAGAAAAATATCAAGTATAATACTATAGCATTATTAAAAATCCCTTCCGGGAAAATACAAAAACCACAATGATAAAGGAATATAACAAATGAGTATTTTAAATGTAGAACACCTGACCCACGGGTTTGGAGACAGAGCAATTTTCGAAGATGTATCTTTCCGGCTTCTTAAGGGAGAACATATCGGACTTGTAGGCGCCAATGGCGAAGGAAAGTCCACATTTATGAGCATCGTGACCGGAAAACTGATGCCGGATGAGGGAAAGTAGAGTGGGCAAAAAATGTCCACGCAGGCTATCTGGATCAGCATGCGGTTCTGGAAAAGGGGATGACCATCGGCCAGGTGCTGAAATCCGCTTTTGATCCTCTTCTTAAAAAAGAGGAACGGATGAACGAGATCTGCGACAGGCTGGGAACCGCAGATCCTGACGAGATGGATGGGCTGATGGAAGAGCTTGGAACGATCCAGGATGAACTGACACTTCACGATTTTTATGCGATCGATGCCAAAGTGGAGGAGGTTGCCAGAGCTCTGGGCCTTCTGGATCTGGGACTTGACCGTGATGTTACGGATCTAAGCGGCGGACAGCGAACCAAGGTACTTCTTGCGAAGCTTCTTCTTGAGAAGCCAGACATCCTGCTTCTGGATGAGCCTACCAACTATCTGGATGAGGAACATATTGCATGGCTGAAAAGATATCTTCTGGATTACGAGAATGCCTTTATCCTTATTTCACACGATATTCCGTTCCTGAATTCTGTAGTTAACATTATCTATCACATGGAAAATCAGGAACTGAACCGTTACGTGGGAGATTACGATCATTTCCAGGAGGTCTATGCGGTCAAGAAGGCACAGCTGGAGGCTGCTTACCGCAAACAGCAGCAGGAGATCAGTGAGCTGAAGGATTTTGTGGCAAGGAATAAGGCACGTGTTTCCACAAGGAACATGGCTATGTCCCGTCAGAAAAAGCTGGACAAGATGGATGTGATCGAGCTGGCAGCAGAGAAGCCGAAGCCGGAGTTCAAATTCCGTTATGGCCGAACACCGGGAAAGATGCTTTTTGAGACCCATGATCTTGTGATCGGTTATGATGAGCCGCTTTCCAAGCCGCTGAATTTTACTATGGAGCGAGGACAGAAGATCGCACTGGTGGGAACCAATGGAATAGGAAAAACAACACTTCTTCGGAGTCTTCTCGGACTGATCAAGCCTCTTTCCGGAAGTGTGGAGCAGGGCGAGAACCTTGAGATCGGATATTTTGAGCAGGAAGTTAAAGGTGAGAATCGAACTACCTGTATCGAAGAACTCTGGCAGGAATTTCCGTCATTTTCCCAGTATGAAGTGCGTTCCGCGCTGGCAAAATGCGGCCTGACGACCAAGCATATTGAGAGCCAGGTACGGGTTTTAAGCGGTGGTGAGCAGGCAAAAGTGCGTCTTTGCAAGCTGGTGAACCGTGACACCAACATTCTTCTTCTGGACGAGCCTACCAATCATCTGGATGTAGATGCAAAAGACGAGCTGAAAAAAGCTCTCAGGGAATACCGCGGAAGTATCCTTCTCATCTGCCATGAGCCGGAATTTACCAGGATGTGGTAAATGAAGTCTGGGATATGAGCAGGTGGACAACCAAGATATTCTGATAATGGATATATATGTCAGAAAAGACAGATATAATTCAAAAAGTACAATAAAATGGGACATAAAAGATGACAGCATAAGGGCAGCAGAGTCTGCCAGACAGAATACAGAGGACAAATAAATGGAAGAAACACAATTGAAAAAATTCAGTATCGTTATGGAGGGCGGCGGTATGCGAGGCTTGTATACAGCCGGTGTGATCGACGTTCTGATGGAAAATGAGATTTACGCGGACAGTGCAGTGGGCGTATCGGCTGGAGCTGTTTTTGGATGCAATTATAAATCCAGGCAGATCGGAAGAGTTCTTCGCTATAACAAAAAGTACTGCAAGGATAAAAGACTTGCAAGCATCCGGAACTGGATCACCACAGGAGATGTATACAGCCGGGAATTCGGATATTATGAACTGCCCTGGAAACTGGATATTTTTGACCGTCAGACCTACGCGGAAAATCCCATGAAATTTACAGTGGTGTGTACGGACCTGGATACAGGAAAACCGGTGTATCATGAATGTCCCAACGGAGATGTGGAGGATATTGAATGGATGCGTGCATCTGCATCGATCCCGGTAGCCTCCCGGCCGGTGATGCTTGGGGGAAAGAGACTTCTGGACGGTGGTGTGTCTGATCCGATCCCGGTTAAATGGATGCTTTCCCGGGGATACGAAAAAAAACGTGGTGGTGCTTACCAGAGATGTGAAGTACCGAAAAAAAGCAAACCCGAAGATGCAGCTTTTTCTGAAAGCAGTATTACATAAATATCCGGCTTTTCTGAAGGATCTGGAGGAACGGCATATCCATTATAATGAAACACTGGAAGAACTGGCTTCTCTGGAAAAAGAGGGGCGTATCCACATCATCCGTCCGAGCAGTCCCATTCAGGCGGCGATGATCGAGCGTGATGAGAGCAATCTGGAGCGGATCTACCAGACAGGAAGAGCAGATATGAAAAAGGATTTGGAGAAGCTGAAAGCCTACCTGGATTCCTGAATCACAGACCGAAACAAAATTCGACTTATACCCCTTTCTATGTTATGATATTGGATATCATTACAACAGAAAGGGGTATTTTCAATGGGAGAAAAACCTCAGAATATAAAACACAGACATATAAGCCTGGGCGTGCTTGCCCACGTGGATGCAGGAAAGACGACATTATCGGAAGGCCTGCTTTTAAATGCGGAAGGATCCGGAAAATCGGAAGAGTTGATCACAAGGATGCGTATCTGGATACCTATGAGCTTGAGAGGGAGAGAGGAATCACCATTTTTTCAAAGCAGGCAGTTTTTTCCATGGGGGATATGGAAGTGACACTTCTGGATACGCCGGGGGCATGTGGATTTTTCTGCTGAGATGGAGCGTACCCTGCAGGTGCTGGATTATGCGATCCTGGTGATCAACGGAGCAGATGGGGTGCAAGGGCATACGCAGACATTGTGGAGACTGCTGACACAGTATAAGATTCCAACATTTCTTTTTGTAAATAAAATGGACCAGGAAGGAACGGACAGGGAAAGACTTCTTGAGGAACTGAAGAAGAAATTAAGCGGATGCTGTGTGGATTTTAGTGGAGAACTGGAATGCTCCGGTGCAGAAGCAGCAGGGAAAAAGGAGAATCCTGTGGATAACTCCGGGAAATCTCCGTCAGCTGAAGGAATGCAGCTGAAAGACAACGCCAGTGAAGCAGAAATAGAGAATATATCCGGAACGCAGGGTGCTTCTGATAAAATAAATGGTACGGATGATTTTCTGGAAAATATTGCCATGTGCGAGGAGAACCTTCTGGAAAGTTTCCTGGAAACAGGAACGATCGCAAAAAAGGACGTGGCAGAGCTGATCCTGGAGCGAAAGCTTTTTCCCTGCTTCTTTGGATCTGCCCTGAAGATGGAAGGAGTAGATGCCTTTATCCATGGAATGGAGACCTACATGGCAGCACCTTCCTATCCCGCAGAATTCGGAGCCAGGATATTTAAGATCGCCAGAGATGATCAGGGAAACCGTCTCACTTATATGAAGATCACCGGCGGCAGACTGAAGGTTAAGGAGACGCTGACCAATGCAGGAAGAAATGGTATTCCGGCAGAGGAAATCTGGGAGGAAAAGACAGATCAGATCCGTATCTATTCCGGTGCAAATTCGAATGCTCAAAGAGGCAGAGGCAGGAACCGTTTGTGCAGTTACAGGTCTTACCGAAACATATCCGGGAGAGGGACTTGGCATTGAGGCGGATTCTGCCATGCCGGTGCTGGAACCGGTACTGAATTATCAGATCATCCTCCGGAGGCTGTGACGCCCACAGGATGCTGAAAAGCCTGAAGGAGCTGGAGGAGGAAGAACCGCAGCTTCATATCATGTGGGATGAGCAGCTGGGAGAGATCCACGCCATGCTGATGGGCGAGGTACAGATCGAGATCCTGAAGCATCTGATCTGGGAGCGTTTTCATGTGGCAGTAGAATTTGGAACCGGTAATATCGTATACAAAGAAACCATTGCCGCACCGGTGGAAGGCGTGGGACATTTTGAACCGCTTCGTCATTATGCGGAGGTGCATCTTCTTCTGGAACCGGGAGAGAGAGGAAGCGGGCTGCAGTTTTTACTGCGGCAAATGAAGATCAGCTGGATCGGAACTGGCAGCGGCTGATCCTGACACATCTGGAGGAAAAAGAGCATCTGGGAGTCCTTACTGGATCACCCATCACCGATATGCAGATCACACTTCTCACCGGGCGGGCACATCAGAAGCATACGGAAGGCGGAGATTTCCGGCAGGCGACCTACCGTGCTGTGCGCCAGGGCCTCAAGAAAGCAGAGACAGTTCTTCTGGAACCCTATTACAGCTTCAGGCTTGAGATTCCGGCAGAAAATGTAGGACGTGCCATGACGGATATCCAGAGGATGCAGGGAACCTTTCAGGGGCCGGAAACCCAGGGAGAGCTATCGGTGATCACAGGAAGTGCGCCGGTGGCAAAAATGAGGATTATCAGAGTCAGGTAGTTCCTACACAAGAGGCAGAGGTCATCTGACTTGTACTCTGAAGGGCTATGAACCTGCCAGGATCAGGAGCAGATCGCAGAGGAGATCGGATATGATTCCGAGAGAGATCTTGAGAATCCTACAGGTTCTGTATTCTGTGCCCATGGAGCAGGCTTCGTGGTTCCCTGGTATGAGGTAGAAGAATATATGCATCTGGAAGGAACTCAGCTTCCGGACAGTAATGATGCCTATGAGGATTCCGAAAACAGTTCTGAAGGAATGCGTGCAGGTCAGGGAACAGCCAAAAACAGTCCTGCTCACAGAGCAGCCAATGTCGGCCGTGGAAAATATACCTCCATGTATGGAAGCTACGAAGAGGAAAAAGAACTGAAGGCAATCTTTGAGAAAACCTTTGGTCCGATGAGCTCAAAGAAATACAGCAGTAACAGCCGAAGCTTCGGAAATCCGGAAAGTGGAAGCAGCTTTTCCGGAAAGGGAGACAAAGGTGCAGCAGATTCCGCCTAACGGCAAAAACCGGTCACGGCGCCTGGAGAAATAGCAGTCCGGCCATCCACAGAGAGGACTATCTTCTGGTGGACGGCTGCAATATCATATTTGCCTGGGAGGATTTAAGAGATCTGGCACAGGCAGACTTTCATGCAGCACAGTCCAGGTTAATGGACATATTAAGCGATTATCAGGGGATCAAGGGATGCATCCTGATCCTGGTATTTGATGCCTACCGTGTGGAGGGCCATCCGGAGGAAACCTTCCAGTATCATAACATTCATGTTGTCTACACAAAAGAAGCGGAAACAGCAGACCAGTATATTGAACGTACTGTCCATAAAATCGGACGGAAGCATAATGTGACAGTTGCCACATCAGACGGACTGGAGCAGATCATCATTATGGGACAGGGAGCCGCCAGGATCTCAGCGCGCGGATTCAAAGATGAGATCGCTTCCGCAAAACAGCAGATGAGAGAAGAATGGCAGGAGCGCAGGGACAACAGCAAAACCTATCTCTTTGACAGTATGACACCGGAACTGAAATCTCATATGGAAGACATCCGTCTGGGAAGAAAGAAAAAGAAGAATTATAACAAAAAATATATGCCCTCATTGTGGGCATATTTCACAAAAATAAAAAAGCTTTTTGAATTCTTTTGCAAATAAATTGGGAAAAGTAGTTAAAATAAGGATAGAATCCTACAGTGAGAAGCATCCTTGTACTGGATATATAACCTGGCAGG
>ENA-OQIR01000378-OQIR01000378.1-human-gut-metagenome-genome-assembly--contig:-NODE-378-length-20029-cov-1.976686_pt1 | contig 20029 bp, 16 predicted proteins | sample MGYA00242580_ERZ504745 | MGnify/ENA primary metagenome ERZ504745 (study PRJEB26092, sample SAMD00036214) | human gut metagenome | host: Homo sapiens | study: EMG produced TPA metagenomics assembly of... | reverse complement strand
AAGAGGAAATGATTGGTTAAAACGATGCGGTATCATATATACGCAGATTTTAGGGGATCTTTTAATGAAAGTAGACGACGGGGAAGGGGGATACCCCAAAGGATTCATGCACACCTCTACAACTCCCTTTACCGAACCAAACTATTATAACGATATGTGGTCAAGGGATGTGGGGCGTGGAATAATGGAACTCGTTCGGAACGGCTTTTTACAAGAAGCCCATAGTGTTTCCGATTTTATTTTGCAGACCGGTATGAATTTTGGGAATCATTACGGCCGGTTGATAGAACGAGTGTGGGGAGCTTACGAGGTAGATGGAAATGTAAATCTTTTGCTTGCATTCTATATGCTTTGGAAGTATGATGGTTGTCCTAGGGATGAAGGAAAACGTTTTTTGAACCAGCTTTTTCCTGTTTTCGAGTGGTTCAGTACGTTAATTGAGGAAAGTCCATATGACGGCCTTTTGAAAAGTAAAAGCGAATTATCTGGAAATCCAGAGGCTGATTATTTTATCTATGCCGTGTTTGCAACCTATGGCGCAGCGGTTGCCTGTCAAGCATTTAGTGAATTGGCACAGAAAGCTGGGAATGAGGAAAAATTCCGGTTTATTCAAACAATTCAGTTTCGTTTAGAGGAAGGACTCCGAAAAAATTTGATTTCCAGAGGACCGGAAGGGAATCAGAATACCAAAACAAAAAAAGGTGTTTGGCTGAATGGAATTGACAGCCGTACCGGCCAAGCTGCGGAGGAAGGAGATTTAGGCCCCAAATTTGATATTCATCGTTGGACCAGGCAGTTACCTTTTATTCTGAAATATGATGTGAAGCAGGTCATCTTTAGAGAAGATAAATCTCCTTTTGATTCAGTCAACCAAGCAACGTATCTCTATTTAAAAGAGGGGATGATCCAAGGTTACTATTTTAGACGCTATGGGTTTGTCAGCAATACATGTTTTGGCGGCATGGGAGGCAGGCACGATGATACGATGGCCGGATATGGACAAAATTATTTTACTCAGGCGGCTCTTCTGAATGACGATGTCAATTGCTATACCAAATGTTTAGAAGGAATTTCACGGCTGGCCTATGATGGGGATGTTGTGGCGCCGCTGACCCCTGATTTGAATCCATGGGTGATGCATGAATGCTTTTGTTATTCCAATTATGAAAAGGGGCTTGATCACACCTTTGGTGTGGAGGGTTGTGAAGAAAAGCAGATTATGCACAATCCGGGAGACGAAGGAAATTTGGTGCAATCGGCGGAAACATTGAAAACCTTTGCAATAGTTGCGGGAATTACTGCAAGAGGCGCTGCGCTTTCTGTCATGCCTCGTCTTCCATGGGAATGCTCTGAGGCGGTTGTCAAGGATTTTCCTGTCCCCTCGCCCAAAGGACTTCAAAGGATTTCTTATCATTTTGTCCTGGATCGGGAAGAAAATCGGTTCATTTTAAAAATAACGGGAGTGAAAGATTTCAAAACGGTAAACGTCAGAATAGGTCCTCTGCCAAATGTATTGTTTGCAGAGAAGGAAATCCAGAAGAATTGGACATTGACCCGCCGCTTCGATGCAGTTTTTGCAGAGCAAACTTTTTCTGTAAAGTCAGATGAAATAACAGCTCAGTTGATCAACCAGTATTAAAAACGCAACTGTGCTCGATAGATTTCGAGTACAGTTGCCGTTTTTATTGTCAGATGGAACCTCGCGATAGCTACAAGGTTGAAAAGCATTTTAAGCCATAAAGAACAAACTCCTGATGTGTTAAAGCAAGAGCATGACCTGCCAGTCACGCTGAAAAACACATTTGGACATTAATAATGAGAGAACAAAGTAACGTTATAAATGGCCTGGCAGGCATAAAGTAGCATTGTAAATACCATATCGTATTTGCGCAAAGCACAGAAGAAAAATGTGTTTTGCAGAAAAGAGAGAAATATGGATGATATCGTGCCAATGGTATATGTAGATATCGTGGGAAAGAACCCAAAGATCATAAAAGAGTCTATAGAGAACCAGTTGAGGAGCAGAGATAGAGAAAGTAAACAATTAAGAATCTTCGACCCATTATGGAAGAAAGTAATTCTATGCGTCGCTACATTCTAATAAAAAACGCACTTGCGCGTTGCCTGCAGTATTAGCGCTTTGCCCGAAATGGAAATACCCCCGCAAAAGTGGGGTATTTATTTTTATGAGAACAATCGGCTCTGTATAACGGAGAAATCACGAAAAGGGGTTCTCGCCGCAGGCAGGCGCGAAACAAGTTGGAAATAAGCAGGAGGAAAGACTATCCTAAAACTTGTTAAGTAGGAGGACAGCCTGCTTACAAGCAATCAGAGCATTGGTCGGAAATAACAATATTACATGCCCGATGTCTTGAGATATAAGATGCCACAAAACCTAACGCTTTTATGGTGTATCTCTGGCAAAGACAATGGTTTCCATAACAGTCATAACCAACGGTTAATGGCGGCTTGAATAGTCCTTATAAGGTTTTAGTATAAGCAGGGGAAGGATAAGTTGATCAGAGACATCTCTTGGTGAAAGAATTTTATTATTTTCAGACCGCAATTTGTATGTTTAGAGGATTATGGAGCAAAGGAAATAAAATGTGAAAGAAAATTCGGTATGCTTCAGATAGGGGCTAAAACGCTTCGTTATTAATAATTCCTTCCAAGAAACAATAGTTTTACCGCACTAATCCCAAAATCTTTTGACAGCAATACAAAGTATTTCGGAAAAAGGTCTGAAATGAGCGAAAACACTAAAAAAGCTGATTATACAGTCCTTTGGGCTCTTTTACCTGTAGTTGTATTACACATGCCGCTCTACAATTCAGCCTCTAGGCGGCAGAATATGGTCGGATAAGAATTGCTGATACGCAAAACTTCTTGACAAACAAATACTTTTTATGCAGAGAAAAGCCAGGACTTCTGACAAATGGATTCAAAAAACTTTCTTAACAGGAAGGTGCCGTATAAAAATAGCAGATTATCTCAATAAACAACAGTAACCAAAGAGACAAGAATCTGTAAAGGTTCCGGTTATGTAGCGGGTGGAATGATTTTATGGGCCTTAGGGCTGCCGTCTATATAACATTTTCAATCTGCTTTGGTACTTAGTTTGTTTCATTTAACCCACCAGATGAGATGGAATGAATCTTTTGATATTCTGAAGGAGAGACACCGGTATTCTTTTTAAACAGCTGGCTGAAGTGCTTTTCATCCTCGTAGCCCACCATCTCCGCGATTTGGTAGATTTTCAGGCCGCCTATCTTCATCAGTTCCTTGGCTTTTTGAATCCGGTATTTGATAACGTAATTAGAAAAGGTTTCATTGGTCACGGATTTAAAAAGCTGGCTGAAATAGGATGGGTTGATATAGTATTTTTTAGAAATCAGCTCCAGGGATATTTTACCGAAATAATTCTTTTCAATATCGGAGATCACATTATAAACGATTTTTTCCGGTCCACATTTTTTGGTAAGCCAAATCGTCAATGATGGCCTTGAATATCTCCTTGATCCGTTGAACGACCATTTCTTTTTGAAAGTAGCCGCCGGCTTCCAGTGATCTGCCGGAAGCCTTTTGGGAGATGATGGCTTTGTCGATTCTAAAGGTATCGCAGATTTTGTTCAGCAGATAAATGAATTCCCGGAAAGAATTTTGATAAAGATGGGGCGCAGGATACTCTTCCAGTTCAGCGTAAAAGGTATCAATAGACTGATAGATGCCCTCCAGATCCCGGCTTTCTACCAAATGAATATATAAGCTTTCATATTTGCCGAGAAGCTTTTCTCGGATGTCCAGGGACAGGTCGATTTCTTTTTTAGCCTGCTGGCGGGCGGCTTCAATATCCTCTACGGCTCGAAGCAGAACGCCGGCTAATTCCTCTGGCTGTATAGGCTTTAGAATGTAGTCAAAGGCGCCGTATTTAATGGCGGTGCGGATAAATTGGAAGTCGCTGTAGCCGCTCAGAATAATGAATTTAATGTGCGGCTGATCCTGAATGCGTTTTAACAGTTCCAGACCGTCCATAATGGGCATTTTAATATCGCAGATAATAATATTGGGGCGTGTCCGCGCAATTAAAGAAAGGGCCTCCTGCCCGTTGGAGGCTTCCCCCTCCAGCTGAAGCCGATAAGCATCCCAGTCAATTTTCTGTTTTAAGTTTTTGCGAAACAAATCCTCGTCGTCCACAATAATCGCTTTCAGCATAAGGAAGCTCCTTATCAGATAAGATTTACAGACGTTTTAAGTGAGTCTGCTTAGTTCACTTGTGAAATATCGTCAGAATGCGGGGAAATCCGTGATCTGGCGGCGGCAAGGCCGTTTCCCAAAGCAGAAAGTCATCCGTAACCCTTCAGATGGACGATTTCGCATCCGTTTGGCTGGGGATCCGAATCGTGATTACGGTTCCATGGCCAGGTGAGCTTTCAATCGTCAGCCCGTACTCCGGCCCGTAGCTGAGAATTAATCGGTGGTTAACATTACTGATGCCAATGGATTTCGAGCCGAATTCTTCGGGACTGCGGCCAGGGCGTAGCGCTTCCCTTAAAAAAGTTAGTTTTTCTTCTGCAATTCCCAGACCGTTATCTGTTATTTTGATATGCAGAACACTATCCCGCAGGATGGCGGAAATAACAATTTTTCCGTCCTTCAGTTTATCGTAAATACCATGAGAAACGGAGTTTTCTACAAGAGGCTGCAAAATCAGCCGGGGAACATGTATATTGTAGCACTCTTCTGGAATCTGAAGCGAAAAAACGAACCGGTGGTTTAACCGGATGGACTGAATATACACATAATTCTTTACGTGTTCCACCTCGTCTCCAAGGCGTACATAGCGGCTTTTCCCATCAATGCTGTATCGGAAATAGAGGAAAGGCGGCTGCATACAGCAGAAACTTCCTCATCATCGCCGGTTTCCGCGAAATCTGAGATCATTTGTAGAGTGTTATATAGAAAATGTGGGTTGATCTGAGATTGCAAGGCAAAAATCACGGCTTCTTTTTCGGCGATTTGCAGTTTATAGACGTTGTCGATTAAGGAATTGGTATAGGATATCATGTAATTGAAAGAGGTGCCCAGTTTTCCCACCTCGTCATGATATTTTGGGTGGAACCGTACATTGAAATTTCCGTTCTGCACGTTTTCCATCAATGAGGCAAGCTTATTCAAAGGCCTGGTAATGGCGGATGAGATCATCACCAGAATGACGATGGAAACCGCCAGGGAAAATAGTGCTGCCATCAGCATGAAATTAAAAATAGTAGTAGATTTGCTGGTATAACTGGATAGGGAATGAACGGAAACCACCTTCCAGTCGGTATCCTCAATGGGATAAAAGGAGTAAAAATTGGTTTCATCTCCGCTGCAGAAAAGCTCGCTGCCGGCAGGCTCGGAATAAAGCAGCTTTCGAAATTCATCATCCAGCGGACCATGGATTTTTTCCTCATATTTGGAGTAGAGTATCTGATCCCGATTCACAATCATAATATCGCTGTTATCGGAGTAATTGATGTCGTTCATTAAGGCGTCGAAATAGGAGTAGTCCAGATCGACGATCATATAGCCCAGGGTGCTGAAATCCGAGGTGGATTTAATCGGCATCGCCAGACTGAACACCAGCTTATTATCCGTGGCGTAATTTCTGTAATGGGAACCTAAATAGGTTTTGGTTTTAATATCGGAGAGATAATTGTCAAAGTCGAAATAATAGTCGGCGGATGAAAACCCCCGGTAAAACAATTGCCCGTTATACCCGTAAATGATTAGCGAGGTGTAGCTCATACGGCTGTTGAATAGAACGTTCAGGGTGGAGTTGACTTGGTTGTAGCTTTCAATCTTTTCAACATCCCGTCCTTCTTCGGGATAACTGAGGGCCTGCTGCAAATTTTTGTCGCTGATCACAATATTGGAAAGCAGATTAAGCTCATTAAAAATCACGGAAATGCTTTTGCTCGCCTGATGAACGGTTTCGGCGGAATATTTACTGAATTCCTCCTGATTTAAGGTTGTGATCTGCCGATTTGTGATCGTGACAATAAAAAACAGAGGAAACGCCACCAATAAAATATTTACCGCTACCAGCTTGACGAATAAAGGGAGGCTTAAAATTTTATTCCATACTTTTGGGGACATTTCAAAATTCGCAATAAAAAAGCAATACTATGCCGAAACAGGCAAAATATTGCTCAAAATCCGTAAATAAACATTTATCCCCAAAAGTATGAGTTTGGGGGTCTGACCATAAGGATAATGCCTTCTTTCAGCTAAGGAATCAATACTACCTGCGAATTATTTTAGCACTATATTAGGAAAAACGTCAAGTAAAATTAGATATTTATTTCTAAATTTGGAACGTTTTATTGGCGAAACAACGAAATCCAATACCACAAAAATAAAAATTATAAACCATAAGATCTAAAAATAACAAGTCGACGAATACTTTTTGATTCGTTATGATAGAACTATCAAAACAGCACAGATTACTGAACTAAAATCAAGAAAAATTTAGCGGTTATATCTGGCGCGTCTGGTTTTGATAGAAACATATTAAGGAGGAAAAGTATGAAAAAATCATTCGTAAAGCGGATTTTGACAGCGGCTTTGGCGCTTACCATGTCCATGGGTGTTTTCGCAGGCTGCGACAACGGCGGAACGGCCTCTGAAGGATCCTCTGCGGCTCCTTCCGGAGAATCCTCTCAGAATGAAAGCCAGACGGGGGAAAATACCACTCCGGTTACTTTAATCACCGCCTGGGAAATTCCCCAGGAATGTTTAGACATGTTTAAAGAAGAAACCGGTATCGAGGTCAAACAGGATGTTTACACTACGGATTACGCTACAGCGAGAGACGCCCGTATGGCTTCCGGCGAAGCCCTGGACATTGTTGGTATGGATCAGGCCGCGGCCCGTGATTTTTCTCAGAAAGGTTACTTGGTGGATTTAACTGATCAGGCCCTTTGGGAGAATGTGTCTGACAAGGCGGTTGACGATATTACTGGCTTTTTCGGCGGTGAAAAACGCTATGGCGTATGCTATGAAGCGTCCGCGTTAGGCGTATGGTATAACAAGGATATGTTCGAGGAGTATAATGTGGAGGTTCCTACTTGCTTTGAGGAATTTATCGATGTTTGCGATACCTTTGTAGAAAATGGAATCACACCTCTGGTGCAAGGCGGCAAAGATGTATGGCCGTTGGATCAGCATCTACGCTTGGCTATGAACCAGTTTACTCAGACCTATCCCACTTTCCAAAAGGATCTGGAAGAAGGCAAGCTGAAGTGGAATGATCCTGAGATCGTGGCCGTAATGGAAGAAAGACTGGCTCATTTGACCAATCCTGATTATTTTGCCGGAAGCTTGCTGAGCACCACCTATGACCAATGCTGGCAAATGATGCTTCAGGAAGAAGCCACGATGTGGGTAATGGGAAACTTTGGCGTAGAGGTTATGGTTAAAAGCGATGTGGAGCCCTCATTCGAGGTAGGCGCGTTCCCGGCGCCCAACAATGCAAAGGGCGAGCCCCAGGTTATGGTTGGCGACACCTACACCGAAATCTTCGGTGTACTGGAAGCCAGTCAGAACAAGGATAACGCCATTAAATTCTTAGAGTATATGACCAAACCGGAATATGCCAAGATCCATTCGGAAGCTGCTCTTAGCATTTCTACCATCGAAGGAGTAACCAGCGATAACCTGCCCGCCAGTGCAGACTGGGCAAAAATTACAGAGCTTCCCATCAGCGGAACCTATACCTTCTATGACGAGGTTAACAAAATTATGGACCCCATGCTGACCAATATCGTCACCGGAGACATGACTGTGCAGGAGTATTGCGACGAAATGCAGGCCGCTCAGGAAAAGGATAACGCGAACCTGGCAAAGTAAGCAGTTCAAATAGCGTAATTAGATAACCTTTTAAGAAATGGTCCGCCGGCACTGCAAAACCGGCGGATCGTTTCTAAAAGACTCGCTGTAACTAACGATTTTTGAGGAGGAGATTGATTTGTGGCTAAAGTTTAAAAAGAAAATCTCTCCATATCTTTTAGTGGCTCCAATACTGATTGTTTTTACTGGAATGGTCATTGTTCCCGCAATCGAAGGTTTTCGGATTTCATTAACGGATTGGGATGGCATTTATTCAATTCCCAATTTTATTGGGTTTGACAACTATCAGCGCTTTTTATCTGACCCGGATTTTTTTGAATGTCTTTGGACGACCTTGAAAATGGCGGTTATCGTAATTTTGGCTCAAAACATTGTCGCTATTTTCACGGCAATTATGCTGACTAGAGACCGCGTGGTCAACACCATTGCCCGCGCTGTGTTTTTTATTCCCACATTATTGACCATGATCGTAGTAGGATTAGTCTTCTCTTACGTATTCAGCCCAACCTTTGGCCCGATTAATCTGATCGCTGAAAACTTAGGGCTGGATGCAATTGCCAATATTGATTGGTTTGGAAATGGAAATTACGCCTTTGCCACGGTAATTATTGCTTCTGTCTGGCAAGGCTTTGGTACAAGTATGATTATTTATATTGGCGGCTTGAAAAATATTTCTCAGGATTATTACGAGAGCGCCTATATCGATGGTGTTACTCCTTGGAAAAATTTCGCTATATCACATTTCCGCTGTTGGCACCTGCGGTTACTGTGAATATGCTGATGTCCGTTATCAACGGCCTGAAGATTTTTGATATTCCCTATGCCATGACTCAGGGCGGCCCGGCCGACGCGACAAAGACTATCGCGATTATGCTGTATCAGGATGCCTTTTACGGTCACAGCGCCGGTTATGCGGCGGCGGAGTCCTTTGTTCTGCTGATCCTGGTCTTTGTGATCTCTGTACTGCAATCGACCTATTTCCGTTCGAAAGAGGTGAACTATTGATGCCGGCTAAATTTCAAAGAAAAAACCCGGTTGTGATAATTGGCGTCGTGCTGATGGTTCTTCTTTTTATTGCCACACTTTATCCTCTGGTGTTTACCATAATGGTTTCATTGAAATCCACCGCTGACTTTACCGTAAATCCTATTGGTTTTCCCACAGACATTCGATGGTTGAACTTTGTAGACGCATGGACCGGCGGGAACTTCAGTGTTTTGTTTTTGAATACTGTTGTCATTACGGTGTTCACCATTATTTTTACCATTTTGTTGGCTTCTCCTGCTGGTTTTGCCTTGGCAAAGCTAAACCTCAAGGGTGGAAAACTGATTTATAACTATCTGATTTTAGGAATGATAATTCCTTTTCAAACCATCATGTGCCTTTGATGAAAATCTGCCGTCAGCTGCAAGCGTTTAACTATTCCTTTACGCTGATCGCGATTTTCACCGCCACCAGTATTATCCTTCCGGTTATGCTGTACACCAGCTTTTACAAATCGGTACCTGATGAGATCGTTGAAGCCGCGAAGCTGGACGGATGCGGAATGATCCGAATTTTAGGAAAAATTCTGTTTCCGCTGACCAAATCCGTCAACGCCACGGTGGCTATCTTTGTCGGTATGTACGCCTGGAGAGATTACCTGATTCCTTCCCTGTTCGCCACGGACCCCAACGCCAGAACGCTTGTGGTGGGAATTTATAATTTTACCGGTTCCTACTTTAACAACTGGCCTGTGATTTTTGCGGCGATTGTCATTCAGTCGATTCCCCTGGTGGTTTTATTCCTGGTTTTCCAAAAATCCTTTGTGGATGGGATCACCTCCGGCGCCGTAAAGGGATAACAGTAGAGTGCATGAAGTTAATGAAAGGGGAAAAAAGATGAATTGGAACGCAAAATGGATCTGGAGCGACGGCAGCCAGAGAAAGAATCAATGGATCTGCTTCCGAAAGCGCTTTTCCCTGGAAAAGGAATTTGACAACGCAGTGCTCCGCATTACTGCGGATTCCCGATACCAACTTTACATAAACGGCCGGGAGCTTACCATGGGCCCGGCCCGCAATTGGCCCTTTACCCAGGATTATGATGTGATTCCCCTAAAGGATTTTCTAAGGCACGGCGAGAATATGCTCGCGTGCTGGTAAACTTTTACGGGGAATCAACCTCTCAATATGTCCACGGTAGAGGAGGGCTTTTAGCACAATTAGATCTGCTGAAGGCAGGAGAGGCCGTCGGCCAAGTTGTGACGGATCAGACCTGGCTGTGGGCGAGACACGCTTCCTATACCGGAGAATTGTGCAGGATTAACGTGGCTCAGCCCTGGATCGAGGTGTTTGACGCGGCCAGGTTTGCTCAGGATTGGATGCAGCCGGAATTTGACGACACCGGCTGGACGCCTGCGGTGTTGGTCGGCGAACCCGGATGTGAGCTTGGACGTTCCTTGCAGGAAAGAAGCGTGCCTTTGTTTTCCAGAAAAGAGGCCTACGCGGAAAAAATCATGGGCTATGAGGCGGTAGAGCGGCAGGGTGTTCACGCCTGCGTCAATATCAGGGATAATTTCTTTCCCGGCTCCACCGACAGCGTGGACAAGGTTTTTTGGGCTACCTGGCACGGTGATCGATTCTCCCTGTGAAAACCGGGGAACCATCGAGTTGATTTGCCGGAAAAGTCCGGAAACCCTGGAGCGGATGAAATTAAACGGAAAGGAAATTTTCTTTCAAGAAACGGAAAATACCCAAGAAATAATTTTGAAGCAAGGAAAAAATTTCCTTCTGATTGATATCAGTGGATATCATCAGCGTTTTAACATGAATTACTATTTTAATTGTGAAAGTCCCATTACATTGGAAAGTCCCTTGGGCGGCGGGGAAAGCTTTGTCACTGTGGGACCTTTCCAGCGGGAAATGTGTTGAACATTGTGGCCATCGATAATCCCCTGGATTTTGAAAATGAAACCTACAAGGCGGTTTGGAAAACGGATACCCTTGAGGAACTGCAGAAATTTTCCCACTGGCTGAAGCCTGTGACTACGGATCATTGCATGACGGAAAACCCTCATATTCTTACCATGACCGACCGGGTAGCTGAGAAAAAAAGTGTGACGGCGGCAATGGGCCAGATGCTGCTGCCTAACCTGCACAGCTATTCTCTGGAGGCCGACGGAAGAGATGGAAGGATCACCGTCGATTTTGGAAAAGAGATCTCCGGATTTTTGAATTTGATGTGGACGCGCCGGAGGGCGTGGAAATCGACGTGGACTTTGCCGAGTGCTGCTGGAAACATAATATGGAATTTTCACAGGATATGAATTCCGGCTTTCGGTATCGGACGAGAGAGGGACGGCAGACCTGCCGCTTCGCATTTGCGGCGGGGATTCCGCTATGCCATTTTGACCTTCCGGAACAGAACTGCGCCAGTAGAAATCCACTTGATCCGGGCGACAGAACTTTCCTACTCCATTCTTCCCCAGGGAAGCTTTCAGTGTTCTGACTGGGAACTTAACAAGATTTGGGAAATCTCCAGTAGATCAGTAGCACTTGCATGGAGGATACCTATGTGACTGTCCGGCCTTTGAGCAGGCATATTGGATCGGAGACGCCAGAATTGAGGCCCTGGTGAACAACTATACCTACGGAGCCTATGAACTGACCCGGCGCAGCATCGGTATGGTAGCGGCTCTTTGACAAAGTCTGAGCTGCCGGAAGCCAGGTGCCGACGGGCTGCAATACCGTTCTTACCGCATGGGTTTTGCTGTGGCTTCTATCCTGTAAAGAGTATTATGAGTATTCCGGAGATCTGGACGGCATGCGGGCGGTGTACCCGGCGATGATGGCATCTATAGATCGGCTGGAAAAGTATCTAAACCAGGATGGCCTTTTAGAAATCGACGGCTGGAATATGCTGGATTGGGCTGGCATGGATACTCCGGTTTCCGGTGTAGTGACTCACCAAAACGCTCTGCTGGTCAGGGTGCTCCGGGAGATGGCCCAGGCTGCGGAACTATTAGGAGATTCTCAAAAAGGCGAAGAACTAGCAAAAGATGCGGAAAACGTCCGGCAGGCGATGAACCGTATTTTGTGGAATCCGGAACGAAACGCGTTTATCGACTGCATCCATCATGACGGAAGCCGTAGCCAGGTGGTCAGCATTCAGACCAACATTATGGCATATTTGTGCGGCTGTGTTGAGAAAGACAGGGAAAAGCTTCTGATGGACTACATTTTGAATCCGCCGGCAGATTTTGTGCAGATCGGCAGCCCCTTTATGTCTTTCTTCTATTATGAGGCTTTGGAAAAGGTCGGCGGCTATCAGAAACTGCTGGACAGCATCCGGCAAAAATGGGGAGAGATGCTGCGGTTTGGCGCCAGCACCTGCTGGGAAACTTTTTTAGGCTTTGAAGCGCATCGGCTTACCAGAAGCCATTGCCATGGCTGGTCTGCCGCCCCTGGCTACTTTTTGCCCCGGATCATTTTAGGGGTTAAGCCTTAAGCCCGGGATTTCAAAAGTTTGTGGTTGCTCCCCAGACTTGCGGCCTTCCCTGGGCGAGAGGAGAGGTACCTACCCCTTACGGCACCATTGCCGTAGAATGGAAATATGAGAACGGCCAAATCACCGTGGAATGCACGGCACCGGAGGGATGTGAATATACCGTCCTCCTGCCGGAAAACTGACGTCAGGAGAAAATGTATGAGCGAAACCAGAGTTTATGAAAATGACGGCGGCATCCATTGCATCGGCAACGGGATGCTGGCGGCATATGGACAGGGACCGAATATGATACAGGTTTTTGGCCCTCCCTATAGTTCTCCTTCTTATATGAAGCTGAATCTCTGCGACAAATCAGGCCTGGAGGTGATCTCGCGACGAGAACCTCAGACTGCCGTATGGCATCATCAGCTGTTTTGGAACGGGGAGCCAATTGGTGAATGGTGGATTTTATGGCTGTGGATCTCCCGTGCATGTTCCGCATGGTAGAACTGACGCGGCCCGTTGTCTTTTCGGTTGAGATCGAGAAAGGCTGGAAAATCTGCCAAAACGGCGCCAGATATCAAAATACAGAGGTTATAGCTGGAATTTTGGCTTATGCCGATGCGGGAATCTCCGTTTACGAGCACGCCCCCTATCCTAGTTATCGGGAAATCAATCATCAATTTCTGGCGTTAGGCAACGGAGAACTGAAGGGAGATATGAGCCTGGTACTGAAAGAGGCGTAAGCCTGCTGGTCTGGATCGGCGGAGAGGAGTATCACAAGTGTATTCAAAACACAGAGCAGGCTCTCCGAAGGCCTCCGGAAGAATATTTGGCGGAAACCAGGAAATGGTGGCAAGATTACAGCCGTCAGCGAATTGACTTCGAGAAAGCGCTGCCGAAGGATACGCCTTTCCGGGAAAAGGTCCTTGCCGCCGTGGACGATACGGCGGTGCTGATTAAGACCCAGCAGTCGGCCCAGGGAGGCGTTTTAGCCGGCCATAACTATCATCTGGCTTACGTAAGAGATCAGTATGGAACCTCCCGCTGCCTGCTGAAGCTTGGTATCTGGAAGAAGCCAAAAAAATCCTGGAATTTTATTTTGATATTTTTGGACGTTATGGGAAAATCCACAACGCTCAGACAATAGGGACAGCCACCATTTCCACATCCATGAAAACGATAATGTGGAAATCACCGGCTATTTGATTGTGCAGGCCTTTGACTATTATCAGAAGAGCGGCGATAAGGCCTTTTTAAAGAAGATCTATCCTATGCTGGAGTGGGCTTGGTTCTCACAGGTACAAGAGCTTCATGAAAATATGCTTCCCTTTAACGGCGACGAGACCTATGTGGCGGGGGGAATCCTGCCACGGACTGTCTTGTGTCAGGGCTCGGCGGAATCCACCTTGCTGTTTCTTGCCGCGGGAGAAAGACTGCTGTCTTTCTCCAAGCGGAAGGAATGTGGGATTCCCAACAGCTTGATGAGCAGTGGAAACGGTTTCAAACCGTAAAGGAACAGTATAAGGTCACTTTTATCCCGGCGGCGACCTAATTACTAACCGGGCATTTTCTCAATCACAGAAAAAACGTTTTTACATGGAGTGTGCCAGAACTGCGGCAGCTTTGGATGGAACGAGCTGGACGAAAGCGGTTATTATCTGTGCAGGAACTGCTTCGGGGCTCATAAGGAGAAAAAACCAGTTCCGGAAACCTATCGGATTCCGTCGGTGAAGCTGATGCCGGTTTACATCGGAAGCTCCTTATTCCAGAATGAGGAAAATTGAGAAATGGTGCGGGAGTTTATGATGTGCCGGTCGGACTCTCAGGAAAAAACAGTCGGCTACGATAAGGGAATTCTGCTTTACTGCCTGACAAAGCTCCATATGCCCGCGGCGGAAAAAATGCTGGAGGAAGTGCTGGAGCAGGCGGATGGAACAGGCGGCTGGTCTGAATATTATTATGGAAACGCCCGGCGGGCACGAGATATCGCCCCTGGGAAAGCGGAATCAACCTGGAAGCTGTTTTGGAATACTCTATGCTTCCGTGATGAAAGAGCTAAGAGAAGGAAAGGAGGATGAGAGTTCTGTATTAAAGGCTTTGAGAGAGAAAAAGGAATGGAGGAAAAAAAGTGAAGAAGCAGTTCGGCAAAAAAATTCTTGCGGCTGTTCTGACGGTAAGTATGCTTTTGTCAATCGAGCCCTTATCCAACAGCGCAAGCGCGGTGCAGGAACCCACAAATCAAGAGCCGGTGAATCTTTCCATCGCCAGCGTAACGGCGTCTTCCAGCAAAGCAGGACACACTCCTGAGCTGACCAATGACGGCATCTATTACGACGATACCAACAACTGGTTCCGGAATCCAAGCCCACGCCGACCGCACCCCAGTGGTTAGTCATCGACTTTGGAAAAACAGTCGAGGTAGGTGTGCTGGAGGCGGCGGGTGGGCCAAGGGAGACGGCCCCAAAAGCTATGAGATCCAGGTATCCAACGATGGGAGCAACTATGACACTGTGTTCTCCAGAAAGGTAGAAACCAGCAGAGCCCTGTTCGCACAGTGGGAAACTACCAGCGCCAGATACTTAAAGCTGGTGATTAAGGACTCATTTTCCGATACGTGCGCAATTAACGAGTTGACAGCCTTTGAGGATATTCTGCCTCACCGGATAGGCGTTTTGGCGGGCTTTCCGGATATGGCCAACTTTGGGACAAGGGAATGGATGCCCTTCACGCTCAGGGACAGCAACTGTTCAATCTGTGTGTGAGTATTGCCGATCCCGCCAGCCTGGTATTAATATTCTGCCGGATCTGATCGACGACTCCAAATACCCCAACGGCATCAGCAACGAGGATGTAATGGAGTATGTCAGCAATCCCGACAACTATTCCTGGGAATACGCCGACTGGATTTTTGAGAAGTTCATCGACGCAGGCTTTGACATTTGGCTGGGCTTTCAGGGCTTTTCAGAGCGAGCGTTTCCGGAATTCTATACGGATATCGTGGACGAGGACGGCCGTGTCATAAAGCACAGGGACTTCTTCAACGATATTCAAAATCAGGCGGTTATTGAGATCGCCAAGCAGACGATGATGCATTTCGAGAATAATCCTCATATCCGCTGCTATTCTATTTTAGGCCCCGGCTGGTTTGGCGGTATTGAGTTTTATTCCGGCTCCAGTCCGGAACGGCTGGCTGTTTACAGCGAAGGCGCAGAATAAATTCCGGGAATGGCTGGAGGAGAAATACGGAACCATCGCAGCGCTGAACGCTGAATGGGGGACCACCTACGACAAATTTGAAGACGTGGTGGTGCCGAAGCCCATCAGAGACAATACGAATGCGGTGGATGACCGTCCCGAATGGGCGGACCTAATGATATGGAAAATTGAATACATGGATAATTTTATCAACCAGTATATGACTACCATGCGTTCTGTTTCTGATAAGCCTATCCACGTGGAAATCGACGGCGGCTATCAGAGTGCGCCCATGGAGACCGGCGAAAGCATGGGGAAAATTATCCGGGACCTCAGCAAATACGGCAACGTTGTGGTGGCAAACAGTAACTTGGATGCGTCCTACGGTCCGGCCCAGTTTATGGCAACCGCCAAGTTCTATGGAATGGAAGACGGAACCACCATGGATGATACTGGACAATTAGAGGAGAAGAAGCATCTGGATAACTGCTTTAATTTTCTGAGCCGCGGCGCCGGGACCCTGGCCCACTGCTCGCTGGGAGCCGATTATACGGAGTATAACAACGGCACATGGGATCCCGATGGGGATTACAGCGGTACGGATATCTACCATTGGACAAAGCAGAACGCGGATAAAATTTCGAGGCTGGATCCGGAAGGAACCGATTCCGACGTAGTAGTGTTCAATCCCTGGTACGCCAATTTGTTCCGGCAGGGCTATAACAAAAACAACCATAACTATGTGTTTGACGCAGATCACGGTATCCAGTGGTACGGAGCGGCCTTCGCCAACTGGACCCATTATTTAAATTCCCCTGAAATTTATGACGATTTTCCGATCATGGACGGTGCCTGGAGGGAAAAAAGGTTCTGATCGAGCCTAATATGGACGTGGCTCTGACCACCAATGCCGCAGAGGAAGAAATCAAAAGCTGGATCAATGGCGGCGGCGCTCTGGTCGGTTTCGGCAAAGACTGCTTTAATTACAGCTTTAACGAGGAAACCGGCCGCCTGGAAGGCGGAGACACTGTGGACCATTGGATGATGGGACTCTCTGGCGGTACTCAGGTGACCGATATGGTTGGAAACACCGTCAAGGTTTCCGAAAATGCGCCGGACTGGCTGAAGTCTTTGGAAAAAGGGCAGGCTGCGGCCTGTATCCTTCAGGATGCATCCCAGAAAAAGGCTTTCAGCGCCGTCGAGGATGGCGTGGCCCCGATTTTAGAGGATGAAGCCGGCAATGTCATTATGGCGGAGAAAAAGGTCGGAAACGGAAGCGTACTGTTCTGCACAGTGGCCCTAGCCAACACAGAAATGTTCCAGGACAGCTTTATGAGCAAGCTGCTGTCGGATTATGTGGATTCCAGAGGGATTGCCCGCACAGTCACCTACGATCCTGAGAAGTTCCACGTGGTAGACGCGGGCTTCGACCAGAACACCGGCAAGAGAATCATTGAAGTCTCTAGAAATGAGGGTACCAGCGAAAGCGATGTACTGGTAATCGGCCACGATTCTTCTTTAGACGGTGTAGAAGCTGTGATCGACCTGAACTGGAAAACCGACGGCTTTATTTATCATACCTTTGAAGCCGGCAAGGCTTTTGTCTACAGTGATAATGTATCCGGTGAGGTTTCCGGTTCCGCCGATATCACAAAGCAGGACGGCAAAACTATTATCACTATGGATTTGGGCCATGAATATAATCTGGACAGCATTATCCTAAATGCAGAAGATAAGGTGGAAAGCCTGCAGTTTAAAGATGGCACCTATGCTTCGGGCTGGAGCGTGAGCGGCGAAGCCTTTGGTTCCGCTCCTTCTCAGGATGAAGACGGCAATTTTGTCGTGGAATCCGACAAGTCGAAAGGCTCCATTGGCAAGGTAACCAGCAAGCTGTTTACCATTGAGGACAATGTGCTCAGCTTTTACGCCAACGGCTATGCAGGCAGTAAGCCGTCCTCTGAAACCGGGACAGAGGAGCCAGGAAATGACGAACCCATCGTAGTAGAGGACTTCTCTACCGGCGACTGGTCTGGCCTGGCTGAAGTAGACGAGACGGTCTTCGGCACGGCGCCTCTCACCGGCGGGGCGGGCGGTCCCTCCGGGAATGGCTGGGATGGCTACTATGCCACCTCCCAGGCCAACGGGGAAGATCCCAAAGGAACCTTGAAGACAAAGCCCTTTACCATTCAGCGCAAGCAGCTGAGCTTTTTAGACGCCGGATACAGCGGCCCGGCCTATAATCCCGATAATTGGGAGGGCGGCACTGACGGCGGAAGGAATGTGTTCCGCCTGCGGGACGCCAAAACGGATGAAATTCTTATTGAGGAAGAACCAATCAATGTTTTTGGTTCCGATACGCAGTTCAGCGATTTCCGGGAGCATGTATCGACGTCAGCGCTTACGAAGGAAGAGAGGTCTATTTCGAGATGGAAGACGGCATTTCCGGTGCTTCGCCTGGTTTGCTTTTACCAATCTGCGGCAGACAGGACCGGCCTTCGATTCGTCTGGTTCTCAGGAATCTGGAAATTCCACGGTGATCGCAGATTTTGAGAGCGGCGACTGGAGTGAGATCGATAACGTAGATACCAGCGTATTTGGCGATGTGCCCGCTGCCAGCGGAGTGCCCAACGGTACCGGTATTACGTCCACTCCGGCGCTGTCAGCGAGGATATGAAAGGATCTTTGAAGACCAAGACCTTCATCATTGACCGTCCAACGCTCACCTTCCTTGGCGCGGGCTGGAATGGGACCGCGTATGCGGCCGGAGACTGGCCTTGGGATTTTGGAAACCGCTACTATTTGAAGGATGCTGAAACAGGAGAGATTTTGATTGAGCAGGTACCTGAGAATAGGCTTGGAGACAGTGATAAGTTTATGACCTATACTTGGGATGTTACCGATTACGCAGGACGTGAGGTTTACTTCGAAATGGTAGACGCAGTAGGTGCGGAGGAAATGGCGACCTATGGCGGTGGCTTTGGCTGGATCGCCGTAGACAATATCATGCTCACCGGTGACCGGTTCGGCCAGGAGGTTGTTGCCAACGGCTATAATGGCTACTATTTGAAGGATGCCTCCGGCAATATTTTTGCGGGCGGCTTATCCGAAGAACAGCGAGGAAATGAGCCTGGTTACCTGGGATGTTTCTAATTTAAAGGGGCAGCAGGTTTATTTTGAAGCCATCGACGGTATTGAGGCTGCGGAAAATGGCTGGATGGGCTTCGGTGAGATGTTCACCTACAATTATAAAGACGCGCCGGAGGATGATTATTGGTCTTTTGAATCCGGAACCTATGACGGTTGGGAGAGAACGGGAGACGCTTTCCCGGCCCAGGCCAACTCCTCGAAGCTGGGACGGCCTATGGGCGATGATAATGGCACCTTCTGGGCAGACACCAACGTAAACGGCGAGGATAAAACCGGCACCCTGACCCAGAACAAGATGACCACCAAGCAGGTTTATGCTGATTTTAATCTGTTTGACGGTGAAAAACTCGATTTTGCAAATCAGGCACATCGCTGGCTGCTCAAAACAGCAGTTCTTGCAAATGACTCCACCTCGGCGGATGGTAAGGAGATCGGTGACCCAACTGAGGTTGCACTGATCAATCTGGCTCATAACTTCTGGGTAGAAGAAACAACCTACCGCGCACAGCATCTCGTCTTGCAGAAATTGCATTTGACTCGGATCGTAAGCTGATGAGTACCATGCACAAACTGGATGGCGTTTACACCCTCTGCACCAAAGGTGCGATGGACGTTCTGCTCTCCCGCAGTGTCAGCATTATGACAAAAGATGGTCCTCGCCCAATCACAGAAGAAGATAAAGCAAAGATCTCGGAAACAAACACCCATCTTTCCGAAAATGGTCTGCGTGTTCTGGCATTTGCAATGAAGGAATACAAAGACGCAAAAGAATGTCCACAGCTTACACTGGAAGATGAAACGGTTATACCTTTGTTGGCCTGATTTCGATGATCGACCCACCTCGTGAAGAATCCAAAAAGGCTGTTGCTGATGCAAAACGCGGCGGTATCCGCACCGTTATGATTACCGGTGACCACAAGGTGACTGCGACCGCAATTGCAAAACAGATTGGTATCTTTGAAGACGGCGACATTGCATTAAGTGGTGTTGAACTCGACAAGATGAGCGACGAAGAACTGGGCGAGAAACTGGAACATGTTTCGGTTTATGCCCGTGTATCTCCAGAGCATAAGATCCGCATTGTAGACGCATGGCAGAAGAAGGCAAGATCGTTTCGATGACCGGTGACGGTGTCAACGACGCTCCTGCACTGAAAAAAGCAAATATCGGTGTTGCAATGGGTATCACAGGTACAGAAGTTTCCAAAGATGCTGCTGCAATGATTCTGACAGACGATAACTTTGCAACCATCGTTAAGGCTGTAACCAACGGACGTAATGTATACGCAAACATCAAGAATGCGATCAAGTTCCTGCTTTCCGGTAAC